>Ga0134126_10000110_pt1 | contig 104097 bp, 98 predicted proteins | sample KB31752_FD_96881 | JGI IMG/M metagenome (GOLD analysis project Ga0134126, IMG submission 96881) | Terrestrial soil microbial communities with excess Nitrogen fertilizer from Kellogg Biological Station, Michigan, USA - KB3-175-2 | ecosystem: Environmental > Terrestrial > Soil > Unclassified ... | reverse complement strand
GCGCGCGACCTCCTCGGCGAGCATCGTCTTTCCGGTGCCGGGCTCGCCCTTCACGAGGAGCGGCCGGCCGAGCGTGATCGCCGCGTTCACCGCGAGCTTGAGCTCCTCGTCGGCGACGTACGTGTCGGTGCCCTGGAATTTCATGGAGCCAGTATACCGGCCGCCAAACCCTTTCGCCCCGCGCCTTCGTTTCCATTCCGGTGTGCACTCACGAAAGGATCGCCATGCCGCGCATACGTCCGCTCGCCGCCGCCCTCGCGTGCGCCGGCGAGGCGATCACGATCTATTCGAGCGCCGCGCCCGGCACGCTCGACGCGCGCCGCTTGACCGAAAGCGCCGATTCCACCTCCGTTCCGGGCTACGCCGTCGTGCGCGAAGAGCGCAAGTTCCCGCTCGCCAACGGCGCGAACACGCTGCGCGTGGAAGACGTGGCGGCGTTCATCGATCCCACCACCGTGTCGTTCGAATCGCTCACCGACCCGAACGGCACGCGCGTGGCCGAGCAGAGCTTCGAGTTCGACCTCACGAGCAGCGCGAAGCTGCTGTCGCGCTACCTCGGGCACGAGGTCACCGTGGAGCAGCCGCGCGGCGACGGCGTCGAGCGCATCACCGGCACGCTCGTCGGCACGCAGGGAGGGCTCACGCTGCAGCAGGCCGACGGCAGCGTGCGCATCGTCGAGAGCCATTCGGGAGTGAGGCTGCCGAGCCTTCCCGGCGGCCTCATCGCGAAGCCCGCGCTGGTATGGCAGCTCGAGGCCGCGCACTCGGGCGTGCATCGCACGCGCTTCTCCTACCAGACCGGCGGCATGACGTGGTGGGCGGATTACAACCTCCTCTATTCGCAACCCTCGCCGGGCGCTTGCCGCGTGGACGTGGGCGCGTGGGTGACGCTGGTGAACCAGTCGGGCGCGTCGTTTGCGGATGCACGGGTGAAGCTGGTCGCAGGCGACGTCCACCGCTCGCCCACGCGAAGCCACAGCGTCGCGAACGCGCCGATGCCCGACGCGCTGGCCATGAAGCGAGCCGAGGGCTTCGCCGAGAAGGCGTTCTTCGAGTACCACCTCTACACCCTCGGCCGCACCATCTCGCTCGCGCAGAACTCGACCCGGCAGATCGAGCTCTTTCCGCGCGCGCCCGGAGTTGCCTGCGAGAAGAAGCTGGTCTACCAGGGGCAGGCGGGGACCTGGCCTTACGGCGGATCGCCGCTCCTCGACCGCAGCTACGGCATCGCCTCGAACCGCAAGGTAGACATCTATCTTCGCGTGCGCAACTCCGAGGCGAACGGGCTGGGCGTCCCGCTCCCCGCCGGCCGCGTGCGCGTCTCGCGCTTCGACGAGGCCGACGGCGCGCTCGAATTCATCGGCGAGGACACGATCGACCACACGCCGCGCGCAGAGACGGTGCAGCTCCGGCTCGGCTCGGCCTTCGACATCGTGGGGGAGCGGCGGCAGCTCGATTTCCGCGTGGATTCGGCGGCGCGCTGGATGGAGGAAGACGTCGAGGTACGCGTGCGCAACCAGAAGCCCGAGGAGCCGGTCGACGTCTCGGTGCGCGAGAACCTCTACCGCTGGAGCCACTGGAGCATCGTGCGCCGCAGCCAGGACTTCACGCGCGAAGACGCGCGCACCATCGACTTCCCGGTGCACGTCGCCGCGAAGGGGGAAGCGGTGGTGCGCTACACCGTGCGCTACACGTGGTGAGCGCGCGTCCGCTCAACCTTTCTTGGCGGACGCCTTCTGCGTGTTGGCCTGCGGCTTCTTCTCCCCGCCCTTGGCCGGCGTCGACGCCGCGGCGACGGGCACCGGCTTGGGGATGGGCTTTCCTTCCTTCTTCATGTTCGCCTGGTAGTTCTTCACGGTGCGCTCTTCGGCGGCGGCGAGCTCCGCCTTCGCCTTCTCGTCGGCCGCCTTCTTCTTCGCGGCCGCGGCTTCCTTCTGCGCCGGGTCCATCGGTGCCGGCGGCGGCAGCTTCGCGAGCGCCGTCGCGCAGAGGAGGGACAGGGCCGCGACGAGCCCCGCGCTTTGCATGGCCTTGTTCATCAGTCGTCTCCCGGTGCCGGTTGCGCCTGCGCGCCCGCGATCTTCTCCGGGCGCTTGCCCTGCCGCACCTCGTCGTACCAGATGGCGTGGTGCTCCCGCGCCCATTCCTCGTCGACGTAGCCCTCGCGCATGGCGCGGTACGCTCCTTCCATGCCGATGGTGCCCATGTAGATGTGGCCGAAGGCGGCGCAAATGAAGAGCACCGCGCAGATGATGTGGATCACGTTCGCCGTCTGCATCGACTCGCGCACCTGGTTCCAGTTGGGGAAGTCGAGGATGAGGCCGGTCACCGCCATCGCGATGCCGAGGATCGTCACGCCGCCCCAGAACCACATCTTCTCCATCCCGTTGAAGCGCCCCGAGGGCACCTCGCGTCCGGAGAACATGCCGCCGAAATTCGTGATCCACTTCCAGTCCCAGGACCGGAACAGGTTGTCCTTCACGAAGATCAGGAAGCCGACCACGATCGAGAAGATGAAGAGCGGCCCCACGAAGTTGTGCAGGTTCTTCGAGACGATGGTGAGCCACGCGAAGCCCGTGTAGCCCAGCCACGGCAGGATGATGTACTTGCCGAAGAACATGATGATCCCGGTGAGCGCCAGGAACACGAAGCTGATCGCCATCGTCCAGTGCGCCGCGCGCTCGACCGCGTTGAAGCGCTCGATGAGCCGGCCCGTGGGCGCCGCCTTGAGGCGGATCGGGCCCTTGATGAGGTAGAAGACGATGATCGCGGCGAGCACGATCACGATCAGCCAACCGCCGATCTGCGTGAGCGGCCCGTTGCGCAGCGCGCGCCATTCACGGCCGTTGCCCTGGATCAGCACGTTCTTCTCGGGGCCGGGCAGCGAGGCGTACTGCGGCGTCTCGGAAAGCTTCTTCCAGTCGGCCGGCGGGTTGTTCCAGCCCGGCACGGCCGTCGATGCCTGCCCGGCCGCGGGCGGCGACTCGGCCTTGGGCGTCGCGACCTGCGGATTCGCGTTGTGGTTCACGTCCGCGTTCCTGGTGGGCGCGGTGGTCGGCGGCGCGGGCGATTGCGCGGCCGCCGCGAGGGGCAGCGCGAGCGCCGCGCCCAGGAGCAACGCGCCGAGGCGGCGCGTGTGGATCGGAAACATGGTCGGCCTCCTTATTTTTTCGCGTCGCCGGTGCGGTTGTACTCGTCCTCGTGGCTCGCGCGCTCCGCGAGCGCGGTCTCGAACTTCTGCTTGTCGCCCTTGAAGAGGTCGCCGGCGTAGGGCTGCACGTCCTCCTTGCCGGCGTAGGGCTTCGCGGCGTCCTGCGGGACCTCGTGGCACGCGGCGAGGACCAGCGCCGCGGCGACGGTGAGCGCGATCTTCTTCATGCCGAGGTCCCCAGGTTGTCCGACACCTTGTCGCTGCCGCCGTAGGCCGTGGCCCAGCCCCACAGCTGCTCGCCCTTGCCGCGCGTCACCACGCGTGTCTTGTAGATCTTCGCGATGACGGCGGAGTCGCCCGCGATGAGCGCCTTGGTCGAGCACATCTCGGCGCACAGCGGGAGCTTGCCCTCGGCGATGCGGTTGCGGCCGTACTTGCGGAACTCCTCCACCGAGAAATTCTCCTCGGGGCCGCCCGCGCAGTAGGTGCACTTGTCCATCTTGCCGCGCAGGCCGAAGGCGCCGGCCTGCGGGAACTGCGGCGCGCCGAACGGACAGGCGTAGTAGCAGTAGCCGCAGCCGATGCACAGGTCCTTGTCGTGCAGCACGATCTGGTCGTCGGTGCGGTAGAAGCAGTCCACCGGACACACCGCCATGCACGGCGCGTCGGTGCAGTGCATGCACGCGACCGAGATCGAGCGCTCGCCGGGAACGCCGTCGTTGAGCGTCACGACGCGGCGCCGGTTCACGCCCCAGGGCACCTCGTGCTCGTTCTTGCAGGCGGTGGCGCAGGCGTTGCACTCGATGCAGCGCTCGGCGTCGCAGATGAATTTCATCCTGGCCATGGTGTTCTCCCCGTCAGGCGCGCTCGACGTTGCAGAGCGTCGTCTTGGTTTCCTGCATCATCGTGACCGAGTCGTAGCCGTAGGTCGTGCCGGTGTTCACCGCGTCGCCGCGCACGATCGGGGCGGCGCCCTCCGGATACTTGTCGAGCAGGTCCTTGCCCTGCCACCACCCCGCGAAGTGGAACGGGATGAAGCCGGTGCCCGCGCCCACGCGCTCGGTGACGAGCGCGCGCACCTTGAGCCGCGCGCCGGTGGGCGTCGAGACCCACACCCAGTCCCAGTACTTGATGCCGCGGTCGGCCGCGTCCTTCGGGTTGATCTCGACGAAGTTCTCCTGCTGCAGCTCCGCGAGCCACGGATTGGAACGCGTCTCGTCGCCGCCGCCCTCGAACTCCACCAGGCGCCCGGAGGTGAGCACGATCGGGTATTTCTCCGCGACCTTGTCCTCCACCGCTTTCTGCTGCACCGTCTTGAAGAGCGTCGGCAGCCGCCAGAACGCCTTCTTGTCGTCGTGCGTCGGGTACTTCGCGACGAGGTCGGGGCGCGGGCTGTAGAGGGGCTCGCGGTGCTGCGGGATGCCGTCGGGGAAGTTCCACACGATGGCGCGAGCGCGGGCGTTGCCCCAGAAGTGCACGTTGTGGTTCACCATGCACACGCGCTGGATGCCGCCCGAGAGGTCGGTCTTCCAGTTCTTGCCCTCGGCCGCCGCCTGCTCCTCGGGCGTGAGCTCGTTCCACCAGCCCAGCTTCTTCATGAGCACGTGGTCGAACTCGGGGTGGCCGATGGTGATCTCGGAATCCTTCACGTGCGAGCCGTCGGCCGCGAGCAGGCTCTCGCCGTTCCTCTCGATGCCGAAGTTCGCGCGGAAGCAGCCGCCGCCGTCCATCATCCTGAGGTCCTCGCGATAGAGGACCGGCGAGCCCGGATGCTTCACCTGCGGCGTGCCGTAGCTCGGCCACGGCATGCCGAAGTAGTCGCCGTTGCAGTCGTAGCCGGTCTCCTTGTCGACCGTGGGCTTGGTGCAGCGCAGCGACTTCACGTCGAAGGCGCCCATGTTGCGCATGTGGGCCTTGAGGCGCTCGGGCGACTGGCCGGTGTAGCCGATGGTCCAGTTGCCGGCGTTGATCTCCTTCGTCATGTCCTCGACCAGCGGCTCGTCCCAGCCGGTCTTGTCCTTCACGAGGCGCAGGTTCTTCACGAACTCCGGCCCGAAGCCGAGCTTCTTCGCGAAGGCGTACATGATGGTGTGGTCGGGCTTCGACTCGAACACCGGCTCGATCACCTTCTCGCGCCACTGGATGGAGCGGTTGGAAGCGGTCACCGATCCCGAGGTCTCGAGCTGCGTCGCCGCCGGCAGCAGGTAGACGCCCTCCTTGCGATCCGGCATCACCGAGGAAGCCGTCGGGTAGGGATCGACGATGACCATGAGGTCGAGCTTCTCCATCGCCTTCTTCATGTCGAGGCCGCGCGTCTGCGAGTTCGGCGCGTGCCCCCAGTACACGACCGCGCGCAGGTTGTTGTCCTGGTCGATGAGGTCGTTCTTCTCGAGCACGCCGTCGACCCAGCGCGAGACCGTCATGCCGGGCTTCTCCATCATCGCCTTGGAGGCGAAGCGGCCTTTCATCCACTCGTAGTCCACGCCCCACACCTTGCACCAGTGCTTCCACGCGCCTTCCGCGAGGCCGTAGTAGCCGGGCAGCGAATCGGGGTTCGGACCGACGTCGGTCGCGCCCTGCACGTTGTCGTGGCCGCGATAGATGTTGGTGCCGCCGCCCGACACGCCGACGTTGCCGAGCGCGAGCTGCAGGATGCAGGAGGCGCGCACGAAGGCGTTGCCGATCGAGTGCTGCGTCTGGCCCATGCACCAGATGATGGTCGAGGGCCGGTTCTTCGCCATCGCCTCGGCGGCCGCGAGCACCGCGGCCTCGTCGACGCCGGTGACCTCGGTCACCTTGTCCGGCGTCCACTTCTGCAGGCACTCCTCGCGCACCTTGTCCATGCCGTGGACGCGCGCGTTGATGTAGTCCTTGTCTTCCCAGCCGTTCTTGAAGATGTGGTGCAGCATGCCGAAGAGGAGCGCCACGTCGGTGCCGGAGCGGAAGCGGATGAACTGGTCCGCCTTCGCCGCGGTGCGCGTGAAGCGCGGGTCGCACACGATCATCTTCGCGCCGGTCTCCTTCGCGTGCAGCGCGTGCAGCATCGACACCGGGTGCGCCTCGGCCGCGTTCGAGCCGATGAACATCATGCACTTGGTGTTCTGGATGTCGTTGTACGAGTTGGTCATCGCACCGTAGCCCCAGGTGTTGGCGACGCCCGAGACCGTGGTCGAATGGCAGATGCGCGCCTGGTGGTCCATGTTGTTGGTGCCCCACATGGACACGAACTTGCGCATCAGCTGCGCCTGCTCGTTGCTGTGCTTGGAGGAGCCGACCCAGAAGACGGAGTCGGGGCCGCTCTCCTTGCGGATCGCGAGCAGCTTGTCGCCGATCTCGTTGATCGCCTCTTCCCACTTGATGCGGCGGTACTTGCCGTCCACCAGCTTCATCGGGTACTTGAGGCGATGCGAGTTCTCGGTCATGCCGTGCTCGCGGATGCTCGCGCCCTTCGCGCAGTGCGCGCCCAGGTTGAGCGGGGAATCGAACACCGGCTCCTGGCGCACCCACACGCCGTCGGTCACCACGGCGTCGATCGAGCAGCCGACCGAGCAGTGCGTGCACACCGTGCGGCGCACCACCGTCTTTCCGGTGCCGGCGGCCTCGGCCGCGGAGGCCTCGCCGATCAGGTTGAGCGGGAGCTGCGCTGCGAATGCGGCGACGCCGGCGCCGAGCCCCGTTCCCTTGAGGAACGTGCGACGGTCGACGGTCTTCGCGGCGAGCGTGGAGACGGCGCGGGCCAGCGGGTTCACCGCTTGCGCCGGGGCCTGCGACTTGCGCGTGAGCAGCATGGTCGGCTCCTCAGACTTCCGTGGTCCCGTAGTACTTCTTGATGTGATCGGTGAGGCGATAGCCCTGCGCGGTGTCCTCGGCCGAGGCCTGCTTCGCGCCGGCCGGCGCGGCCTTGCGGCCGGTCGCGACGGCGGCGACGGCGCCCGCGCCGCCGAGGCTGGCGGCCAGCAGGAAATTGCGGCGGGTATTCGACTTCGTCTTCATCTCACGCCTCCTTTTTTCGAAGCTCATTCCAGCGAGAACGATTGGCGCTCGAGCGCCATGAACGCGGCGCCGAGCGCGGCGACCTTGCGATAGTAGTTCGAAGCCTCGGCCGAACCGAGCGCGGCGAAGAAGCCGGGCGCGGCGGGCGCGACGTGCGCTTCGAAGAAGCGATGCTGCTCGGCGAGGCTCGCGGCCTCGCGGCCGGCGCCGCCCGCCACCAGCACGCGCATCGCCTCGAAGAGGGCGGTGAAATGATCCTCCGGCTCGGTCGCGTCGGAGCGCGGCGCGAGGCCGAGGGCCACGAGGTCGGCGCGGATGCGAACGCGCGGGTGCGCGACCGCGGTCGCGCCGGCATAGAACCCGGCATAGCGCGAAACTGCGGCCTTGCCCATGGTGGCGAAAAGGGCATCGTGCTCTTCGCTCGCGGCATCCGCATCCATCACCGAGGAGGCCGCGACAAGCTCGGCCCAAGCGAGCGCGAGCTGCCGGTCGCCGTCCGGCTCGAGCGCCGGGGAGTGGGCGATCGTGTGCAGGAGCGCGTTGTCCGGCGCGGCATGGATGAGGCGCGCGAGGAGCGCGTAGAAATTGCCGCGCGCCGTCTCTTCGGGTGCGAGCGCCCGGTGAAACCCGATCGGAACCGCCGCCGCCTGCGCGCTCACGGCCGGCCTCCCGAGTCGAGCACCGAAACCTCGTCCTTCGACGACATCATGTCGATCACCCGGCAATCGCCGCACATCTGCAGGCGACGCAACGCCTCCGGCCGGGTGAACATGCCATGGGAGGCGAGCCTTCCGAGCATCGCCTCGATCATCTGGCGCGTACCGAAGGGCTTGTCGCAACGGACGCAGCGGAAGGGCTCGGTCTCGTTGAGCAGGCGCGCCTCGCGCGCCGGCGCCCCGAGCAGGAGGCGCGGCGAAAGAGTGATCGCATCCTCGGGACACGTCGCCTCGCACAGCCCGCACTGGACGCAATTGCGCTCGACGAACTTGAGGAGCGGCCGATCGACGCCGTCCATCAACGCCGATTCCGGACAGGCGCCCACGCACGACATGCACATCGTGCACCGGTCGCGATCCACCCCGACCGCGCCCCACGGCGCGCCTTCGGGAAGCGCGACCTCGGTGACCGGCGATGGCGCGAGCTTCGCGAGGTGCTCCACGGCGAACTCGATCGCGGTGCGCTTGTCGTCGGAGGGCGCGAAGGCCGCCGGCGGCACGCTCTCGGGAACCGGCTCGAGCGACGCGAAGGCGGCGCCGAGCGAAGCGGTATCGCGCGCCTCGAGCACCGCGAAGTGGCGTCCCGGCCGACCGAGCCCCGCCAAGATCGCCTCGCCGATCTGCATCTGCGCGCGCAGCGCCGCGAGGTATTCGCGATCCTCCGCGCCCGCGGAGAGCACCACCACCTGGCTCGCGCCGTAGGCGATCGCGGGCAGCATCAGGTCGAGGCCGATCGCCGCGACGTGCCATGCCTCCAGCGGAAGCGCGCGCGACGGCAGGCCCGCGCCGGAGGCGGCCGCCCGCGAGAGCAGCTCGCGCGCCGCGCCGCCATCGTGGAACACGACGCACGCGCCGGTCGCGCCCGCGTCGGCATACGCCGCGAGCATCTGGCGAAGCTGCACGCCACGCTCCGCGGTGCGCGGAAACTGGTAGCCCATGGCGCCCGACGGGCAAACCGTCGCACAGGCGCCGCATCCCATGCAAAGGTGCGGATCGACGCGCACGCGCTCGCCCTCGGACGAGATCGCGCGCGTCGAGCAGATGTCGACGCACGCCGTGCAACCCGTCACCTGCGAGCGGCTGTGCGCGCAGAGATTCTCGCGATAGGCGAAGAAGCGCGGCTTCTCGAACTCGCCCACCGCCTCGCGCAGCTCCGCGAGCGTGGCTTCGAGCGCATCGGCCTCGCGCGGCGCGCGGAAGTAGCCCTGCGGCGGCTGGCGCATCGCGAACAACGGCTGCGCGGAAAAGTCGAGCACGAGATCGAAGCGCGCCGGCGCGGCCTGCGCCAACCCGTCCACGCCGCCGCCGGAGAGCCCCGCGATCACGACGTCGAACTGGCCGAGGTAGCCGGCGATGCCCTCGACGCGCCCGGACCACAGCTTCACGGAATCGAGCGTCGCGCCGCCGGGTCGCGCTTCGAGCAGCGTCACGGCGAGCGAGACGGCGAGCCGCTCGGCGCACGCACGGGCGCGCGCCGATTCATCGCCCGCGACGATGAGCAGGTTGCCGCGCGAATGATAGGAAACGCTCGGGACGGGTTGCGGGGGCGAGAGGCGGGAAAGGGAGGCGAGTGCCGCGAGCTTGGGCGCGCACTCGACGGACTGCGGCGTCCAACCGCGCGCTTCGAGACCGCGGGGCGCCTCCGCGGCGGAGGGTCCCGATTGCGCGGCCGCCTCGCGGGCGGTGGCGGACATTCCGATGCCGAGCGTCATCGCGTCCACGTTAACGCTGTCGCCCTTGATGCCGGCACGCCAGCGCTCCTCTGTTGTAGTTTGGCTCGCGCGATGCGCTGCGCGGCCCCATTCGCAATCTTTTGCAGAAGTCTACACCAGAAAGAAATCGGGCCGAAACGTCCGTTAGGCACCGGCGTCGCCGGCCGCGCCGTCCTCCTGCGCAGGGGCAGGGGGATTGGATGATTCGTCCGCGCGGGCCGTTCCCGGCTCGGCCGGCGACGCCTCGCCGTTCGCCGCCGGCAGCTCGTTTGGCGGCTCGGTGCCCACGGCCGGATCGCCGTGCAGCGATGCGAGCTGGTTCAGCCTTTCCAGCCAGCCTGGCGGAAGCGGGTCGGGCTTCGTGTAGTCGTCGATGTAGACGTCGAGGCCGTCCATCGGATAGAGCGCGGGATCGCTGAAAAGCGTCTTGAGCGCCTCGCCCTTCACCGCGGGATCGACGTCCGCACGCATGAACGGCGCGAAATCGGATTCCGGCGTGAGCGATTCGAGCGGAGGAAGCTCGCGAGCCGGCGATTGCGCAGGCACGGCGGGCGCTGGCGGCGCTGCGTCCTGCGGCGGCATTGCGCGAGGCACGGCCGCGTCGGGCACCTCGGGCTGCGGGGAAGCGTCGGGGCGTGCCGCGCGCGACTCGATCTTGCGTCGCGACCAGCGTGCGAGGAAGCCTTCGTCGTGCCCGCTCATTGCGATCCTTCCTTGCGCAGCCGCCCTTCCTTGCCCGCGAACGAGCGCGGCTTGCGCCGCTCTTTCGGCTCGGGGCGGTAGTTCGCCTCGACCCATGCGCCCAGCCAATGCGCGAGCTCCGCCCAGGCCGGCACGCGCTCGACGCGCTCCGAGGCATCCATCCAGCGCGCCGCCTCGTTGTACGAGAGCGTCGCCTGGTACGGATAGGGCTCGCCGCTCGCCTCGTCCGTGCGCAACGCCACGAACACGCTCGGCTCGTCGCTCGTGGCGTTGAGGTAATAGCCCTCAGCCTCGCCGTGGAAGAGCGCGAGCTCGATGCCGGGATGCAGCCGCCGCAGCAGCGCCTCGTCCTCGGCGACCACCCGCGCCTCTCCCGCCTCGTCGGGGGCGACCCCGGCGAGGAGCCAGCGATGGGTCTCCCAGCGGCTCTGCACCGCGTGCCGTTCGAGGATCACGGAAATCTTTCGCGAGGGATGGGCGCCCATCGGCCCACTATAGGGGAATTCGCGTGCCCCCATGCGTGCTATCCTGATTTTTCCCCTGCCTTTTCAACGCCCCGTGGCAAAGACGGTCATTCCACTGCATCCGCAGGCCGGATCGTTGCCGATCCCGGCTTCCGTGGCGTCCCCGGGCGTCCCGAGGGATTCGCTCGGCCGTGCGCTGCGCGACTTGCGAATCTCGGTCACGGATCGCTGCAACTTCCGGTGCACCTATTGCATGCCGAAGGACGTGTTCGGCGCGGACCACGAGTTCCTGCCGCACGGCGAGATCCTCACCTTCGAGGAGATCGTGCGGATGGCGCGCGCCTTCCGCTCGCTCGGCACGGAGAAGATCCGCCTCACCGGCGGCGAGCCGCTGCTGCGCCGCGGCATCGAGCGGCTGGTGGCGATGCTGCGCGCGGCGCTTCCGGACGTCGACCTCACGCTCACCACGAACGGCTCGGCGCTCAAGGCGAAGGCGCGCGCGCTGCGCGAGGCCGGGCTCGACCGCATCACGGTGAGCCTCGACTCGCTGGATGACGCGACCTTCCGCGCCATGAACGACGTCGATTTCCCGGTCGCGCGCGTGCTCGAGGCGATCGACGAGGCGTGCGCGGCGGGCCTCGATCCGGTCAAGGTGAACATGGTGGTGAAGCGTGGCGTGAACGACCACCAGGTGGTCGACATGGCGCGCCACTTCCGCGGCACCGGCCGCATCGTGCGGTTCATCGAGTTCATGGACGTGGGCTCCACCAACGGCTGGCGCATGGACGACGTGATCCCTTCGGCCGAGATCGTACGGCGCATCTCGGAGCATTTCGCGCTCGAGCCGGCCGAGGCGCACTACGACGGCGAAGTCGCGGAGCGCTGGCGCTACACGGACGGCGCGGGCGAGATCGGCGTCATTTCCTCGGTGACCCAGGCGTTCTGCTCGACGTGCACGCGCGCGCGGCTTTCCACCGACGGCGAGCTCTACACCTGCCTCTTCGCGCCGCGCGGCTACGACCTCAAGCGCCTGCTGCGCGGCGGCGCCGGCGAGCACGAGATCGCCGGCGCGATCGCGGCGATCTGGGCGCGGCGCTCCGACCGCTATTCGGAGATCCGCACCGGGCAGAGCACGCGCGAACGCAAGGTCGAGATGTCCTTCATCGGCGGCTGAGCGACCGATGGGCTACCGGCCGGTCCTCACGCAGAACGCGCGTCCCGCGACGTACACCGTGGACGCCATCGACGAGTCGGGCGCGCACGTGCCGACGCCCATCGCGGGCGAGCATCCCCTCACGCTCTACGTCGACAAGAACGAGCTCGTCACGCTCATGACGCTGGGCGCCGCGCCCGAAGCGCTCGCGATCGGATTCCTGCGCAACCAGCGGCTCGTCTCCTCGCTCGAGCAGATCGCCTCGGTGCAGGTCGACTGGGAGGTGGACGCGGTCGTCGTCACCACCCACGGCGGCCTCGAGGACCTCGAGGCGAAGACGCGGAAGCGCACCGCCACCACCGGCTGCGGCCAGGGCACGGTGTTCGGCGACCTGATGGCCGACATCGAGTCGATCCGCCTCGAGGACGACACGCGCATCGACGAGGAGACGCTCTTCGGGCTCCTCAACGCGGTGCGCGTGCACGAATCGATCTACAAGCAGGCGGGCGCGGTGCACGGCTGCGCGCTCGCGCGGGGCGCCGAGATCCTCACCTTCGTGGAGGACGTCGGCCGCCACAACGCGGTCGACGCGATCGCGGGCTGGATGTGGCTCGAGGGAATCGACGGCCACGACAAGATCTTCTACACCACCGGCCGCCTCACCTCGGAAATGGTGATCAAGGCGGCGCAGATGCGCATTCCGGTGCTGGTCTCGCGCTCCGGCCTCACCAAGATGGGCCACGAGGTGGCGCGCCAGGTGGGCATCACGATGATCGGCCGCGCGGTGAACCGGCATTACCTGCTCTTCACCGGCGAGCAGCGCCTGGTGCGCTCGCCGGCGAAGGACCGCGCCCGTGCCTGAGGCGATCGAGGTCACCGGCATCGTGCTCGCCGGCGGCCAGGGGAGCCGCATGGGCGGCGTGGACAAGGGGCTGCAGCCGTTCCGCGGCAGGCCGATGGTGGACCATGCCGTCGAGCGCTTCGCGCCGCAGGTGGACGAGCTGCTCGTCAACGCCAACCGCAACGTCGAGCAATATGCGCGCCTGGGCCATCGCGTGATCTCGGACGAAATCGCCGGCTTCGCCGGCCCGCTCGCCGGCTTCGAGCGCGGGCTCGCGCACGCTTCGGGTGCGCTCGTCGCCACGGTGCCGTGCGATTCGCCGTTCCTGCCGGGCGACCTCGTGGCCCGCCTGCGTGGGGCGCTCGAGGCGCGAGGCGCGGACCTCGCCGTCGCGAAGACCGGCGCCCAGGCGCACCCGGTCTTCTGCCTGATGCGCCGCAGCGTGCACGGCTCGCTCGCCGCGTTCCTCGCGAGCGGCCAGCGCAAGATCGATCGCTGGTACGCGGCCCTCGCGGTGGTCGAAGTGCCGTTCGACGACGAGCCCGACGCGTTCCTCAACATCAACACGCGCGAGGAGCTCGCCCAGCTCGAGCCGCGCGCCGAGTAGCCATGCCCGCGGCGCTGCGACGCACGCGCCCCGCGTTGCCCCGCTTCGCGGTCGCCTGGTTCCCACGCTTCGAGGGACTCGCGCAAGTCGAGGCTTTCCGCCGGCGGCACGATCCGATGGCCTCGCTCATCCCCGCGCATCTCACGCTCGTGTTCCCGTTCGCGACCGCGCTCACGCGCCTGCAGGTCGAGACGCACGTGAAGCGCGTCGCCTCGCGCTGGCCGCGCGTGCCGGTGAGCTTCCGCGCGGTGCGCCTGCACGCGAACGAGTTCGTGTTCCTCATGGCCTCGCGCGGCGCGGAGTCGCTGAGCGCGCTGCACGACGCGCTCTACACGCGCTCCTTCCTTCCCTCCCTGCGTCGCGACCTTCCCTACGAGCCGCACATCAGCCTCGCGCGGAACGCCGACTTCCCCTCGCTGGAAACGGCGTATGGTGAAGCGCGCGGCGAATTCGGCCGCGAGTTCTCCGACGTGCTGCGCGAGCTCACGCTTCTGCGCGTGCAGCGCGACGGTAGAATCGAACGATTGGCCGACATCGCCCTCTCCTGCGCCTGACCACCATGTCCACGCTCACCATCACCCAGGCCTCCTGCGCCGACGACTACGATCCGAACTCGATGCCCGTCGCGAAGGCGCGGGAGTTCATCCACCGCTTCCTGCAGCCGGTGGATGCGGTGGCGCGCGTGCCGGTGCGCTCGGCGCTCGGGCGCGTGCTCGCCGAGGACGTGCTCTCGCCGGTGGACGTCCCCGCGCACCGCAATTCCGCGATGGACGGCTGGGCGATGCGCGGCGCGGACCTGAAGGCGGAAGGCGAGACGACGCTCGAGGAGATCGGCAGCTCCTTCGCGGGACGCCCATTCCGGGGTGCCGTCGGCGCCGGCCAGTGCGTGCGGATCATGACGGGCGGCGTGGTGCCCGAAGGCGCCGACACGGTGGTGATGCAGGAGCGCGCGAAGGCGAACGGCAAGCGCATCGCGTTCCTGCCGGGACAGAAGACCGGGCAGAACGTGCGCGCGGCGGGCGAGGACCTGCGCGCCGGCTCCGTGGCGCTCCCGCGCGGCCGCCTGGTGCGCCCCGCGGACCTGGGCCTCGTCGCCTCGCTCGGCATCGGCGAGCTCGCGGTGTACCGGCCGCTGCGCGTCGCGTTCTTCTCGACCGGCGACGAGCTGAAGTCGATCGGATCGAGCCTCGGCGAGGGCGAGATCTACGACTCCAACCGCTACACCCTCCACGGCATGCTCGCGCGCCTGGGCTGCGAGATCCTCGACCTCGGCGTGGTGCGCGACGACCCGAAGCTCCTCGAGCGCGCGTTCCACGACGCCGCCGGGGCGGCCGACGTGGTCATCACGAGCGGCGGCGTCTCGGTGGGCGAGGCGGACTTCGTGAAGGATCTCCTCGCGAAGCTCGGCGAGGTCGTGTTCTGGAAGATCGCGATGAAGCCCGGGCGCCCGCTCGCCTACGGCCGCATCGGCGCCGCGCATTTCTTCGGCCTTCCCGGCAACCCCGTCTCGGTGATGGTCACGTTCTACCAGTTCGTGCGCGACGCGCTGCTCGTGCTGATGGGCGTGGATCCGGTGCCGGCGGCCCCGACGTTTCCCGCTCGCTGCACCACGAAGCTGCGGAAGGCGCCGGGGCGCACCGAGTTCCAGCGCGGCATCCTTTCGCGCGAGGCGGACGGCTCGCTCGTCGTGCGGCCCACCGGCGAGCAGGGCTCGGGCATCCTCAAGTCGATGAGCGAAGCCAACTGCTTCATCATCCTGGGCGATTCCACCGGCGACGTGGAACCGGGGACCACCGTGGAGGTGCAGCTTCTCGAGGGAATCGTGTGAGCACGGCGGCGCTCGATCGGGCGGAGAACGGCCTTCAGTTCTTGAAGCGCGTCATCGCGGGCGAGGTGCCCAACGTGCCGATCGGCGAGACGCTCGGCTTCCGCGCGATCGAGGTCGAGCCCGGCCGCATCGTGTTCGCGGGCAAGCCCGACGCCGGTTCGCTCAACCTCATCGGCACCATCCACGGCGGCTGGACCGCGGCGATCCTCGACACCGCGATGGCGCTCGCCGCGCTCACCACGCTCGACGCGCGCCACGACTTCACCACGCTCGACCTGAAGCTCAACTTCCTGCGCCCGATCGCGCCGGGGACACAGGTCCGCGCCGAAGGCCAGGTGGTGCACGCGGGACGCCGCGTCGCCCTTTGCGAGGGACGCGTGGTGGATTCCGGCGGCAAGCTTCTCGCGCACGGCACGAGCAGCTGCCTCATCGTGCCGCGCGCCACGCCGGGGAAATCGCAATGACGGCGCCGGAACTTCCGGCCCTGGCGAGGCATCCCTTCGGGTCATGAAGCGCCGCGATTTCGTGCAGATCTGCGCCGCGTCCGCCGCCGGCGCGGCGTTACCCACGGCCGCGACCGGCACCCCGCTCGCGGCACGCAGCTATGCCCGTGCGAAGTTGGTCGACGAAAGGCGCGACCCGATCCGCATCGGGATGCTGCGGGTCGGAGCGAACTACGTGTTCGACTATCCGTTCGAAGCGACGCCATGCTTCCTGCTGCGCCTCGAGCGCCCCGCTCCCGGCGGCGTGGAGCTGCGTACGGAATCGGGCGGCCTCTATCGCTGGGACGGAGGCGTGGGCGAAGGCCGATCGGTCGTCGCCTATTCCGCCATCTGCGCGCACAAGATGGCCTATCCCACGCGGCAGGTGAGCTTCATCGGCTACCGCGATGCCCCGAGCCCGGTCGCGGGCCACGGGCGCGTCATCACGTGCTGCTCCGACCGCAGCGTCTACGATCCGGCGGCCGGCGCGCGCGTGGTCTCCGGTCCCGCGCCGCAGCCGCTCGCGACGATCCTCCTCGAGCACGACGCCCAGGCCGACGAGCTCTACGCGACCGGCACGTTCGGCGGCGAGAAGTTCGACGAGTTCTTCGGCAAGTACGCATTCCGCCTGCAGCTCGAGATGGGGAGCCGCGCCCGCGCGAGCATCGCGGACACGACGGTCGTCCTGCCGCTGGAGCGCTACAGCGCCCAGTGGGCGCGCTGCTAAGGATCAACCCGAAAAAGGGGTCAGATTACTTTTCCCTGCACGGTCCTGTGTCGCATGGGCGGAAAAGTAATCTGACCCCTTTTTCGGTCAAATCTCGAAATCCTCCGCCGCGCCGGTCGCGAGCTGCTCGAGGTCCTCGGCGCGGACGTGCGGCGCGAGGAGGCGGATGAACTCCACCGTGTAGCCGCGCAGGTACGCCCCGCGGCGGAACGCGAGGCGCGTGGTCTGCGCGGGGAAGAGATGCCCGCAGTCGAGCGCCACGAGTCCCTCGTCCTTGCCGGCGCGATAGGCGCGCGACGAGATGATGCCCACTCCGAGCCCGAGGCCCACGTAGGACTTGATCACGTCGGAATCGAGCGCCGTGAGCACGATCTCCGGGTGCAGGCCACGCGCGGCGAACGCCCGGTCGAGCGCGGTGCGCCCGGCGAACGTCGGATCGTAGGTGACGAGCGGATGGGCGGCGATCGCTTCCAGCGTGAGCGGCTTCACCTTCGCGAGCCGATGCCCTTTCGGCACGACCACGCAGTGGTGCCATTGGTAGCAGGGAATCGTCACCAGCTCCGCGTACTGGTCGAGCGCCTCGGTGGCGATCGCGACGTCCGCCTCGCCCGCGATCACCATGTGCGCGAGCTGGTGCGGGCTGCCCTGCAGGATCTTGAGCTTCACGTCGGGGTAGCGCTTCTTGAAAGGGCCGACCGCCTCGGGCAGCGCATAGCGCGCCTGCGTATGCGTGGCCGCCACCGCGAGCGAACCCTTCGCGTGGTGCGCGAACTCCTCGCCGATCGCCTTGAGGTTCGCGATCTCGGCGAGGATGCGATCCACCGCGGCCACCACGGAGCGGCCGGCTTCGGTGAGCGCGGTGAAGCGCCGCCCCTGCCGCACGAAGATCGCCACCCCCAGCTCCTCCTCGAGGGCGCGGATCTGCTTCGAGACCCCCGGCTGCGACGTGTGCAGCGCCTCCGCCGCCTCCGAGACGTTGAGGTTGCGCCGCGCGACCTCGGTCACGTAGCGCAGTTGCTGCAGGTTCATGGCGCCTCCCTTATACCCGTAAGTTCTATAAATATCACAAAAAAGTATTTTTCAGGTATTTAAGGCCTCTTTAGCATGGGCATAAGGAGACGCCCATCCCATGTACCGCTACGACGAGCACGACAAGAAGATCCTCGCGGAACGCGTCGCGCAGTTCCGCGACCAGACGCGGCGCTTCCTCGCCGGGGAGCTGAGCGAGGACGAGTTCCGTCCGCTGCGCCTGCAGAACGGCCTCTACATCCAGCGCCATGCGCCGATGTATCGCATCGCCGTGCCCTATGGCGTGCTCAACTCCACGCAGCTGCGCAAGCTCGCCGAGATCACGCGCCGCTACGACCGCGGCTACGGGCACTTCACCACGCGCCACAACCTGCAGCTCAACTGGCCGAAGCTCGAGGACGTGCCCGACATCCTCGCCGAGCTCGCCGCGGTCGAGATGCACTCCATCCAGACCAGCGGCAACGACGTGCGCAACATCACCACCGACCACCTCGCGGGCGTCGCGGGCGACGAGATCGTCGATCCGCGTCCCTACGCCGAGATCGTGCGCCAATGGGCGAGCTTCAACCCGGAGTTCGCCTACCTGCCGCGCAAGTTCAAGATCGCGTTCAACGCCGCCGCCGAGGACCGCACCGCCCTCGCCTTCCACGACATCGGGCTCGAGTTCGTGCGCGACGCCGCGGGCGAGCTCGGCTTCCGCGTGCACGTGGGCGGCGGCATGGGCCGCACGCCGATGCTCGCCGAGGTGATCCGCGAGTTCCTGCCGTGGCGCGAGGTGCTCACGTACTGCGAGTCGATCCTGCGCGTCTACAACCGCTACGGGCGCCGCGACAACATCTGGAAGGCGCGCATCAAGATCCTGGTGAAGACGCTCGGCATCGAGGAGTTCCGCCGCCGCGTCGAGGAGGATTGGGCCGAGCTGCGCGATCCGGCGAGCGTGATCACCGATGCGGAGCTCGCGCGGGTCGCCGCGTATTTCGCGCCGCCCGCCTACGAGCCGCCTTCCGACGAGGACCAGGCGTTCGCCTACGCCTTCGCCTCCGATCGCGCCTTCGCGCGCTGGGTCGGCCGGAACGTGCACGCGCACCGGCGCCCCGGCTACGCGGCGGTGACGCTGTCCCTCAAGCGTACCGGCGTCCCGCCCGGCGACATCACCGGCGACGAGCTCGACCTCGTCGCGCAACTGGCCGATCGCTACGGCTTCGGCGAGGTGCGCGTCTCGCACGAGCAGAACCTGGTGCTTCCCGACGTGCGCGAGCGCGACCTGCACGAGCTGTGGCTGCGCCTGCGCGCGGCACGCCTCGCCACGCCGACCGTGGGCCTCATCGGCAACGTCATCTCGTGCCCGGGCGGCGACCTGTGCTCGCTCGCCAACGCGAAGACGCTGCCGATCGCCGAAGCGATCCTCACGCGCTTCGAGGACCTCGACTACCAGCACGACATCGGCGAGCTCGACCTCAACATGTCGGGCTGCATGAATTCCTGCGGCCACCACCACGTGGGCCACATCGGCATCCTCGGCGTCGACAAGAACGGCTCCGAGTGGTACCAGGTGACGATCGGCGGGCGCCAGGGCCGCGCGGCCGCGCTGGGCCACGTGATCGGGCCGTCCTTCGCGGCGGACCAGATGCCCGACGTGGTGCAGAAGCTCCTCGAGACCTATCTCGCGCAGCGCGAGGAGGGCGAGCGCTTCGTCGACACGGTGGATCGCGTCGGCCTCGCGCCGTTCAAGGAGCGCGTCTACGGCGCGCCCAAGGAGCTTGCGCGTGCCGCATGACGTCGTGATCCGCAACCGCCAGCTCGAGCCGGACCACTGGCGCATCGTGGGCGCCGAGCCCGGGGAGGCCGCGCAGGAGTTGCTGCCGCGCGGCGCCATCGTGGTTCCGCTCGCACTTTGGAAGGAGCGGCGCGCCGAGCTCGTGCGGCGCCTGGAGCCGATCGGCGTGTGGCTCGAGCCCGACCAGGATCCGGCCGAGATCGCCGCCGACCTGCCGCGGCTCGCGCTCGTCGCGGTGCGCTTCCCGAAATTCACCGACGGGCGCGGCTACTCGATCGCCTCGCTGCTGCGCCGCCGGCACGGCTATCGCGGCGAGCTGCGCGCGTTCGGCGACATCGGCCGCGACCAGCTCTTCTACCTCTCGCGCGTGGGCTTCGATTCCTTCCTGCTCCCCGAGCATCGCGACCCGGCCGCGGCGCTCGGCGGCCTGCACGACTTCACCGTGCGCTACCAGGGGAGCGTCGACGATCCGCAGCCGCTCTTCCGCAAGCGCGCCGGCCTCGAGGCGAGCCATGGGTAAGGTCTATCTCGTGGGGGCGGGCCCGGGAGCTCCCGACCTCCTCACGCTGCGTGCCGCGCGCCTCCTGGAAGCGGCCGACGTCGTGTTGCACGACGCGCTCGTGCATCCGGATACGCTCGCGCTCGCGAAGGGCGCACGCCTCGTGGACGTCGGCAAGCGCTATGGCCGCGTTTCCACGGAGCAGCGCTTCATCCACCGCGTGCTGGTGCACGCCGCGCGCCACCACGAGGTCGTGGTGCGGCTGAAGGGCGGCGATCCGATGCTCTTCGGCCGCGCGCAGGAGGAGCTCGACGCGCTCGCCGAGGCGGGCATCGAGGCCGAGGTCGTGCCGGGCGTCACCGCGGCGCTCGCCGCCGCTTCCTCGCTGCGCGTCTCGCTCACGCGCCGCGGGCTCGCGCGGAGCGTCGCGTTCCTCACGCCGCGCGTCGGCCGCGGCGAGAGCGGCTCCGACTGGGTGGCCGCCGCGATGGGCGCCGATTCCATCGCGCTCTACATGGCCGCGGGCGCGGCACCCGCCATCGCGCAATCGCTCCTCGAAGCGGGCAAGCCCGCCGCCACGCCGGTCGCGCTCGTCGAGAGCGCGACGCTCGCCGAGGAGCGCGTCACCTACACGAGCCTCGCCGAGCTGCGCGATATCGCCCTCGCACCGGCGGCCGGCCCCGTGGTGATGCTGCTGGGCGACGTGCTGCGCGAGGCCGCCGCGCGCGCGAGCGGCGACGATTCCGAATCCCTGTCCCTCATCGCCTGAAATCGCAGGCCCACGCAACCTCCATGAGCACCGCTTCCGACAAATACACCATCGAGACCATCACCGGCGTACGGCCCTGGACCGACAGCCTTTTCTCCTTCCGCACCACGCGCGACCGCGGCTACCGCTTCGTGCCCGGCCAGTTCGCGCGCCTGGGCGTGCGCTCCGCCGAGAGCGAGGACATCGTGTGGCGCGCCTACTCGATCGCCTCCGCCGCCCATGACGAGCACCTGGAGTTCTTCTCCGTGGTGGTGCCCGGCGGCGCCTTCACGAGCCGGCTCTCGAAGCTCGCCGAAGGCGACCAGATCCTGGTGGAGCGCAAGAGCTACGGCTTCCTCACCACCGACCGCTTCCAGGCGGGCCGCGACCTGTGGATGCTCGCGACCGGAACCGGCCTCGCGCCGTTCCTGTCCATCCTGCACGATTTCGCGACCTGGGAAAGCTACGAGAACCTGGTGCTGGTGCAGAGCGTGCGCACGCAATCGGAGCTCGCGTACGAGGAGCTCATCCGCGGCTTCGACAGGAGCGAGTACTACGCGGAGTTCGCTCACAAGCTGCGCTATGCGCGCATCGTCACGCGCGAGCCCGTGCCGGGGACGCTGCGCGACCGCGTGACCAAGCTCCTCGCGAACGGCGTGCTCGAGGAGAACCTGGGCCTGCGGCTCGACCATGAGCGCTCCCGCATCATGCTGTGCGGCAATCCCGAGATGGTCGAGGACTCGCGCAGCATCCTCACCGGGCGCGGCTTCCGCATGTCGCGGCGCGGCGAGCCGGGCCATCTCGCCGTGGAGAACTACTGGTGAGCATGCCCGGTCCGATCGGGATGACGGCACCCGAGCGCCCGCGCACCGCCGCCGAGGAGGAGCTCGCGGCGATCTTCGCTCGCGCGGCGCAGCGCGCGACGGCGCTCAAGCTCGAATACGCCGGCGCGGTCACGCCCGACGAAGCGTGGCGGCTGCACTCGGCCGGCATGGCGGTCATCGTCGACGTGCGCACACGGCCGGAATGGGAGCTGGTCGGGCACGTTCCCGGCGTGCCGCTGGTCGAATGGCGCTGCTACGGCGAGCAGCGTCCCAACCCGCGCTTCCTCGAGCAGCTCCAGAGCGTCGCCTCGCGCGAGGAGCCGGTGCTCTTCCTGTGCCGCAGCGGCGCGCGCTCCCACGACGCGGCGGCGCTCGCCGAGCGCGCCGGCTTTCGCAGCGCCTACAACATCCTCGAAGGTTTCGAGGGCGATCTCGACACCGCCCGCCGCCGCGGCAACGTGGGCGGCTGGCGGCACGCCGGGCTTCCCTGGCTTCAGACGTAAGGAGAAATCAATGGCGACACTCAGATTGGGCGACATCGCGCCCGACTTCACGCAGGACTCCACCGAAGGACCGATCCATTTCCACCAATGGCTCGGCAATTCCTGGGGCGTGCTCTTCTCGCACCCGAAGGACTTCACGCCGGTGTGCACGACCGAGCTCGGCTACACCGCCAAGCTCGCGGACGATTTCCGCAAGCGCAACGCGAAGGTGCTCGCGGTGAGCGTGGATCCGCTCGAGTCGCACAAGGGCTGGGTGGGCGACATCGAGGAGACGCAGGGCTGCAAGGTGAACTTCCCGATCCTCGCCGATCCCGACCGCAAGGTCGCGAACCTCTACGACATGATCCACCCGAACGCCAACGACACGCTCACCGTGCGCTCGGTGTACGTGATCGACCCGAAGAAGAAGATCCGGCTCATGATCACCTATCCCGCGAGCACCGGGCGCAACTTCGACGAGATCCTGCGCGTGATCGACTCGCTGCAGCTCACCGACTCGCACAGCGTCGCCACACCGGTGAACTGGAAGCAGGGCGAGGACGTCATCATCTCGGCGTCGATCCAGGATCCGGAGACGCTCAAGCAGAAGTTCCCGAAGGGCATCCGCACGCTCAAGCCGTACCTGCGCTACACGCCGCAGCCCAATCGCTGATCGCGTCCGCACCACGCCGCCGCTTGGTAAAGTGGCGGCGTGATTCCCTGGCTTCGCGCCGACGATTCCTTCCCGCCCGTCTCGAAGGCGCTCGCCTCGCCGAACGGGCTGCTCTGCGCGGGCGGCGACCTTTCGCCGCGCCGCCTGGTCGAAGCCTATCGGCACGGCATCTTCCCGTGGTACTCGGAGGGCGATCCGATCCTCTGGTGGTCGCCCGATCCGCGCATGGTGCTGTTCCCCGCGGAGCTGCGCATCTCGCGATCGCTGCGCAGGACGCTCGCGCGCGCGCCCTACGAGACGCGCGTGGACACCGCGTTCGCGAGCGTGATCGAAGCCTGCGCCGAGCCGCGCGACGGCCACGCGGGGACGTGGATCGTGCCGGAGATGATCGAGGCGTACCGCCGGCTGCACGAGCTCGGCTTCGCGCATTCGGTCGAGTCGTGGCGCGAGGGCGAGCTGGTGGGGGGCCTCTACGGCATCGCGCTCGGCCAGGTGTTCTTCGGCGAGTCGATGTTCGCGCGCGCGACCGACGCCTCCAAGGTGGCGCTGGTGCGGCTGGTCGAGCGCCTGCGCGCACGGGGCTGCCGCGCGATCGACTGCCAGCAGGCGACGCGCCATCTCGCCTCGCTCGGCGCCCGCGAGATCCCGCGCGCGGACTTCGCGCAGCTGCTGCAAGACTCGATACAATATCCACCAAGCGGCGAACGCTGGTCCCCGCCGTGAACCGTGCGGGACCGACGGGATCCTCGCCGCCGGGATGACGAGAGACGCATGGCGAAGCTCAACGACCTTCCGATCGCGAACCTGCAGTTCTACGCCACGGCGCCCTACCCGTGCAGCTACCTTCCGGGCAAGCTCGCGCGCTCGCAGGTGGCGACCCCGAGCTACCTCATCGACACCGAGACCTACAGCGCGCTCGTCTCGGCCGGTTTCCGCCGCAGCGGCGCGTTCACGTACCGCCCGTACTGCGACCATTGCCATGCCTGCGTGCCGGTACGCGTCGTCGCGGAGGAATTCGCGCCCACGCGCTCCCAGCGGCGCGCCATGGCGCGCCATGCGAGCCTCGAGCCGCGCTACGCCGAGCTCAAGTTCAACGCCGAGCACTACGCGCTCTACCGCCTCTACCAGAGCGAGCGCCATCGCGGCGGCGGCATGGACCACGACAGCCGCGAGCAGTATGCGCACTTCCTCCTGCAGTCGAACGTGGCGACGCGCCTCATCGAGTTCCGCGAGGCGGGCGAGCTGCGCATGGTGTCCATCGTGGACGAGCTCTCCGACGGGCTCTCCTCGGTGTACACGTTCTTCGACCCGCTCGTGGCCCATGCGAGCTACGGCACGTACAACATCCTGTGGCAGATCGAGGAGGCGAGGCGCCGCAGTCTCGCCTACGTGTACCTGGGCTACTGGATCGGGCAGAGCCGCAAGATGAGCTACAAGAACCAGTTCCGGCCGATCGAGGGGCTCACGCGCGGCGAGTGGAAACGCCTCGCCTAGCGTGCTCTACACCCTCGCCCGCACCGCCCTCTTCCGTCTCGACCCCGAGGTTGCCCACGACGTCGCGCTGAGGTCGATCGACGCGCTCGGCGTCGGCGCCTCGCTCCTCGGCGCGGGCGCGAGCACGGGAGAGTCGCGCCGCGTGATGGGTCTCGAGTTTCCCAATCCGGTGGGCCTCGCCGCGGGCCTCGACAAGAACGCCGAGCACCTGGATGCGCTCGCCGCGCTCGGCTTCGGCTTCCTCGAGGTGGGCACCGTCACGCCGCGCCCGCAGCCCGGCAACCCGCGTCCGCGGCTCTTCCGGCTGGAAGGCGACGAGGCGCTGGTGAATCGCATGGGGTTCAACAACGTGGGCGTCGAGCGCCTGCTGCGAAACGTCGAGCGCGCGCGCTTCCGCGGCATCCTCGGCATCAACATCGGCAAGAACTTCGACACTCCGATCGAGCGCGCGGCGGAAGACTACCTCGCGTGCCTCGACGCCGTGTACGCACGCGCGAGCTACGTCACCGTGAACGTCTCCTCGCCCAATACGAAGGGCCTGCGCGAGCTGCAGTCGCGCGCGCGCCTCGGCGAGCTGCTCGCCGCGCTGATGGAGCGGCGCGCGGCGCTCGCGCAACGCCACGGCCCGGCGAAGCCGCTGCTCCTGAAAGTCGCGCCCGATCTCGAGGACGCCGACGTCGACTCCATCGCCGCGCTCGCCGTCGAGCACGCGATCGACGGCCTCATCGCCACCAACACGACCGTCTCGCGCGAAGGGGTCGAAGGCCACCGCCACGCGGACGAAGCCGGCGGCCTGAGCGGCCGGCCGCTCCTCGCGCGCTCGACGCACGTGCTGCGCCGCTTCGCGCAGGGGCTCGGCGGCCGCGTCCCGCTGGTCGGCGTCGGCGGCATCGTTTCGGGAGCCGACGCGCGCGCGAAGGTGGACGCCGGGGCGAGCCTGGTGCAGGTGTACACCGGCTTCATCTACCGGGGACCGGCGCTCATCGCACAGGCGCGCCGGGCGTTGCGCGGCGTCGGGACGGCCGGCCACGGCGGGCCCGCACGCGCGAAGGCGCGATGAGGATCGGCGTTCCGCGCGAGACCAAGGAAGGCGAGCGACGCGTGGGCCTCACGCCGGCCGAGGTCTCGGTGCTCGCCGCGGAAGGCCACGACGTGCGCGTCGAGCGTGGAGCGGGCCTCGCCATCGGCATCGCGGATGCGCGCTTCGAGGCGGCCGGCGCACGGCTCGCCTCGGCCGACGAAGCCTGGAGGAGCGAGCTGGTGGTGAAGGTGAAGGAGGTGCAGCCGGCGGAGCTCGATCGCGTGCGCGAAGGCCCGATGCTTTTCGGCTACCAGCACCTCGCGGGCGAGCCGGATCGCGCACTAGCGCTCGTGCGGCGGCGCGCGAGCGCCATCGCCTACGAGCTGGTGTGCGACGAGCGCGGCGCGTTCCCGCTCCTCGCGCCGATGTCGGCGATCGCCGGGCGCATGGCGGTCGAGAAGGCGTGGGAGAGCCTCGGCCGTGCGGCATCGAAGGTGCTCGTGCTGGGTGCCGGCCACGCCGGGCTCGACGCGGCGGCGACCGCGCGCGATCTCGGCGCGAGCGTGGTCGTCCTCACGCGCAGCGCCTCTTCGCGCGACGCCGCCGCGCAGCGCCTCGGTGGCGGGGTCGAGTGCGGCCTCGCGGAGAGCGCCGCGATCGAGCGCCACGCGATCGATGCGGATGTCGTCGTCGGCGCGGTGTTCGTTCCGGGCACGCCCACGCCGAAGCTCCTTCCGCGCACGCTCGTACGGCGCATGCGCCGCGGTGCGTGGATCGCCGACATCTCCATCGACGCCGGCGGGGTGGCCGAGACCTCGCGCGCGACGACCCATGCCGAGCCCACCTTCGTCGACGAAGGCGTGGTGCACTATTGCGTGCCGAACATTCCCGCCGCCGATCCGGTGGGCGCCTCGGCGGCGCTCGCGCGGGCGGCGCTGCCCTTCGTGCGCCGGCTCGCCGCGCAGGGCATCGAGGCGGCGCTGCGCGCCGATCCGGCGCTGCGCTCGGGCCTGCTCCTCTGGCACGGCGCGCTATCCCATCGGGGCATCGCCGCGGAGGCCGGCCTGCCCTACACTTGCGGATTCGCCGCGCAAACCACATGAACGATCTCGCCCGACGCATCGACGCGCTCCTGCCGCAGACGCAATGCACGCGTTGCGGCTACGACGGCTGCCGTCCGTATGCCGAGGCGGTCGCGGCCGGCACGGCCGACTTCGACCGCTGCCCGCCCGGCGGCGAAGAAGGCGCCGCGCGCCTCGCGCAGCTGCTCGGCCGCGCGGCGAAGCCGCTCGCCCCGGACTGCGGCGAATACACGCCGCCGCGGCGCGCCGTGATCGACGAGGCGAGCTGCATCGGCTGCACCAAGTGCATCCAGGCCTGCCCCGTGGATGCGATCGTGGGCGCCTCGAAGCGCATGCATACCGTGATCGCATCTTGGTGCACGGGCTGCGAGCTGTGCATTCCGCCGTGCCCGGTCGACTGCATCGCGCTCGATCCGGCGCCGGCATTCCCCGATCCCGATCTCTCCCGCGCGAGGCACGAGTCGCGCGCCGTCCGCCTCGCGCGCGACGAGGCCGAGCACGCCGCGCGCCTCGCCGCCCTCGAATGAGCCCCGCGAAGCGCGAGGAATTCTTCCGGCGCCTCGCGCAGGCGATCCCGGACCCGAAGAGCGAGCTGCATTTCTCGACGCCCTTCGAGCTGCTGGTCGCGGTGGTGCTTTCCGCCCAGGCGACCGACAAGGGCGTGAACCTCGCCACCGCGAAGCTCTTCCCGGTGGCGAACACGCCGGCGAAGATCGCCGCGCTCGGCGTCGAGGGGCTCGAGCCGTACGTGAAGACGATCGGCCTGTATCGCGGCAAGGCGAAGAACGTCGTCGCGCTCTCCAGGATCCTGCTCGAGAAGCACGGCGGCGAGGTGCCGCGCACGCGCGAGGCGCTCGAGGAGCTTCCCGGCGTCGGGCGCAAGACCGCCAACGTGGTGCTCAACGCCGCGTTCGGCGAGCCCACGCTCGCCGTCGACACGCACGTATTCCGCGTCTCGAACCGCACCGGCCTCGCGCCGGGGAAGGACCCGCTCGAGGTGGAGCGGAAGCTCCTCAAGGTCGTGCCGAAGGAGTACCTGCCGCACGCGCACCACTACCTCATCCTCCACGGCCGCTATACGTGCGTGGCGAAGAAGCCGCTGTGCGGCAAGTGCCCGGTCTACGCGCAGTGCGAGTTCAAGGAGAAGAAGAAGTTCGCCGCGCTCACGCCGGCTCCGGCCAACGCGCAGGGCTGACGATGTTCGAGCCGAGCCGCGACGAGGCGCGCAGCTTCCTCTTCGACCTCTGGGCGAAGCACCGCGCGGGCGAAGCGCTCACGCCGCTCGAGTCGCTCGCGCTCTCGGTGGTCCTCGAGCATCCCGAATACCACCGCGTGCTGGAAGATCGCGAGCGCTACCTCGACCGCGACTGGCGGCCCGAGGGCGGCGAGACGAACCCGTTCCTGCACTTCTCGATGCACCTCGCGATCGAGGAGCAGCTCTCGATCGACCAGCCGCCCGGCATCCGCGCCGCCGTGCAGGCGCTCGAGCGCCGGCTCGGGGCGCACGAGGCGCGCCACGAGGTGATGGACTGCCTCGCCGAGACGATCTGGCAGGCGCAGAGGAACCGTGCGCCGTTCGACAACACCGTGTACCTGGACTGCCTCGCGCGGAAGGGCGGCGTTCAGCCGAGATAGGCGCCGCCGTTCACGTGCCACTCCTGGCCGGTCACGTAGCGGCCGCGGGGACCGGCGAGGAAGCGCACCACCTCCGCGATGTCCGCGGGCTTGCCGTAATGGCCCAGCAGCGTCTCGTGCAGGTGCGCGCTGCGGCCCGACGATGCGCCGCGCTTCGTCTCGATGAGGCCCGGCACCACGCAGTTCACGGTGATGCCATCCTTCGCGAGGTCGTGGGCGAGCGCCCGCGTGAGGCCGACGAGGCCGAGCTTCGCCGCGACCACGTGCGGACGCCCGGCCGCGCCCGTATGGCCCGACATGCCGCCGATGCTCACGATGGCGCCTGCGCCCGCCGCCGCGCGCAGCGCCGGCAGGCACGCCTTCACGCACAGGAACGCGCCGTCGAGGATGGTCGCGGTGACCCGACGCCACTCCTCGTAGCCGATGGAATCGATCGGCGCCACGTCGCGCACCGCGGCGTTGTTCACCAGGATGTCGATGCGCCCGAAGCGGCCGAGCGCCGCCTGCGCCATCGCGTTCACCGCGCGCTCGTCGGTGACGTCGGCGAGGTGCGCGATCGCGCGGCCGCCGCCGCGCTCGATCTCGGCGGCGAGGGCTTCGGCCTCGCCCTTCGAGGTGCGCGCGTTCACGACCACCGCGGCGCCCGCATCGGCGAGCGCCAGCGCGATCGCACGCCCGATGTTGCGCGCGGCGCCGGTGACCAGCGCGACCTTGCCCTGCAGCTCGCGTTCGTTCGCCATGCTCATCCCCGGAAAGGCGTGAGGTCGATCGGCCCGGCGAAGGCGCCCCGCGCGAAGGCGAGCCATTGCCGCGCGCGCGCCGCGGGCCAGTCGCCGCGCGTGCAGTTCGCGAGGAACTTCTCCTCGATGTCGCCACGTGAGAGCGGCTCGCGCCGCCCGCCACGCAGGTGCGGCTGCCGTTCCTCGGCGACCGCGCCATCGGCGAAGCGCACGCGCACGTGCCCGGTGAACTCGTCGGGATACGGATTTCCCGGATCGACACGATAGCCCACCTTCGCCGCGAGCGCCGCGACGCGCGGATCGACGGGACCGTCGCCGAACGCGCCGAGGCCGACCGCGCCGTGCGCCAACGCATGCGCCACGCAATACGGAACGCTGAACTTCGCGGCATAGCCGTTGGCGGGGTTGCGCTTCGCCGCGAGCGGCTCCCACAAACGGTGCACGATGCCCTCGGCCGTGTCGCACTCGATCGCGACGATCTCGTCCAACCCTCTCCCCGGCTGTCTCCCAAGCGCGAGGGAGATGCGGCGCGCGCAGTCGATGTAGGGATGGATCATGGTCCCGCACGCATAGGGCTTGAACGCGATGGTGGGCGCCACCCAGCGCTCGCCGAATCGCTCGAGGAGCTTCGCCCAGTCGCCTTGGGTCGTGTTCGCGAAACCGTGCAGCAGGCCGTGCGTTCCTTCCCACACGGTGCGCGGGCCGTCGAAGCCCGCGCGTGCGAGCTCGACCGCCCGGATGCCCGATTGCGCGGCCCAACCGGGATGCAGCCTCTTGGTGGACGTGCCTTCGGCGAGATACTCGATGAGCCCGCCCGCGAAGGACCCGGCGATGCCCTGCGCGGAAGCGAACTGCGCTGTGCTCGCCCGCAGCGCTGCGGCCACGCCGGCGGCGGCGCCCATCGCGCCCAAAATCGCGGTGGGATGGAAGCCCGCCTGGTGGATGCGCTTCGGCGCGACGAGGCTCGCGCGGCAGGTCACCTCGAGGCCGACCGCCATGCCGTAGAGCAGGTCGCCGCCGGAAATCCGATGGCGTTCGGCGGTCGCGAGCAGCGCCGGCACGATGACGGCGCCCGCATGCACGGGGCCGCCTTCGAACGTGTCGTCGTAGTCCTCGCCGTGGGCGGCGGTGCCGTTCACGAACGCGGCGCCCGCCGCATCGAGCGCGCGGGCATGCCCGATCGCGGTGGCATCGCCCGGAGCATCCCAGGTGCCGATCGCCGCGCGAACGTACGGGGCCGCGCGCGCCGCGACGCACAAGCCGCCGACGTCGACCAGCAGCCGCTCGCAGGTCTCGCGCACCTCGGGCGGCACGGGGAGGGCGCGGCCGCGCTCCACCGCGGCGGCGAGCGCCTCGGCGACCGGCGCGCGTTCGGCGCTCATGCCTCCACCGTCCAATGCTCGAGGTCCTCGCGCAGTCCCAGCGTCGCGAGGCCGTTCGCGATCGACACGAACTCGTTGCCGGATTCGGTGCGCCCGGCGCCGAAGCGCCGCTCGAAGATGCGCCGCACCGCCGGCACGAAGGACGTGCCGCCGGTGAGGAACACGCGGTCGACGTCGGCAGCCGTGATCGAGGATGCCGCGAGCACGCGATCGAGCGCCTCCTCGATCGCCTCGAGCTCCGGCTCGATCCACGACTCGAACGCGGCGCGCGTCACCACCTCGCGGATCTCGAAGCCGGGGCCGGCGAAGCGGAACTCGGCGCTCTCCTCGCGCGAGAGCGCCTCCTTGGTGTCCGAGACCGCCTTGTAGAGCGTGTAGCCCTGGTCCGATTCCACGAGGCGCACGAAGCGCCCCACGAGCTCGGGCGCCTCGGCGAAACGCGCGACGTCCTTGAAATCGCGGAAGTCGCGCGAGGTCTTCATCACGGAGAGCTCGTGCCACTGCGCGAATCCGGCGAAGCACGAGCGCGGCATCTCGAGGCTGCGGCCCATGCTGCGGTAGGTCGTGCCCTTGCCGAGCCGCGGCAGCACGACGTGGTCGATCAGGCGATAGTCGAAGCGGTCGCCCGCCACGCCCACGCCGGAATGCCCGAGCGCCTTCGCGCGCAATCCGGCGCGTCCCACCTCGAAATGGATGGCGGAGAAGTCGGTGGTGCCGCCGCCGAAATCGGCGACCAGCACCGTCGCGCTCCGCTCCAGGCTCTGCGCGTAGAAGAACGCGGCGGCGACCGGCTCGTAGACCTGGCGGATGCGCTCGAAGCCGAACGGCTCGAGCGCCGCGCGGTAGCGCTGCATGGCGAGCCCCGCGTCGGGCCGGCTGCCGCCCGCGTATTCGACCGGGCGGCCCACGACCACGTCGCGCGGCAGGCGGTCGAGCTGCGGATGCGCGTGCTCGCGCAGGTCGTGGAAGAAGCGCTGGAAGAGGTCCTCGAAGCGCCATGCGCGCGCGTAGATGGAGGTCTGCTCGAACAGCCGGCTCGCGGCGAAGCTCTTCAACGACTGGATGAAGCGGCAGTCCCCGGCGAGCTCGATGAAGCGCTGGATCGCCCAGGGCCCGGCCTCCGACCTCACCTGCGGATGATCGTCGTCGCCCTCGTTCCAGAAGCACAGCGCCGAGCGGAACGAGAACAGGCGGCTGGAGAGGAAGCTGAACACGACCGGGTCGGCGGGCGCATGCGGATGCGCCCACGCGAGCACCGTGTTGGTCGTGCCGAAGTCGAGGCCCAAGGCACGCGCGCCGCCATACGTGCCGGGCGCGCGCTCAGCGATAGACCTTCACGCCGGCCTTCTGGTACTGCTCGCGCAGCTCCGCCGACGTCTCCTTCATCGACTCGAGGAACGCATCGCCCGGCACGAAGGCGGGCTCGAGCTCGTTCTCCTCGAGGTATTTCTTCCACGAGGCGGTGTGCGTGAGCTTCTCGAAGCGGTCGATCCAGTACGCCGCGGCATCGGCGGGCATCTGCGGGGGCGCCACGACGCCGCGGATCTGCGGCGTGGGCGTCACGTCGAATCCCGCTTCCTTGAGCGTCGGGACGTCGGGCCACTTCGGAAGGCGCGTCTCGGAGAGCTGTGCCAGCACGCGCAGCTTCCCGGCGCGCACGTTCTCGCCCGCCTCCTGCGGCTCGATCACCATGATGTCGACGTGGCCGCCGAGGAGCGCGGCGAGGCGGTCGCCGCCGCTCGGGAAGGACACGTACGCCCACTTCGCGCCCGTGGCGTGCTGCAGCTGCTCGCGGATGATGTCGTCGCGCGAGGTGATCGAGCCGCCCGACTGCTTGAGCTGCCCGGGATGCGCCTTCGCCGCGTCGATGAATTGCCGGAGCGTCTTGTAGGGCGAGTCGGCGCGCACCGCGAAGACCGCCGGCTCGCGCACGAGCTGCGCGATCGGCTTCAGGTCGTACACCGTCACCTTCGCTTCCTTCGCCGTGAGCGCGGTGGCGAGCCACACGCTGGTGATGAACCCGATGGTGTAGGGATCGTCCTTGCGCTCGTAGACCGCGGCCGCCGCGACCGCGCCGCCGCCGCCCGGCTTGTTGAGCACCTGCATGCGCACCGGCACGAGCTTCTCCTTTTCCATCATCGTGACGACGGCGCGCGCGAGGATGTCGTTGCCGCCGCCGGGACCGGTGTGCACGATGATGTCGACCGGGCGAGTCGGCTTGAATTCGCCATGGGCGAGCGGCGAAACGGCGAGCGCGAGCGCCGGGACGGCGAGCGCGAGGATGCGTCGGATGCCTTGCATGTGGATGTCCTCCTCGTTGTTATCGGTTTTCAGGCTTCCTCGCGGTCGAGCACCTGCAGCCGGGCCGCGTTGAGCCTGCGGATGAGCGGGATCAGGAGCAGCAGCGCCGCGGCGACGAGCAGCGACGCCGGGATCGGCCGGAACAGGATCGAGAGGCTGCCCTGCGACATCATGAGCGACTGGCGCAGCGCCCGCTCCATCGGCGCGCCGAGCACGAGCCCCAGCACCAGCGGCGCGCTCGGATAGTGGAGCTTGCGCATCGCGTAGCCGAGCAGGCCGAAGAGCGCGAGGAGCCCGAGGTCGAACATGCTCGAGCTCTCCGAATACACGCCCACCGCCGACACGCCGAAGATCAGCGGATAGATGACGTACGCGGGAACGCGCAGCAGCTGCGCGAACACCGCGACCATCGGCAGGTTGAGGATGAGGAGCAGCACGTTGCCGATGTACATGCTCGCGACCAGCCCCCAGAAAAGCGCCGGCTGGTCCTGGATGAAGAGCGGCCCCGGCTTGAAGCCCCACAGGATCAGCGCCGCGAGCAGGATCGCCGTGGTGCTGCTGCCCGGGATCCCGAGCGTGAGGAGCGGCACCAGCGCGCCGCCGGTCTCGGCGTTGTTGGAGCCTTCCGGCGCGGCGACGCCCTCGATCGCGCCGTGGCCGAACTCCTCCGGATGGCGCGAGAACGCCTTCTCGATGCCGTAGCTGATGAACGAGGCGATGGTCGATCCCGCGCCCGGCAGGCAGCCGATGAGGAAGCCCACCACGGAGCCGTTGACGAAGGCGAAGCGGCAGCGCTTCATGTCCTCGCGCGTGGGCAGGAGGTTGCGCAGCCCCTTGGGCACCGGGATCATCGTCGGCGGCTCGTCGGGCTCGACGTTGCCGAGCACCTCGCCCACGGCGAACACGCCGATCGCGACGATGATGAACTCGATGCCGCCCAGGAGCTCCACCTGCCCGAACGCGAAGCGCGTGGTGGCGGTGAAGAGGTCGGTGCCGATGCTCGAGATCCACAGGCCCACCAGCATCGCGAGCAGCGCCTTCACCAGCGAGTCGCCGGCGAGCAGCACCACCATCGCGAGGCCCATCACCATGAGCGCGAAGTATTCCGGCGAGCTGAACGCGAGCGAGAGCTGCGCGAGCGGCGGCGCCACGAGCATCAGCGCCACGACGCCGAAGGTGCCGGCGATGAACGAGGCGATCGCCGCCATGCCGAGCGCGGGCCCCGCGCGCCCCTTGCGCGCCATCTGGTAGCCGTCGATGCAGGTGACGATCGACGAGTTCTCGCCCGGCACGTTGAGCAGGATCGAGGTGGTCGAGCCGCCGTACTTGGCGCCGTAGTAGATGCCCGCGAGCATGATCATGGCGCCGGCCGGATCGAGCTTGAAGGTGAGCGGCAGCAGCATCGCGATGGTCGCCGAGGGCCCGAGCCCGGGCAGCACGCCGATCACGGTGCCCAGCACGACGCCCAGCACGCACATGCCGAGCGCGGCCGGCGTGGTGGCGACCTCGAAACCGTGGATCAGGCTGGAGAGCATTTCCACGGCCGCCTCCTAGAAGAACACGCCGTTCGGCAGGTTCACCTGCAGGAGGACCGAGAACACGACCTGGAAGAGGACGGCGCCCGCGATCGCGAGCGGGATGGCGACGCGCTGGCGCTTCCGCGCGAGCACCGTGATGAGGAACCACGTGAGAAGCGCGAACGAAACGGCGAACCCGATCCAGTTCATGAGCGCGATGCACGCGACGAACGCGGCCCAGGTCATGAGCGCACGTCCCACCTCGCGCCAGCGCACCGGGCTCGCCGGCGCGCCCGCCGGGGCGCGCAGCGAGCGCACGACCAGCGCGAGCGAGAGCAGCACCATGATGCTGCCGTACCAGGTCGGGAAGAAGCCGGGACCCGGGCCGTCTTCCCCCATGTAGGTCCAGCCGTGGGCCTCGACCACGACGTAGGTCCCGAGCGCCGCGAGCGCGAGCCCGGAAAGGAAATCGCCGCTCGACGCCGGTCGTCGCATGGCGCTCAGCGCTGGTAGCGGCCGACGGGAACGAGCTCCGCGAGCGTGCCTCCCGGCGCGCGGAACTTCACCGGGACGACGCCCGGCTCGCTCACGAGCTCGGAGCCGAACTCGCGCACGCGCTCGGTCACGCGCGCGATGTCGTCCACCTCGATCGCGAAGTGGTGGATGCACGGGCCCTCGCCCGCGGCGAGCGCCTCGCGCGAGCGGCTGTCCGCGTCGTACTTCATGAGCGTGAAGTCGATCGCCCCGTCGGTCATGTGGCGCGAGACGTGGTCGCGCGTGCGCCGCGTCTCCGAGTCGCGGAAGCCGAATACGTCCTTGTAGAAGTCGCCGGCGCGCTCGACGTCGTCCACCTTGAGCGAGAGGTGCACGATGGGCGCGATGCGGTGCTCGCTCGCGACGCTGCGGTAGCGGCCGATGGGGACGAGCTCCGCGGTGGTGCCCCCGGGCGCGCGGAACTTGACCGGGATCACGCCCGGGTCGCTCACGATCTCGCAGCCGCGCGCGCGGATCGCCTCGGTCGCGCGCGCGAGGTCCTCGACCTCGATCGCGAAATGGTGGATGCAGGGGCCCTCGCCCGAGGCGCGCGATTCTGCCGAGCGCGCGTCGGCATCGTACTTCATCAGCGTGAAGTCGATCGTGCCGTCGCTCATGTGGCGCGAGACGTGGTCGCGCGTGCGGCGCGTCTCCGCGTCGACGAACCCGAACACCTGGCTGTAGAAATCGCCCGTTCGCTGGACGTCGTCGACCTTGAGCGAGATGTGCACGATGCGGCTCACGGATGCTCCTTCGATGCGCGGGCGAGGATGCCTATGATGCCCAACACGGGCTGCGACCTCCAAATTCCGCATGCGGGAACGAGCGTGGCGGCGAAAAAAAGCCCGGCGCGCGGCCGGGCTTCGGTCGGGCGGCGATGCCCGCTTCATTCCTTGGTGTAGAGGCCTTCCTGCCCGGAGAAGTAGGCGGCGAGATCGTGGATGTCGCGCTCGGTGAGGTTGGCCGCTTGCCCCTGCATGATCGGGTTCTTGCGATGGCCGTCCTTGTAGTGGTGCAGCGAGGCGACGAGGTAGTCCTCGTTCTGGCCGGCGAGGTTGGGGAATTCCGGGCTCACGCTGATGCCCTTCGCGCCATGGCACGCCTGGCACGGGGCGGATTTCTTCATGCCGGCCTCGGGGTCGCCGGAAGCGGCGAGCGCGGCGACCGATGCGCAGGCGAGCGCGGCGGCGAGGAGGCCCTTCGCGGTGCGCCTCATTTCTCGCCTCCGGCCGCCGGGGGGCTGTTCTCGGCCGACTTGCCCTCCTGCGCGGCGAAGTGCTCGGCGAGCTGCTTCATGTCGTCGTCGGAGAGATCCTCCGCCATCGCGTGCATGGTGCCGAAATCGCGCTCGCCGCTCTTGTACTCCTTGAGCGCGTTCACGATGTACGCGGCCTTCTGGCCGCCGAGCTTGGGCACGTGGTAGACCTCGGGGTAGGCCGTCTTCCAGCCTTCGATGCCGTGGCAGCCCTGGCACTGGGCGAGCTTGTTCTGCAGCGTGACCTTGTTGTTCTCGGCGGCGGGGGCCGAAAGCGCGGCTCCGGAAAGCGCCACCGCGACGACGAATCGAAGTGCGGACATGAGGTTCTCTCGGTGCGGATGTTCTTGTGGAAGCAGCCGAGGATTATAGCAGCGGCGCCTTCCCCGGGTCCAAGCGACGGCGGGCCGCTCAGTCCTCGAAGATCGCTTCCCAGGGCTTGGGCGGGCCGAGATAGTAGCCCTGGCCCAGCGTGATGCCGATTTGCGCGAGCTTGCGGGCGATCTCCTCGTTCTCGACGTACTCGGCGATCGTCTGCAGCCCGAGGCTCACGCCGATCTTCTGGATCGACTCGACCAGCGCGTAGTCGAGGTAGTTCTTGGCCACGCCCTTGATGAAGAGGCCGTCGATCTTGAGGCCGTCCACGGGGAAGTGCTTGAGGTAGTTGAACGAGGAGAGGCCGCTGCCGAAATCGTCGAGCAGGAAGCGCACGCCCATGCCGCGCAGCGTCTCGATGAGGCTCCTCGCGCGCTCCACGTTCGCGATCGCCGCGGTCTCGGTGATCTCGAAGTACAGGCACTGCGGCGGCACGTTGTGCTCGGCGAACTTCTCCTGCATGAACTCGGCGAAGTCGGGGCTCGAGAGCGTGTGGCCCGAGAGGTTCACCGAGAACTCGGCGGGCGCCGGATCGTCGCGCATGCGCGCGAGCCGGCGGTAATCGGAGAACGAGCGCTCGATCACCCAGCGGTCGATGGTGCGCATGAGGTCGTAGCGCTCGGCGATCGGGATGAAGGACATCGGCAGGATCAGCTCCCCGCCGGTCTCGCTCATGCGCAGCAGCGCTTCCACGCGCGGGCGGCCGGCGGCGCGCGGCATGTCGATCGGCACGATCGGCTGGTAGAGCAGCGTGAAGGCGCCCTCGGAGAGCGCGTCGTTGATGCGCTTCAACCACCCGCGGCTGGTCTGGCGCATGTATTGCGAGCTCGCCGCGTCGTGGAACGCGAACACGCGGTTGCGGCCCTGCTCCTTCGCCGTGAAGCACGCGGTGTCCGCCTCCGAGAGCACCGCCGAGAGGCTGGGCGAGAGCTTGGTGATCGCCACCACGCCCACGCTCACGCCCACCTGGAACGCCTTCTCGTCCCATTCGAACTGCCACGCCTGCACGGCGTCGCGCAGCTGCGTCGCCGCCGCCTGCGCGAACTCGGCGCTGCAGTTCTCGAGCAGCACCGCGAACTCGTCCCCGCCGATGCGCGCGAGCATCTCGCCCTCGCGCAGGCTCGACTGCAGCACCGGGGCGATGCGCCGCAGCAGCTCGTCGCCGGCGAGGTGGCCGTAGGAGTCGTTGATGCGGTGGAAGAAGTCGAGGTCGAGGTAGAGCAACGCGTGCGTCGCGCCGTGGCCCTTCGCGCTCGCGATGGCGCTCTCGAGCCGCTCCTCGAGCGACTTGCGGTTCGGAAGGCCCGTGAGCGGGTCGTTGTTGGTGAGGAAGAAGATCTGCTGGCGCGCGGTATCCAGCCGCTCCTGCATCTTGGCGTGCTGCGCGCGCAGCGACTCGGTGAGCCCGAGCGCCTCCTGCTTGAGGTCCTCGAGCGGCGCGGTGAGCTGCGGCAGCTCCGGCGGCGGCCCGCCCTCGACCGCGTTCCTCATCGCCTCGCGGATCGCCTCCACCTCGCCCACGACGGTGCGCGCGGCGAAGGAGCCGAGGAGGAAGAGGCTCGCGACGCTTCCGGCGAGCGCGAGCGAGAGCGTCCACATCTGCGAGTGCGGCGAATCGAGCCCGAGCATGCGCGCCGCGAGCAGGTACACCGCGCAGAAGACGGCGAGCGGGATCGCGCCCAGGCCGACGAGGCGCGCGGCGAGGAGCTTCCTCGGCTCCGCCGCGGGCTCGGCCGGCGCCGCCGGCGTCAGGTCGGTACCGCTTCGAGGTGTAGCCACAGGCACCTGCCCTTGCTGTCGCGTGCGATGCGCTCGCACATCGCGCGGTGCTGCGCGCGCTCGGCCTCGCTCGCGCGCACGACGACGAGCGGTCCCTCGCGCGGCGCGGCCGCGAGCGAGACGGTGGGCGCATCCGCCGCCTGCATGATGATGTCGAGCGTCTCCTGCCCGCGCGTCATCGCGAGCCACACGTCGGCGAGGAGCTGCGCGTCGAGGAGCGCGCCGTGCAGCGTGCGCCTGGAGTGGTCCACCGCGTAGCGCTCGCACAGCGCGTCGAGGGAGTTCTTCTTGCCCGGATGGAGGTCGCGCGCGAGCTCGAGCGTATCGCAGACGGTGCAGAAGCTCGCGAGCGCGGGCCGCCCGATGCGCTTGAGCTCCTCGTCGAGGAACGCGACGTCGAACGGCGCGTTGTGGATGAGGAGCTCGGCGCCTTCGACGAACTCGAGGAACTCGTCGGCGATGTCGCCGAAGAGCGGCTTGTCGGCGAGGTCCTCGAGCGTGAGGCCGTGCACCTGGCTCGCCGCGGCGTCGATGGCGCGCTCGGGATTCACGTAGCGATGGAAATGCCGGCCGGTCGCGCGGCGCCCGTGGAGCTCGAGGCACGCGAGCTCGATGATGCGGTGCCCCGCCCCCGGCTCGAGGCCCGTCGTCTCCGTGTCCAGGACGATTCTTCTCACCCTTGCGCGCTCCCCTTTGCGCTTCGCTTCTTCCGAACTAAGGCGATGAAACCACAGATGAACACGGATGAACACAGATTCGTCGCGAAATATCGGGCATCCCCGGGTCGGCTTCCATTCGCGATTCACCGCATCGCGATCGAGCGTCGGAAAATCCGTGTTCATCCGCGTTCATCTGTGGTTCCCGCCTTCACGGAGCGACGCGACCCCCTTGTTCGCGAGCGCATCGGCGCGCTCGTTGCCGTCGTGCCCCGAGTGGCCCTTCACCCAGACCCAGCGGATCTGGTGATCCTGCACCGCCTCGTCGAGCCGCTTCCACAGGTCGACGTTCTTCACCGGATCCTTCGCGGCGGTCCTCCAGCCGCGCGCCTTCCAGCCGCGCAGCCACTCGGTGATGCCTTTCTGCACGTACTGCGAGTCGGTGTGCAGCACGATGCGGCACGGGCGCTTCAGCGCGCCGAGCGCCTCGATCACCGCGGTGAGCTCCATGCGGTTGTTGGTCGTGGACCGCTCGCCGCCGTAGAGCTCCTTCTCCTCGCCGTCGTACTCGAGCACCGCGCCCCAGCCGCCCGGACCCGGGTTGCCCTTGCACGCGCCATCCGTGTAGATGTTGATCGCCTTGCCGCGCGGCTCTTCGCCCTCGCCGGTCGAGTACGCCAATTTACTTCACGATCCGCAGGTGTCCCGCGGGCTTGGAGGCGGCGATCACGTCGTCGGCACGGGCCGGTCCCGCGCCCTGGCGCTTGGCCGCGGCGACCACCGCCTTCTCGCGCGCGCCCTTCTCCTGCCAGGCCGGGGTGATGAGGCGCATGCCGCGCACGCGCTTGATCGCCTGCAGCATGTACACCGCGCCGCCCACCGCCCACCAGCGGTCGCCGGCGAGCTCCATGAAGCGGAAGCGGCGGCGCACGCGCTCGTTGTCGAACGGGGGGGCATAGCACGCGAGCCGGCCCGCCGAGACGTCGAAGCCGAGGAGCGCGAGCCAGTCCTTCACCCGCAGCAAGGATACGAAATGCCCGTTCCAGGGCACCTCGTTGCGCGACAACCCCACGGAGCTGCGCAATCCCCACAGGCTCCAGGGGTTGAAGCCGAGGATCACGAGGCGCCCCTCGGGCATCATCACCCGGTCCACCTCGCGCAGCACCGCGTGCGGCTGCTCCGCGAATTCCAGGACGTGCGGAAGGAGCACCAGGTCGATCGATTGCGTGGCGAAGGGCAGCTCGTCGCACTTCGCATAGACGTCCGGATGGTCCGAAGAGGCCACGCGCATGCGGTGCGCGATCCGGTTGTCGCGCAGCAGGTCGAAGCGTGGCAGGCCGAGCTGCAGGGCGTGGAAGCCGAAGATGTCCGGCGTCACGTCGTCGAGGTACGCGCGCTCCTTCTCGAGCAGGTACTGCCCGAGCGGCGTCTCGAACCAATCCTGCAGCGTGTTGGTCGCCATGGGGCAATTCTAATAGACTCGGAGTCATGCTGAGAATCCACGCGGTGCCCGCGTTCCAGGACAACTACCTCTGGGTTCTCGAGGAAGGCGGGCGCGCCGCGGCGGTGGACCCGGGCGACGCCGCGCCGATCCAGCGCTTCCTCGACGAGCGCCGTCTCGAGCTCTCGGCGATCCTCGCGACGCACCATCACGCCGACCACATCGGCGGCGTTCCGGCGCTCGTCGAGCGCTGGAAATGCCCGGTCTTCGGGCCGGCGCACGACGGCGTCGGCGGGCTCACGCGCGCGCTGTCGGAAGGCGACGCGATCGAGGTCCCCGGCCTCGCATACCCGCTCGAGGTGTTGGACGTTCCGGGCCACACGGCGGGCCACATCGCCTACGTGCACGATGGCGGCGAGCCCGTCGTGTTCTGCGGCGACACGCTGTTCGCCTGCGGTTGCGGGCGCCTCTTCGAGGGCACGCCCGCGCAGATGTCGCGCTCGCTCGCGAAGCTCGCGGCGCTCCCGCCCGCCACGCGCGTGTACTGCGCGCACGAGTACACGCTCGCGAACATCCGCTTCGCCGAGGCGGTCGAGCCGGGCAACGCGAAGCTCGCCGAGAGGAAGCGGCGTGAGAGCGCCAAGCGCGAGCGCTCCGAGCCCACCGTCCCCTCCACCGTCGGCGAGGAGCGCGCGACCAACCCGTTCCTGCGCTGCGGCGAGCCCGAGGTGGTCGCTTCCGCCGAGCGCCACGCCGGCCGCACGCTCGCCGACGCGGTCGAGGTGTTCGCGGCGCTGCGCGAATGGAAGAACCGGTTCTGAAGCCCGCGCGCGCCGATTACGCGATCCGTCCCGCCACGCGCGCGGACGTGGCCGAGCTGCTGCGCCTCATCCGCGAGCTCGCGATCTACGAGAAGCTCGAGCACATGGCCGAGGGCACCCCGGCGATGCTCGCCGAGGCGCTCTTCGGCGCGCGTCCGGCCGCCGAGGCGATGGTCGCCGAGCGCGGCGGCCGCGCGGTCGGCTTCGCGCTCTACTTCACCACCTTTTCCACCTTCCTCTGCAAGCCGGGGCTCTACCTCGAGGATCTCTTCGTCGAGCCGGCGCACCGCGGGCACGGCATCGGCAAGGCGCTCCTCGCGCGGCTCGCATCCCTCGCCGCCGAGCGCGGCTGCGGGCGGCTCGAGTGGCGCGTCCTCGACTGGAACGAGCCTTCGATCCGTTTCTACGAATCGCTCGGCGCGAAGCTCATGAAGGAATGGATCCTGGTGCGCATGACGCGGCCGGAATTCGCGGCGCTCGCGAAAAAGACGAAAAAGGGGTCAGATCCCTTTTTCGCAGGGGAAAAAGAAAAAGGGATCTGACCCCTTTTCCGGGGCGAGCCGGTACAATCTTCACGGGCCGCCCATGAGGCGGCCGGTCTTTTTTCCGGAGCACCGCCATGCTGGATACCCTTCAGCGCGATTTTCGATCCCTCGCCCCCGCCGTGGACTTCTGCGCCCTGCGCTTCGTCGAGGAATCGAGCGAGTACCTCGCCGTGCGCCAGGACGTTCCCGAGCCGCCCCGGCTGCAGGTGAATCGCGGTGCGATGGTCACGGTGATCGACCAGGGCGGCCTCGGCTACGCGGCGACCAGCGACCTATCCCGGGCCGGTCTCGCGCACGCGATCGACCGTGCGCGCGACTACGCCGCCCTCACCGCCGGACGCAGCGTGATGGATTACGGCGCGGTCGAGATGCCGCGGCCGAAGGGCGAATACCGCTCGCCCGTCGCGCGCGATCCGGCTTCGCTTTCGCGCAAGGAGAAGTACGAGCTCCTCGCGTCGGAAGCGAAGGAGTGCCGCGTCGACGACCGCATCGTCGACTGGGAAGCGAACCTCTGGACCACCGCCTCGAAGCAGGCCTACTTCACGGCCGACGGCGGCGACGTGCGCCAGGAATTCCACTTCGTCGTCCCGAACCTCTCCGCGACCGCGTACGCGAAGGGCGAAACGCAGACGCGCACGCACGCGGGCCGCTACAACGGCTTCTGCCGGCAGGGCGGCCTCGAGATCCTCGACGCGTTCGGGCTGAAGGGCGCCGGGCGCGTGGTCGCGGAAGGCGCGCTCGAGCTCCTCGCCGCGCCCAACTGCCCGAGCGCGACCATGGACGCGCTCCTCATGCCCGACCAGATGATGCTGCAGATCCACGAGTCGATCGGACACCCGCTCGAGCTCGACCGCATCCTCGGCGACGAGCGCAACTTCGCCGGCACCAGCTTCGTCACGCTCGACATGTTCGGGAGCTATCGCTACGGCAGCGACCTCCTCGACGTCACGCACGATCCCACCCGGCCCGAGCAGTACGCGAGCTACGGCTGGGACGACGACGGCCTCGCGGCGCAGAAGGCGTTCCTCATCCGCGGCGGCATCCTCGAGCGCCCGCTCGGCGGCGCGATCTCGCAGAAGCGCGCGGGCCTCGCGGGCGTGGCGAACACCCGCGCCTGCGCGTGGAACCGCGCGCCCATCGACCGCATGGCGAACCTCAACGTCGAGCCGGGCGAATCCACGCTGGACGAGCTCATCGCCTCGATCGACCGCGGCGTGATGATGCGCACCAATGTCTCGTGGTCGATCGACGATTCGCGCAACAAGTTCCAGTTCGGCTGCGAATGGGGCCGCATGATCCGCGGCGGCAAGCTCGCCGAAGTGGTGAAGAACCCGAACTACCGCGGCATCTCGGCGACGTTCTGGCGCTCGCTTTCGGGCGTGGGCGACGAGTCGACCTTCCAGGTCATGGGGACGCCGTTCTGCGGCAAGGGCGAGCCCAGCCAGGTGCTGCGCGTCGGGCATGCGTCGCCCGCGTGCCGCTTCTCGAACGTCGACGTGTTCGGGGGTGCGGCATGAGCGACATGCGCGACTACTTCGAGGAGATCGCCGCGCACGTCGACTCGCTCGCGCGCGCCGGCGAGGTGATCATCTGCGTGCTGTCCGCCGAGGAAAGCGACTTCCTGCGCTTCAACCGCAGCGCCGTGCGCCAGGCGACCGCGGTGCGCCAGGTCGCGTGGACGATCTCGCTCATCCGCGGCGAGAAGCGGCTCGATGCGCGCGTGAACGTCGCGGGAAACCTGGCGGCCGACCAGCCCGCCCTCGCCGCCCTCGTGGCCGAGCTGCGCGACTCCCTCGACGGCGTGCCCGACGATCCGTTCCTGCTCTACGAGACGCAGCCCGCGAAATCCGCGGCGCAACGCGCGGCGAAGCTTCCCCAGCCCGGCCAGGTGATCGACGAGGTGCTCGCCGCCGGCCGCGGCGTCGACCTGGTCGGCTTCTACGCCGCGGGTCCGGTCTGGAAAGGCTTCGCGAGCACGCTCGGCGTGCGCCATTGGCACGCGGTGGAGAGCTTCAACTTCGGATGGTGCCTCTACCACGACCGCGACAAGGCGGTGAAGACGAGCTATGCGGGCACCGAATGGGAGAGCCGCGCGTTCGAGGCGAAGATGCGCTTCGCGCGCGAGCAGCTGGTGCGCCTCGGCGAGCGGCCGCGCGAGCTCGCGCCGGGCGGCTACCGTGCGTTCCTCGCGCCGGCCGCGGTGACCGAGCTGCTCGGCATGATGTCGTGGGCGGGATTCGGGCTGAAGAGCCGCAACACCAAGCAGAGCGCGCTCATCCGCATGATCGAGCAGGACGAGCGCCTCTCGCCGATGGTGAGCATCACCGAGAACACGCGCGAGGGCATCGCGGGCGGCTTCCAGGCGGAGGGCTTCGTGCGCCCGCCGCAGGTCGCGCTGGTCGACTCCGGTGCCCTCTCCGCCCCGCTCGTGAGCCCGCGTTCCTCGCGCGAGTACGGCGTGCCCACCAACGGCGCGAACGCGGGCGAGACGCCGGAGTCGCTCGACCTCGCCGGCGGCTTGCTCGCCGAGGCGCGCGCGCTCGAAGCGCTCGACACCGGCATCTACGTCGGAAACCTCTGGTACCTCAACTTCTCCGACCGCTCCGCGTGCCGCCTCACGGGCATGACGCGCTTCGCATCTTTCTGGGTCGAGGGCGGTCGAATCCGCGCGCCGCTCAACGTGATGCGCTTCGACGACACCGCGTATCGCATTCTCGGCGCGAACCTCGAGGGCCTCACGCGCGAGCGCGAGCTGCTGCCCGACACCGACACTTACGGCGAGCGCTCGACCGTATCGGTGCGAACGCCGGGTGCCCTGCTGCGCAGCCTCGCCCTCACCCTGTGAGCGAGGCCATTGACGGCCGGCCGGAGACCGGCGTAGCATGCCAAAAGTTCAAAGGAAACAATGGCTAGCTCGACGTACTTGAAGCGGCACGTGAAGGCGCTCGCGGCCCTCGCCGTGGCCGCGCTGGTGCCTGCCTTCGCGCTCGCCTCGAGCGCCGATTCGGCGGGCGCCGAGGCGCTCGCACCGCAAGCGCTGCCCTCCGCGTTCGACGACGTCGACGACGTCCCGCTGCCCGATCCCGACCTGTGGGAGCGCATCCGGCTCGGCTTCGAGCTCGAGCCGCTCGACTCGCCGCTGGTCGCCGAGCAGGAAGACTGGTACGCGAGCCGGCCCGACTACATCAAGCGCTTCGTCGATCGCGGCAGCCTCTACCTGCACTACATCGTCGAGCAGGTCGAGAAGCGCCACATGCCCACCGAGATCGCGCTCCTGCCGGTGGTCGAGAGCGCGTTCACGCCGAACGCCAGGTCGCACGCCAAGGCCTCGGGCCTCTGGCAGTTCATTCCGTCCACCGGGAAGAACTTCGGGCTCAAGCAGAACTGGTGGGTGGACAAGAGGAACGACATCGTCGCCGCGACCAACGCGGCGCTCGACTACCTGCAGAAGCTGCACGACGAGTTCGGCAGCTGGGAGCTCGCGCTCGCGGCGTACAACTGCGGGGAGGGCTGCGTGAGCCGCGCGGTCGCGTGGAACCAGAAGCGCGGGCTTCCCACCGACTACCTGAGCCTGCGCCTTCCGCCCGAGACGCAAGGCTACGTGCCGAAGCTGATGGCGGTGAAGAACATCGTGCTTTCGCCGGCCACCTACGGCATCGAGCTCGACTCCGTGCCCGACCAGCCCTACTTCACGACGGTGAAGGCGCCGGCGAAGATCGACGTGAAGCTCGCGGCGCAGCTCGCCGGGATGAGCGAGGAGGAGTTCAACGCGCTCAATCCGCAGCACCGCAAGCCCGTGGCGGTCGCCTCCGACGGCACGCTCGTGCTGCCGCTCGACAAGGCCGAGGCCTTCGAGGAGAACCTCGAGAACTACGACAAGCCGCTGGTGAGCTGGACCACGTACAACGCGCGCCGCGGCGAGTACGTCGACAGCATCGCGCGCCGGCACGGCCTCACGCGCCGCGAGCTCCTCGCGGTGAACGATACGCTGCGGCTCGACAAGCGCATGCGCCTGCGCTACGCGCAGCCGGTGCTGGTCCCGATCCGGCGCTCGGCTTCGGCGCACCGCGGCGCGGCGACGCTGCGCACGGCTTCGGCGGGCGGCGGCGGCTCGCACGCCTCCAATGCCGGCGGCAACACGCGCTGGTACGTGGTGCGCCACGGCGACACGCTGTACGCCATCGCGCGGCGGTTCGACAGCGAGGTCGACGCGCTGCGGCGCCTCAACGGTCTTTCCGCGCACGCCGTGCTCCACACCGGCATGCGGCTGCGCGTCCCGGATTCCCGCTAGCCGGCTACCCGCACGCGAGCGCGCGGCGATTCAACGCCCGCACTCCGTGGGCCTCACCGACGAATCTCCCGCCAGCGCGCGCCGCGCGGCGTCGCTTCCCGCCGCGGCGGCCTGCGCGAGGTAGCGCGGCGCCGATTGCAGGTCGGTGGGCGAGACGCCGGCGCACTGCGGCTGCATCAGCACCGCCCCGCTCGTCGTGGCAGCGACCATCGGGGCTCCGGCGCTGCAGCGCGCGAGCTCCATCCCGACGCGGCAGGCGGCATCGCGGTCGCCGGAATCCGCCGCGGCCTTGAGGCGATCGAGCAGCATCGAGATCGGCGTGCCGGCCGGCAGCGCTTGCGAGAAGAAGCCCTCGGTCGCGGCCGGGACGCCGCCGGACGGAGGCGCAGCCGGCGCGGCCGTGGTGGCCTCGGGGCGCTGCTTCGCCGGCGGAGCGGGCGGCAGCGGGGTCGCGGGATAGATGCGGGCCGAGAACGGGATCGGCGCCTGCGGCGGCGGCGGATCGTCGCCGGGCGTGGCTCGCTTGGGCATGGAAGGCGGCGGGTCGCTCGCTGCGACCTGCACGGGCGCGGGCGCCGCAGGCTCCCGCAGCATCGGGACGCCGCCGTGGCGCACGAGAAGCGCCGCCGCCGAGGAAACGCCCACCACCGTCGCGGCGATCCATGCGGATCTGGACGTGAATCTGCGCATGCGAGGCCGCCGGCACGCTCAGCGCCGGCCCGTGATTTCCTCCAGGAACGCCTGGTTGGACGGCGCGCGGCCGAGAAAGTCCCGCACCATGTCGCTTTCCTCGCGCTGCCCGCCCTGCGAGAGCACCTTCTCGCGATACGCGAGGCCCACCTCGGGGTCGAGCATGTCGTCGCGGAACGGCGACAGCATGTCGAGCGCGAGAACCTGCGACCACATGTAGCCATAGTAGCCCGCGGCGTAGTTGCTCGCGATGTGGCTGAAGGACGCCGGGAACATCGTGCCTTCCACGTGGCCGAGGGGCGTGGCCGCCTCGAGCTTCTTCCACAGCGCGAGCGGCGGCTGCGGATCGAGCGAGAGGTCCATGTCGAAGGTCGCGTAGAGCCACTGGCGCGCATACCGGATGCCCTGGCCGTACCTGCGCGCGGCCTCGAGCTTTCCGATCTGCTCGTGCGTGAGATGCGGGCATTGCGGGCACACCTCGCGGAAAAGCCCGAGCGGCTGCTCGCGCCGCGCCCACTCCTCGAACATCTGCGAGGGCGCTTCCACGAAGTCGACCTTCACCGCGGTGCCCGCGTCCGGATCGTAGTCGACGGTCGAGAGCACGTTGTGCAGCACGTGCCCGAACTCGTGCATCATCGTCTCGAGCTCGCCCTGGTCGAGGCCCTCGCGATTGAAGTTGGTGACCAGCGCGGCGAGCGGCGTGCGGTGCGCGAGGCGGCTCGCCCCGCGGATCGGGAACGCCGCCGCGTGGTTGTACTTGCCCTCGCGCGGATAGAGGTCGAGGTAGAAGCCGCCCAGGAAGCGCCCGGTGCGCGCGTCGCGCACGTCGAAATAGCGCACGTCCGGGTGCCACGCCTTCACCTTCACCTCGCGGAACCTGAGCCCGTACAGGCGCTGCGCGACGAGCATCGTGTACTCGATCGCCCTGTCGGTCGGGAAGTACTTGCGCAGCGCCTCCTGGTCCACGGCGTAGCGCTCGCGCCTCACGCGGTCCTGGTAGTACGCGACGTCCCAGCGCTCGAGGCGGGTGGCTTCGAGCGGCGTGCCGAGGTCCCGCGCTTTCTCGCGCGTGAGCTCCTCGATCTCCTTCTTCTCGACCGGCGCCACGGCGTCGTGCACCTCGGCGAGGAATTTCTCGACCGTCTGCGGATCGTGCGCCATCTTGTGGCGCAGCGCGTACGCGGCGAAGGAGGGCAGCCCGTAGAGGCCGGCGAGCTCCTTGCGCAGGTCGTAGATCCTGCCGAGGAGCTCGAGGTTCGCCGCGCCGCCCTCGCCCAGCCTGGCGCGGTAATAGCGTTCGCGCGCGGCGCCGTCCTTCGCGCGGTCCATGAACGGGAAGTACGACGGAGAGTCGAGGCCGAGCACGTAGTTGCCGTCGGCATCGCGCGTGCGCGAGCGCAGGTACGCCTCGGGCAGGCCCTGCATCTCCGACGGCTTGAACACGACCCGGGTCGCGTCGTCGCGCACGTTGCGCTCGTAGGCCTGGCGCAGCTGCTCGAGCTCGTCGAAGATCGCCTTCGCGCGCGCACGCTTCGCCGGCGGGAGCGAGGCGCCGCTGTCCTCGAAGCCCTCGAGGAGGTCCTTGCGCAGCTTCGCCTGGTGCGCGTTGGCGGGCTTCGCGGCCTCGACGCGCGCATAGAGCTTCTCGCTCTGGAAGAGGTCGGTGTTGAGCGTGGTGAACTTGAGCAGGCACGGCTCGGCCGCGTCGCGCGCGGCCTTGTCGGGATGCACGTTCGAGAGGAGGTAGATGGGCGCGCCGATGTCCTCGATCTCGATCGCGAGGCGGTTCCACTCGGCGAAGATGCCCGCGGGAGCGCGCTTCGCCTCCATCGCGGCCATCCTGCGGCGCGCCTTGGCGATCCCCGCGTCGCACGCGCGGGTGATCCCGGCCGCGTCGTAGATCGGCATGAGCGCCCGCGCCTCGGCGGCCGGCGCGGAGGCGGCGAGCGCGGCGGCGAGCGCCAGCGCCGCGACGCCCCCGCGAGCGGCCACCGCGCTCACCAGATCGCGACGCGGCGCTCGGGCGGGAGGTACATCCCGTCGCCGGGCTTCACGCCGAACGCGTCGTAGAAGCCGGCCTGGTTGGACGCCGCGCCGTCGCAGCGGAAGCGGCCCGGCGAGTGCGGATCGATCTTGATGCGGCGGATCGCTTCCTCCGGACGCATCTCCTCGGCCCAGACCTGCGCCCACGCGGTATAGAAACGCTGCGGCCCGGTAAGGCCGCCGATCACCGGCGCGCCCTTGCCGTGGAGCGAGATGTGGTAGGCCTTCCACGCGATCTCGAGGCCCGCGTTGTCCGCGATGTTCTCGCCCAGCGTGAGCTTGCCGTTCACGTGGTAACCGGGGACCGGGCTGTAGGCGTCGTACTGCGCCACCAGCTTCGCCGTCCTGGCGGCGAAGCGCTCGTGGTCCTGCTTCGTCCACCAGTTGCGCAGGTTTCCCTTGCCGTCGTACTGGCTGCCCGAGTCGTCGAAGCCGTGGCTGATCTCGTGCCCGATCACGGCGCCGATCGCGCCGTAGTTCACCGCGTCGTCGGCCGAGGCGTCGAAGAACGGCGGCTGCAGGATCGCCGCCGGGAACACGACCTCGTTGATCTCCGGGTTGTAGTACGCGTTCACGGTCTGCGGCGTCATGAACCACTCGGTCCGGTCGACGGGCTTGCCGAGCTTCGCGATGTCGCGCCGATACTCGAAGCGGCTCGCGCGCATCACGTTGCCCACCAGGTCGTCGCGGTCGATGGCGAGCTTCGAGTAGTCGCGCCACTTCACCGGATAGGCGATCTTGGGCGTGAAGAGCGCGAGCTTCGCGAGCGCCTGCTTCTTCGTCTCGGGGCCCATCCAGTCGAGGTGCTCGATGCTCTCGCGGTACGCCGCGAGGAGGTTCTGCACCAGCTGGTCCATGCGCGCCTTCTTCTCCGGCGGGAAGTAGCGCTCGACGTAGAGCTTGCCGAGGGCGAACCCCATGCCTTCCTCGACGACGTCGAGACCACGCTTCCAGCGCGGCCGGTTCTCGGGGATGCCCTGCAGCACATGGCCCGCGAACTGGAAGTGCGCGTCGACGAACGGCTTGGACAGGAACGGCGAGTAGCTCGAGAGGAGCCGCCAGCGGAAATAGCTCTTCCAGACCGGGAGCGGCGTCTCGTCCACCAGCTTCCCGAAGCCCTCGAAGTAGCTCGGCTGGCTGAGGATCACCGTGTCGACCTTGCCTTCCACGTCGGCGGCGACGAGGTAGCGCTTCCAGTCCTAACCCGGGGTGAGGCTCGCGAGCTTGCCCACCGCGACCGGGTTGTAGCGCTTCACCGGGTCGCGGTTCTCCACGCGCGTCCATTGCGCACGCGCGAGCTGCGTCTCGAGCGCGAGGACCGCGCCGGAATCGGCGACCGCGCCCGGATCGCCCGCCATGGAAAGCATCTTCTCCATGTACGTGCGGTACTTCGCACGCATCTCCTTCAGGCGCGCGTCGTCTTCCTTGAGGTAGTAGTCGCGGTCCGGGAGCCCCAGGCCGCCCTGGCGGAAGTCCACGATGTAGCGCGTGGAATCGCGCGCGTCCTGGTGCACCTCCGAGTTGTAGGGAGCGGACACCCCGATCTCGTTGAAGTGCGCGATGAGCTCCGGGATCTGCTCCTTGCTGGTGAGCGCATCCACGCGCGCGAGCTCGCCCTCGAGGGGCTTGAGTCCCAGCGCGTTCACCCGGCCTTCGTCCATGAAGCTCGCGTAGAAATCGCGGATCTTGCGGGCATCCGCATCGCTCGCCGCGGCGGGGTCCTTCTCGAGGCCGTCCACGATGCCGTGCAGCTGGTCGAGCGTGCGATCGCGTACCTCGATGAAGGCGCCGTACCACGACTTGTCGGGCGGAATCGGCGTGCGCGCGATGTAGGCGCCGTTCACGTGGCGATAGAGGTCGTCCTGCGCGCGCACGGAGTTGTCCGCACGGTCGGGATGGAGGCCCGGCGCCACGGCCGGCGCGATAGCGGCCGGCGCCGCGGGTTGTTCGTTGGAAGCGCAAGCGGCGACGAGCGCGGCGGCGAGGACGCAGAGGATTCGCGGGTTCATTTCTCGAGCTCCTTGGCGCGCTCCAGCCCCTTGGGTATCGAGGCGAGGAGGCGGCGGGTGTATTCCTTTCGGGGTTGGCGATAGATGTCGTCGGAGTCGGCCATCTCGATCACGGTTCCCTCGTTCATCACCATCACGCGGTCGGAGATGTACTTCACGACGGCGAGGTCGTGCGAGATGAAGATGTACGAGAGCCCGTATTCGTCCTGCAGGTCCTGCAGGAGGTTCAGCACCTGCGCCTGCACCGAGACGTCGAGCGCGGAGACCGACTCGTCGCAGATCAGCACGTCGGGCTTCATCGTGAGGCAGCGCGCGATCGCGATGCGCTGGCGCTGCCCGCCGGAGAACTCGTGCGGGTACTTGTAGAACGAGGCTTCGGCAAGCCCCACCCGCCGCAGCAGCTGCATCACCATGTCGATGCGCTCGCGGTCGTCCGCGCCGATGCCGTGGATGCGCATCGGCTCGAGCAGGATCTGGCCCACGGTGAAGCGCGGGTTGAGCGAGGCGTAGGGGTTCTGGAAGATGATCTGGATGCGCCGCCGGTAGGCCATCATCTCCTTCTCGCTCAACGCGAGCAGGTTGCGCCCCTCGAACAGCACCTCGCCGCCGGTCGCCTCGTGCAGGCGCATCACGGTGAGGCCGACGGTGGTCTTTCCCAAGCCCGACTCGCCCACGAGCCCGAGCGTCTTTCCCTTCGGCAGCCGGAAGCTCACGCCCTTCACCGCGGGAATGGCGCGCTTGCCGAAGAGGCCCTCCTTGAGGAAGAACGTCTTGTCGAGGTTGCGCACCTCGAGGATGATCTCGTCCGCAGCGCTCGTGCCCCGGTGGCGCTCCTCGAGGTGCAGCTGCCCGTCGCCGCGCAGGAAATCGTCGATCACCGGCAGCCGCCGCGGGCGCCGGTCGAGGCGCGGCCGGCACGCGAGCAGCGCCTTGGTGTAGGGATGCTTCGGCTGCTCGAAGATCGCCTCCACCGGTCCCTGCTCGCGGATCTCGCCGTCCTGCATCACCACCACGCGGTCGGCGATGTCGCCCACCACGCCGAGGTCGTGGGTGATGAAGAGCACCGACATGTGGCGGCGCTGCTGCAGGTTGGCGATGAGGTCGAGGATCTGCTTCTGGATCGTCACGTCGAGCGCGGTGGTGGGCTCGTCGGCGATCAGCAGCTTTGGCTCGCACGCGATCGCCATCGCGATCATCACGCGCTGCTGCTGGCCGCCGGACATCTCGTGCGGATACGAATGCACGCGCAGCTGCGGATTCGGGATGCCGACCTCGTTCAGGAGCTCCGCCACGCGCGCTTGCGCCTGCCGGATCCCCATGCCCATGTGCTGGCGCAGCACCTCGGCGATCTGCTCGCCCACGGTGAACACGGGATTGAGCGAGGTCATCGGCTCCTGGAAGATGACCGAGATGTCCTTGCCGCGGATCGCCTGGAGCTCGGCCTGCGGCGTGCGCAGCAGGTCGCGGCCGCCGTAGAGGATGCGGCTTTGCGGGCCGACGATGGCGTTCTCGGGAAGGAGGCCCAGGATCGACATCGCCGAGACGCTCTTGCCGCTTCCGGACTCGCCGACCAGCGCGACGGTGCTGTGCTCGGGGACGTCGAACGAGATGCCCTTCACCGCGCGGAACGGCTCCGATTTGCGGTCGAGCCGGAAACGCACGTCGAGGTCGTGGACCTGGAGAAGGAGGCTGGATTGTCGGTTCACGGATGGATCCCCGCCGCAGCCCGCCCCCGAATGCCGTTGTCGGGGGCGAGGATGATCGTGCAAAGCGATCGCTGCGCTCTTGTCCGCACGGTCATTTGAGCTTCGGGTCGAGCGCATCGCGCAGGGAATCGGTGAGGAGCGAGAACGCGGTGACGAGGACCGCCATGCTGGCCCCGGCCGCCACGAGCTGCCACCACTTGCCGATCACGAGCTCGTTCTGCGCCTCGGCGAGCATCGTGCCCCACGACACCATGTCGACCGGCACGCCGAAGCCGAGGAAGGAGAGGATCACCTCCGCCTTGATGAAGCCCACCGAGTACTGCGACAGCTGCACGAGCGCGACGTGGCTCACGTTGGGCAGGATGTGGTGGAACATGCGCGAGGCGTTCGAGGCGCCGATCGCCTGCGCCGCCTTCACGTACTCGCGGTTGGAGTGCTTGATGTACTCGGCGCGGATGAGGCGATAGATGCCGGTCCACCCGGTGAGCGAGAGCACCAGCACGATGGGAACGATGCCCTTGCCGAACTTGCCCGTGGAGGTGGCGACCGCGGCGAAGGCGAGGATGAGGAGGATGTACGGGATCGAGGTGAAGATGTTGTAGAACCACTCGAGGAAGTCGTTCACCTTGCCGCCCCAGTAGCCCGCCATCGCGCCGAGGAGCGTGCCGATGATGGTGGCGAGGAACGCGCTCGCGAGCCCCACGAAGATCGACACCTCGCTCCCCTTGATGGTCTTCTTGAGGACGTCGCGGCCCCATTTGTCGCCGCCGAAGGGCAATGTCTCGGCGCGCTTGGTCTCGTGCACCGCGATCTTCGCCGCGCGCTCCGCCCATTCCTTGTAGCGCGGCGCGAGCGGGTCGACGTCGGAGAGGTCCACCGGCGGCGCCTTCGCCGCGGCCTTGCGCTGCTCGATCGCCTGCGCCTCGAGGTTCTGGGCGCCCGCCATGAAGGACGGGTTCGCGTAGGAGACGCCCACTTCCCTGTTCCAGTCGGAGGCGATGAGGCCGGCGTACGACGCGACCATGAGCAGCAGGAAGAACGCGACGATCACGAGGGACACCATGCCGACGCGGTCGTGGCGGAGCCTGCGCCAGGCGAGGGCCCACAGGCCGGGCGATTCCCGCCTCGCGGCGGCGGGGGGATTGCTGAGGATGGCGCTCATCGCGGGCTCCGGTGGATCCCCGCCTGCGCGGGGATGAGGGCGAAAACGGATCGCATGGCTCGGGTCCTCGCCGTCACTTGAAGGTCACGCGCGGATCGACGAACTTGTAGAGCACGTCGACCACGAGGTTGATCACCATGGTGATGATGGCGAGGTACACCGTGACCGCCTTGATCACCGGGAAGTCGCTGCGGTTCACCGCCGTCACCACCTCGCGCCCGAGGCCGGGAATCGAGAAGAACACCTCGAGGAGGAAGGAGCCCACGAACACGCCCGGCAGGTTGATGCCGACGTTGGTGAGGATCGGGATGAGGGCGTTCCTCATCACGTGCTTGAGCATCACGCGGTTCTCGGGCAGGCCCTTGGCGCGCGCCGTGCGCACGTACTCCTGGTGGATCTCGTCGAGGAAGAACGAGCGGTAGAGCCGCAGCTCCGGCGCGACGCCGACGAAGACCGCGAGCATGATCGGCAGCGGCGCATAGTACGTGAGGTTCTTCCAGAAGCTCTCGCTCCAGCCCTGCACCGGGAACCAGCCGAGGATGAAGCCGAAGAGCCACTGGAACACGATGATGTAGACCAGGAAGCTCACCGACATGGCGACGGTGCAGACGATCATCACCATGCGGTCGCTCAAGCTGCCGCGCACGTAGGCGACCAGCACGGCGAAGAGCACCGCGAGCCCGGTCGTGATCGCGACCACCGGCAGCATGATCGTGAGCGTGGGCCCGATGCGGGTGAGGATGATGTGCGAGACCAGCTCGTTGGTGGACCAGCTGCGGCCGAAGTCGAACGTGAAGACCTGCTTCACGAAGACCCACAGCTGGTACCAGTAGGGACGGTCGACCCCGAGCTGGTGGCGGATGTTCTCGATCTGCGCGGGGTTGGAGATCTTGCCCGCCAGCACCTGCGCGGGATCGCCGCCCACCCAGTTGAACAGGATGAAGATGAGCAGGATCACGCCGAGGATGGTGGGGATCATCTGCCACACCCGCCGGATCACATAGGCGGTCATTCGCTTTCCTCCTCGCTCCTCGCGGAAGCTATCTCACCGCGGCGTGCTGCATCGGCACGTCGATGTCGAGCCACTTCCAGTTGGTATACAGGATCGGGTGCTTCTTGTATCCCCTCACCCACGGATATTGCAGGTGCTGGAAGGTGCGCGTGACCCCCAGCCGCCAGGGTGCGTATGCGAAAAGCAGGCGCGTCATCTCCCGGTAGAGCCGGTTGCGCTCGGGGCTGTCGGGGACGGTGAGGGACTTCTCGTAGAGCCGGTCGTATTCGGCAAGCCTGAAGCGCGACTCGTTCGACTGGTCGGTGTTCGGGCCGTAGAGCAGCTGCAGGAAGTTCTGCGCGTCCGGGTAATCCGCGATCCAGGCCGAGATCGCGAGCTGGAAGTTGCCCACGCGCTTGTCGTTGAGGAGGTCGGCGAACTGCACACCGGTCGCCTCGAGGCGGATGCCGATGCTCGCCATGCCGGTCACCCAGAGCTGCGCGGTGTCGCGTTTTTCCTGCCCGCCGACGTCGTACTTGTAGCGGATCGTGAGCGGGCGACCGTCGGGCCGCTCGCGAAAACCGTCGCCGTCGCGGTCGATGTAGCCGAACATGTCGAGCAGCGCCTTCGCGCGCGGGGGATCCGGATCCTGCGCGTCGGTGCGGAAATCCGGATCGTAGCCCACGACGCCGGGCGGCACCGGGCTCTGCGCCGGTATCGCCTGCCCCTGGCGGATCACCGCGATCTCCTGGTTGCGATCGTGCCCGAGGACCATCGCGCGGCGCAGCGCGACGCGCTCCGCGGTGTAGCCCGCGACCGGATTGTCCGGCTGGCCCGGCAGCTGCTCGCAATTGAAGGTGTAATAGGTGATCTCGGGCTGCAGCTCGGGAAACACGCGCACGCCCTGCGAAGCGAGCTGCGGATTGAGCCTGCCGTTGGGAAGCACCTGGTTGATGAACTCGAACGGCAGCTCGTCGATCAGGTCGTGCTCGTGGTTCAGGAACGCGAGGAAGCGCGGCTGGTCGTCCTCGATGATCGACACCTCGACGCGGTCGACGAGCGGCAAGCGCTTGCCGGCGAGCGCGTCGATCGCGCGGCGGTCCCACTCGTCGGCCATGTCGGCGTAGCGCGTCTCGAGCTCGAAGCCGCGGTAGTCGGGATTGCGCTCGAGCACGATCTTGGAGCGGCGCACCCATTGGGCCAGCACGTAGGGTCCGGTGCCGACGGGATGGCCCATGGTGTCCGCGCCGTAAGCCTCGATCACCTCGCGCGCGACCGGCACGACGTTGGGCATCGCCATGAAGTAGAGGAAGTTGTAGTTCGGCTGCTTCAGCTTGAAGCTCACGACGTAGTCGCCGTGCAGCTCGATGCCGGGAATCTTCGTGTCGTAGTCGAACTTGCCTTCCTTGCGCGCGCGCTCGGCGAGCTCGTCCAGGCCCGCGAGGTTGCCCTGGAAAAGCCACTCGTACGGGCTGCGGTTCGCGGGATCGCGGAAGCGCTTGATCGCGTACTCGACGTCGCGCGCGACGAGCTCGCGGGGCTTGCCGCCGAATACCGGATCGTTCGCGTAGCGGATGCCCGGCTTGATGCGGAACGTATAGCGCGTGCCGCCCTCCTCCGGCTCCGGGACCGACTCCGCGGCGAGCGGCACCAGCTTCACCGGGCGCGCGAGGTAGTCGTAGCTCACCAGCGTCTCGAACAGGTTCTCGCAGATGCCGACCGAGTAGCGGTCGAAGATGCGCTGCGGGTCGAAGCCGGTTTCGGCGGCGCGCAGCGCCACGCGCAGCACCTTCCTGCCGTCCGCATCCTGGGCGATCGCGGTCGGCACCGCGAAAGCGGCAGCGCCCGCGCCGAGCGCGAGGATGGCGCGCCGCCGCGCGGGAGAGCGTGGGAAGGACGCGGAGAGGAGTTCGGAGGGCGTGCGCAAAATCACGGAATTATAACGGCTTTTCCCCGGCTCCCGGAGCGTCGCGCTCAGCGCACGCCGGCCGCACGGCGGGCGAGATCGATGTCCACGTACTTGTAGCCCTCGTGCAGGATCGGGTGCTTGCGCCAGCCGAGGATCCAGGGCTGCACCAGCTCGTCGCGCTTGCGGTAGGTGCCGAGCTTCACCGGCGCGTACGCGGCGACGAGCCGGTCCATCTTGCGCAGGACCTCGGCCCGCTCGGGACCCGGCTTCATGCGCGAGGCCTCCTCGTACAGCGCGTCGAATTCGGGAAGCTGGAAGCAGCCGTCGTTGGAGATGCCGCAGTTCGGGCCGTAGAGCAGCTGGTAGAAATCCATGGCATCGGGATAGTCCGCGACCCACCCGAGCGCCCAGTCCTGCAACAGCCCCGCCTTCGACTTCTTGCGCAGGTCCGGCCACTTCTCCACGTCCGCCTGCATGCGGATCCCGACCGCGTCCATGTCCTTCTTCCACAGCTCCGTGAACTGCCGGTCGAGCTGGGTCGGGGTCGCGGCGTAGCGGAACACCAACGGCGATCCGTCGGGCATGTCGCGCCAGCCATCGCCGTCGCGGTCGACGTAGCCGTACATGTCGAGGAGCGCCTTGGCGCGCGCCGGATCGTAGGTCACGCCGAGGTTGAAGTCCGGGTCGTAGCCGATCACGCCGGGCGAGGGAAGCATCTGCGCCTCGATCGCCGTGCCGCTGCGGATGAGGCTGATCTCCTCCTGCGTGTCGTACGCGAGCGAGATCGCACGCCGCAGCGCGACCTTGTCGGGCGTGTAGCCGCCGAGCATGGGGTCCTTCATGTTGAAGTAGAGGTAGGTGACGCTCGGGTCGAGGTCGGGCATGTAGCGCACGCCGCGCTTCGCGAGCCACGGGGCGAGCTCTCCCTTCGGCAACCCCATGCTCTGGAACTCGTAGGGCAGGTTGATCCAGTCGATCTCGCCGTTGAGGAACGCGAGCCAGCGCGGCTGCGACTCCTCGATGATCGAGACCTCCACGCGGTCCACGCACGGCAGGCGCTTGCCCTTCATCTCGGCATAGAGCTGCTGCGAAAGCGGATCGTCGGCGGGCGGCTCGGCATCGTAGTACTCCTCGCGGAAACCGGGGTTCCTCGCGAGCACGATCTTCGAGGAGCGCTTCCATTCGGCGAGCACGAACGGGCCCGTCCCGACCGGATGGGCGCCGATCTCGTCGCCGTAGCGCTCCGCCACCTCGCGCGCCTGGGCCCCCACGGTCTCGAGCGCGAGCAGGTAGATGAAGGTGTAGTCGGGCTTCACGAGATGGAAGCGCAGCGTATAACGGTCGAGGACCTCGATGCCCGGGATCGGGGCGTCGTAGTCGAGGCGCCCGGCGCGGTTCGCCTTCTCCTCGGCCGCCTTCACCCCCTCGATGCCCTCGATGAGCCACAGGTTCGGCGAGCGCAGCTTCGGGTCGATGAGGCGCTTGAACGCGAACTCGTAATCCTTCGCGGTGAGCTCGCGGCGCCGGCCGTTGAAGGCGGGATCGTCGGCGAAGTAGATGCCCTTGCGGATGCGCAGCGTGTACGTGCGTCCGCCGTCGGTGATCTCGGGCAGCGCCTCGGCGGTGAGCGGCTTCAGCTTCGCCGGCCGCGCGAGCCAGTCGTAGGTGAGCGGCGGCTCGAGGATCTCCTCGATGATGCTGTTCGAGTAGAGGTCCGAGGTGGCGGCCGGATCGAAGTTCGTCTCCGCGACGAGGAACGCGGTGTGCAGCACTTTCAGCGGCGCGTGCGGCGGGGCCGCGAAGGCCACCAGCACGGCACAGGAAAGGAGCGCGGCGACGCGCGTGAGGAAGGCGGTCATTCTCGCAACGAGAGCCGGCGGGCGAGGATAGTGCGCTACACTTTCGCCCCGTCCGCAAGGAATCACGAACCTCAATTCTACGGGGAAGGAACCGCGAATGGGCTTCCTGCAGGGCAGCCGCATCCTCGTGACCGGGATGCTCTCCAACCGCTCCATCGCCTACGGCATCGCGAAGGCGTGCCGGCGGGAGGGTGCCGAGCTCGCCTTCACGTACGCCGGCGAGGCCCTGCGCGAGCGCGTGGCCGGCCTCGCGCGCGACTTCGATTGCGACCTCGTGCTGCCGTGCGACGTCGCCGACGACGCGCAGATCGACGCGCTCTTCACCTCGCTCGGCGAGCGCTGGGACCGGCTCGACGGCCTGGTGCACGCGATCGCCTTCGCGCCGCGCGAGGCGCTGAAGGGCGATTTCCACGAGAGCGTCACGCGCGAGTCGTTTCGCATCGCCCACGACATCTCGAGCTACAGCCTCGCCGCGCTCGCGAAGGCGGCCTTGCCGATGATGAAGGGCGGTCCGGGCGCGATCGTCACGCTCTCCTACCTGGGAGCGGAGCGCTCGATCGCGAACTACAACGTGATGGGCCTCGCGAAGGCGAGCCTGGAAGCCGCGGTGCGCTATCTCGCCGCGAGCCTCGGGCCGCAGGCGATCCGCGTGAACGCGATCTCCGCCGGCCCGATCAAGACGCTCGCCGCGGCGGGCATCGGCGGCTTCACGAAGATCCTGCACTTCGTCGAGAAGAACGCGCCGCTGCGCCGCGGCGTGACCGCCGAGGAAGTCGGCAACGCCGCGGCCTTCCTCCTCTCCCACCTCGCGAGCGGCATCACCGGCGAGGTGCTCTACGTCGACGCGGGCTTCAGCTCGACGACGGCGGGCCTTTCCGAGGACTGAGCGCCGCGCTCAGCTCTGCGGCTGCTGCTTCGGCTGCAGCGCGTCCTTGCTCACCCGCACGCCGACCTTCTCGCGCAGGCTCGCGAGCGCGGAGTCGAACTCGCCGGCGGCGACCGCCTCGCGCAGCTGCGTCGCCATCGCCTGCCGCTTGGCATCGTCGATCTTTTCCGGCTCGACCACCTTGCTCACCTTCACGAGCGAGTAGGCGATCGGCGTCTCGACGCCGACGTACGCGGGAAGCTTGCGCGGATCGGCGCGGAAGACGTTCTCCAGCACCGCGGGATAAAGGCCGCCGGTCTTCTGCCGGCTCACGGCGAGCGCCTCCGGCCACTTGAGGCCCGCATCCTTTCCGGCCTGCAGCTCCTTCAGCTTCGCGGCGCCGTCGGCCGCGGCGAGCTTGAGCGCCTGCTCCTGCGCGAGCTTCTTCTCGATGCCCGCCTTCACGGTGTCGAGCGGCTTGAGCTGCGCCGGCTTGTGGTCGACGACGTGCGCGGCCACGAGCACGTTGGGCGCGACCTCGATCGCCGAGGTGTTGCGCTTCGACTTGATCGAGTTGTCGGAGAAGATCTCCGCCTCGAGCTTCGGGTTCGAGAGGTACGGCGGGTTCGCGGCCATGCCGCGGCGCACCCAGTCGGAGTGGCGCACGACGAGCTTCAGCTTGTCCGCGGCCGGCTGCAGGCTGTCGGGCTGCTCGTACACGAGGTTGGAGAGGTCCTCCGCGTCCTGCGCCATGAGGCCGGTCGCGCGCTGCTTGCGCAGAATCCCTTCGATCTCCGGCGTCGCCTCGGCGAGGCTCTTCACCTTCGCCGGCTTAACGTCCGTCACCTCGATGACGTGGTAGCCGAAGTCGGACTTCACCGGCCCCACGATGTCGCCCTTCTTCGCCGCGAACACCGCGTCCTCGAAGGACTTCACCATCGCGCCGCGTCCGAAGTAGCCGAGGTCGCCGCCCTTCGCGGCCGAGCCCGGGTCCTGGGACTCCTTCTTCGCCACCTCGGCGAAGCTTTTCGGGTTCTTGCGCACCTCGGCGGCGATCTTCCGCGCCTTCTCCTCGGCGGCCTTGCGCTGCGCGTCCGTGGCGTTCTGCGGCACCGTGACGAGGATGTGGCTCGCGCGGCGCTCCTCGGCGACGCCGAAGGTGCCCTTCTTGAGCTCCTCGTCGTAGTAGCGGCGCACCTCGTCGGGCGTGACCGTCGCCTGCGCCGCGAGCGCATCCACCGAAAGCTCGATGTAGTCGACCTTCACCTCCTCGGGGGTGGTGAATTCCTTCGGGTGGCCGCCGTAGTAGGACTTCACCTGCGCCGGCGTCACCTTCACCTTGCCCAGGTACTGGTCGGGCGTGAAGTTCACGACGCTCACCTCGCGCGACTGCTCGAAGAGCCGGATGTATCCGTCGATGGTCGCCTTGGGCACGAAGGCGGTATCGGTGATCGAGCCCCGGAACTGCTGCTCGGCGAAGGCCTGGCGCATGCGCTCGTCGAGGCCCGCGGGCGTGAGGTTGTTCGCGCGCGCGAGCGCCTCGTAGCGCTGTTTCGAGAAGCGCCCGTCTTCCTGGAACATGGGGTCGGCGACGATGCGCTCGGCGAGCTGCCGGTCGCTCAGGCGGATGTGCGCGCGATCGGCGCCCACCACGACCAGCCGGTCGGCGATCAGGCGATCGAGGACCGCGCGCCGGATCTCCGGGTTCTGCATGAGCGAGGCGTCGAAGTTGCCGTGCAGCTGCTGGCGATAGACGTCGGCCTGCTTGCGCAGCGCCTCGTCGAAGTCGTAGGTGCCGATGCGGGTGCTTCCCACCGTCGCGACGACGTCGCCGCCCACCGGGCCCTTGAAGTAGTAATCCATGCCGAACATCCCGAACGGGATCAGCAGGAAGATCGAGAAGACGATCTTCACGATGCGGTTGTTGGCGAGCTCGCGAAGCGTTTCGAGATTCATGGGCGATTTCCATCGGCGCATGGCGCCGGCAACAAAAAGGGCGAACCGCGGGGGTTCGCCCTAGACCTGACGGAGTGGACGGACCCGCCTCCGCCCTCGAATGCGGTTCAAATCACGCGGTCATGCTCACCGAGACTGGACTCCGCGAGCCCTCGGCGAGCTTAGCGGCAAATTTTAGCACGCCACGGCACGAGCCACCGCCGGCTATAGCCCTGGAGGAGACGAACGATGCTCACCCAATCCGTTCGCGAAATGCGGGAAATCGCCCGGGCCTACGGCCCGGCCGCCCTGCTTAACGACCTCGCCTGGCGGGCCGTCAACAAGCTCGCCGATTTCCAGGTGCTGCGCGGGATGACGGTCCGCCTCGTGGACGTGCGCGATCCGGGCCTGTTCGACGCGGCGGGATACGAGGCCGGCTTCGCCGGGGCGCAGGCCCTGCTCCCGTTCGCGGGCGCCGCGCACGAATTCTCCGAGCCCTTCCTGCGCCGCGCCTTCGCGCGCGGCGATCGCTGCTACGCGCTTTTCGACCGCGGCCGGCTCGCCTCGTACGGCTGGTATTCGACGCGCCCTACCTCGATCGACGAGCACTTCGAGCTGCACTTCGACAGCCGCTATTGCTACATGTACAAGGGGTTCACCGCCCCGGCCTACCGCGGACGCCGGCTGCACGCGATCGGCATGTGCCGCGCGCTCGCCGCGGTGAGCGACGAGGGCCGGCTCGGGCTCATCTCGTACGTGTACTCGAACAACTTCGCATCGCTGCGCTCGGTGGAGCGCATGGGCTACCGGATCTTCGGCACGGTGTACGCGCTGCGCGTCGGGTCGATGCTCGCCACGCATGCGACCGCGCGCTGCCGCGAATACGGCTTCCGCCTCGAGAAGCGGGCGCAGACCGAGCGCGGCATGGCCGCCGCGGCGGGAATGAAAAAGGGCTGAATTCGCATTCAGCCCCTTGCTTGCATCTGGCGGAGTGGACGGGACTCGAACCCGCGACCCCCGGCGTGACAGGCCGGTATTCTAACCAACTGAACTACCACTCCTCTGGAATCCTGGTCCTGGTGGGTGCTGAGGGGCTCGAACCCCCGACATCCGCCTTGTAAGGGCGACGCTCTACCAGCTGAGCTAAGCACCCGGCAAAGCGGAATTTTAGCATTATCGGGAACGGCATTGGAACGGACGGCACGGACGAGACGCCGTTCAACGCCATCGAGCAGGCGCCCGAGCGGACGGCTCGCGAGGAGCCGCCGCTCGGCATCGGAGAACTTCTGCCTCCCCCGGGGAAGGCCCGGGGAGAGGTTGCATTCCTCAGTGCTTCGTGACGACCGGGCGCGGCTCCGGCGCGGCGGGCGGAGGCGCGACGGGCGCTTCCGGCAGCGGCTCCGGCTTCCTCTCGAGCGCACGCTCGAGCACCTCGTCGAACCAGCGCACCGGCGCGATCTCGATCGCGCTCTTCACCTCGTCGGGAATCTCCGCCAGGTCCTTCACGTTCTCCTGCGGGATGAGCACCGTCTTGATGCCGCCGCGGTGGGCCGCGAGCAGCTTCTCCTTGAGGCCGCCGATCGCAAGCACCTCGCCGCGCAGCGTGATCTCGCCCGTCATGGCGACGTCGCAGCGCACCGGGATGCCGGTGAGCACCGAGGTGATCGCTGTGGCGATCGCGTTGCCGGCCGACGGGCCGTCCTTCGGCGTCGCGCCCTCCGGCAGGTGGATGTGCAGGTCGTTGGTCTGGTAGAAGTCCTCGGGGATGCCGAGGCGCTTGGCGCGCGCGCGCACCACCGAGACCGCCGCCTTGATCGACTCCTGCATCACCTCGCCGAGCTTCCCGGTGGTGACGGTGTTGCCCTTGCCCGGAAGCTTCACCGCTTCGATGGTGAGGAGCTCGCCGCCCACTTCGGTCCACGCGAGGCCCGTGACCTGGCCGATCTGGTTCTCCTTCTCGGCGATGCCGTAGGTGTACTTGCGCACGCCCAGGTACTTGTCGAGGTTCTTGGAGTTGACCGTGATGTGCAGGCCTTCCTTCTTCTTCGTGAGGATCGACTTCACCACCTTGCGCGCGATCTTCGCGAGCTCGCGGTCGAGGCCGCGCACACCCGCCTCGCGCGTGTAGTAGCGCGTGATGTCGCGCAGCGCCGCGTCGGTCATCGTGAGCTCGCCTTCCTTGAGCCCGTTCGCCTTGATCTGCTTGGGCAGCAGGTACTGCTTGCCGATGTGCACCTTCTCGTCCTCGGTGTAGCCCGAGAGGCGGATCAGCTCCATGCGGTCGAGGAGCGGCGCCGGGATCTGCAGCGTGTTCGCCGTCGCGACGAACATCACGTCCGAGAGGTCGTATTCCACCTCGACGTAGTGGTCGACGAACGTGTGGTTCTGCTCGGGGTCGAGCACTTCCAGCAGCGCGGAGGACGGATCGCCGCGGAAATCCATGCCCATCTTGTCCACCTCGTCGAGGAGGAAGAGCGGGTTGCGGACGCCGACCTTCGTCATGTTCTGCAGGATCTTGCCCGGCATGGAGCCGATGTAGGTGCGGCGGTGGCCGCGGATCTCCGCCTCGTCGCGCACGCCGCCGAGCGACATGCGCACGAACTTGCGGTTGGTCGAGCGCGCGATCGATTGGCCGAGCGACGTCTTGCCGACGCCGGGCGGGCCCACCAGGCACAGGATCGGGGCCTTCAGCTTGTCCACGCGCTGCTGCACCGCGAGGTACTCGACGATGCGCTCCTTCACCTTCTCGAGGCCGTAGTGGTCGGCGTCGAGGATCTTCTCGGAATTCTTGAGGTCCGTGGAGACCTTGGTCTTCTTCTTCCACGGCAAAGCCACGAGCGTGTCGATGTAGTTGCGCACGACCGTCGCCTCCGCCGACATCGGCGACATGAGCTTCAGCTTCTTCAGCTCCGCCTCGGCCTTGACGCGCGCCTCCTTGGGCATGTGCGCGGCCTTGATCTTCTTCTCGAGCTCGTCCAGGTCGGCGCCGTCCTCGGAATCGCCGAGCTCCTTCTGGATCGCCTTCACCTGCTCGTTGAGGTAGTACTCGCGCTGCGACTTCTCCATCTGCCGCTTCACGCGGCCGCGGATGCGCTTCTCCACCTGCATGATGTCGATCTCGGTCTCGAGGAGCTGCAGGAGCTGCTCGAGGCGGCGGCCGACGTGGAAGTTCTCGAGGATCTGCTGCTTCTGCTCGAGCTTGAGCGGAAGGTGCGCGGCGATGGTGTCGGAAAGGCGGCCGGCGCCGTCGATCCCGGCGAGCGAGGTGAGCACCTCCGGCGGGATCTTCTTGTTGAGCTTCACGTACTGGTCGAACTGGGCGAGGAGCGTGCGGCGCATCGCCTCGACCTCGTTCGAATCGGGCTCCTCGGAGGCGATGAGCTCGATCTCGGCCTCGAAGTTCGCCTTGTCGGTGAGGACGCGCTCGATGCGCGCGCGCTGCACGCCCTCCACGAGCACCTTCACCGTGCCGTCGGGAAGCTTGAGCATCTGCAGGATGGTCGACACCGTGCCGACCTCGTAGAGGTCCTCGGGATTCGGCTCGTCCTTCGCCGCCGACTTCTGGGCGACGAGCACCACGTTCTTGCCTTCCTCCATGGCCGCTTCGAGGGCCTTGATGGACTTGGGCCGCCCCACGAACAGCGGGATCACCATGTGGGGGAAGACCACCACGTCGCGCAGCGGCAGGAGCGGCAGGACGCGGGATTCAGCGGAGAAGGAAGCGGTCATTGTCTTTCCTGGTTGTGATCCGATGAGACGTGGGGGCTCGGGAGAGACCCGTCAAGTCCCCGTTGCGGGGAAGGAAAACGCAACCGCGCGGACCTACTGCTGCCCACTCGCGACCTTCGGCTGGTCGGAGTAGATGAGGAGGGGCTTGCCGTCGCCGGAGATGGCGCCGTCGTCGACCACCACCTTCTGGACGTTCGAGAGCGAGGGAAGGTCGAACATGATGTCCAGCAGCGCGTGCTCGATGATCGAGCGAAGTCCGCGCGCGCCGGTCCGGCGCTCGAGGGCGCGCTTCGCGATGGCGCCGAGGGCATGGTCGCGAAATTCGAGTTCGACTCCCTCCATGGCGAGGAGTTTCTGGTACTGCTTCACGAGCGCGTTCTTGGGCTCGGTGAGAATCTGCACCAGCGCGTCCGCGTCCAGCTCGTCGAGCACCGCGACCACCGGCAGCCGTCCCACGAACTCGGGGATGAGGCCGTACTTGATGAGGTCCTCGGGCTCCACCTCGTGGAGCATGTCGTTCAGCTCGCGCCGGTTGTTGGTGGAGCGCACGTGCGCGCCGAAGCCCATGCCCGAGCGGTCGGTGCGGTTCTGGATCACCTTCTCGAGGCCGCCGAAGGCGCCCCCGCAGATGAAGAGGATGTTGGTGGTGTCGACCTGCACGAACTCCTGGTTCGGGTGCTTGCGGCCGCCCTGCGGCGGCACCGAGGCGATGGTGCCCTCGATGAGCTTGAGGAGCGCCTGCTGCACGCCCTCGCCGCTCACGTCGCGCGTGATCGAGGGGTTGTCGCTCTTCCTCGAGATCTTGTCGATCTCGTCGATGTAGACGATGCCGCGCTGCGCCTTCTCGACGTCGTAGTCGCACTTCTGCAGGAGCTTCTGGATGATGTTCTCGACGTCCTCGCCGACGTAGCCCGCTTCCGTGAGCGTGGTCGCATCGGCGATCACGAACGGCACGTTGAGGAGCCGCGCGAGCGTTTGCGCGAGGAGGGTCTTCCCCGAGCCGGTCGGGCCGATGAGGAGGATGTTCGACTTGGCGAGCTCGACGTCGTCCTGCTTGCCGCCGGTCTTCAGCCGCTTGTAGTGGTTGTAGACCGCGACCGAGAGGATCTTCTTCGCCTGCAGCTGGCCGATCACGTACTGGTCGAGGATCTCGCAGATCTCGTGCGGGCTCGGCAGGTCGCTCTTGGCGGCCTTCTGCCCGGTGTCGGTGGAGGCTTCCTCGCGGATGATGTCGTTGCAGAGGTCGATGCACTCGTCGCAGATGAACACCGACGGGCCGGCGATGAGCTTGCGCACCTCGTGCTGGCTCTTGCCGCAGAAGGAGCAATAGAGCAGCTTCTCTCCGCCGACTTTGTCAGTCATGTCGCCCCTGCGAAGACACGGTTGTCACGAGGTCGCCGTGCGCGAGGACACGCCGCTTGCGGCTTGCGCGGCGTGGAACCTCCAATCGTTGCCGGGCATCCCTTGTTCTCATGCCACCGACGACTCGGTGCGGTTCGTGAGCACGCGATCGACCATGCCGTACTTTACCGCGTCTTCGGCGCTCATGAAATTGTCGCGATCGGTGTCGCGCTCGATGGCTTCCAGCGACTGGCCGGTGTGCTGCGCCATCATCTGGTTCAGCTTGCGCTTGAGGTACAGGACCTCCTTCGCGTGGATCTCGATGTCCGAGGCCTGGCCGGAGAACCCGCCCGAAGGCTGGTGGATCATCACGCGCGCGTTGGGCAGGCAGAAGCGCTTGCCCTTGGCGCCGGCGCAGAGCAGGAACGAGCCCATGCTCGCGGCGAGCCCCGTGCAAAGGGTGGAGACGTCCGGCTTGATGAACTGCATGGTGTCGTAGATCGCCATGCCCGCCGAGACGCTCCCGCCCGGGGAGTTGATATAGAGGTGGATGTCCTTGTCCGGGTTCTCGCTCTCCAGGAACAGGAGCTGCGCCACGATGAGGTTCGCCATCGGGTCGCTGATCGGGCCCACCAGGAAGATGATGCGTTCCTTCAGGAGGCGCGAATAGATGTCGTAGGCGCGCTCGCCGCGTCCCGACTGCTCGATCACCATGGGGATGAGCCCCAGGCCTTCCGGCTCCTCGTACTCGCTCTCGTGCTTGATGAACATGGCTATGCCTTCTTGGTGCCCATGAGCTCGGAGAACTCGACGGGCTTGTCCTCGACCTTCATTTTCCCCATGGCCCATTCTACGACGTTGTCCTCCATCACGAGCGCCTCGACTTCGGCCAGGCGGGAGGGATCGGCGTAGTACCAACGGACCAGCTGCTCGGGCTGTTCGTAGCTTTCCGCATGCTCCTCGATGAGCTGGCGCACCTGGTCGGGCTTCGCGCCCAGGTCGTGCTTCTTCACGAGGTCGGCGACGAGGAGCCCCACCTTGATGCGCCGCGCCGCGCGCTCGGCGAAGAGCTCGGCGGGCAGCGACTTGTCCTCGACGGTCATGCCGCGCTGCTTGAGATCCTCCAGCGCCGTCTGCTGCATGCGCTCGATCTCCGAATCGAGGAGCGAGCGCGGCACGTCGAAGCGCGCCGCATCGTGCAGTGCGCCGATCACCTGGTCCTTGACGGTCGCGCGCGTGCGCTTGGCCGCCTCCTTCTCCATGTTCTGGCGCACCTCGCGGCGCAGCCGCTCGAGGTCGCCGTCCTCCACGCCGAGGGACTTCGCGAACTCCGCGTCCAGCGCCGGCAGCCTGGGCTCCGCGACCTGGTTCACGGTGGCGGTGAAATCGGCGGTCTTGCCCCTCACCGACTCGTGGTAGTCCTGCGGGAAGGTGAGCGGGAAGGTCTTCTGCTCGCCCGCCTTCATGCCGACGAGGGCCGCCTCGAAATCGGGCAGCATGCGGTTCTCGCCCAGCACCACGGTGAAGTTCGAGGCCTTGTTGCCTTCGAAGGGCTGGCCCGCGATGAGGCCCTCGAAGTCGATGTTCACCAGGTCGCCCACCTGCGAGGCGCGCTCGGTGCGCTCGTACTTCGCGCGCTGGCGGCGCAGCGTCTCGAGCGTGGCGTCGACGTCCGATTCCCGGACCTGCGTCACGGCACGCTCCACCTTCGCGCCGGACACATCGCCCATCTCGACTTCGGGATACACCTCGAAGGTCGCGGTGTACTCGACGTCGTTCGCGCCCTGCTCGACGGGCCGGGGCTGGAAGCGCGGGTAGCCCGCGACGCGGTACTTGTCCTTCACCGCTTCGGCGAAGCTCTTCTGCACCGTGTCGGAGACGACTTCCTGGCGCACCTGCGGGCCGTACTGGCGCTCGACCATCTTGATCGGCACGTGCCCCGGGCGAAAACCCTGCATGCGCACGGTACGTGCGAGCCGCTTGAGGCGCGTGGCGATCTCGGCCTCGATCTGAGCGACCGGCACCGAGACCGTGATGTTGCGCTCGAGGGGACTGGAGGAGCTCTGGACTGCTTGCTGCATCGAATTTTCCTTATTGGAGGAAACCGGGGTCAGACCCCGATTTCGTGAAGCGGGGCGCGAAGGTGGCGACCCCGCGCGTGAACCGGGGCCTGACCCCATGTGGTGCGAAAGGAGGGACTCGAACCCACATGCCTTTCGGCGCTGGAACCTAAATCCAGTGCGTCTACCAATTCCGCCACTTTCGCGGTCGTCGGATTATACCCGAAAAGAGGGTTCCCCGACGCCGGCGCACGCGCCCCCGGCGACCGATATAATCGAGAAAATTCAAGCGGTTCGACCCGCCCTTGCCTGTCGATCACTACGAGAACTTCCCGGTCGCTTCTTGGCTCCTTCCGGCCTCGATGCGCGAGCCGATCGAGGCCATCTACGGCTTCGCACGCGGTGCCGACGACATCGCCGACGAGGGCGATGCGGACGATGCCGAGCGCCTCGCCGCCCTCGAGCGCCATCTCGAGGCGTTGCGCGCGATCGAAGGCGGGCGGGAACCCGCGCCGCGCTTCGAGCGCATCGCGCGTGCCGTGCGCGAGCACGCGCTGCCGACGGCCCTTCTCGCGGACCTCGTCGACGCCTTCATGCAGGACGTCGTGAAGAAGCGCTACGCGAGCTTCGCGGAGCTCATGGACTACGCGCGGCGCTCGGCGAACCCGGTCGGGCGGCTCGTGCTGCACGTCTTCTCGCGCGCCGACGCGCGCTTCGCCCACGAGCGCTTCGCCGCCCAGTCGGACCGCATCTGCTCGGCGCTGCAGCTCGTCAATTTCTGGCAGGACGTGGCGATCGACTGGGCGAAGGGCCGCGTGTACCTGCCGCAGGAGGACCTCGCGCGCTTCGGCGTCGGCGAGGTCTCGATCGCATGCGGCATCGCGGACGGGCGCTGGGCGGCGCTGATGGCCTTCGAGTGCGCGCGCGCCCGTGCGATGCTGGTCGAGGGCGCGCCGCTCGGCGCGGCGCTGCCGGGCCGCCTGGGGATCGAGATCCGTGCGACGATCCATGGCGGGCTCGCGATTCTCGATAGAATCGACGCCGCGCGCGGAGACGTGTTCCGCCATCGTCCGGTGCTCGGCAAGCTCGACTGGATCCGGATCGTGGCGCGCGCATTGGCATCACCATGACCCCCGACGAGTACTGCCAGCAGAAGGCCGCCCGGAGCGGCTCGAGCTTCTACTACAGCTTCCTGTTCCTGCCGCAGGACCGGCGGCGCGCCATCACGGCGCTCTATGCCTTCTGCCGCGAGGTCGACGACGTGGCCGACGAGGTACGCGACGCGGGCGTGGCGCGTACCAAGCTCGCATGGTGGCGCACCGAGGTCGCGAACCTCTTCGCCGGCCATGCGCAGCATCCGGTGACGCGCGCGCTCGCGCCGTTCGTGCAGCCGTTCGGGCTGGACGCCGCGCGCATGAACGAGATCATCGACGGCATGGAGATGGACCTCACGCACCATCGCTACGCCGACTTCGAGGCGCTCCGGCTCTACTGCCATCGCGCAGCGGGCGTGGTGGGCCAGCTCTCGGCCTCGATCTTCGGCTACACGAACCGGTCGACGCTCGAGTACGCGGAAACGCTCGGCATCGCCTTCCAGCTCACCAACATCATCCGCGACGTGGGCGAGGACGCGCGGCGCGACCGCGTGTACCTTCCTTCCGACGAGCTCGCGCGCTTCGGCCTCGAGGCGCAGGACATCCTCGCGCGGCGCGAGGACGAGCGCTTTCGCGCGCTGATGGCGTTCCAGGCCGATCGCGCGCTCGGCTACTACGACCTCGCGAGGAGCCGCCTCGCGCGCGAGGATCGCGCGAGCCAGCGCGCCGGCCTCGTCATGGCCGCCATCTACCGCGCGCTCCTCGAGGAGATCCGCCGCGACGATTTCCGCGTGCTCGACCGGCGCATCGCGCTCACGCCGATCCGCAAGCTCTGGATCGCCTGGAAGACGTGGGTGCTGCGGTGAGCGCGCGCCGCGTCGCGGTCGTGGGGGCGGGCTACGCCGGCCTTTCGGCCGCGGTGCGACTCGCGCACGCCGGCTGCGCGGTGACGCTGTTCGAGGCGAACCGCGTGCCCGGCGGGCGCGCTCGGCGCGTGGTCCATCGCGGCACATCGCTCGACAACGGCCAGCACATCCTCCTCGGCGCCTACCGCGAGACGCTCGAGCTCATGCGCGAGGTGGGCGTCTCCGAGCATGCGCTGCAGCGCCTGCCGCTCGCGCTGCACGTCGCCGGACGCTTCGCGCTCGATGCGCCGCACCTTCCCGCACCGCTCAACCTCGCGGTCGCGCTCGCGTTCGCGCGCGGGCTTTCGCTCGCCGATCGCCTGGCGGCGCTGCGTTTCGCCGCCCTGCTGCGCCGCCGATCGTTCCGGCCGCCGGCCGCGATGACCGTGGCCGAGCTCCTCGCGGCGCAGCGCCAGTCGACGGCGCTGCGCGAGCTCCTCTGGGCGCCGCTCTGCGTTTCCGCGCTCAACACGCGGGTCGAGCGCGCCGATGCGGCGGCGTTCGTGGCGGTGCTGCGGCGCGCGCTCTTCGGTCGGCGCGAGGATTCCGACCTGCTGCTGCCCGCACGCGACCTGTCCGCGCTGCTGCCCGAGGCGGCCGTGGAATGGCTCGGCGAGCGCGGTGCCGACATCGCCCTCGCGACGCGCGTCGTCGCCGCCGTGCCGCGCGACGACGGATGGAGGGTGGACGCCGGCGGTGGTCGGGCACAAGCCTTCGACGCCGTGATCTGCGCGGTGGCGCCGCACCAGGCGCCGCAACTGCTCGCCAGCTCCGCGCTGCTGGCACCGCTGGCGGCGCGCATCCAGTCGATCGAGCACGAGCCGATCGCCACGGTCTACCTGCAGTACGAAACGCGCGTGCGGCTGCCGTTCCCGATGGTGGGCCTCTGCGGCGGCGAGGTGCAGTGGGTGTTCGATCGCGAGGCGCTCACCGGATCGCGCGGGCTCCTCGCCGCCGTGATCTCCGCGTCGGGACCGCACCTCTCCCTCGACAACGACGTGCTCGGCACGATGGCGCATCGCGAGATCGCCGCGGCTTTCGGGCCGCTCGCCGCACCGGCGTGGACCAAGGCGATCGTGGAGAAACGCGCGACCTTCGCGTGCACGCCGGGCGCGTTCCGGGCGCCGCACGAGACCGCGGCGCCCGGATTCTTCCTCGCCGGTGATTACACCGAGGCGGACCTTCCCGCGACGCTCGAGACCGCGGTCACGAGCGGCCGGCTCGCCGCCGAGGCGGCGCTGCGCTACCTCACCAACCATGATTCCCGAAAGATTCCCAGCCGAACCGTATGAGGCTCCGGCCGATCTCCTCGCCGGCCGCGTGATCCTCGTCACCGGCGCCGGCCAGGGGCTCGGCCACGCGGTGGCGCTCGCCTGCGCCGCGCACGGAGCCACCGTCGCGTTGCTCGGCCGCCGGCAGGAGAAGCTCGAGGCGACGTACGACGCGATCAGCGCGGCCGGAGGTGCCGAGCCGGCGCTCGTTCCGCTCGATCTCGCCGCCGCCGGGAGCGCCGAGTACGAGTCGCTCGCCGCGCTCGTGCGGCGCGACCTCGGCCGCCTCGACGGCATCGCGCATTGCGCGAGCCATCTCCTCGCGCTCGGGCCGCTCGCGAACCAGACGCTCGAGCAATGGCTCGAGACATTGCGCGTGAACCTCGCCGCGCCCTTCGCGCTCACGCGCGCATGCCTGCCGCTCCTCGCCGCGGCGCCGGATTCGTCGGTGATCTTCACCGGCGAGACCCACGGCGCCCATCCGAAGGCATACTGGGGCGGATTCGCGGTCGCGAAGTCCGCTCTTTCGGCGCTCGCCGCGGTGTGGGCCGACGAGCTCGAGCACCGGGGCAAGCCGCGCGTGAACGTGCTGATCCCGGGCCCGATCGCCTCGCCCCAGCGGCTGCGAACCCATCCCGCCGAGGACCGCTCGAAGCTGCGCTCGCCCGAATCGGCGGCCCAGGCGTTCCTCTGGCTCCTCGGGGCGGACGGGCGCCGGGCGAGCGGATGCACCTTCGAGCTGTGACCCGGAACACAGGCTTTTTTCAGGCGCTTCGGTTAAACTAGGAATTGCCCGAAATTCGCAGTGTAAGTCCCTGCATTACCACAACTAATCGATAACCTCCGGGAGGGGTCGGCTCCCCGCCGTTCCAGACCAGGCCGCACACGATGCTCGATCAGGCAAACCGCACGTTCATCTGCAGCGTCGTGTTCATCGACCTGGTGGGCTACTCGAAGAAGCCGGTCACGGAGCAGATCCGGCTGAAGACCGCGCTCACCAACAACCTCTCGGAAGCGATCCAGGACATTCCCGTCAACGACCGCATCATCCTCGACACGGGCGACGGTGCGGCGATCAGCTTTCTCGGCGACCCGGAGGACGCGCTCTTCGTGACGCTCTCGCTGCGCGAGAAGATGATCAAGGAGGGCATGACCGCCACCATGGTGGAGGCCTCGGGCGAGGACTCGGTGCGCATGGGCATCAACCTCGGCCCGGTGAAGCTCGTGAAGGACATCAACGGGCATCCGAACATCATCGGCGACGGCATCAACGTGGCGCAGCGCATCATGAGTTTCGCGCGTCCCGGGCAGATCGTGGTGTCGCGCTCGTACTACGACGTGGTCTCGAACCTCGCGAGCGAGTACGCCAAGCTCTTCACCTACGAAGGCTCGCGCACCGACAAGCACGTGCGCGAGCACGAGATCTACGTCGTCGGCCACCACGAGGGCGCGCTGCAGAAGGCGAAGGACGGCATGAAGGACCGTGCCTCCTCAACCTCGCCCAACGCGCGCAAGTCGCGCACCGGCCCGCTCGTGCCGGGAAGCTCGACCGTCACGCTCACGATCCCCTCGTTCGTGCACGACAAGAAGAAGCTCACGATGGTCGCCGGAGCGCTCGCCGCGCTCGTGATCGTGCTGGGCGTCCTGGTCGCGACGAAGAGGCCCTCCACGCCGCAGCTCGCCGCGGCGACGCCGCCCACGGCCGAGGCGCAGCCTCCCGCGACGGTCCCCGCGCAGGCGCCGGAAACGCCCAAGCCCGCCGAGCCCGCCAAGCCGGAGCCCGCGAAGGCGCAGCCCGCGAAGGCGGAATCGGCGAAGCCGGAGCTGCGCACGGAGTCTCACGTTCTCGCCCCGGCGCCCACTCCCGCGCAGATCCCCGCCGCCGCGCCCGAAAGCGCACGCACGGAGCCGGCGAAGTCCGCGACGAAGCCCGCCGAGCCGGCGAAGGCGGAGTCGGCGAAGCCGGCGCTGCCGCCCGCCACGCTGGTATTCGCGGTGCAGCCCTGGGGCGAGATCTTCGTGAACGGCAAGTCGCGCGGCGTGACGCCGCCGATGAAATCGCTCAAGCTCGAGCCGGGCAAGTACAAGATCGAGGTGCGCAACACCACCTTCGCGCCGCACGTGGAGAACCTCGAGCTCAAGGCGCGCGATGAAGTCACGGTGAGGTACAAGTTCCAATGAAAACGCCGCTCACCCGCCTCGCTCGCCCGTCGCTCCTCCTCGCCGCGGTGCTTGCGCTCGCAGCCTGCGAGCAGCTCCCGACCAAGGAGAAGCCGCAGACGGTGACGCCGCAGATCACCGAGGACGTGCTGCGCCAGCGCGCGCAGGCCTCGCTCGCCTCGGGCGTGACGGAATACGACGCGGGCGAGTACCCGAAGGCGGAATCGGACTTGAACGAGGCGCTCGCGCACGGCCTGCTCGCGAAGACCGACCAGTCGCGCGCGCGCAAGCTCCTCGCGTTCATCTACTGCACCTCGAATCGCGAAGCGCAGTGCCGCGACGAGTTCCGCAAGGCCTTCGAGATCAATCCCGATTTCTCGCTCACGCCGGCCGAGGACGGCCACCCCGTGTGGGGCCCGGTCTACCGCGACGTGCGCACCCAGCTCATCGCCGAGCGCGAGGCGGCCACCACGGTGGGCAAGCAGCCCACGCTCACCAAGGCGCAGCAGATGCTCTCCGACGGCATGGTGAAATACGACGCGGGCGAGTACGCCGCGGCGCGCACGCTGCTCGACGCCGCGATCACCGAGGGCCTCAAGGACAAGGCGAACATGGTGAAGGCGATGAAGTACATCGCGTTCACCGAGTGCCTGGAGAAGCACTACCGCGAGTGCCGCGCGCAGTTCATCCGGATCTACGACGTGGATCCGGACTTCGACCTCACGCCGGCGGAGGCGGGCCATCCTTCGTGGACGCACACGTTCGCCTCGGCCAAGGCGAGCGCCAAGCGCAATCTCGCCGCGAAGGCCGCGAAGGAAGCCAGGGAGAAGGGCAAGGGCACCCGCGACAGGGCGGCGAAGGGCCAGGAGAAGGCGCCACCCGCGACCGTGCCCGCAGCAACCCAGTGACGATGATTTCCACGCTCGGCCGCTACAAAGTCGTGTCGGAGATCGGCCAGGGCGCCATGGGCGTCGTCTACAAGGCCGTCGACCCGATCATCGACCGCACGGTCGCGATCAAGACGATCAACCTGAACCTCTCGCGCCAGGAGCTCGAGGAGTACGAGGCGCGCTTCCAGCAGGAGATCAAGGCCGCCGGGCGCCTCAACCACCCGAACATCGTCACCATCTACGACGTGGGCAAGACCGAGCAGGTCGCTTACATGGCGATGGAGTTCCTCGAGGGCCAGGAGCTCAAGGACATGATCGCCTCGGGCAACCTGCCGGGGGCCGAGCAGGTGGTGGACATCATCTCGCAGGTGGCCGACGGGCTCTGGTTCGCGCACCAGCAGGACATCGTGCACCGCGACGTGAAGCCCTCCAACATCATGGTGATGAAGGGCGGCATCGCGAAGATCACCGACTTCGGCATCGCGCGCCTGCCCAACTCCGCGGTGAAGACGATGACCGGCCTCATCCTCGGCTCGCCGCGCTACATGTCGCCCGAGCAGGTGATCGGCAAGGCGATCGACGCGCGCAGCGACATCTTCTCGCTCGGCGTGGTGCTGTACGAGGCGCTCACCGGCGTCGCGCCCTTCGACGGCGACAACGTGAACGCGATCATGTACGCGACGGTGAACACCACGCCGCCGCCGCCTTCCTCGCACAACAAGTCGATCCCGCCGATGCTCGACCTCATCGTCGCCAAGGCGATGGCGAAGCTCCTCGAGGACCGCTACCAGGCCGTCAAGGAATTCGCGGACGACCTGCGCGAGGTGCGCCGGCAGATGGATGCCTCGCGCCCGGCCGCGGCGCTCAAGGCGACGACGGCACCGCCGACGCCCGCGCGTAACATCGCGCCGATTCCCGTGCCCGAGCGCATGGTGGACACCGCCACCATCCCGCTCAACGCGGAAGCCGCCGCGAAGGACGACGACAGCGGGAAGGCGCTCGCGCTTTCCAAGACCTTCGACTCGTTCGACGCGACGCTGCGCCTCGCCGCGATGACCGACCAGACCGAGGACTTCCGCGACTACATCACGCAGACGCAGAAGATGCGCGCGTACAAGGGCAAGATCGAGAGCGGCTCGCCGCTCGCTCCGAAGGCCGCCGCGCCCGCGCCCGAGCCGCCCAAGCCGAAACCGGCGCCGCGTCCGGCGCCGCCGGCGCCGCCGCCCGCCCCGGCCGCGCCGAGGCAAGCCCCGACCGGCAGCTCGCCCAATCTCTTCGCGGTCGCCGCGATCGTCGTGCTCGGCGTGGCCGCGATCGCGCTCACGATCGCGCTGCTGGTGAAGTAGGGAGAAGTCCGCGAGTAGTGCGACGAGCGGGAGCGGCGTTGGAGCGGACAGCCAGCCGCCCGACGCCATCGAGCGGCAAGGTCACTTCAGGCAGTCCACCGCCTCGGTCAAGCGATCGACGGCGATCACTTCCAGCCCGGGAATCGGCGCCCGCGGCTTGTTGGCGGCCGGAACGATGGCGTGCGTGAAGCCGAGCTTCGCCGCTTCGCGCAGGCGCTCCTGGCCGCGCTGCACCGGGCGCACCTCGCCCGCGAGGCCGACCTCGCCGAACACCACGTGCTTTTCGGGAAGCGGCCGGTTGCGAAGGCTCGAGACCACGGCGAGCGTCACGGCGAGGTCGGCGCCCGGCTCGGCGATGCGCACGCCGCCCACCGCGTTCACGAAGATGTCCTGGTCGTAGCAGGCGATTCCGGCGTGCCGGTGCAGCACCGCGAGGAGCATGGCGAGCCGGTTGAGCTCGAGTCCCACCGTGAGGCGCTTCGGTCCCGCGCCGTGCGCCTCGTCCACGAGCGCCTGCAATTCCACGAGCAGCGGCCGCGTGCCTTCCTGCGTGACCATCACGCACGATCCGGCGACGCCCGCGTGGTGCTGCGAGAGGAACAGCGCCGAGGGATTGGCGACCTCGCGCAATCCCTTCTCCGTCATCGCGAAGACGCCGATCTCGTTCACCGCGCCGAAGCGGTTCTTGAACGCGCGGATCAGGCGGAAGCTCGTGTGCGTCTCGCCCTCGAAGTAGAGCACGGTGTCCACCATGTGCTCGAGCACGCGCGGGCCCGCGAGCGCGCCTTCCTTGGTGACGTGGCCCACGAAGACGATGGTGGTGCCGGTCTGCTTGGCGAGGCGCGTGAGCTGCGCGGCGCATTCGCGCACCTGCGCCACGGAGCCGGGCGCCGAGGTGAGCGCGTTCGAATAGAGCGTCTGGATGGAGTCGATCACCGCGACGCGCGGCCGCGACGTGCCGAGCGTCGCCTGGATCTTCTCCAGCTCGATCTCGGTGAGCAGCCGCACCTTGGAAGCGTTCACCCCCAGGCGCCTGGCGCGCAGCGCCACCTGCTGCGCGGATTCCTCGCCCGTCACGTAGAGCACCGGCACCTGCTCCGCCAGCCGCGCCGCCGCCTGCAGCAGGAGCGTGGATTTGCCGATGCCCGGGTCGCCGCCGATGAGGACCACGCCGCCTTCGACGAGGCCTCCGCCCAGCACGCGATCGAACTCGCCGATGAGCGTCGGAAGCCGCGGGAAATCGCGCGCTTCCACCTCCGCGAGGGCCACCACCTCGCCCGCGCCGGCGAGCGCCGCGAAGCGATGCGCGCCCGCGCCGCGCGCGGCCTCGATCACGGTCTCGACCAGCGTGTTCCACTCGTTGCAGTGCGGGCATTGGCCCTGCCACTTGGTGGCCTGGCCGCCGCACTCGGTGCACGTGTAGACGGTCTTCGGCCGCGCCATCACGCCACTTCCGTCTCGAGCCTCGGCACGCGCGGGGCGACCGCGCAGAGCAGCTCGTAGCCCACCGTCCCGGCGGCCATCGCCACCTCGTCGACCGGGACGGCATCGCCCCACAGCACCACCGGCGAGCCGACCTGCGCTTGCGGCACCGGCCCGAGGTCGACGGTGATCATGTCCATGGAGACGCGCCCCACGGTTCTCGTCCTCGCCCCGGCGACGAGGATCGGCGTTCCGGTGGGCGCATGGCGCGGATAGCCGTCCGCATAGCCGCATGCGACCACGCCGATGCGCATCGCCTGCTCGGCACGGAAGGTTCCGCCATAGCCCACGACCTCGCCCGCGAGGAGCGGCTGCACGGCGATGAGCCGCGAGGAGAGCGTCATCGCGGGCTTGAGGCCGAGCGACCTCGCCGGCCGGTCGACGAACGGCGTGGCGCCGTAGAGCGCGATGCCCATGCGGCAGACGTCGGCCTGCGAGGCGGGTTGCGCGAAGATCGCCGCGGAGTTCGCGAGGCTCCTCGGCAGGTCGATCCCCGCGGTGCACGATTCGAATCGGCGCATCGCCTCGGCCGTACCCTCGATCGCGTCGGCGGCGCCGAAGTGGGTCATGAGGGTGATGCTCCGCGCGAAGCCGCCCTTCCTCACCCGCTCGAGCGCATCGCGCAACGCCTGCGGCGCGAAGCCGAGCCGGTTCATGCCGGTGTTCACCTTGAGCCACACGTCGATCGGCGCCCCGCGGCGCTCGCTCTCGAGCATGCGCAGCTGGTCCTCGCAGTGAACCACGGTGGCGAGCGCGGAGGAACGGATCGCGGCGAGCTCGCCGGGCTGGAAAAATCCTTCGAGCAGCAGGATCGGGGCCGCGGGATGGCGCTCGCGCAGCCCGATCGCGCCCTCGAGCTCGAGCGTGGCGAATCCGTCCGCGCGATCGAGCGCTCGCGCGACGCGGTCGACGCCGTGGCCGTACGCCTCCGCCTTCACCACGGCGTACACCTTGGACTTCGGCGCGGTGCGCTTCGCGAGCCAGTAGTTGTGGCGCAGCGCCGCGAAGGAGATCGCGGCGCGGATCGGTCGGGACATGGAAAGCGATGCGCGGGCCGGCGCGGCACGGCCGGCGAGGTCCTGGTGAAGGAGGTCCATTCTACCGGCCCGCGGTCAGAAGCCCGGCGCCCCCGAGTAGTTCTCGAAGCGCGTGTGCTTGCCGAGGAAGGTGAGCTTCACGGTGCCGATCGGGCCGTTCCTCTGCTTGCCGATGATGATCTCGGCGATGCCCTTGTCCGGCGACTCCTCGTTGTAGACCTCGTCGCGATAGATGAAGAAGATCATGTCCGCATCCTGCTCGAGGGCGCCGGACTCGCGCAGGTCCGACATCACGGGGCGCTTGTTCGGGCGCTGCTCGAGCGAGCGGTTGAGCTGCGAGAGCGCGATCACCGGCACCGAGAGCTCCTTCGCCATCTGCTTGAGGCCCCGCGAGATCTCCGAGAGCTCGGTGGCGCGGTTCTCGGTGCCCGATTCGGCCGCCTGCATGAGCTGGATGTAATCGACGACGATGAGCCCAAGGCCGCCGTACTCGCGCCACTTGCGCCGGGCACGGGCGCGCAGCTCGAGCGGATTCAACGCCGCGGTCTCGTCGATGAGGAGCGGCGCTTCGTTCAGCTTGCCGAGCGCGGTCCCCAGGCGGTCCCAGTCCGAGGGGCTCAGCCGGCCGGTGCGCAGGTTCTGCGCGTCCACCTTGCCGACCGAACCCAGCAGGCGGGTGGCGAGCTGCGTGCCGCCCATCTCCATCGAGAACACGAGCACCGGGAGCTTCAGCTCGAGCGCGACGTGCTCGGCGATGTTCAGCGCGAGGGAGGTCTTGCCCATCGCCGGGCGTCCCGCGACGATGATGAGGTCCCCGTCCTGGAGTCCGGTCGTCATCTCGTCGAGGTCCACGAAGCCGGTGGCCTTGCCGGTGACCGAATTGGGATTGCGATGCAGCTCGTCCAGGCGGCTCATCACCTCCGCGAGAACGGTCGACATCTTGGCGAAGCTCTCCGAGGAGCGGCCGCCCGATTCGCCGATCTCGAGGATGCGCGTCTCCGCCTCGTCGAGCAGCTGGCGCGCCTCGCGTCCCTGCGGCGAATAGGCCGAATCGGCGATGGAGGTGCCCACCTCGGCGAGCTTGCGCATGATCGCGCGCTCGCGAACGATCTCCGCGTAGCGGCGGATGTTGGCCGCGCTGGGCGTCCCCGAGGCGAGCTGGTGCAGGTAGGCGACACCGCCCACGTCCTGGAGCTCGCCCGTGAGCTTGAGCGCCTCGGCGACCGTGAGGACGTCCGCCGGCTTGCTCTCCTCGACGAGCTTGGTGATGGTGCGCCAGAGGACGCGGTGGTCGGCGCGGTAGAAGTCCGAATCCGCGATGACGTCGCCGATGCGATCCCAGGAGGTGTTGCTGAGCAGCAGCCCGCCGAGTACCGCCTGCTCCGCCTCCACCGAGTGCGGCGGCAGGCGCAGCGATTCGATTTGCGCGTCGCCCGGCGCGCTGCGGGGAAAGCGTTCGGAGCCAGCGGGGGCCGAGGCCATATAAGAATTGTCTCCTCGTCGGGCGGGAAATGCGGCCTCTCCCAAGCCGCGAGCGGCGAGTGTGTCACGCGCATCCTGTGCGCACAATTGGATAAACCTGTAGATAAGTTGTGGGCGAGCGGTGCGAAGCGCTGAATTGCCTGTGGCGGAAATTAGCGTGCCCGCTGGCTCACCATGTGCGCCAGCTGAAAAAAGAAAATGGCCGCCCGGAGGCGGCCGTTTTCCTGGATTCGGTCTTCGGAAAATGGGGTCAGATTACTTTTTTCGGTGTCCTGGAAAAAAGTAATCTGACCCCATTTTCTCGATCACGCTTCGGCAGTCACGTGCACCGTGATGTTCGCGAGCACGTCGGAGTGCAGCGCGACGACGATCGGGAACTCGCCGATGTGCTTGATCGGCCCCTGCGGCATGCGGATCTCGGCCTTCCTCACCGCGACGCCGGTCTCCCTGGTGAGCGCCTCGGCGATGTCGGCGTTGGTGACCGAGCCGAACAAGCGCCCGTCCACGCCGGCCTTCTGCGCGATGTCCACCTTGAGGCCCTCGAGCCTGGCGGCCTTTTCCTGCGCACCGGTGAGCTGCTCGTTCGCCTTCTTCTCGAGCTCGGCGCGACGGCCCTCGAACTCCTGGAGGTTCGCCTGGGTGGCGCGCTTCGCCTTGCCCTGCGGGATGAGGTAGTTGCGCGCGAAGCCGTCCTTCACCTTGACCACTTCGCCCAGGCCGCCCAGGTTGGTCATCTTTTCCATCAGGATCACTTGCATGGCGGGCCTCAGTGCAGGTCGGTGAAGTGCAGGAGCGCGAGGAAGCGCGCGCGCTTGATGGCCACTCCGAGCTGGCGCTGGTAGCGGGCCTTGGTGCCGGTGATGCGCGCCGGGATGATCTTCCCGTTCTCGTTGATGAAGTCCTTGAGGACCGCGATGTCCTTGTAGTCGACTTCCTTCACCTTCTCCGCGGTGAAGCGGCAGAACTTGCGGCGGCGGAACAGCCCGCGATTCTGGCTGCGCCCGTCCTTCTTGGCGAACTTGCCACCCTTGCCTTTCCCGCGTCCGCGGGGAGCTGGCCTCGGCATGATCTATCTCTCCGTATCGAATATGGATTGCCGTCGAAGCCTGCCCGCGAGCCTTTCCGGTCGGGGCGGGAACGACGATCGACGTCAGGCGGCCGCGGGCTGCGCCGGAGCGGCGCCCTCGGCGGGCTTGCCCTCGCCGGGCGCCGGAGCCTCGGTCACGTTGCGCGACTTCTCCTCCTTCATCATCGGGGAGGGGCCGCTCTCGGCCTCGCGCTTGCTCACCGTGAGGTGGCGCAGGACCGCGTCGTTGAACTTGAACGCGTTCTCCAGCTCGGCGAGCGTTTCGTTGCCGACCTCGATGTTCATGAGCACGTAGTGCGCCTTGAACACCTTCTGGATCGGATAGGCGAGCTGGCGCCGTCCCCAGTCCTCGATGCGGTGGATCTTCCCGCCGCCTTGCGTGATGGTGTTGCGGTAGCGCTCGATCATCCCCGGGACCTGCTCGCTCTGGTCCGGATGGACGATGAAGACGATCTCGTAGTGGCGCATGGGTGGATCTCTCCTTATGGGTAAAGCCTCCGGCATGCGCTTGTGGTGATGCCGAACCCACAAACCGTGAGGCAAGGATGGAAAGCCCGACATTATAGCGGGAAACGCGAGGGAAAACAAAGGCTCTCGGTGTACATTATCGGCTGCACAAGAGGGAGGCAAGGGATGAAGAACAAGGTGGCCCTCGTCACGGGCATCACCGGCCAGGACGGCGCCTACCTCGCCGAGTTCCTGCTCGCGAAGGGCTACGAGGTGCACGGCATCAAGCGCCGCGCCTCGCTCTTCAACACCGACCGCGTGGACCACTTGTATCGGGACCGGCACGAGAAGGACGTGCGCTTCTTCCTCCACCATGGCGACCTCACCGATTCGTCCAGCCTCACGCGCGTCATCCAGCAGGTGCGGCCCGACGAGATCTACAACCTCGCCGCGCAAAGCCACGTCGCGGTGAGCTTCGAGGAGCCCGAGTACACGGCGAACTCGGACGCGCTCGGGACGCTGCGCATCCTCGAGGCGATGCGCATCCTCGGCCTCGACCGCAACACCCGCTTCTACCAGGCGTCCACCTCGGAGATGTTCGGCAAGGTGGCCGAGACGCCGCAGCGCGAGACCACGCCCTTCCATCCGCGCTCGCCCTACGGCGTCGCCAAGGTATACGCGTACTGGATCACGGTGAACTACCGCGAGGCCTACGGGATGTACGCGTGCAACGGCATCCTCTTCAACCACGAGAGCCCGGTACGTGGCGAGACCTTCGTCACGCGCAAGATCACGCGCGCCCTCGCGCGCATCTTCCTCGGCCGCCAGGCGTGCCTGTTCATCGGCAACCTCGACGCGAAGCGCGACTGGGGCCATGCGCGCGACTATGTCGACGCGCAGTGGCGCATCCTGCAGCAGGAGGAGCCGGAGGACTTCGTGATCGCCACCGGCAGGCAGCACAGCGTGCGGGAATTCGTCGATCAGGCGGCCGCCGAGCTCGGCATCCGCGTGGAGTGGCGCGGCAAGGGACGCGAGGAGGTGGGGATCGTCGCCTCGCTCGCCCCGACGGCGCTTTCCGAGGAGACGGCTCTCCACTGCGAGCGCCGCCTCGCGCCCGGGACGCGAATCGTCGCGATCGATCCCCGGTACTTCCGTCCCGCCGAGGTCGACACGCTGCTGGGCGATCCCTCGAAGGCGCGCGCGAAGCTCGGCTGGAGCGCGAAGACCTCGTTCGCCGACCTGGTGAAAGAGATGATGACCGCGGATGCGGAGGAGGCGGCGCGCGAGGCGATCGTCTCGAAGCACGGCTACACCGCGCCGCTGCCGATCGAATGAGCCTGCACCGGCGATCGCGCATCTTTGTCGCCGGACACCGGGGCCTCGCCGGCTCCGCCGTCCTGCGCGCGCTCGAGGCCGCCGGTTACTCGGATCTCGTCACGCGCACCCATGCCGAGCTCGACCTGACGCGCCAGGAGGCGGTGCGCGAATTCTTCGAGCGCGAGAAACCCGACGGGGTGGTGCTCGCCGCGGCACGCGTCGGCGGCATCGGCGCGAACGACACCTCGCCCGCCGATTTCATCCGGGACAACCTCGCGATCCAGGACAACGTGATCCACGAGGGCCGGCGCGCGGGCGTGCGGCGCCTGGTCTTCCTCGGCTCGAGCTGCATCTACCCGCGCGATTGCCCGCAGCCGATCCGCGAGGAATACCTGCTCACCGGTCCGCTCGAGCGCACCAACCGCGCCTACGCGATCGCGAAGATCGCCGGGATCGAGATGTGCGGCGCAATGAACGAGCAGTACGGCACCGAGTACGTGTGCGCGATGCCGACCAACCTCTACGGCATCGGCGACAACTACGACCTCGCCACCTCGCACGTGCTTCCCGCGCTGATCCGCAAGGCGCACGAGGCGAAGGCCGCCGGGCACGCCGAGATGTCGGCGTGGGGCACCGGCCGCCCGAGGCGCGAGTTCCTGCTGAGCGACGACCTGGCCCGCGCCTGCGTGCTCCTCCTCGAGAAGGAGTGGCACGCGCTCCTCGCCGTGCTGCCCGAGGCGCGACTTCCGCTGCTCAATGTCGGGACCGGAAGCGACCTCACGATCCGCGAGCTGGCGGCACTCGTGTGCGGCGTCGTGGACGCGCGCTGCAGGATCGAGTGGGATGCCACCAAGCCGGACGGCACGCCGAGGAAGCTCCTCGACGTCTCGCGCATGCATTCGCTCGGCTGGCGGGCGCAGGTGCCGCTCGAGCAAGGCATCGCCCTCGCCTATCGCGACTTCCTCGAGCGCCAAGGCGCCCGCGCCGCGACTCACGTTCGATAGTAGTCGCGGTACCACTCCACGAAGCGACGCACGCCCTCCTCGATGGGCGTATCGGGACGGAATCCGGTCGCCGCTTCCAGGCCCGACGTGTCGGCCTCGGTCGCGCGCACGTCGCCGGGCTGCATCGGCAGGAGGTCGAGCTTCGCCTTGCGGCCGAGCGCCGCCTCCAGCGCGCGGATGTAGGCCATGAGCTCCACGCGGCGGTGGTTGCCGATGTTGAAGATGCGCCACGGCGCGCTGCTCGTGGCCGGATCCGGTGCATCGCCGTTCCAGCCGGGATCGGGCGTCGCGGGACGCTCGACCACGCGCACGATTCCCTCGACGATGTCGTCCACGTACGTGAAGTCGCGGACCATCTTTCCTTCGTTGAACACCGGGATCGGCTCGTCGGCGAGGATGCCGCGCGTGAACTTGAAGAGCGCCATGTCGGGGCGGCCCCAGGGACCGTACACGGTGAAGAAACGCAGTCCCGTGCACGGGATCCCGAAGAGGTGCGCATACGCGTGCGCCATCGCCTCGTTCGCCTTCTTGGTCGCGGCGTAGAGCGCGACCGGATGGTCGGTGTTCTGGCGCTCGCCGAACGGCATGCGCGTGTTGATGCCGTAAACGGAGCTGGTCGAGGCGAAGACCAGGTGGCCGGTGCCGTGGCGGCGCGCGCCCTCGAGGACGTTGAGGAATCCGGTCACGTTCGAATCGACGTACGCGTGCGGGTTCTCGAGCGAATAGCGAACCCCCGCCTGCGCGGCGAGGTTCACGATGGCGTCGAAGCGTCCGCGCGCGAACACCTCCTGGATCGCGTCGCGGTCGGCGAGGTCCGCACGCGCGAATTCGAATGCCGTGCCCGCACGCAGCCGCTCGAGCCGCGCCTCCTTGAGCCGCACGTCGTAGTACGCGTTCAGGTCATCGACGCCCACCACCGAATCGCCGCGATCGAGCAGGCGGCGCGAGAGGTGGAATCCGATGAACCCGGCAGCCCCGGTGACGAGGATCCTCATGCGCCGAGCCATCTCTCGATCGCCGCGATCGAGCCGCCGAGCGGGGTGAGCGCGAGGAGGCCGCCGCCGAGGACTCCAATGGCGTCGTCGCGCATGTCGGTGTAGGCGAAGTCGCGCCCGACGAGCCCCTGGATGTACTCGAGCGCGATGCCGAGCGCAATGAATGCGGCGGCGAGGACGATGCGCGCCGCGGATCGGGGATAGATCTGCGAGAACCAGAACATGAGCCAGGCGTAGGCGAGGATGTGGCCGGTCTTGAGACCGAACGCGCTCGGGACGTCGAGCGGATGCGGGGTGAGGGAGAGGTAGATCACGAGGAGGACGAAGGCGCTGCCGCAGACGATCCATGCGGTGCGGTGCTTGAGGGCCATGCTAGCAGTCCTCGTCGCGCACGTTGGCGAGCCCCGGAACGGGATGGCGATCGTGATGGAGCGAGATCCAACCGAGCGCGAGGAGCACCATGAAGAGCGTCGCGTTCGCCGGAATCTGGAGGTTGAAGTCCACCCAGGAATGGATGAGGATCGAGGTGACGCCCATGATGCACGCGAACGAGATGCCACGCATCAGCGGATCGCGGCGTTTCCACTGTGCGACGAGGGCCGCCCCCAGCGCGAGCGAGACGAAGGCTGCGAGCGTGAGAAAGCCGGCGATGCCCGATTCGGATGCGAACTGCACGTAGTCGTTGTGCGTGTAGTCGTAGAAATTCACGACCGACGCAGGACGATAGCGCGGAAACGCGACGTGGAAGCTGCCGGGCCCCGATCCGAAGGCCGCGTAGTCGCGGATGAGGGGCAGCGTGTAGGCCGAGGGTTCCTCGCGCTGCCGCACGTCCTGCGCGGTGGTCTGCTGCAGGCGCGCGGCGAGCTTCTCCACGCCGAACCAGCTGCCGACGATGAAGAGGTCGATCGCGATGAGGCTCGCGAGGAGGATCACGGTGTTGCGCGTCGCATGCCTCGAGAGCGCGATGCCGATCGCGCCGGCGATGAGCAGCGAGGCGAAGAACGCTGTGTTGCCCATGCGCGAATGGGTCGTGGTGAGCGCGATCACGAGGATGCAGAGCGCGAGCCTGAGGATCATCTTCGGGCTGAGGATCCAGTCGATGGCGTGGCGCGCGAACTTCCTCCAGGTGTCGGATGTCCGGTCCGACAATCCCGCGACGAGGAGGCCGATCCCGAGCGCGAGCGTCATCTCGAGGTAGCCCGCGAAATGGTTGCGGTTGGCATACGTGCCGCTCGCCGAATCGGCGTGGGCGACCATCGTTCCGAACCATTCCCGGTTGTCGTTGCCGAGGTGAAGGAGCACCGCGTAGATCGCATTCGCCACCGCCGCGCAGACCAGCACGCGCGCGAGCGCGAGGACGCGCGCGCGGCGCGACACGAGCGCGAGCGTGAGGAAGAAGATCGCGGCGTACGCGAGGCTCTTATGTAGCGAGACGAGCGAGGCATGGGGGTCGATCGAGATCGTCTCCCGGCCCGGATGGATTCCCAGGTCGCGCACCAGGGCGTGCATTCTCGCGGACTCGGGGGAGAGGTACGCGACCCACGATGCGGGCATGGGCACGACATGCAGCCCTTGCAGCGCGAGCCACGCGCCGAGCAGGAGCCCCGCGGGCCACGCTCGCCGCAGCGCATCGGGAGCTTCGGCGAGGCCAGCCGACCACGCGAGGATCCAGGCTGCGAGAAGCGCGTACGCCCACACCTCGAGGACCATCCAGGCCCACGGCCGGTTGCTGCCGAGCGGGATCGGTGTCCACACGAGCAGCGCGAGCAAGGCCCAGAAGAGGATGCCGCCGATCGTGTCGAGCCTGCGCGAGCTCATCGCATTCGGTGGAATGAAAAGGACCATCCGCCCTCACGGCGAATGGTCCCGGTCGTGCGGGTCGTTCGTTCTATCGGCTGCTGGCCGAGCCGCCGCCCGTGCCACCCGGCGGGACGTTCGGGCCCGGCGTTCCCGGCGGTCCCGGGGGCTCGCCCTGGCGGATCTGCGCCTGGAGCGCCTGGTTGATCGCGTTCGTGAGGCCCTCGAGCCCTTCGATCGCCGCCTGGAAGTTGGCCGGCAGCTGGTTGAGGATCTGCTGCGCGGTGCCCGGGGTGATGACGCCGTTGGCACCGATCGCGCCGCGGCCCGCCGGGATCACGATCGTCTCGCCGCCGTAGGTGAAAGTGAAGGCGCCCTCGCTCACCGTGACGGCCACGTTGACGTCATCCGTCACGATGCTTCCGTCGGAGCCGCGGATGCCGATGGTCGCCGTCGCCGCGCGGAAGCGCACGTTGTTCGGCTGGTTGTGGCCGATGAATCCGGTGATCGCGCGCATGCCGCCGGTCACGAGCGAAAGCAGGATGTTGCCGCGCTGCGTCGGCGGATCGTAGGCGTACGTGTTCACCCGCATGCGGGAGTTGGCGGTGAGCGCGGCGATCTGTCCGTCGTCGAACTTCATCACGACCGAGGAGGCCGCTGCGGTGGAAACCGTGTCGCCCTGCGCCACTTCGTCGCCGACGCGAAGCACGCGCGGGGCCGCGCTTCCGGTCTGTACCTGCACGTCCCCCGAGAGCGAAGTGACCACGGCGCCCGCGGCCGACGCGAGGTTCGCGATCCAGAGCGTCGCCAGCGCCAGCAGCATCGAAAACTTTTTCATGAAGGTTCCCCCCTGCTACTGCACAGCAGCCTCCACTCCGGATCGACACGGCGCGAGGCATCGGCCAGGTGGCGGCAGGCGACGGCGAGCCTATCACGTCTCTCCGCGATGTGCAGCGTCTCGGCGGGGTCGCGCATCATTGCACCGGTAACGGCGGTTTCGACCGCCCGGCGCGTTTCGGGCGCCTCTTCGTCCCACAGGGCGAGACCGTAGTCGACCACGGTGCGCTGCACTTCCGGCTCCGCGGGCCCCAGGCGGGCCGCGTTCCTCATGGCCGCCTCGATCGAGCCCTTCGTATCGCCCTCGCGATACTGGGCGGCGACGACGTCCGCCCACGAATACGGCGAACTCGGCCGCAATTCGACCGCGGCCCGAAAGTGGCCCAGCGCTTCGTCGAGGAACCCGGGCCGGTCGGTGCGCTTCATCGCCAACGCCCCGAGGAGCTCCTCGACATTGGGATCGCCCGGAGCCTGCAGGCGGGCGGCTTCGAGGTCCGCGATGAGCCACTCCACGCCGGCGGCATCCGGCTCGTGCCGCGAGGCGCTCCACGTCGCCATCTCGTCGGCCGCCCGATAGACCGTTTCGCCGGAAGCGCCGAGTCGCCAGGCCTGCACGGCGAGCAACGCGAGGACCACCGACGCAGGAACCGCAACGGCGATGCGCATGGGGCGCATCTCAATCGGCGCGGCTGCCGTAGGTGCGCGTGTAGCCGTACTTCTTGTAGCCGCCGTAGCTCTTGTAGCCGCTGTACTCGCCGTAGTACTTCTCGGCCTTCTCGAGGTCGAGCTGGTTGAGCACCACGCCGAGGAGCGGTGCGTTCACGCGGCGCAGCTTCTTGATGCCGTTCTGCGCCACCTGGTACGGCGTCGCATCCGCTTTCACGACATAGATCACCGAGGTCGCGAACTGCGAGAGGATCTGCGCATCGCTCACGAGCTGCAGCGGGGCGCTGTCGACGATCACGATGTCGAAGGCTTCCTTGAGCTTCGTCACCACGTCGGCGAAGCGCCTGGAGCTCAGCAGCTCGAGCGGGTTGGGCGGTACCGTGCCCGAGGGCAGGATGTGGATGCCGGAGCGCTCCTCGTAGAACACGCACTGGCTCACCTGCGCCTGGCCCGCCACGAGATCGGCGAGCCCCGGCGCCTGCATGTCGCGGCCGACCAGCTTCGCGATCTTCGGACGGCGCAGGTCGCCGTCGACGAGCAGCACCTTCTTCACCTGGCCCAGCGCGCACGCCAGGTTGAACGACAACGTGGTCTTCCCCTCCTCCGGGACGGACGAGGTGATCACCACGATCTTGTGCGGGTCGTCGAGCGCCGACATGAGGATGCTCGTGCGCACCGTGCGCACCGCTTCGGCGAACGTGGATTGCGAGTCGTTGAAGAAGGCGAGCTCCGAGACGAAGCCTTTCTTCTTCGCGAAGCTCTTGATCTTCTGCAGCACGCCGAGGACCGGCATGCCGAGCCGGCTCTCGACGTCGCTGGTGGAGTTGATCGTGTTCGAGAGGCGATCGAGGAGGAGGGCGAGCATGGCGGCCAGCACAAGCGCGAGCGCGCCGGCGCCCACGACGATGCGCGGCCGGTTCGGCGCGTATGGCCCGCCCGGAACGATGGCCGGATCGATTACCCGCGCGATCGTGGTCTGCAGGTCGCTCGCCGCGCTGGTCTCTTTGAGCCGGTTCACGAACATCTCGTAGAGGTTGCGGTTCTGCTGCACATCGCGCTCGAGCACACCGAGCTGGAAGTCCTTGCGATTGAGGCTTTGGATGTCCGCCTTGCTCTGCCCCAGCGCCTGGGCGACCGCCGCCTCGTTCGCTTTGGCGAACTCGTATTCCTTGCCGATCGCGGCGACGACGGTCTGGATCTGGCGCTGGGTGTTCTCGCGGGCGGACTGCAGCTCCGCCTTCGCCTGGATCAGCTTGGGATGCTCCGGACCGTAGCGCTTGGCGGCATCGCTCAGCCGCTTTTCTGCATCGGCCTCCTGCTCCTTCATGCGCTGGACGAGCGCGTCGTGGAGCACCATGGGGACCGCATCGTAGGGCAGGTGCTGGGCATGCGCCTGCTGCACCAGGTTGTACGCCGCCTCTGCCTGCGCCCGGCGCTGGCGCGCGTCGACCAGATTCTTCGTGAGCTCCTCGAGTTGCTTGCTCGCGCCGGACATCGCGAGTCCCTTCGCGTCGACGATGTGCTCGCGATCGCGGAAATCCTGCAACCCCTTCTCGGATGCCTCCACCTTGGCACGCAGCTCGCCCATGCGTTCGCGCAGCCAATCGGATGCTTTCTGGGTCATCGCGACGCGGGCCTCGAGGTCGTTCTCGATGTACACGTCGGCGAGCGTGTTGGGAACGGCCGCCGCGAGCTTGGGATCGGTGGAGTCGAAGCTGATCTGCACCAGTTGGCTGTTGCGCACCAGCTGCACGTTGAGGCCGCGCTTCACCCTCGCGACCACGGCCTTGAGCACGTCCTCGTCGCTGCGCGCCGCGGCCTCGTTCGATTCACCCGTCGAAAACACGCGCCGCCACCAGCTCGGGCGCGCCTGGCGCGGATCGTAGTCCGGGTGCTTCACGAGGCCGAGCTTCTGCACGACCTTGCGCGCGAGCTCGTCGCTCTTGAGGATCTCCACCTGCGTTTGGAAGTACTCGCGCTGGATGATGCCCTGGCTGTACACCTCCTCGATCGAGACCACCTTGGATTTGCCCTGCTCGAGAAGGAGGGTCGCCGTGCCGCGATACACCGGGCGCATCGATGAAGCGACGAGGGCGGCTAGGACCGCCACGAGCAAGGCGAGCCCGAGGATGGTCCACTTGCGCTTGGTGATCGCGCGCCAGTACTCGACGACATCCAGCGTATCGCTGGGCAGGGGCGGCGCGTCGAGCGCCTGGAGGCGGTCCTGGAGCGTGAGGTCGTTCATCAGAAGAAGCTTTCGTCGACCGTCAGGATATCGCCTGGAAGGAGCGCCGTGTTGAGGTCGACCTTGTGGGGCGTCTGCTTGGGATCATCGTCGTGGATCACGCTGATCTTGTCACGGGCCGCGCGCTCCTTAAAGCCGCCGGCGATCGAGACGGCTTTCCTCACCGTGAGGCCGGGCGAGAACGGATAGCCGCCGGGCTTTTCCACCATCCCGTTCACGTAGAAGTTGCGGTACTCGTCGATGGATACCGTCACCTGGGGATTCAGCAGGTAGCGTCCCTTGAGGCCCTTGGTGATGTAGTCCTCCAGGTCTCCCACCGTCATCCCCTTCACCTGGAACTCGCCCAGGATCGGGAAGGAGATGGTTCCCGCATCGGAGAGCTTGACGTGCTCCCTCTTCAGGTCGTCCTCGCCGAGCACCCGGATCGAGATCACGTCGCCGGCTCCCAGCTTGTACTGGGAGAGCTCGGTCGGAGCCGCCCGCAGGGACGCGGCGGGAACCAGCGGCGAGAGGAAGGCGAAAACCAGGAGATACCGGGCGAAAAGCAACATGATGAATCGAAGGAGCTTGCCTGTCCTGCCGCGAAGAGGCCGACTACATCGAGGCGGTGAATGTCAAAAGGTAGAGGTTCTTGTCGTACTCGGACGTGTCCACGTTGGAATCGCGTGTCGTGTGCGTGTATTCCGCGCCGACGCTCAACCAGCGACGGAAGCGGTAGCGTGCCTTCACGCCGACGACCTTGTATTTGTCGGTGCGGTCAAACCCCTGGTAGTCGTCCTTCTGGTAGCGTGCATCCACCGCCGTGGTCACGTAGCCCGTCCAGTCCTGGGACCATGTGACGCCGCCGAGCGAAGACACGATGAAGTTCCCGAGCCCCGTCGACTCGTTCGTCTGTCGGGCCGTGTAGAAGTCGAACTTCGAATAGGATCGAGGCGCCCAGGACACCACGCCCTCCCAGCTCGAGCTCGTGAAGGTCGGCTCGTCGGTGTTCTTGAAGTCGCGGCGCATCTGGCCGAACTTGAGCGTCCCGCTGGTGGCGGCCGTTGCCTCCCACATCACGCCGGCGTAGTAACGCCGCTCGGTCGCGCTGAAGGGCGAATCGGGAAGCGAATAGCGGATGTCCGTCTGGCGCGCTTCCACCATGGCGTACGTGCGGGGCATCACGCGCAGGTAGAACGCGCCGCCGAATTCGGGCATGTCGCGATCGCTCGCCGCCGTGAACTCGCGGTTGGTCAGGTAATGGCGGTCGAGATCGTTGACGTAGAGCTCGACCCGCCCGCGCGCGCCCGGCGCGCCCAGCGCGTAGATGAAGCCGGGGCCCGATTGCACGTAGCGGTCGGGCCGCCCCGAGAGCGGACGATCGGTCGCGCCACGCGGGTCGTGGGAGCGGACGTAGTCGTAGGCGATACGCACAAAATTGTGCGGGTCGAATGCCATGTCGAACTGCGCGCGCGCGACGTTATCCACGTAGTCGTCGTCGGGGCTCGAGGTGTAGCGCGCGATCTGGCCCTGGTAGGTGAGCTGCAACACCTTGTTCGGGTCGCGCCCGTCGACCCGGAAGCCGGGGCTCAACAGCCATTCGAACGAGCTCTTCTCGTTCGCGTGCGAGTAGAAGAGGTTGTCGTCGTAGCCCGCGGCCGCGCCGAGGTAGGGCGTCACGAAGAACGGCGAATCGCCGAGCTGGACTTCGGCCGGGCCGCCCGCGCCGGGCAGCGACGGATATTCGTAGGTCGGACGAACGTACGTGGTTTGTGCGTGGGCGAGGGACGCAGCCGTGGCCATCGCCGCGAGCGACAACAGGGGTGTCCGATTCGCCATGTGCGCATGCTCCCTGATTTCCATCGGCGCCCCTTCTTCGTGCTTTCGCCCGGCCGGCGCCGACGTTCCTTCGGAATCGATTTCAGTTCGCCACGTAACGTCTTGTGCCGCTTGCCAAAAATCCCCATCGGCCAGACCGGGAATGGTACGGGCCGCCCGCTCCGGCGTCAATCGAACCGGAACGGCGCCGGGCCACGGCTTTGCGTCGCGACGCCGGGCTGTTGTGCGGTACGCTTGCGGCTCATGTGTGGAATCGCAGGGATCGTCGCGTATCGGGACCCGGGCGGCCGCGTGGACCGAGCGCGGCTCGTCGCGGTGCGCGAGGCGATGGCGAAGCGCGGCCCGGACGGAAGCGGCGACTGGATCTCGCCGGATGGCCGAACCGGGCTCGCCCATCGGCGCCTCGCGATCATCGACCTCTCCGAAACCGGCCGACAGCCGATGGCGAGCGTCGATGGCCGCTTCCATGTCACGTACAACGGCGAGATCTACAACTATCGCGAGCTGCGGGCGGAGCTCGCGGCCGAAGGCGCGCGATTTCGCACCACCAGCGACACCGAGGTCCTGCTCGCGCTCTACGCGCGGCACGGTGCCGACATGGTGCGCCGCCTGCGCGGGATGTTCGCCTTCGCCATCTGGGACGATGTGGAAAAGCGCCTGTTCCTCGCGCGCGATCCGTTCGGGGTGAAGCCGCTCTATTACGCCGATGATGGAAGGACGTTGCGATTCGCCTCGCAGGTGAAGGCGCTGGTCGCGGGCGGTGGGATCGACACCGCGCCGGAGCCCGCCGGGCACGTCGGGTTCTTCGTGCTCGGTTCCGTGCCCGAGCCGTTCACTTTGTATCGCGGCATCCGCGCGCTGGAAGCCGGCCACACGCTCGCACTCGCTCGCGACGGCGCGCCGAAGGTCGAGCGCTACTTCGACCTTGCGGCGGAGATGGCGCGAGCAGGCGAGTCCGCGCCCACGCTCGACGCGCGGGAAAAGGCCGAGTTGCTGCGGCAGTCCCTCGCCGACAGCGTGCGTCACCACATGGTCGCCGACGTTCCGGTCGGCCTCTTCCTCTCGTCCGGGCTCGATTCGAGCACGGTCGCGGCCCTCGCCTCGGAGGTCGCGCCCGATGCGCTGCGTTCCGTCACGCTCGGCTTCGAGGAATACCGCGGCACCGGGAACGACGAGGTGCCGCTCGCGACGCAGACCGCGCGCGAGCTGGGCACCGCGCATGCGTCGACGTGGGTCACGCGCACCGCTTTCGAAGACGAGCTCGATCGCCTGCTCGAAGCGATGGACCAGCCCTCGATCGACGGCGTGAACACCTATTTCGTGAGCAAGGTCGCGGCCGAGAACGGGATGAAGGTGGCGCTCTCCGGCCTCGGCGGCGACGAGCTGTTCGGCGGATACCCGAGCTTCCAGGACGTGCCGCGGCTCGCGCGCTGGTTTCGCTTCGCCACCAAGGCGCCGTGGCTGGGACGCGGGATGCGTGCGATCGCCTCTCCGCTGCTGCCATCGGTCGTGTCGCCGAAGTTCGCGAGCCTCCTCGAGCTGGGCGGCACGTATCCCGGCGCCTACCTGCTGCGCCGCGCTCTCTACCTGCCCTGGGAATTGCGCGGCTTCCTCGATCCGGCGCTGCTACGCGAGGGCTGGGAGAGCCTCGACCTCATGGCTCGGCTGGAGCGCACCGTCGACGGCATCGGCAGCGACCGGCAACGGGTCGCCGCGCTCGAGCTCTCGTGGTACATGCGCAACCAGCTCCTGCGCGACGCCGACTGGGCCGGGATGGCGCACTCCATCGAGATCCGCGTGCCGTTCGTCGACAGCGCGCTCTTCCGCGCGATGGCGCCTTTGCTTTCCACCGCTTCTCCGCCCAGCAAGGTCGACGTCGCGCGCTCGCCGTCGCGCGCGCTGCCTGCCGCGCTCTTCTCGCGGCGCAAGACCGGCTTCTCGATTCCGGTGCACGAATGGGCGCGGCGGACGCGGGTCGCTCCGGGCCGGCAACGCGGGCTGCGCAACTGGTCGCACATCATCCATCATCCCTACAAGCCCTTGCGGGCCTTGAGCTTCGTTCCCGATGCCTTCGGCGGCCACGGCGGCATCGCGCTCTACAACCGGGACTTCCTCAACGCGATGTGTGCCCTTCCGCACATCGCCGGCGTCGTGGCGCTGCCGCGGCTCGTCACCCAGCGCACCGAGCCGATGCCGGAGAAGCTGTCGTTTCGCCTCGGCGCGGCGAACAGCAAGCTACGCTACCTCGCCGCGAGCGCACGCATGCTGCTTGGGCGCGGCCGCTATGACCTGGTCTTCTGCTCGCACATCAACCTGTTGCCCCTCGCGCTGCTCGCCAAATGGCGTTATCGAGCGCCCCTGGTGCTCTTCCTCTACGGGATCGACGCATGGAAGCCGCAGCCCGCGCGACGCCGCATGCTCCTGCGGCACGTGGACCGCTTCGTCTCGATCAGCGACGTGACGCGGCGGAAATTCGCAAGCTGGTCCCGTATCGAGGCCGACCGCATCGCGCTCCTGCCGAACGCGATCCACGCGGAGTGGTACGGTCCCGGGCCGCGCAACGCGTCGCTCGTCTCTCGCTATGGGCTGGAAGGCAAGGTCGTCCTGATGACGCTCGGCCGGCTCGTCTCATCGGAGCGCTACAAGGGATTCGACGAAGTGCTCGAAGCGCTCGTCGATCTCGTGGCGGAGCTTCCCAACCTGGTGTACGTGATCGCCGGCGACGGCTCCGATCGCGATCGCCTCGAGCAAAAGGTGATCCGCCTCGGCCTCCAGGATCACGTGCGATTCACCGGGCGCATCGAGGAGGCCGAAAAGGCCGACCATTTCCGCCTCGCGGACGCGTACGTGATGCCGAGCCGCGGGGAGGGATTCGGATTCGTGTTCCTGGAGGCGCTCGCGTGCGGCATTCCGGTGGTCGCGAGCAAGGCGGACGGCGGCCGGGAGGCGGTGAGGAACGGCGAACTTGGCATTCTGGTAGATCCCGAGCAAGCCGAGGACGTGAAGCGCGGCATCCGCGAGGCGCTGCGGCTCGGCCGCGGATCGGTGCCGGAAGGCCTGCGCACCTTCTCGTTCGATCGTTTCACGAGTCGGGTGGACGACCTCGTGCGCGAGATGACCCGGCAATTTCCGTTGGTGGAACACCGGCACTCCGAGCCGGAAGCATATTCGACCGCCTCGCGCGAGCATGCTCCATAGGGCCGTCCAGGGATTGCAGCGCGCCGCGATGCGGGTGGTCCCCGAGGCGATGCACCTGCGCCTGGCGCATTTCTTCTATTCCCGTCCCGGCGCCGGCGAGCCGGAGATCCACATGGTGTCGCAACTCGTCGATCCTTCGCGTGAAGCGCTCGACATCGGCGCGAACATCGGCGTCTACACCTATCGGCTCAGCCGGAGCGCTGCCCGCGTGCATGCATTCGAGCCCAATCCGCGCCTGTTCCGGATCCTCGCCGCTTCGCGCTTGCGCAACGTATCGCCGCATCAAGTGGCCCTGTCGTCCAGGGCCGGGCGGAGCACGTTCTACGTTCCGGTCGCCTCGTTCGGCGAGCTGTCCGGATGGGGAAGCCTCGTTCCGGGTCACTGTCCCGCGGCGCTCGACGAGGTGCGCATCGAGGTGGAGACGGCGACGCTCGACAGCTTCCAGCTCACCGACGTGGCGTTCATGAAGATCGACGTCGAGGGGCACGAGGTGGACGTGCTGGAGGGCGCGCACGACACCATCGCATCGAGTCGTCCGGCGATCCTCGTCGAGTCCGGGCCGGCCGACCGCGAGCGCGTCGATGCGCTCCTTGCGCGCCACGGCTATCGCGCGCGCAGTTTCCTCGAACTGTTCGGGCGAAAAGGCTCCGATTCCAACCTCCTGTACCTTCCCGCGTAGGCGCCGGTGCGAACCGCGCTCGTCAGCCTGCTCGGTTTCCAGCTGCTTGCGCAGGCCTTCCAGCTCGCAGCGGGTCTCGTCGTCGTGCAATCGCTCGCGGTTCACGACTATGCGGTGTACACGCTCTTCACGACCGCGCTCTCGATGCTCGCGCTGCTCGCCGATCCGGGCATCTCGCAGCTCTTCGTATCGGTCGCCTCGAAGTTTTCCGGCGATGCGAAGCGCGAGAGCGCCCTCGCCGGTGCGCTCGTCGCGAAGAGCCTGCTGGTGCTTTGCCTCGGCATCGCGCCGATCGCCGCTTACTTCGCCTCGAGCCTCGACATGTCGAACGAGGCCCGGCTCGGCTTCGCGGCGCTGCTTTTCGGGCAGGCCGCTCTCGCCTCGGTCGAGCGCTTCGTGGTCGCGCGCTGGAATGCGGCCCGGGAGCTGCGCAAGTTCGGCTACGTGCAGGGCTTGAGCGCCGGCATCCGGCTCGTGTGCGTCGTCGGTGCCATGAGCCTGCTGCCGCGCTGGCCCCTCGCCGTCGCCACGCTGGTCGCCGGCAGCCTGGCGACGCTCGGCGTCTCGTCGGTGCTGGGCCGCGAACGCCTGCGCCTCGCGCGCGGCGCCGAAGCGAGGCAGTGCGCACGCGTCGACGCGGGCCGCATCTTTCGATTGCTCTGGCCGCTGCTTCCCGGGTCCCTGTACGCGATGCTCGTGGGACAACTGCCGGTGCTCCTCGCCGCGAAGACGGCCGATCTGCTCGCCGTGGGCGAATATGGAGCGATCTCCCGCGTGGGCCAGGTCATCCTGATGCTCGGGATGATCAATTCGAACGTCCTCAATGCGCATCTCGCGTCCCTTCACGGGGAACGTCGCGCGATCGTGCGCGCCCTCGCGCTGGTCTGCGCCGCGTATGCCGCCATCATCGCCGCCGTCGCGCTCGCGACCTGGGCGATTCCCGGCTTGTGGTCGATCGTGATCGGCGCGCAATACTCCCACCTGCGGGAGGAGCCGTTGTGGATGATCGCCATCTGCGGCGCGTCGCTTCTCCAGGGCGCCATGTACTTTGCGTCCCTCGCGCTGGAGACCACGCGCTACCAGTGGCTGCACATCCCCGCGGGATTGCTCGCCATCGGGGCATTCGTGGGGTTCCATGGCTGGCGCCTCGCGAGTGCCGTCCAAATGCTGCAAATGGGACTCGTGATCGCGGGCGCTTCCATGGTCGTGCAGACCATCATCGTGGTCCGCACGCTGGCGGTCGGCCGCTAGGGTCGGAGCCCGGTACCGGCGATCGTCCGATACGCGCCGATCATCCGTGCGGCGACTGCGTCCCACGAATACCGGCGGCGGATCTCCTCGCCCGCGCGATGCGCGCTCGCGCGGTGACGCGCCGGCTCGAGCAGTATCGAGCGGATCGCATGCGCAAGCGAGGCCGGGTCTCCTTCGGCGACCCGTCCGCCTCCCGATTCGCGCACGATCTCGGCCGCACCGACTTGCGGCGTGACCACCACGGGACAACCCGCAGCCATCGCCTCGAGGACCACGTTGCCGAAATTCTCGGATAGCGACGGCAACGCGAGCAGCGAAGCGCGGCGGTAGAGGCGATCCTTCTCCGCGCCGAAGGCGGGGCCCCGGATCTGCAGCCTTGCGGCAACCCCATGGCGAAGGGCGAGCGCGCGAAGCGTGTCGGAATAACGGTCCTCGTCGTTCCCGACGACGAGGAGCTTCGCCTCCGGCACGAGCGCGATCGCCTCGACCAGGCGGTCGAGGCCCTTCTTCCAATGGATGCGGCCCAGCGCGAGAACCGTCGGTTCGATCACCTCGGGATCGTTTGGCCGCTCGCCGCGCGAGGTGGAAGCGTCGACTCCATTCGGGACGCAATGCACGGCCGGCAAGCGGAATCCGAAGCGCGCCAGCTCGGCCGATTCCACGTCGCTCGTCACGTGGATCGCCGCGGCCCGCTCGATGTTCGCGCGTTCGACGAGGGCGATCCATGCGCGCTTCGCCCAGGTGCTCCGGCGGCGGACGAGATCCTCGACCAGCATCCCCCGGGGGGAAAGGACATAAGGGATGCGGCGCTCGCGCGCGGCGCGCGCCGCTGCCCACGTCGGCCACAGGAACACCGAGTGCAGATGCACGAGGTCGTAATCCGGCCCTTCTCGCATGGCACGCTCCAGAGCCGGAGCGTAGTACAGCCGCCGGAGGAACGGGCTCGCGAAGTAGCGCACCCGGACGCCATCCATCGACACGATCTCGCCCGGGACCGCTTCCACGTCCCGAGGACCGTCGATCGTCGTGGTGAAGACGTCGACCTCGAAGCCTTGCCGCACGAGAGCGGCGCAAAGCGCGTGCGTCGCGAAGACCGGCCCGCCGTAGCGCGTCGCCGGAAGGTACGACGGGATCACGTGGAGCAGCCGCACGGTCAGTGAACGACCGCGTCCACCGCGGCGAGCGTGCCTTCCACGCTGCGCTGCACGGTGTAGGAACCAAGCACCCGCGCTTGCGCCGCAGCGCCGTAGCGACGAGCGCGATCGGGCTCGCACAGGGCCTCCATGGCGCGTGCGAGCGCGCCGGAATCGGCGAAGCGGAACACCTCGCCGGTGACGCCCGCCTCGACCAGATCCGGCCCGCAGCCCACGCGATCGCTGATGATCGCCGGGCGCCCGCAGGCCATGGCTTCGTTCACGACCAATCCCCAGGTCTCGCCGAAGTCCGACGGCAGGACGAGCACGTCGGCGGCGACGTACGCGGCCGCGATCTCGCTCTGGTTGAGGAATCCCGCGAAGCTGCAGCTCACCCCTCGCGCGCGTGCCGCCTCGCGAACTTCGGCCTCGAGCGCGCCCGTGCCGACGAAGAGCGCGTGGGCCTTGCGCGATGCGGGCAGGCGCGCCATGGCCTCGACGAGATCCGAGGGACGCTTCTTGGCTTCCATTTTTCCCACGAACGCGAAGCACGCCGCATCCTCGGGGATGCCCCATCGCGCCCTCAGCTCGCGCCGCTGCGGCGCGAGGGCCTGCGCAGCACGCAGGAAGCGGTCGTTGTCGACGAAATACGGCGCGGCGAAGATGCGCGCATCGGCAATGCCGTATCCGCGATAGAACGCCGCGTTCGCCTGCCCGATCGCGAGGTACGCCGCGAAGCGCCGAAGCAACGCGCGATGCGCCATGCGCACGGCGAGCGGTCGTCGGCGCAGCGCGTTGGACTCGCCGCGCACGATCGCAGGGATACGCAGTCGCGCGCAAGCGGCGAGCGCCTGCAGCAGCGGCGCCGCATTCCAACCGGTGATGACGACGGCGGCAGGACGCCACTCGCGCAACCGCTCCCCGATCGCCGGCGTGCTGCTCGCGAAGAATCCGCCGAGCCGCGGCTGCGCGCGCGCATTCGGAAGCCGCTCCCATGCGTAGCCGTCCAGCAGCGGAATGTCCCATTGGAACGGTACCCCGAAGCCGATGCCCTGTTGTGCCGCGTCCGGCAACAGCGCGAAGTACACCTTGAGCTCGACTTGCGCCTCGCGCGCCAGCGCCTGGAACCACGGCACCTGGTACTGGATCGGATGGGTCGCGACGATGGCGATGCGCCGCGTCACTCGAGCACCTGCGGCGGCCGGGCACCGGCGAGCAGAGCCCGGTAGAGCGCCACGGTTCGCTCCGCGTAGCGCTCCCAGGTGAGGCCCGCGGAGTCCTCTCGCGCGTTCGCGCCCATGTCCCGAAGGCGCATGCGATCCGAGATCGCGTCTTCGAGCACGGCGGCAAGAGCGGACGCATCCCCGGACGGGAAGATCCAGCCGTTTCGCCCCGGTACGACGACGTCCCTCGCGCCCGTCGCGCTCGAGACGACGACGGGAAGCCCCGAGCGCATCGCTTCGCCGACCACCATGCCGAAGCCGTCGGCACGAGAAGGCAGCACGAGCAGGCCGGCGCGCGCGTACTGCGAGCGCAGTCCCTGCGCATCGATCTTGCCCAGGACCTCCACGTGGCCGGGCAACCGGGCAAGCAGATGCGGCTCGACGATCGCTCCGGCGATGACGAGCGTCGCGCCCGGGCCGACCGTCCGGAACGCGGCGAGGAGGAGGTCGACGCCCTTGGCGCGCTTGACGTTGCCGACGAAAAGCACGCGCACCGGCCCTTGCACCGGCTCCCGGCGCTCGGCGATGCGATCGGTCCAGACGCCGGGTGGAACGATCGAGATGCGCTCGGGCGGAATGCCGGCGGCCACGTAGCTGTCGCGCGCGACCGTCGAAAGCACGACGAGGTGGTCGGCGAGCTCGAGCTCGCGCGCTTTTCGCGCATCGTCTCCGCGCCGTTCATCTTGCGGTGCTTCGGCACCCGGCTGCCACGCAGGGTGCAACGAAGGCGCCTCCAGGACCGCCAATGCGCCACACCAATGTGCCGCTTGAAAAACCCGCTCGGCACCTCCTTCGAATGCCGCAACGATGCGCGGCACCTCGCGCCTCACGCGACGTGCGGCGGAGCGCCCGAATTGATCGAGCGCCCATTCGTGCATCCGCTGGGTGAGGTCGGAGCCGAACAGCGCGCTGCCGATACGTACGGCAATCTCATAGCATCCGACCGAGCACACCTTGGAGCCCGGCAGGCCCGTCCAGCGTCGCGGGTCCTGGCGCATCGAGCGCGGCAGCAGGCGCGTGAGACGGTCATCCGTCGATGTCACGAGCTTCTTGAGCAGGCCGCCGTTTTGCAGCGCGCGCGCCAGTTCTCGCGAATGCTGCACACCCGGATGTACCACCATCACGCCGGCATCGTGCTCCGGCATACCGTCCCTAGGCCGCACCAACGAGCGAGACGGCGTCGGTGCGTCTGCCAGCGGCAAGGACGCGCATGCGATCGAGCTGCATGTCGAGCCAGTACACCAGCGCGACCGCCGCAAAGTAGACGATCGCGGCGATCGAGTTGTAGAAAGGGATCGTCCAGGGCGGATTGAGCTGGACCACGAGAGCAACGACGGCCCAGTCGCGGATCGGTCCCTTCGGAGCACGGCCGATGAGCCGGAAGGTCCGCCAGAACAAGACCAGCTTTGCGAAGAGCATGAGCAGGTACCCGATCATGCCCAGTTCGAGACCGATGCGGTCCACGTGGATCTCGTCGAAGCCCGCAGTACTCGCAAGGCCAAGAGCCTCATAGCCGCCGAATGTGCTTCCCAAGCCTTGTCCGAACCAGTCCGACTCGGCCAGCGTGGCGACCGGCATCGTGAGCATGTCGGTGGCGCGATCGGCGGCCTCCTGCGCATCGCCGCGCTCCATCGTCAACTCGGCGGGCTTGAAAATCACAGCCGCCCCTGCTGCGATCGTGATTCCAACGCACAGGGTTGCGATGAATGCGCGACTACGCATGAGGCCGTTTCTCGCGAAGAAAACGAGCAGCAGCGGAATCCCGGTCGCTGCGGCGAACAGCAGCAATGCGCGCGAACCGTTCATTCCCATGTTCACGAACGTCAGGATCAGCGAGAGGCTGGCGAGAACACTGTCGCGGCGGCTTCGCGAGTGCAGAAGCGCGAGCCAGCCGAGTACCCAAACCGCATCCAAGAATACGGCGAACGTCGAGATGTACGAGAATGGTCCGGTCACACGCGCGTGTTCCACCACCGGGGCGAAATCGATGGACTCCACGCCAAACGTCGCGACACCGCCTTCACTGCCCCACGCGTACGTGTTGAGTGCGCTGTCGACCGGGCTGTTGTACTGCATGATCGCGAGGATCCCGATGGGAAAGGACAACCTCACCGCCCATCGCGCAAAAAATTCGAGATCCCGCATGTCTCGGAGCAATGCTGGGACGATGAGCAAGATCGGCAGCGGCGCGAGGTAATAACGAAGCCCGACGAGCGTTTGTATGGACGGGCCGCTCGTCAGTCCGAGCGCGAGGACGACCGCCATCCAGAATGCCCAGATCCACAGATCGCGCATGCGCGGCGGCCGGTGGTGCCCCATGACATAGGCTATGAGGGCCATGAGCAAAACGAAGTCCTTGACCAGGAACACCTCGGTGCCATATTGAGGCAGCAGCCACTTGCGCACGGCTCCCTCGACGATCACGACGACGAAGAAGAGCAAGATCAGCTTGCGGAGCATGTTTCTATGGTCTTGGTCGGCCGGTGAGGGCTTCCTGGATCGCTCGAATATAACGGGTTGCCACCGCTTTGCGGGAAAACCGCGCCAGGTGCGCCAAGCGGCCGGAACGGTCGGCCGGCCCCCGCTCGAGCGCCGTCCGCAATGCGCCCGCGAGCGAGTGGACGTCCGCGGCGCGGAAGCGCACGCCGCAATCGCCGACCGCTTCCGGAAGCCCTCCCGTATCCGATGCCACGACAGCACATCCACATGCGAGACCTTCCAGCGCGACGATGCCGAAAGGCTCGATGCGGGAAGGTACGGCGAGGACGCGATGACGATTCATCAGGTCGCATAGTTCCTGGCCGGATCGGGCGCCGAGGAACGCCACCTGGCCGAGCAGTCCCGCGCCAATTGCCATGCGCTCCAGCGCAGGCCGCTCCGGGCCTTCGCCGACGATGGTCAAAGTGCGGCGCGGCTCTTCGGAGCCGAGGACCGTCAGCGCCTGAAGCAGCAGGTCGACCCCCTTGTCTGGGACAAGCCGCCCAACGAAGAGGATGTCTCGTTCCCGCGTCATGCCGCAATCCATGAAGAGCCGATCATCGTAGGCGTTTTCGACGACTATCGTGTCCGGCGGAAGATCCTTCAGGATCGCCCGGCTGCATGCGATGTTCAATGCTCGCCGGCTCAGCCACATCTTGAAGTGGTCGCGCAACGTGCGGCTTCCTCCCTCTCGCCGGTACTGAGCCTGGTGGGTGACCACCCAAAGTGCGCGGACGAACGGCAGGACCCAGGCCGCTCGAAGGCTCACGCTCATATGCAGGATGACGTCGCTTTCGGCGCATGCGCGTAGAAGCTGCCATGCGGAAGGCTCGCGGATCACCTCGAATGCGAAGCTGTCCGGAGAAGAGCGAGGCGTCTCGGTCACGATCGTGACGCGGTGGCCCAATGCGGTGAATTCCTCGGCCAGCATGGAAGCCATCGCCTCGACACCGCCGATGTCCGGAAAAAATGGTCTCGAATAGATAACGATGCGTAAAGCATCCACTCGATCGCGTGTGGCCGGCCTCATGTCGACCCTTCCGGATCCAACGAGTCGACCGCCCGTGCGATATGGGCCGCGTGAGATTGCGCGTCGTGCCCCGCATACCAACGACGTGCCGCTTGTCCGATCGAAGGAAGCGAGCCGGGCGACGCCGAGACCATGTCCTGCCGGGTCAGGAGGTGGGTTGCCCTTGTGAGCCCGTCCCCCAGCTCGACCGGCGCTTCACCGGCATCCAGCACGAGCGCGGGAAGCGCATGCGCGGCGAATGCGGCGAAGATGCTCGACTTGCCGAGCAACTGCGGCGGGTAATGGACTACACCGATCGCGCTGGTCTGGAGCATGTCGCGAATTTGTGCGGCCGGTGCGATTCCCATCACGTCAAGGACTGCCTTTCCGATCGCATGGGGTATGTCGGCTGACGGGGTTCCGATGTCCGCGATGCGTTGGATGCCGAGCCTGTCGACGAGGTCGGCGAGCAGCGCACGGTAACGGCGGTACAGGACCGCCCTCGCTGCACCGCCAGCCCATACCACCAGGCGCGGAGCACGGTTCCCGTCGGGCTGCTCCGATTCGCCAATGCCGGAGAGAACTGGAAGGACTCCGACGCGGGACGCGGGGACGCCCGCAACGCGCGCGAGCAATCGCGCGGATTGCGCACGATTCGTGACCAGCGCATCGGAAGACCGAGCAACGCGTGCAGAAGCCAGGCGCTGGATTGGCGAAAGCCAAAAGCCTTTCCGCCATGGCGCACTCGAGGCGAACAGTTCGTGGAAGTACGTGATCGAGCTTCGCCCCGCGGACGCCCGCTTCCAGGCGCGCAATGCTCTCGAAAGCCATAACGGCGCCCCATTGGCGTCGAATCCGTAAGGTGAAAGCTGCAGCACCAGGACGCGCACGCCTTGGCGCCTGCATATATCGTCGAGCCGGGCGGCGAACGATGGCGCGTGGCGCTGAGGCAGCGCCGTGACGGGGAAACCCTCCACTTCATCCGCGCCATGCCAGGCGGGGCTGCACACGGCGAAGTGCGTCAGTATGTCGAAACGCTTCCTCAGAACCGTCGCCAGAACGAAGGAATAATCACCGACACCGTTCAGCATCGGCGGGAGCCCGGGCACGAGCTGAATGATGCGCTTCACGAGTGCGAAGTCTAAACTATGCCCGTTCCGACAGCGCTCCTTGGCGAGCCCACCGATGCAGCTCGACGCGATCACCGCGGTCGTCCTCACCTACAACGAGGCGCCCAACATCGGGCGAACGCTCGAGCGCCTGCGCGCCTTGCCGCGCGTGGTCGTGGTGGACAGCTTCAGCACGGACGCGACGCCGGAAATCGTACGCGCATTCCCGAACGCCGGGCTCCATCAACGTGCGTTCGACTCGCACGCGGCGCAATGGAACCATGCGATCGCCGAAACGGGAATCGGCACGGCGTGGATCCTCGCGTTGGATGCGGACTATCAGCTTACCGAGGACGCGCTCGAGGAGATCGCACGCCTCGAGCCCGGCGCGGATGTCGCCGGATACTCGTCGCGGTTCGTCTACTGCGTCTTCGGCAAACCCTTGCGCGGCACGGCCTACCCGCCAGTGACCACCCTCTTTCGCGCCGGCAAGGGTCGTTACGTGCAGGACGGCCACACTCAGCGCTTGATCGTGGATGGCCGCGTAGAGAAGCTTGCGGC
>Ga0134126_10000109_pt1 | contig 104239 bp, 93 predicted proteins | sample KB31752_FD_96881 | JGI IMG/M metagenome (GOLD analysis project Ga0134126, IMG submission 96881) | Terrestrial soil microbial communities with excess Nitrogen fertilizer from Kellogg Biological Station, Michigan, USA - KB3-175-2 | ecosystem: Environmental > Terrestrial > Soil > Unclassified ... | reverse complement strand
GCGATGCTCTACCGCTGAGCTAACGACCCGGGAAGCCGGCATTTTAGCAGAGCAGGGCGAGCGGACGGCAGGCCCAAAATCGTGAGCCGGTAGAATGGACGGCTTGTCGTTCCCGCGCAGGCGGGAACCCAGGACATTTCGTCGTTCCCGCGCAGGCGGGAACCCACTCTTCCGGCCATGATCCGCACGCGATTCGCACCGAGTCCCACCGGATATCTCCATCTCGGCGGCGCCCGCACCGCGCTCTTCAACTGGGCCTTCGCGCGCCGCCACGCGGGCAGGTTCATCCTGCGCGTCGAGGACACGGACACCGAGCGCTCGACGCAGGAGTCGGAGCAGGCGATCTTCGATGCGATGCGCTGGCTCGGCCTCGACTGGGACGAAGGGCCGTTCTTCCAGATGAAGCGGCTCGATCGCTACCGCGAGATCGGCGAGCGGCTCCTCGGGCAGGATCTCGCGTACTGGGACTACACGTCGAAGGAGGAGCTCGAGGCGATGCGCGAGGCGCAGCTCGCGCGCGGCGAGAAGCCCCGCTACGACCGCCGCTGGCGCGATTCGCGCGCGACGCCGCCGAAGGGTGTCACGCCCGTGCTGCGCTTCAAGAATCCGCTCTCCGGCGAGGTGGGATGGGAAGACCTCGTGAAGGGGCCGATCACCTTCTCGAACGAGGAGCTCGACGACCTCGTGCTGCTGCGCCAGGACGGCGTGCCGACGTACAACTTCGGCGTGGTCGTGGACGACATCGACATGTCGATGACCCACGTGATCCGCGGCGACGACCACGTGAACAACACGCCGCGGCAGATCAACCTGTATCGCGCGCTCGGCGCGGAGCTGCCGCTCTTCGGGCACGTGCCGATGATCCTCGGCGCGGACGGCCAGCGGTTGTCGAAGCGCCACGGCGCCGTGAGCGTGATGCAGTACAAGGACGACGGCTTCCTCCCCGACGCGATGGTGAACTACCTCGCGCGCCTGGGCTGGTCGCACGGCGACGAGGAGGTGTTCTCGCGCGAGCAGCTGGTCGAGTGGTTCGACCTCGCGCACGTGAGCAAGTCGCCGGCGCGCTGGGATCCGGAGAAGCTGCGCTGGCTGAACGGCGAGTACCTGCGCCGCTGGTCCGACGCGGACATCGCGATGCACCTGCACGACGAGAAGCCCGGCGTGTATCGCTATCTCGAGTCGGTGATGGAGCCTATCGCGATGACGGGCGCGGGCCGGGCGAAATTCCAGACGCTCCTCGACCACGAGCAGTTCCTGATGGCGATGGCGGAGCCCGCGCAGCCCGAAGCGGCGGTGGCGAGCCAGCATCTCGGAGCCGACGGCCGGCGCGTGCTGGGCGAGCTGCTGCCGAAGCTCCGCGCGGTCACGAAGTGGGACGCGCCCTCGATCAGCGCGACGCTGAAGGAGCAGGTGAAGGCGCTCGGCGCGAAGCCGCCGCAGGTGATGATGCCGTTCCGCGTCGCCCTCACGGGCCTCGCGCAGACGCCGGCGATCGACGCCATCGCGGCGGCGTTGCGCAAGGAAGTCGCCCTCGGGCGCTTGGAGCGGGCCGCGGCCGGCTGATATAATGCAAGGCTCGGTCGGGGGGTATAGCTCAGCTGGGAGAGCGCTTGCATGGCATGCAAGAGGTCAGCGGTTCGATCCCGCTTACCTCCACCAGGATTTTCCTCGGGAACGGGGAGCCCTCTAGCTCCCCGTTTCTGTGTCCCCATCGTCTAGAGGCCTAGGACACCGCCCTTTCACGGCGATAACCGGGGTTCGAATCCCCGTGGGGACGCCAATCAAGGCCCTGATTCGTCAGGGCTTTTTCATTTTCGGATATCCGCGATATTTCCCCATTACCCAGCGCGCATCGTGGCCATCACGCAGAAGTGATATAATGTGCATGTGATAGTAAAAGAAGCAAGAACAAAGGGAATGGCTGAGGCGTGGTGGGTAGTTGATTTTCACGATGACTTCGAATCCGAGTTCGAAGACATGGAAGATGATGTCCAGGACACGTTGCTGGCCGCCGCAAAAGCGGTCTAGTTGCTGGGGCCTAAGGCGGGGCGGCCATACGTGGACACACTGAAGGGCTCGAAACACGCGAACATGAAGGAGCTTCGGTTCGACACAAACACGCAGGTTTGGCGAGCCGCATTTGCCTTCGATCCTGAAAGACGCGCGATCATCCTGACTGCCGGAGCCAAGCAGGGATCGAATCAAGCTCTTTTCTACGAACGGCTGATCAAGAAGGCTGATGCCCGATTCGACAAACACCTGGAAGCACTGTCAGCGGCCAGGAAACGCAGGAAGGACTGAACATGGGACGCCGTATCGATGATGTGATCGCGAAGCTTCCGAAGGAGCGCAGGAAGGCTGTCGCGAAGAAGGCCAATGCAATGGCCAAGGAAATGATCGCCCATGCCGACTCGCTACGCGTCGTGCGAAAGGCGCTGAGCAAGACACAAACCAAGATTGGCGAGGACTTGGGGCTCTCCCAGAACGCCGTCTCGCAGCTGGAGGGAAGATCCGATTTGCTTCTTTCCACTCTGCGCCGCTACGTGAGGGCTCTAGGCGCCGATCTGGATCTCGTCGTGCGGATGAAAGACGGCTCGAAGGTTCTTCTGGAAGGCTTGGGGCAATCTGCCGAACACAGAGGCCGCATGAAGCCCGACAGCGGAGTGAAGAGGGCGGCAAAACGTCGAGGTCGCGGAAGCGAGTCGCGTTCGAATGCCTGAAACCGGCGGGTTTTCGGCCGCGTGCGTGCGGTCACGCAGCCTTTAGCCAGACCTCGGCCGGCAGCGCGATGGCTGAAATAACGCGTTCAAACCCCCGTCGGTACACCGACTAAACCCCGCTAATTACCCGCATGACGCGGTCGGCGACTTCCGCGCGCGCGTCAGGTGCTTACTTCTCTGGCATCGCCGACGAATGATGGCTGGTGATGAGCCAGTCCTTGCCGTTCCACTTGTAGGTATAGGTGTAGCGCGCCTGCACGGTGGAGCCGTCGGCGCCGAACTTGAACGTGTAAATACCCGCATCTAGGGCCGTGTTGCAATCGATCTCGATGAAGCGGCTGTCGATCATGCCCTGCGGCTTCTTCTTCAGGAACTTCTGGAAATAGTCTAGCTTCTCTTCCGGCGTGAGCCTCGGCTTATTCGAGACCGTTGGCAGGAGGATCGACTTGGTTGCATAGTTCGCGACCACCTTTTTCGGATCGCCGGTTGCGAGCGAGGCGTTCCAACGATCGAAGAGCGAAGCAATTTGCTGCTCGGTCGCGGCTTGGCAGGATTCGGTCTTGGCGTACAAGGTCGCGGCAAATGTTGCGAGACATGCGGCGAGCAAGGTGCGGGCTAGAATCATGAAGAGATCTCCCTTCAAGGATCGGAGTTGTCGTGCCAATGCCTCGGTCCATTGTAGCGTTCGCGGACAGTGCAGGGCTTGGCTATGGCCGGATGTGAGCGCGACCTCTAAGCGAGCGCGCCGCTCGGCCGTGAGCGGCTGGATCTGATTGACGAAATCAGCTGCCGACGCAGACGACGTTTTGCGCTGCTGTAAGGTAGGTGAGTTCCTGCAGCGCGGCTCCCTGACAGACTGAAAACACCGTGCATGCAGGCGGGGACGCGCAGCTCCCGCTGAAGCCTGTGCAATCGCCACCGGGGCAGCCGACGGCGCGCACGTTCAGCGGCAGGAAACGAACGAGCTCTGTGTTCTGAAAGATCTGCGGACTGATCACCGGCCAAACGAGACTGAAGATCGCCGTGCCGATCGGTTCGCCCGATACGCCGAGCCCCTGGCAGCTTGCCTGGGCGAACAGGAAGGTGCCGGGGATGACGGCGTATGATTGTCCGTCAAAGACCACGAGCTTCTCCAGAGACGGAAAGACGAGAACGTATCGGGCGGGGATGCGCCCCGTGGCACTGAAGGCGCCGAGCAGCAGGACCGAATCGGCGAGCGAGTGCGCAACCCCGCCGCAGAAGGCGTTGCTCAACAGGAACGTGAACGAGCAGCCTTCCTGCAGGTTCGCGACCGCAACCGTACTGCTTGACGTGACGGTGACGGCGGGCAGGACGCCGAGGCAGCCCGCGTCGCATGGGTTGGAAGGCGATGAGTAGCTGATGTCGATCGCTCCGGACCTGAGCTGCTGGTCCACGAGACGAACCGCGTTCGCGACGCCGGAGGCGCCAAGCGCCTCGAAGCCCCAACCCCCTGCCGCGACAACTTGCTCCCCGAGCTGGAGATATTGGCTCTGTTGGGAATTCAAGACGCTGCAGGGATAGACGGGATTGGGCGTCCCTGAACCGAGCGAGGCCGAGCGCTCCGACGACTTGGAGCACGCGACTGCAGCGATCGAAAGGCTCGCGGCGATGAAGGACCTGCGGTCCATGGTTGCGCTTGTCTCGTGCGAGTACCTTCAGATATTAGCAACGAATTTTGCCGCTGCGAATAAGGCACGACACCCGAAGTCGAGAGCGGACCTCGCTGCGAGGCCATTTGGAGCTCGCGCCTTGCCGGACGCACGGAAAAGCCCGTGTTGGGCAGCCCGTAACCAAGCGTCGCCAGGGACGCCAACCCCTGAAATAACGCGTTCAAACCCCCGTCGGTACACCGGACAAACGAATAGCGCGAGCGACTAAGTGTGTTCCGATGCACCAATCCATCTGATTGGAGAGGCATGTGGCGCGCGGCAGCGAGGCGTATTGTGCGGCGCACCATTTTTAGCGTATAATCAACAAGTTCACTTCCCTACGCCGCTCGGAGCCAAGCTTCGCCGGGCAGCGCGACGGCTGAAATAACCCATGCAAACCCCCGTGGGGACGCCAATACAAAAAAAAACGCTGGCCGTGGCGCCGGCGTTTTTTCTTTGGTGCATTTTCCCGATCAACCTCCATTTCCAAGGACGGAAAGCAATGATGGAAACCCTGCAGTGCCTGAAGAAGCACGGCCAGCGCCTGGACCTGGAGATCGCCAAGGAAATTCGCATGCCCCTGGCCACGGTGAGGCAGCACTTGACGGCCCTGGCTCATTCCCGGGAAGCGATCGTGTGCAAGACGATCCAATTCCACAATGGCCGGCAGGTCGAGGCGTGGCAGGGCCGCGTGTCGGGTTACATGCCACCGGCCGCGCCGGGTCGCAAGCCGAAGGGCAAGGCATAAAGGGTTCCCAAGGTCGGTGACGACCGCGTTCAGAAATCGCGTAACGCGGAGAACCGCCTTGGACCCCATGGAGGCTCGGTCGCCATGAAACGCATCCTCGCCGTGCTCGTTCTCGCCGCATTTTCCGGGCTCGTGCTCGCGCAGCCCGGCGCCTCCACAACGTCCGTCGACGGCATCCTGGATCGGTTTGTCCAGGCGCTGGGCGGTCGTGCGGCGCTCGAGAAGATCACCACGATGGCCTTCAGCGGCGTTCTGGACGTCCGAGGCGCGAAGGGCCCCGGCAAGACGACGGAGTATTTCCAGTACCCGGACCACTTCGCCGCCATCGCGGAGGTACCGGGCTACGGCACGGTACGAACGGTCTGGGACGGCAAGACCGCATGGAATGCCGATCCAAGAAGGGGCGTAACCGAGCTCTCGGGCGCCCAGCTTGCGGACATGAGGCACCGTGCGGACATTCATTGGAATCTCAAGCTGCGAGAGTTTTATCCGGACCTGAAGCTCATCGGTCGCCAGAGCGTTGGCGGACGAGACGCCTGGGAACTTGAAAGCACCGTGGACGGCTGGACATATCGCTTTTTCTTCGACACGCGCACTGGCTTACTCATTCGCTTCGATACGGACACACACGAGCCCGGAGGCGATTCCACGGTCCTCGTCGGGGACTACCGGCAAGTCGGCCCGATCAGGTTTTCATTCGCCGCCAGCATGACGAGCCCCAGGACGAGTTGGAGCAGGCAGCTCAGTGATGTGAAACTCAATGTGCCCATTGACGATTCGGTCTTTGCCAGGCACTGAAGGAAGTTGCCTTCCCGATATTTGACGGACGCCAAGGCGCCCGAAGCGGCCCGGTGCGGCCGATCGAATTCGCGCGATTGGCGATCCATCAATTTTGCGCATCCACGGCCTTTAAGCTGCGTCTCGGTGGCGAGGCGGCAACGAGCCTGGCACTTTAGCGGATTCGATAGACGATGAAGCCGGAATTCTCGCCGACCTTGTCATAGAGGGCCCGCGCCGGCGCGTTCGTCTCGTGCGTATGCCAGTAGACACGCGCCGCGCCGGCCTGTCGGGCCCGTTCGCAGACCCGCTCGATGAGCGCCCTCGCGACGCCCTGCCCGCGGGCGTCCTTCCGTGTGAATAGGTCCTGCAGGTAGCACGTCGGTCCAAGCGCGATCGTCGTGCGATGGAAAATGTAGTGGGCGAACCCGATGAGGCAGCCGCCGCGCTCGGCGACCAGGGCATGCATCGGCTCGTTCGTGTCGTGGAAGCGCCGCCACGTGGTATCGGTCACTTCGGCGGCAAGCGATGTCGGACCTTCTCGTCCGTAGAAGGCGTTGTAGCTGTCCCACAGGGCAAGCCATCGCGGGAAATCATGGGCTTGCACTTCACGAACGTTCACGCGACCCATGCGAACGCAGACCTGCCAATTCCATGTGCGCTACAGGTCTCCCGTAGGCACGATGCCGGCGTTCTCGAGCATGAGAATGACCGTGCGATCCGGCGCACGAGTACGGTGCAAGACGCCTTTCGGCACGGTGAATCCATGCCAGGGTTCGAGCTCGACGATGCGGTCTTGCAAGTCGACGAAAAGAGTCCCCTCGAGAACGAAAAAGAACTCGTCGTCATCGTCATGCTTGTGCCAGTGATATTCACCTTGCATGACGCCGAGGCGCACGACCGAATCGTTCACCTCGCACAGCGTCTGGTTGTACCAACGGTCCCGGCAGGCTGCGACCAGGGCCGGCACGTCGACCACCGTCAGGGGATCGAACTTGATGTCCAGGTGGGTGGCGTATGGATATTGGCGCGCCGACGCTTCCATTCATCTCTCCGTGAGGCCGGTGTTCGATGTCGGGCCCATCGCGGTGGGCGGAATCCATGCGTCGAGACTTTGCCAAGTGGCTAACCGAATGTCAAGCTCGGCGTGGTCCGGGAGCCGCTCGAGCGGGGAGGTGACCGGGCTTGCGCGACCATGGCGGCGCTGGGCATCGCCCGTTGCCGTGGGGCAATCCGCACCCTAGAAGGCTCGCGCGAAGGCCTTCTTCAGCTCCGAGATTCTCTTCTCGTCGCGCTTGTAATACGTCCATTGCCTCATGCGCCTGGCCTTCACCACGCCGGCCTGGACGAGGATGCGAAGGTGTTCGCTCGCCGTCGGCGCGGATATGCCGAGCTTCCGCGCAATGAAGAGTCCGCATACCCCATCCTTCACCAGGTCGCCTTCCTTTTGCGGCGGGAAGTGAACCGTCGGATCCTTGAGCCAGTCGAGGATCAGGAGGCGCTTTTCATTTGCCAAAGCCTTGATGAACGAGGCCGGAACCATTTAGGCACTTTGCCATCCGGCCAAGGGCGGGTCAATCAGGACGCAGCCGGCATCGGCGAGGGTTTGATCGACCATCGCGCCGTTCGCCTCAGCCGCGCGAGAGGCGCGACAATGAAAAACGCCGGCTGCTTTTGCCGGCGCTTTTTTTGTTCCGACCTTCTCAGCGCCGCCCGTACGTGGGCGGCCGCCGGTTGGCCGGCATGGGCGCCTTCTCGTCCTTGTGCCGGAACGTGATGCGTCCCTTGGTGAGATCGTAAGGCGTGAGCTCGATGCTCACCTTGTCGCCGGCGAGGATCCGGATGCGGTGCTTGCGCATCTTGCCGGCCATGTACGCGATGATCTTGTGTCCGTTTTCGAGCGAGACGCGGAACCGGGTATCGGGCAGGACTTCGTCGACCAGCCCTTGCATTTCGATCATGTCTTCTCTTGCCATGAATGTCGTCCTCTCGTTGATGGATGCCGAGCGCGCGGCGGCCGAAGGGTTCGGCGCGGCTCGCTCCTGGAGCCCTCGAGGTTCATGGCGTGGGCGACGTTCAAGACATCGCACGTCCGGCCGGTTCCCTGACCCAGGAAGGGAAATATCGCTTCGATGCGCCGCTCGAGCGTTGGCGCGGAGGGACTGAAGCTACCGATGATCCTTCATCGACATTGTACGCCAATGAGCGCGGTTTCGGGGCGCGGAGCGCACGAGCCGCTCGATACGTCAAACGCCGATGTTCACTTCGCCTTCCGGAATTCGTTCATCGGAGGGCTCTTCGACGGCGACTCGTCGCGCCGCGGAGCGCTCGAGGCGATCGAGCGACGATTCCTGCTCGAGTCGCGCCTGCGCTTCCCGCGCCGGCAGCGGCCTGCTGTAGAGGTAGCCCTGGTATTCGTCGTTGCCCAGGCCGCGCAGGAAATCGTATTGGTCCGTGCGCTCGACGCCCTCGGCCACGACGCGCAGCCGCAGCCCGTGGGCGAGCGCGATGATGGCCTGGACGATCGCCGCGTCGTCGCTGTCCACGGAGAGATCCCGGATGAACGACTGGTCGATCTTCAGCTTGTCGATCGGAAAGCGCTTGAGGTAGTTGAGGCTCGAATACCCGGTGCCGAAGTCGTCGATGGAAAGGCCCACGCCCATCTGGTGGAGCTGCTCCAGCATCACGCGTGCCTCGGGCGCGTTCTGCATGACGACGCTCTCGGTGATTTCCAGCTCGAGGAAGCGTGCCGCGAGCCCGCTCGCCTCGAGGGCGCGCGAGACGCTCTCCACGAGGTCGCGCTGCTGGAACTGCACGCCGGAGATGTTCACCGCCATCGTGATCTCTTCCATCCCGCGCCGCTGCCACTCGCGTGCCTGGCGGCACGCCTCGCGCAGCACCCAGTTGCCGAGCGGCACGATGAGCCCGGTCTCCTCGGCGAACGGAATGAAGTCCGAGGGCCCGATCAAGCCGCGCCTGGGATGCTGCCACCGGACGAGCGCTTCCATGCCGACGATGCGTCCGCTCGCCATGTCGACCTTCGGCTGGTAGTGCAGGACCAGCTCGTCCTTCTCCAATGCGGCGCGCAGATCGGTCTCGAGCGCGAGCCGCTCCGGGAAGAAGCTCGCCATCTCGGGCGTGAAGAACGCGAAGTTGGCGCGTCCGCTCTTCTTCACGTGGTACATCGCCGCATCGGCGTTGGCGAGCAGCCGCGCCGGGTCGTCGCCATGGTGCGGGAATACGCTGATCCCGATGCTCGAGCCGATGCGCAACTCGTGCTCGTCGAGGGCGAACGGCCGCGATACCGCCTCCATGATCTTGCGCGCGACCTCGCGCGCGTCGCCTGGGCGCGCCACGCGCCGCAACAGCACGACGAATTCGTCGCCGCCCAGACGCGCCACGGTGTCCTCCAGGCGCACCGAGCTGCGCAGACGCTCCGCGACGGTGCGCAGCACCGTGTCGCCGGCGAAATGGCCGAGGGAATCGTTGAGCGTCTTGAAGCGGTCGAGGTCCACGAAGAGGACCGCACAGTGCGTTTCGCCCGCCCGGCACTCGTCCACCGCCTGCTGCACCCGCTCCTCGAGCAGCAGCCGGTTGGGCAGCTTGGTGAGGGCGTCGTGCAGCACCAGGTGCTGCAGCTTCTCGTTGGCCGCGTGCAGCGAGCGCGCCATCTGGGCCTGCCTCGACTCCATGCGCGCATCCAGCAGCGAGAGCGAGAGCGTGCCGCACAGGATGAGGAAGGTGACCACTGCCAGCGTCGGTGCCATCCAGCCGTTGTTGGTGAGCGTGGCGGCGGTGCAGATGGTGTTGGCGTCGAACTTGGCCGCGGCCATGCCGGTGTAGTGCATGCCGACGATCGCGCCGCCCATCACGACGGCGCCGGCCAACCGCGCATAGACGCGGCGCCGGGCATCGGAGCGCAGCTGGAACGAGATCCAGAGCGCCGCCGTCGACGCCGCGATCGCGATCACGATCGAGGCGGCGAACAACAGCCGGTCGTAGCGGATGCCGGGCTCGACCTCCATCGCCGCCATGCCGGTGTAGTGCATGGCCGAAATGCCGATGCCCATCAGCACGCCGCCGAGCGCCAGGCTGCGCAGGCTCAGCGAATCGCGCGATACCGTGTAGAGGGCGAACCCGGAGACGACGATCGCGATCGCCATCGAGGCGAGCGTGATGCCGATGTGGTAGGCAGTTGCGATCGGCAGCGTGAACGCGAGCATGCCGATGAAGTGCATGGACCAGATGCCGGTGCCCATGGCGAACGCGCCGCCGAGGAGCCACGCGGCCGCGCCGGCGCCGGTGGACGCGGTGATGCGCGAGGCGAGGTCGAGCGCCGTGTAGGAGGCGAGCACCGCCACCAAGAAGGACAGCAGGACCACTCCGTTGCTGTACGTGCCGACCACGCGTGTACCTCCCCCAGCTTTGCCAGCGAGGGTACTGCAAGGCGTGGAACGCAACAACGGATGCGGGGCGCTTTTCCGCGCGGCAGCGGTTACCGGTGTAGCCGCCGCCGCAGGATCGTTTCAGTCGATCGTGGGAATAAAACGGTTGGGCTTCCTGTACCACCCCGGCATCGCCGTTTCTTCCGGGGCGCCGTCATTTGTCATCCCTCCCGAAGCGAGCACGATACCCTCGAGCTCCTAACGGCCCGCCGCGAGCCCGATGATGGACTCGAAGCCGCCCCAGAACATGCGCTTGCCGTCGAAAGGCATCTTCGCGGGATCCATCGACTCCTTGAGCTGCGGGTCTTCCATGACCGCCTTGTTGATGCGGTCGCGATCCTCCCTGCTTCGGTACACCACCCAGGCGAGCGCAATCACTTCGCCGTCCTTCAGCTGCACGGCCTGCGGAAACGACGTGACCTTTCCGGGCTGTGCATCGTCGCTGATCGAGTCGGAATAGTAGAGAGCGCCGTGGCGCAGCTGGGCTTTGCCCCATTCCTCGGACATGCGCTTGTACGTATCCAGGTTGGCTCGGGGAACGGGAATGACGATCGCGTCGAAGTACTGGGCCATGTGAACCTCCGCCGGGGAAAGCACTTGGATCGGTCACCGCGCATGCCGTTCCACTCGAGCGACGGGCGCCGACCGGCGCGCGGGGAACTGCGCATGCGGCCCGATCCAGCGTGCCCGCCCGAGAAAGCGTAAGCTGCGCACCGGCAATCCCTTGTCCGCCCGCTCCACCAAGGAGGAATCGATGTCCATCAGCTACGTCGACGTCGGCGCGGACCTGCGCCGCATCGTGATCGCCGGCCGCCTCGACATGCCGGGTACCGAGTCGGTCGCCTCGCAACTCATCGAGCTCGCCGGCGCACCGAAAAAGGCGGTGATCGTGGACCTCACCGCCCTCAAGTTCCTCGCCTCGATCGGCATCCGCGCGCTCATTTCGTGCGCCAAGGAAGTCCACAAGCGCGGCGGCAAGATGGTGCTGGTGGTGAACAAGGCCTCGACCGTCACCATGAGCCTCGAGGCGACCGGCGTCGACGAGCTGATCCCGGTGTTCGCGAGCGTCTCGGATGCCGAGCAGGCTGCGCTCGTCTGATCCCCGGGCGAGCGCGGAAGGCGGATCGTCATCGGCCGACGAGCTGACGGTCCGCGCCGACGGTGAGGAGGTGCGTCGCGCATCGACCTGGCTCGATGCCGCGTGCCGCGAGCGCGGCGTCCCGCCGGCCCTCGTCGACCGTCTCGTGCTGTGCCTCAATGAAGTGCTCGCGAACGTGATCGTCCATGGCGGCGCGGGGGCGCTCGCGCAGCCGATCGGGCTGGTGCTCGAGGTCACGGCCGATCCCCACGGCGGCCTGGCCGGCGTGACGGTGTCCGATGCCGGCGTCGCCTTCGACCCGCGCTCCGTCGCGCCGAGAGCGCTTCCGAAATCGCTCGAAGAAGCGTCCTCGGGCGGGCTCGGCCTCGTGATGATCCGCCGCCATGCCGACTGGCTCGAATATCGCAACCAAGGCGGCCGCAACCACGTCACGTTCGGCGCGCGCTGGAAGTCTCCGTGAACGAGCGGGCCGCGATGCGCTTCGGACGCGGCCCCGACCGCCGGAATGCGGACGGTCCCTCGACCCGCGAACGGCGGCGAGGCGAGCGACGCGAATCGCCGACGCAGTGGATCACGCTCTTCCGCGATGCCGATCCGGGCGAGATCGACGAAGCGCTCGGCGCCTGCGAGGTCCTCGCGCTGCCGGTAGGTGCGCCGCTCCTGCGCCGGGGCGAGACCAATCGCGACGTGTTCATCCTGCTGTCGGGAAAGCTCGCGGTCGAGATGGACGATGCGCCGAGCGCCGAAACCTCCATCGAGATCCATGCCGGCGAGTGCACCGGAGAGCTCTCCGCCATCGACGGCAAGCCGATCACGGCGCTCGTGCGCGCGGCGACCGAGGTGCGGGTCCTGCGGCTCGATGCCGAAACGTTCTGGAATCGGCTGATGCTCATGCGGGGGGTCGCGAAGAACCTCATGGCGACGCTCAGCGACCGGATGCGCCGGTCGAACGAGAAGGCGCTCGCGATGCAGCGCGAGCGGCTCGAGCTGCAGCACCTGAGGAAGGAGCTCGAGCTCGCGCGCCGCCTGCAGGCGAGCATGCTGCCGTTGCAGCGGCCGCTGTTTCCCGGCCGTACCGACATCGAGGCCTGCGGCTTGATGGAGCCGACGGCCAACGTGGCGGGCGACCTGTTCGACGCGTTCTTCGTGGACGGCCGGACGCTCTTCGTCTGCATCGGCGACGTGTCCGGACACGGCATCGCGGCCGCGCTCTTCATGGTCCGCGTGATCGGCTTGCTGCGCATGCTCGCCATGACCACGATGCGGCCGGAGAGCATCCTCGAAACGCTCAACGATCGCCTGTGCATCGGCAACGATGCGAACCTGTTCGTGACGCTTTTCTGCGGCTTCCTCGACGTGCGGACCGGCCGGCTGGTGTACTCCAATGGCGGCCATTGCGCGCCGATGGTCTGCAACGGGATGGGCGCGGCGCTCCTGCCGCTGCCGCGCGGCGCGCTCGTCGGCGCGGCGGGCGGCCGGCGCTACTCGAGCCTCGAGCGCACGCTCGTGCCCGGCGAGACGCTGCTCTGCTACACCGACGGGGTGACCGAAGCGCAGGACGGCGCCGGCGTGCAGTTCTCCGAGCAGGGATGCCTCGAAGCGCTGCGGCTCGCAACGCCGGGCCCGCTTGCCGCGCTTCTCGATCGCATCTACGAGAGGATCGTCGACCACTGCGGATCGCGCCTGCTGGCGGACGACTGCACCCTGCTCGCGGTGCGGCGGCCGGCGCATCTTGACCCCGCGGCCGAAGCCGGTACGCTGGCCTCATGAGCGCGCAAATCCAGTCCCACGGCGAAGCGGCAATCCCCACTCGACCTTTCGACACCGAAGCGGCCTGGCGCGGCCCGGATCTCTTGGCGCAGCCGGCAAGGTGGACGCACCGCCTCGCCGAGCCGGAAATCGGCGAGATCGATCGGGCGATCGAGGCGGTGAAGCGGGCGGGAACCGCGCTCGATCGTCTTTCGCCGGCGACGTTCTCCCTGCCCACGCTCGCCCCGCGCCTCGCACGCATCCTCGACCGCCAGCTCCTGGACGGGCTCGGCTTCTGGCTCGTCCAGGGCTTGCCGGTCGAGCGCTACTCGATCGAGGAAGCGGCGATCGCGTATCTGGGCATCGGCAGCCATTTCGGCAGCTTCCGCTCGCAGAATGCGAAGGGCCACTTGCTGGGCCACGTGCGCGACCTCGGCCTCGACGTGCGCAACGCCAACGTGCGCTACTACCAGACGACGCGCCAGCTCGAGTACCACACCGATTCGTGCGACATCGTGGGGCTCCTCTGCCTCAAGGGCGCGAAGAGCGGCGGCGAGAGCCGCATCGTGAGCTCGGTCACGCTCTTCAACGAGATGCTGCGCCGCCGGCCGGACCTGCTCGCGGAGCTCTTCCATGCATTCCCCACCGACCGCCGCGGCGAGGTGCCGCCCGGGATGAAGCCCTGGTTCGACGTGCCGGTGTTCAACTGGTACGCGGGCTACCTCACGACGATCTACGTGGGACAGTACATCCGGTCGGCGCAGGAGAACTTCGCCGAAGCGCGCCGGCTCACCGCCGCCGAACGCGAGGCGCTCGAGTTCCTGGACGCGCTCGCCAACGACCCGCAGCTCAACCTGCAGATGACGATGGTGCCCGGCGACATGCAGTTCCTGCACAACCACCAGATCCTGCATTCGCGCACCGACTTCGAGGACTGGGAGGAACCGGAGCGCAAGCGCCACCTGCTGCGGCTATGGATCGCGCCCACCGGCGCGCGCCCACTGCCGCCCGCTTTCGCGCCGCGCTACGGCGGCGTCGTTCCCGGCGAGCGCGGCGGGATCGTCACGGCGCAGACGCGCCTGCGTTTCGTCCTGCACCCGGAGTGAGCCGGGCGCCCCGAAGAAGGACGCCGGCGTCGCGCCGGCGTCCTTCTTCGAGTCGCGCGTGCGGCATCAGTCGAGGCAGCACGGCCTTCCATTGATCGTCACCTGCGGGTTGAACACCGGTGCCCCGGTCGTCTTGTTGCACGTGACGTTCGTGGTGGGATAGTTGAACGCCTGCGCGGGAATTCCCGTCGAGCAATGAAGCTGCGACTTCGCGAGGTCGTAGCCTTTCGAGCACGCGCCCACGCGCACCCCGGTGCCGCTGAAATTCGGCGCGCTGAGCGGAATCGTCGCTCCTCCCCAGCTCGTGAGCGTGCACGAGGCGCCGGCCGGCGAGCCGGCCTTGCCGCCGGTCGCAATGGGCTGCGGCTGCGCCGTGCCGACGCATTCGCCGCGCGGAAATACCTTGGAAACGCTCCATCGCATGTTGGAGCACTGGTCGCATTGCGCCTGCGTGTATCCGAGATGGTGCATGTCGCAGGACTTCTTCGCCGGAGCCGGGACCGGCTTGCCGATCGTCACCGGCTGCGGCGCCGCGGTGGACACGCAGGTCCCGCGCGGAAACACGCGCGACACGCTCCACGTCATGTTCGCGCACTCGTCGCATTGCGCCTGGGTGTATCCGAGGCGGTGGATGTCGCAGAGGGCCTTCGCATGCGCCGGAACGGTCGCGAGCTGCACAACGCAAGCCGCACCGGCAATCCAAAGCGTTTTCATTTTGCTTGCTCCCTGGTTGGTTGTTGCATGAAGGGCGCGATCAGCGCGGCAGCACCACGAGGTCGCCGCGCGCGGGCTTCTGCCGATCGGTCGCCGTGAACGCCCCGAACGACACCTTTTCCTCGACCGAGGTGACGCGCACCGTCCCGAGCTCCTTGCGGCGAACCGACAGCACCTCGCCCGTCGCCGGATCCGTCAGGTTCTTCACGATGCGCTCGACGCGGAAGCGGTCGCCTTCCTTGAGCCCGGAGCCGCTCCCGGCGTTGATCGCGAGGTTGCGGCCGTCCACTTCGACCACGAGCGCCTGCCACGGCTGGCGCGCGGAGACGGCGACGATCTCCGCGACCGCCTTCCCGATCGCGTGGCGCGTCGCTTCGCCGAGCGGGGTGTTGTTGAACGAGTCGCTGCCGAGGTTCATCGCCTTGTAGTTGGTGCCGGCGCTCACCGAGGTGCTGGAGATCGGCTCGCGCACCTTGAGCGTCTGCACCACCTGGCTGGTCGTGGTGTCGACGATGCGCAAGTCCATGGCGACCGCGCCCTCGGTCTTCCTGAGCCCGAGCAGTCCGCCCAATCCGCTCGCGCCCGCGAGGCCGATGTTGATGCTGCTGCCCGAATCTTCCGCGCCGAACTCGGTGACGGAGCCGATCACGATGAACTGCGCTGCCGTGACCGCGCCGAGCTTCGGCCCGGCCTCGGGATTCGCCGCGTTCGCCGTCTTGATCTGCTGCTCGCCGATGACGCGGTCGAGGTTGGCGCGCTCGAGGATCACGAAGCGGCCGGACTCGTCGAGCGCCGTCGTGAGCATGGCGGAGAGGCCGCCGCCGACGTCCCAGGTGCCATAGGCGGCCGTGAACGTGCTCAGCGTGTCGAACTTGTCCACGACGATGGAGCGCTTCGGGCCCACCAGCGCTTCGGTGGGTTCGGCCGCGAGGACGGGAAGCCACGGTATCGCCAGGCAGAACGCCGTGGCGAGGCGAATCCGGTCGAGCCTTCGAGAGCGTGCGTTCATCGGCATGGGCGTGAACCCGCTGGGTCGAATCCGTGGGCGACGGAGCATACTCCCAACGCGCGCGGATGGTGTTTTGAGCTACGCTCGAGCGAAATGACCGCGCTCGCCGAGATCATCCCGGAGAACCACGAGCTGCAGGAGATCCTCGGCCTCGCATGCGTGCGGGAAGCCGGCCGCGCGCGGGCGATCGAACGCGCGCGCGCTTTCCGGACGATCGTCGCACCCTGCCATCCGCGAGGCGTGCGGCCGGCTGGTCGACGCGCTCAGCGCGATGGACGGACCGGAGGAGTCTTCCGATTCGCTCGCGGTGCAGCTGCGCTCGTGCGACGCCGCGATGACGCTTCCCACCACGTCGCTCGATGCGCGCGAGACGCTCCTCGTGCGCAAGCAGCTCCTGCGCTGCCGCCTGCATGCGGCGAGCGCGCCGGCGCGAACCGGAATCCCGCGCTTGGTGCACCTCTTGAAGACCGATTCGGGAGGCGCCGACCTTCCGCTCCTGCAATACCTTTGCTACCGCAGCGTGCTCGCGCACTGCAAGGGCTACGCCATGGTGCTGCACGCGCCCGAGGTGCCGCGCGGGCGGCGCTGGGCGGTGCTCCTGCCGCATCTGGACGTGCGCCTGTCGGTTCCGCCGCAGTTCCTCGGGAGCCATCGGCTGTTCGCGGCGGCGCACCAATCCGACGTGTGGCGCGTGCAGCAGCTCCTCGCCCACGGCGGCTACTACTTCGATTGGGACCTGCTCCTCCTGCGCGATCCCGAAGCGCTGCATGCCAACCGCTGCGTGACGGCGCTCGAGCGCAAGGAGGACGGCTACGACGAGGTGCTCGGCGTGTCGGCGATCGGCGCCGAGCCCGGCAGCGTCTTTCTCGAGTCGTGGCTCGGCGCGATGGCGGCGGCGTTCAACCCGCGCCGGTACGTCGCGCATTCGACGGTGGCCACCTGCGCCAACGCGGATCTCGGATTCTTCGTGAGTACGTTCGGCGCGTCGGTGGAGACCCAGGCGGCCCCGGGGAGCTTCACCAGCGTTCGGGGTTCGACCGCGCCCACATTGTGCTCCCCGGGTTTCTACCAGCCGGCGAGTGGTGCGACGGAGTGCGGCAGCTTGCAGCCGGGCCCCGGCAGCTTCGTCGGTGCAAGCGGCGCCAGCGCACCGACACCCGCACCCGCGGGAAGCTTTGTCCCCCTGCCCGGAGCGACAGCCCCCACAGCCTGCGCCGGCGGTTTCTTCCAGGCCTCTCCAGGCCAGGCCGACTGTTCGACGCCCACTCCAGCGGGCACCTTCACGACCGGAGGCGCGAGCGTGCCGACGGCGTGCCCGGCCGGGACCTACCAGAACATTGCAGGCCAGACGACATGCAATCCGGCGCCGGGTGGGAGCTTCACGCTGGCGGGCGCTACGATACCCGTCGCGTGCTCCCCCGGATCCTTCCAGCCGCTTACCGGTAGGTCGGCTTGCACCCCGGCGGGCGCCGGCTTCTTCGTGCCGACTTCGGGCGCGACGGGCGAGACCGCGTGCGCGGCCGGAACCACCTCTTCGCCCGGTGCGACGCAATGCGTCACCGCGCAATTCTCGCTCTCGATCGCGAAGAGCGGCACGGGCAGCGGTACGGTGACTTCCGCGCCGGCCGGAATCAGCTGCGGCTCGGCCTGCCTCGCGAGCTTCGATACCGGCGCCTCCGTCGCGCTCACCGCGACGCCCGATGCGAGCTCCATCTTCTCGGGATGGGGAGGCGCGTGCAGCGGCAGCGCCGCGTGCAACGTCACCATGGATAGCGCCAAGTCCGTGACCGCCGACTTCGAGCCCAGCACGAGCATTCCGCGCCTGGGCAACATCTCGACGCGCATGGACGTGCTCACGGGCAACAACGTGATGATCGCCGGCTTCGTGATCGGCGGCTCGACTCCGAAGACCGTCGCGATCACGGCGACCGGTCCCTCGCTCGCGGCGTTCGGCATCGCCAACCCGCTCCCGAATCCCATGCTCACGCTGGTGCGCCAATCGGATCACGCGGTGATCGCGACCAACGACGACTGGCAGGCGGACCCCAACGCTTCCCAGCTCACGGCGAGCGGCTTCGCGCCGACCGATCCGCGCGAGGCCGGAATCGTGGCGACGCTGCCGCCGGGCGCCTACACCGCGATCGTCTCCGGAGCCGGCAACGGCGTCGGCGTGAGCGTGGTGGGTGTCTTCGAGCTGGACCATCCCGATGTCCCGCTCGTGAACATCTCCACGCGCGGGTTCGTGCAGGGCGGCAACAACGTGATGATCGCGGGGCTGATCGTGCAGGGCAACGGGCCGCAGCAAGTGGTGATCACCGCGACCGGGCCTTCGCTCGCGCCGTTCGGCATCACCAACCCGCTCGCGAACCCGACCCTCACATTGGTCCGACAGAGCGACCACGCCGTGATCGGCACGAACGACGATTGGCAGACGAACGCCAATGCGGCCGACATCATGGCGAGCGGCTTCGCACCCACCGATCCGCTCGAGTCGGCGCTGCTGGTGACGCTCGACCCCGGCGCCTACACCGCGATCGTCTCGGGCGTGGGCGGCACCGGGGTCTCGGTGGTCGGCGTCTTCACCGTGCCCTGAGACTCGCGCGCCGCGCCTACTGCGCCGCCGCCCTGATCCTCGTGCGCGCCCAGCGGCGAAACTCCGTCCCGCCGAGCGGTGCCGAGATGTAATGCCCCTGCGCGAGCTCGCATCCCAACGCGAGCAGCATAGACCATTGCGCGAGCGATTCCACGCCCTCGGCCACGGCGACGATGGCGAGCTTCTTCGCGAGCTCCAGGCTCGACTCCACCATCGCGCGGCTCGAGGCCTCGGTGGTCGCACGGCGCACGAATCCCTGGTCGATCTTGAGCTCGGTGAAGGGAATCCTCGCGAGCCGCTCCATGGAGGAATACCCGGTGCCGTAATCGTCGATCGAGAGGCCGAACCCCTTCATCCTCAATCGCGAGAGGTTCTCGAGGGCCGGTCCCTCTTCGCGCACGGCGGCCGATTCGGTCACCTCGAAGGTCACGTGCTTCGCGTCCAGCGCGCTCTCGGCGACGAGCGCCGCCATGCGGTCGGCGAGCGTCACGTCGGAGAGCAGTGCGGGCGTGAGGTTCACCGATACGTCGGCCGCGATGCCCGCCTGGCGCCACTCCACGCAGTTGCGCACGGCATCGGCCACGACCGCGTGCGTGAGGGCCTCGATCCATCCGCCGTCCTCGACCGTCGGCATGAAGACGGACGGAGCGAGCAGCCCCTGGCCCGGGTGCCTCCATCGCACGAGCGCTTCGGCGCCCCGCAGCTGGCCCGTCTTCAGGTCGACCTTGGGCTGGAAGTGCGTCTCGAACTCGCCCGTGCGCAGTCCCCGCTCGACTTCCGAAGCCGCCACGAGCGGGGCGGCCCCGTCCGGCGCAGACGTCGATTTCTTCAAGTGGAGCGACCCGATGACCGCCTGCAGCTTCTTCGCCGTCAACGGCTTCTGGATCGCGCCGAGCAGCGTGACGTTGTAGGCCTTCGCCATCGACTCGACCGTGGACATGAGCGAGCGGTCGTGGCTGCTCACGAGGATCACGCCCGCGGGATGGCGCAGCTCCGCGATGCGGCGGATCAGCTCCATCCCGTCCATCCCCGGCATGTCGAGGTCCGTGATCACCACGTCGATGGAGTCGCCGGACAGGAGCTGCAGCGCCTCGGCGCCGTCGGCCGCCGCGACGACCGATCGCGCGCCGAAGTCCTTCAGCACGTTCGCCACCAGCCAGCGCTGGAACCCCTGGTCCTCCACCACGAGGAAACGAAGCCGCGCGATCTCGTTCATGTTCCGGACTCCACCCGTTCCACGCGGGACAAAAGGCGCTCGCTCTCGCGCTCGAAGTCGCGCGCCGCCGCGAGCACCGCCGTCCATTCGTTCGCCTGCGCCGCGCTCTCGACGCGCTCGCACGCGGCGGCGAGCGCGTTCGCGCCGATCGAGCCGCTCGCGCCGCGCATGCGATGCGCCGCCCTTCGCACCGCCTCGATGTCGCGCGCTTCCACCGCCGTCCGGAACGCCGTCTCCTCGGCGCGGTGGTGGCGCCGGAACTCGAGCAGGATCTCGCGCTCGGCCTCGGGGTCGCCGGAGGAGAACTCGGAGAGCACGCCCGGATCGATCACCGGCTCGTCGACGCTCGCCCTCGCCGGCGCGCGCACCCAGCGCTCGAGCTTCTCGCGCAATTGATCGAGCGTCACCGGCTTCGCCAGGTAATCGTCCATGCCGGCCGCGAAGCATTTCGCCGCTTCGTCGGCGAGCGCATTGGCGGTGCACGCCACGATCGGCAGCCGCGGCGCCGCGCCGTTCGCTTCCGAGGCGCGGATCGAACGCGCGAGCTCGTAGCCGTCCATCCCGGGCATGTTGCAGTCGGTGAAGAGCACGCCGGCGCCGCCGCGCTCGTGCAACCGCAGCGCCTCCTCGGCGTTGCCGGCGGTTTCCGCGGCGTAGCCGAGCGCCGCCATCTGCTTGGCGAGCAGCATGCGATTGATCGGATGGTCGTCGACGACGATCACCAGCGTTCCGGCGCTGCGCGCCTGCGCGACCGTCGGTGCACGCCGCGGCTGCACGCGCTGGAGCGGCGTGGCCGCAGCCGGTTCGGACCTCGACTCGGCCTTGGATGGGGCGGCGATCTGCAGCGAGAGGGTGAGCGATACCCTCGTCCCGGAGCCCTCGACGCTTTCCATCTCGAGGCTCCCGCCCATGAGCTCCGCGAGCCGGCGCGAGATGGAAAGCCCGAGGCCCGTGCCGCCCGTCGCGCTGCCCGCCTGGTTGAAGGGCGTGAAGAGCTTGCGCGCATCCTCGGCCGAGATGCCGACGCCGCTGTCGCGGACGGTGATTCGAACCGTTTGCGTGCGTCTCGTCGCATCCACCAGCTCGGCCGCGATGGCGATCTCGCCGCGCTCCGTGAACTTGATCGCGTTGCTCACGAGGTTATTCACGATCTGCTGGACGCGCAGCGGATCGAGCGAGAGGGCCGGCGCGATGCGCGCATCCACCTCGCGCCGCAGCGCGAGCCCCTTGCTGCTCGCGGTGCCGGAGTACATGTCGGAAACGCGCTCGACGAGGTCGCGCAGCGATGCCGGCTCCGTCCGCAGCTGGAGCTTCCCGGCGGCGATCTTCGAGAAGTCGAGGATGTCGTCGATGATGCGCAGCAGCGATTTCCCCGATTCGCGCACGACCTGGAGCGTCGTGTGCTGCTCGTGGTCCAGGCGCGTGAGGGAGAGGAGCTCGAGCATTCCCATCACCCCGAACATCGGCGTGCGGATCTCGTGGCTCATGGTGGCGAGGAAGGCGCCTTTGGCCTTCTCCGCTTCGAGCGCGGCCTGCCTGGCGCGCTCGAGCTCGCGGCTGCGCTCGCCGACCCCCATGTAGAGGCGCGCGTTCTCCACCAGCAGCGCGCCGAGCACGAAGCTGGTCGCGATGAAGCCGTAGATGCGCCCGGCGTAGAAGCCGACGTCGAAGCGGCCCGCGTTGAGGAGCGCCGAAAGCGCGACGTCGAAGATCCACGCCCACAGCACCACCATCAGCCACACGTCGAGCACCGAATGGGGCCGCCGGTGCCACAGGAAGAAGAGGCCCGCGATGCTCGCGAGCCATACCAGCCCGATGGTGGCGAGCATCGAGCCCGAGTATCCGTTGCCGCTCATGATCGCCGGAAGGCTGCGCGCGCCGACCGTGGCGAGCAGCACCAGCAGCACGGCGGCGACGCACACGCCAGCCACGCTCGCGAGGATGGGCGGCACGACGCTCGCCGACTCGTCCCTCGCATCCCACTTCGATCGATTGCCGAGCGCATACGCGATCACGAAGAGCGGGAAGCCCGCGTGCCAGAACATGTAGAGCCAGGCGGTCGTCTGCGGCCCCGCGGCGAGCAACCCGGACGGCGCGAAGAGGCCCGGGAACGAGAGCGCGTGCGCCACGGCGAGGAGCGCGGTGAAGAGATAGCCGCTACCCAGGGCGAGGAGCGAGCGCTGCCGGAAATAGCCGAATTGCCCGAAGAGCAGCGCCGCCGTGATCAGGTCGTTCGCGACGAGGGCCGACTCGTACGTCGGGATGAATGCGGGCACCGGGACCAGCGGCCGGCGCGCGAACGGCGCGATCGCGACGAACGCGAGCGCGGATACGAGGACCACCGTCACTGCGAGTCGCCGCTGCGCCGACGATGCGGCCGGGATGCGGAACAGGCCTTGGTCTTGCTTCAGTCGCCGCCTCCTTGTCGGTGGAATCGTGAGGGGCGCAGCCTCACACGCGCCGCACGACCCGCTGGTTTTTTCTTGCGCCGACCCCCTGAGGATCGAGCGCCCGGCAGGACCGGGTCTGTAGGACGCGCGCATGCCGTAGGGTAAGGGGAATCCTACATCGTTAACATGGATTAGTGAACCGCCTGCGCCCGTTTGACACCGATAGTCGCGCGGATTAGGTTTCGCGGTAGCGCTCTCGTAGCTCCGCAGCGACTCCTCCCGCCCCCTCCGACGCGACTTCGTGCATCGACGAGCGCGACGGAAGCGTCACGGGTCCACGAGGACCGAATGAGTTGTATGTCCCCAACGACTGCATCCAGGAGGAGGCGGGAATGACGGATCGGACCGAGGTGCAACGCGGCGAGGCCGCAGCCGGTGAGGGGGACGAGAGCTTCGAGGCCGGGCGGCGGCGCTTCATCCAGACGAGCCTCCTCGGCCTCTCGGCCGGGATGGCGGGCCTGCCGCTCGATTCGGCCTGGGCCGCGGACGACACGTCGGGCGGCGCTCCGCGGAAAGGCGGCACGCTGGTGATGGTGGTGCAACCGGAGCCGCCCACGCTCGCCTCGTACAACAACACGTCCGGCCCGATCGGCCAGGTCGCGCCCAAGGTCTACGACGGGCTGCTCGAGTACGACATGGACCTCAATCCGATCGCGGGGCTCGCGAAGTCGTGGATCGTGAGCCCGGATGGCAAGACCGTGACGTTCAAGCTCGAGGAGGGCGTCAGGTTCCACGACGGCAAGCCTTTCACGAGCGCCGACGTGCAGTACTCGATCATGGAGGTGCTCAAGAAAGTCCACCCGCGCGGGCCGACCAATTTCCAGGAGGTCGAGGCGGTCGATACGCCGGACGCGCACACCGCGATCTTCCGCCTCAAGAATGCGGCGCCCTACATGATGAAGGCGCTTTCGGCGTACGAATCGCCGATGGTGCCGAAGCACCTGTTCGAGGGGACCGACCTGCACAACAACGCCTACGCCAACAAGCCGATCGGCACCGGCCCGTTCAAGTTCGTGGAGTGGCAGCGCGGGCAGTACATGCGCTTCGACCGCAATCCGGACTACTGGCGCAAGGGCAAGCCGTATTTCGACCGCGTGGTGGCGCGGTTCATCGGCGAGGCGCAGACGCGCACCGCCGCCGTCGAGCGCGGCGAGGTCGCCTTCGCCGCCTACAACGCGGTGCCCAACGTGGATGCGAAGCGCCTGAGCACCTCGTCCACGCTCATGGTGACGACCAGGGGCTACGAGATGGACGCGCCCATCGTCGAGCTCGAGTTCAACACCAAGCGCAAGCCCTTCGACAACCAGAAGGTGCGCCAGGCGATCGCGTACGCCATCGACCGCAGGTTCGTGATCGACAACATCTGGTTCGGCTACGGCAAGCCCGCCACGGGGCCGATCAGCTCGAACTTCCGCGGCACCGGCCTCTACACCGACGAAGTGCTGCGCTACGACGTGCCCAACCGCATGCAGCTCGCGAACAGGCTGCTCGACGAGGCGGGCTATCCGCGCAAGGGCGACGGCACCCGCTTCGAGATGATGCACGACATCACGCCCTACGGCGAGGAATGGCGGCGCTTCGGCGAGTACGTGCAGCAGGTGCTGCAGCAGCTCGGCATCAAGGCGACGCTGCGCTACGAGGACGTGCCCACGTGGATCCGGCGCATCTACACGAACTACGACTACGACATGACCTCGGATTGGCTCAAGACCTTCGGCGATCCGGTGATCGGCGTGCAGCGCCAGTACTGGTCGAAGGCGATCCGGCCGGGGACGCCGTGGGTGAACGGGACGCGCTGGACCTCGCCCAAGGTGGACGAGCTGCTCGAGGCGGCGGCGGTGGAGCCCGATCCCAAGCGGCGCAACGAGCTCTATCACGAGTTCCAGAAGATCGTGGTGGAAGCCTCGCAGATCGTGTGGGTTATGGAGCTCGACTTCACCACCGTCTACAACCGCAAGCTGCAGAACGCGGTGATCAGCCCGCTGGGAGTGAACACCTCGTTCGACGGCGCCTGGATGAAGGCCTGAGGCGGGACGGGACGCGTGTCGGGGCGACTGACGGGGCGGTCGCGATGGCCGCTCTTCGTCCTGCGGCGGCTGCTGCAGGCGCTGCCGACGCTCCTCGTCATCGCGGTACTCAACTTCGGCATCATCCAGCTCGCGCCGGGCGACGCGGCCGACGTGCTCGCGGGCGAGTCGGGCGGCGCGACGCCCGAGTACATGGTGCAGATCCGGCACCAGTTCGGGCTGGACCAGCCGAAGTACGTGCAGCTCGCGAAGTACGTCGAGAACCTCTTCCGGTTCGACCTCGGCTACTCGTTCCGCGACGGCATGCCGGTGCGCGACCTCATCCTGCAGCGGCTCGGGCCGACGCTGCTGCTCATGGGAACCACGATCGTCGTTTCGATCGGGCTCGGCGTGCTGCTCGGCCTCGCCGCCGCCGCGCACGTGAAGACCTGGCGCGACGACGCGCTCACCGTGGTATCGCTCCTCTCGTACGCGACGCCGCTCTTCTGGGTGGGCCTCATGCTGATCGAGGTCTTCTCGCTCAAGCTCGGCTGGTTCCCGACCAGCGGCATGCAGACCGTGGCGGCGTTCTACGAGGGCTGGGATCGCGTGGTCGACATCGCGCACCATCTCGTGCTGCCGGCGCTCACGCTCTCGCTCTTCTACATGGCGCTCTACACGCGCCTCATGCGCGCCGCGATGCTCGAGCAGTGGGGCATGGACTACGTGACGACGGCGCGCGCGAAGGGGCTCACCGAGCGGCGCATCGCGTTGCGCCACGTGCTGCGCAACGCCGTCCTGCCGGTCGTGACGATGGCCGGCGTGCAGATCGGCGCGCTCCTCGGCGGCTCGGTCGTGGTGGAGACCGTGTTCGGCTGGCCGGGCATGGGGCTCCTCGCGTTCCAGTCGCTCTTCGCGCGCGACGTGAACCTGCTGCTCGGCATCTTCTTCGTGTCCGCGTGCCTCGTCGTGGTCGTGAACCTCGCCGTCGACCTCATCTACTTCGTGCTCGATCCCAGGATCGAGGTGCGGTGAGGCGCGCGATGGCGACCGCATGAAGCCGTTCTGGAAGCGGTTCTCGCGCAGCCGCGCGGCGGTGCTCGGGCTTGCGTTCTTCGCCGCCGTGGTGGCGATCGCGCTCGTCGGCCCGCATTTCTTCCCGAAGGGCCCGTTCGAGCTGGTCGCGAAGCCGTTCCAGCCGCCGGGCGAGGGCTATCTCTTCGGGACCGACATGCTGGGCCGCGACGTGGCGGCGGGCCTCGTCTACGGGGCGCGCACCTCGCTCGTGATCGGGCTCACCTCCACGGCGGTCGCGATCGTGATCGGCGCGCTGGTGGGCGGCATCGCCGGCTACTACGGGCGCTGGGTGGACGAGGCGCTCATGCGCTGGACGGAGATCTTCCAGACCATCCCGTTCTTCATCTTCGCGATCCTGCTGGTGGCGGTGCTGGCACCGTCGGTGAAGAGCGTGATCTTCGCGATCGCGGTGGTGTCGTGGCCGCCGATGTCGCGGCTCGTGCGCGGGGAGTTCATGGCGATGCGAAGCCGCGAGTTCGTCGAGGCGTGCATCGGCATGGGGATGAGCGACGCGCGCGTGATCTTCGTGCACATCCTGCCGAACTGCCTCTCGTCCGTGATCGTCACCGGCTCGCTCATGGTCGCGACCGCCATCCTCACCGAGTCGTCGCTTTCGTTCCTCGGCCTGAGCGACCCGAACCTCATGAGCTGGGGCTTCATGGTGGGTGCGGGACGCGAATTCCTGCAGCGCGCGCCCTGGCTCTGCGCGATCCCGGGCGCGGCGATCCTGCTCACGGTGCTCGCCATCAACCTGATCGGCGAGGGGCTGAGCGACGCGCTCAACCCGCGCCTGCGGCAGCTGTGAGCGTGAGCGTGAGCCAGGCCGAGACCGTCCTCGAGATCCGCGGCCTCACCGTCGACCTTCCCGAGGGCGCGGATCGCCGCCATGCCGTGAGCGACGTGAGCCTCGAGCTGCATCGCAACGAGATTCTGTGCCTGGTCGGGGAGTCGGGCTCCGGCAAGTCGGTGACTTCGCGCGCGGTGATGGGGCTGCTCGCCCACGGCGTGCGCTCGAGCGCGGGCGAGATCCTCTTCCGCGGCGAGGACCTGCTGCGGGCGACGCCGAAGCGCATGCGCGAGCTGCGCGGGAGCCTCGTCTCGATGATCTTCCAGGAGCCGATGACGGCGCTCAACCCGTTGAAGCGCGTTGGCGACCAGGTCGACGAGGTGCTCGCGGTGCACACGCCGATGCCGAAGTCGAAGCGCACCGAGCGCATCGTCGAGCTCTTCGAGGCGGTCCAGCTTCCCGAGCCGCGGCGGCTCCTCAGGAGCTTCCCGCATCAGCTCTCCGGCGGCCAGCGCCAGCGCGCGATGATCGCGATGGCGCTTGCATTGGAGCCCGCGGTCCTCATCGCCGACGAGCCGACCACGGCGCTCGACGTGACCACGCAGGCGCAGATCCTCGCGTTGATCGAGCGCATCCAGGCCGAGCGCCACATGGGCGTGCTCTTCATCACGCACGATTTCGGCGTGGTGTGCGAGATCGCCGACCGCGTCGCCGTGATGCAGAGCGGCAAGATCGTCGAGACCGGCAGCGTGCGCCAGGTGCTCGGCGCGCCGCGGCACCCGTATACCCGGTCGCTCATCGCCGCGATCCCGGGGCTCGTGCCCAGGGAACGGAAGCGCCAGCCGGATGCGCCGCCGCTCCTTGCCACGATCGCGCTCGCGAAATCGTTTCGCTCCGGCGGATCGCTCTTCGGGCGCAAGGACCAGCGCGTGGTGCACGCGGCGAAGAGCGTCGACCTCGCGATCCGCCGCGGCGAGACGCTGGGGCTCGTCGGCGAATCGGGCTCGGGAAAGTCCACCGTCGCGCGCTGCGTCGCGCGGCTCGCGGAGGCCGACGACGGCCGCATCCTCCTCGCCGGCGTGGACTTGAGGCCGCTCTCGCGACGGGAGCTGCGTCCGTATCGGCGGCGCATCCAGATGGTCTTCCAGGATCCGTACGGATCGCTCAATCCGCGCCGCACCGTGGGCCAGCTCATCGCCGAGGGGCCGATGGTGCACGGCATGGCGCAGGCGGCGGCGATGGCGAAGGCCTCGGAGTTGCTCGAGCTGGTCGGCCTCGACCCGCGCGCCGTGAGCCGCTATCCGCACGAATTCTCCGGCGGCCAGCGGCAGCGCATCGGCATCGCGCGCGCGCTCGCGCTCGAGCCCGAGGTGCTGGTCGCCGACGAGCCGGTCTCGGCGCTCGACGTCTCGATCCAGGCACAGGTGCTGAAGCTCCTCGCCGACATCCGTGACCGACTGAACCTCACCATGCTCTTCATCACGCACGACCTGCGCGTGGCGGCGCAGGTCTGCGACACCATCGCCGTCATGCGCTCCGGAGAGATCGTGGAATACGGAACCACCGCGGAAGTCTTCCGCAACCCGCAACACGCCTATACGCGCGAGCTGCTCGCTGCCGTTCCCGGCAAGGAGTTGGGCGGCGCGTCGGGCCTTGGCAACGAGGAGGCCTCGGCATGAAGAGCCTGCCCGCCGATCCGCTGGAGGCGATCACGCTCGAGGAATTCGGCCGACGCCTTCGTGGCGGAGGCATCAGCGTCGAGTCGGCGACCCGCGCCTACCTCGAACGGATCGCGCTCCTCGAGCCGAAGATCGCCGCCTTCGTGCACGTCGCCGAAGCGAAGGCGCTCGAGCAGGCGCGCGCGATCGACCGGCTGCTCGCGGCGGGCACGGACCTGGGGCCGCTCATGGGCGTTCCCGTGGCCGTGAAGGACCTCCTCACGGTGGACGGCATGCCGCGGCCGAGGTGCGGGTCCGACGTGGATATCTCCGACCTTGTCGAGCCCGAGGGCGGGTTCGTGCGTCGATTGAAGCGCGCCGGCTGCGTGATCCTCGGCAAGACGCGCATGACCGAGTTCGCGTTCGGCCTCGTGAACGTGAAGCACGCCACGCCGTGGAATCCGGTCGATTCGAAGGTCCACCGCATGCCGGGGGGGTCGAGCGGCGGCTCGGCGGCGGCCCTCGCGGCGGGGATGTGCGCATTCTCGATCGGCTCCGACACCGGCGGCTCGGTGCGCCATCCCGCCGCGATGTGCCGGCTCTTCGGCTACAAGAGCACGTACGGAATGTGGCCCGTCGACGGCACGTTCCCGCTCTCCGCGAGCCTCGACAGCATCGGCACGTTCACGCGCTCGGCGCAGGATGCGGCGCTCGTGTACGCCGCGCTTTGCTCCAGGCCCGAGCCACCGCGCCGCGCACTGCGCGGGCTGCGCCTCGGGCGCCCGCAGCGGCACTATTTCGAGGAGCTCGCGCCGGACGTATCGAAGGCGACCGAGGAGGCGCTGGCAAAGCTGGGCGAAGCCGGCGTGGAGATCGTGCCGATCGAGGTTCCGGAGACCGCGGAGATCGACGCGGTGTTCGGGCCGGTCGTGACGCTCGAGCTGCTCGCCTTCCTCGGGCGCGATCGTTTCCTCGCGGCGAAGGACATCCTCGATCCCATCGTGTGGAATCGCACCGTGCCGCTGCTCGACTATCGCGCGACGGACTACCTGCGCGCGCGTCGCCGCCTGGACCCGCTTCGCCGGATCGCACGCGAACGGATGCGCGGCCTCGACGGCTGGATCACGCCGACCACGCCCGATACGCCGGTGCCGCTGGAAGAGCATCGCACGCCCGAGAAAGCCGCCGCATGGATCCGCCGCGGCACGCGCAACACGCGGCCGGGCAACATGTTCGGCCAATGCGGCGTGTCGTTGCCCATTTCCGGCGCGGAGCTTCCCGTCGGGCTGCAGATCGTCTGCGCGCCCGGCGAGGACGAGCGGCTGCTTTCGATCTCGCGCGGCGTGGAAGGGCGGCTCGGCGTCGCCGCGCCCGCCGACATGTCGCCCTTCCTGTGACGACGACCGTCTTCCCCGCGAAGAAGATCCTCACGATGAATCCGGCGCAGCCGGAGGCTTCGTGCGTCGCGGTGCGCGAGGGACGCATTCTCGCGGTGGGAAGCGCGCAGGAAGCGGCGGGGTGGGGCGCGCACCAAACCGATTCGCGCTTCGCCGCGAAGGTCCTCATGCCCGGGCTGGTGGAAGGCCACTCGCATTTGATGGAAGGCGGCTTCTGGCGATACGCCTACGTGGGCTATCACGACCGGCGCGGTCCCGACGGTCGCCTCTGGAAAGGCCTGCGATCCTTCGACGAGGTGGTCGAGCGCCTCACGGAGTTCGAGCGCACGATGCGCGATCCGGCAGAGCCGCTCCTCGCCTGGGGCTTCGATCCGATCTACTTCGGCGGCGAGCGCATGACGACGCGCGAGCTCGATCGCGTCTCGGCGACGCGGCCGATCGCCGTGCTGCACGCGAGCATCCATCTCCTCAACGTGAACACGCCGATGCTGCGCAAGGCGGGCATCGACCCGCACACGGCCGTGGATGGAATCGCCCGCTATGCGGACGGCTCTCCCTCGGGCGAGCTGCAGGAATTCGCGGCGATGTTTCCCGTCATGCGCGCGATCGGCAACGCCTTCGCCCGCGGCGGCAGGACGCAGGAGGGCCTGTGGTGCTTCGCGCGCATCGCGCAGCTCGCCGGGGTCACGACGGCGACCGACCTGCTGAGCGACTGGAAGGAGGAGTCGGTCGCGAATCTCCTTCGCGTGACGAGCCACGACGACTTTCCCGTGAGGATCGTCTCCGCGTACCGCGACCTGGACGCGCCATCCGAGACCGAGAACGGCCTGCGCCGCCTCGAGGAGCTGCGGCGGTTCAACGGCGAAAAGCTGCGCTTCAGCCTCGTGAAGCTGGTGGTCGACGGCTCGATCCAGGGATTCACCGCGCGCCTGCGCTGGCCCGGCTACTACAACGGCCGCCCGAACGGCATCTGGATCGTCGCGCCCGCGGAGCTCGCGGCCGTGGTCGCGCGCCTGCACGCCGCCGGCGCGCACCTGCACATCCACGCCAACGGCGATGAGGCGACCGAGGTCGCGCTCGACGCGCTCGAGCGCGCGCTCACGCGACATCCGAGGCCCGACCACCGCCATACGCTGCAGCATTGCCAGATGGCGGACGCGGCGCAGTTCCGGCGCATGGCACGCCTGGGCCTGTGCGTGAACCTCTTCGCGAACCACGTCTATTACTGGGGCGACGTGCACTACACGCAGACGATGGGTCCCGACCGCGCGAACCGCATGGACGCATGCGCGAGCGCGCAGCGCTTCGGCGTTCCCTTCGCGATCCACTCCGACGCGCCGATCACCCCGCTCGGGCCGCTCTTCACCGCATGGTGCGCCGTGAACCGGATGACAGCGTCGGGACGCGTGCTCGGTCCCGGCGAGCGCATCGACGTGGCGCAGGCGCTCTCGGCGATCACGCTGGGAGCGGCGTACACGCTCAGGATGGACCACGAGATCGGCTCCATCGAGGTCGGCAAGCGCGCCGATTTCTGCGTGCTCGACGACGATCCGCGCGCGCTCGCGCCGGAGCGGCTCAAGGATGCGAGCGTGTGGGGCACGGTCCTCGGCGGCAAGGTGTTCGAGGCCCCCCATGCCTGAGGCGGCGTCCGCTCCGGGCCGCATCCCGCTCACCGTCGTGGGCGGATTCCTCGGCGCCGGGAAGACCACGCTGGTGAACCGGATCCTCGCGGGCCTCGCCGGGATCCGCGCGGCCGTCCTCGTGAACGATTTCGGGTCGGTCAACATCGACGCGGCTCTCATCGCCGATCACGACGGGAAGACGATCTCGCTCGCCAACGGCTGCGCGTGCTGCTCCATCGGCGGCGATCTCGCAGAGGCGCTGGTCGACGTCATGGGCCGCGCGCCGGCACCGCAATGGATCGTGGTCGAGGCGAGCGGCGTGGCCGACCCGTGGCGAATCGCCCAGGTCGGGCTCGCCGATCCGGGGCTCGAGCTCGACGGCGTGGTCGTGCTCGTGGATTGCGCGGCGGCTCCCGCGCAGCTCGACGATCCGCGGTTGGAGGATACGCTCGCGCGGCAGATCCGCGCGGCCGACATGGTGGTGCTGAACAAGCGCGACCTCGTGGATGAGAGCGACGCTCGTGCGATGCGCGCTCGCATCGCGACCCTGGCGCCGGCGGTTCCGGTGCTCGAGGCGGCCCACTCCGAGGTGCCGCCGGAGGCGCTCACGAGCCTCGCAGCCGTCGCCGCCGCGCGCGACACGGGGCACGATACCGAGGCCGACCATGGATCGCGCTTCGAAGCGGTGACCCTCGTCTGCAACGGGCGCTTCCGCGCCGCACGGCTGCGCGAGCTGCTCGGGCGCATGCCCGAAGGCGTGCTGCGGGCGAAGGGCATCGTGCGCACCGACGAGGCCGATGCGCAGGTGCTGCAATTCTGCGGGCGTCACGGGAGCTTGCGCCGGATCGAGGGCGCCGCCGCCGCGGAGATTGGAAACATCGTCGCGATCGGGCTGCGCGGACGGTTGCCGAGAGCGCCGCTGCGCCGGGCGCTGGCCGGTGCGCTCTTCCGCATGGAGGACTGAGCATGGCGAAGCCGCCTTCGGGAAAAACCTACGATCCTTCGTACGATCCCCTCGTCTCGACGATCCCGGGCGAGGGACAGGACTACCCGCCCACGTACTGGGCCGCGAGCGCGGGAGCGCAGCCGCAGGATGACGGCCCCGTCGATCGCGATCTCGACGCGGATGTCGCGATCATCGGCGCCGGGTTCACGGGCCTCGCCTGCGCGCTCTTCCTCGCGCGCGAGCACGGCATCCGGGCGACGGTGCTCGAAGCGAATCGCGTGGGCTGGGGCTGCAGCGGCCGCAACGGCGGGCAGGGACAGCTCGCGAGCGGACGCCTCAAGCGCTCGCAATGGATCGAGCGCTGGGGGCGCGGCGTGGCGCTCCGCCTGCACGACGAGATTCGCGAGGGCTTCGAGACGTTCCGCGGCCTGTTGGGCGAGATCGAATGCGATGCGCAACCGGGCGGCCATCTCTACGTCGCGCACCGGAAGAAGAAGATGCAGGCGCTGCGGTCCGAGGCGCGGGTATGGAAGGACGTGTTCGGCTACGAGACCTCGATCCTCGATCGCGCCGAGGTGCATCGCCGCTACGTGCGCGACGAGGATGCGGCCGGCGCCATGCACGAGCCGATCGGCATCAGCGTGCATCCGCTGAAGCTCGCCTACGGGTACCTGCGCCTCGCGCGCGGGCTCGGCGCGAAGGTGCATCCCGCGAGCCCGGTGATCGATTGGGAGTCGCGCGGCGATGTGCATCACCTGCGTACGCCGGGCGGAATCGTGCGCGCACGCGCGGTCGCGGTCGCGACGGGAGGCTATACGGGCCGGCAGCTCCATCCGTCGCTGCGCGCGCGGATCATGCCGATCCTCTCCAACTCGCTGGTGACGCGGCCGATGACCGCGGCCGAGAAGGCGGCTTGCAATTTCCTCACCACCGAGGCGATCACCGATACGCGCACCTTGCGCTTCTATTATCGGCGCCTTCCCGACGATCGCCTGCAGATGGGCAGCCGCAGCGCCATCACCGGCGCGGACGCGCAGCATCCGCGCCACCTGCGGCTCCTCGTGGAGGCGATCGCCCGGAAATTTCCGCCGCTCGCCGGCATCGAGGTCGAGCACTCGTGGTGGGGCTGGGTCGACATGAGCCACGACATGATGCCGCGCATCTGGCAGCCGGACGCGCGTCAGGCCATGTTCTATGCCCTCGGATACGGCGGGAACGGCGTTTCGTATTCGGCGCAAGCGGGACGGCGCATGGCGCAACGCATCGCGGGGAAGGACGTTCCGGACCTGCCGATCTTCGATTCGCCGCTTCCGACCCATCCGCTCGCGCCGTTCCGGCGCCTCGGCCAGCGCATGCTCTATCGCTGGTACTACGTGCGCGACGAGCTGCTCTAGGGGCCGGTCGCGAAATCCCCGGCCGCGTTGCGACCCGCACGGGCGATGCCTTCTTGGGCTTTCGCCGGGCTGAATCGCGGAATAGCGAACGGCGCCGGCTGTTCACCGCGCAAGGGGTTTCTCCGGGAGGGCCAGATGCGCGCATGGATCCTGCGGTTCCACGTCCTTCTCGTCCTGCTCGCGTTAAGCGCCGGCGTGCAGGCGTCGTACCACCTGTGGACCATCACGCAGCTCTACTCCAACGCGGATGGCAGCGTGCAGTTCATCGAGCTCCAGGCGCTCGCGGGCGGCGAGGAGTTCCTCGCCGGCCACACCATCGTCTCCGCGCAGGGCGGCAGCTCGCACTCGTTCATGTTCCCGGCCAACCTTCCCGGCGACACCGCGACCACCATGACCGAGGGCGGCGGCTACTACGGCGGCGGCAGCATGACGACCACGTACAGGACCATGCTCATCGCCACCCAGGGATTCGCCGCCCTGAACGGCGTGCGGCCGGACTACGTGGTTCCGAACGGCTTCCTCTTCACCTCGGGCGGAACGCTCACCTACGGCGAAGGCGCGGACGTGATGACCTACGGCGCGCTGCCCACCGACGGCAAGATGGCGCTCTATCGCAACGGCATGCCGGGCGTCAACCTGCCGCAGAATTTCGCCGGCGACGCCGCCTCGATCACGCAGACCGCGACGGCCGAGGCGCCCGGTCCGTTGAGCGGGCTGTGGTGGAACGCGAGCGAGTCCGGCTGGGGCGTCGACTTCACCCAGCGGCGCAACGTGATCTTCGTCGCGTGGTACACGTACGACGCGAGCGGCAATCCCAAATGGTACGTCGCCTCCAACTGCACGATGCCGGTCGCCGGCGCGACGAGCGGCACTTGCAACGGCTCGCTCTACGAGGTCGACGGGCCGACCTTCTTCGGGACCGCATTCAACCCGGCGATGGAGAGCGTGACCACGGCGGGATCGATGAGCGTCGTGTTCCAGGACGCGAACGACGCGATGCTCACCTATACGCTCGGCGGGCAGAGCCGCACCGTCGCCATCACGCGCCAGCCGATTTCCAGCGGCCCGACGCCGGGCGTCGATTACACGGATCTGTGGTGGAACCCGAGCGAGTCGGGCTGGGGGCTCGCCGTCACGCAGCAGGGAAGCGTCATGTTCCTTGCGTGGTACGTCTACAACGGTTCCGGCAAGCCGATGTGGTACGTGGCCCCGGACTGCGTCGTGAGCGGCAGCGCGTGCACCGGGACGCTCTACAGCACCACCGGGCCCGCGCTCGGCACGGCGTTCGACCCGACCAAGGTGCAGGCCACCATGGCGGGCACCGTGACGCTGATGTTCAGCGATGCCAACAACGGGACGCTCAGCTACACGGTGAACGGCGCGAGCGCCAGCAAGCCGATCACGCGCCAGGTGTTCTAGCCGGTCGCGCGCATGCGTGCGGCCGCGCGGCGCGCGAGCCCCACGCAGGCGACGCCCAGCAGCGTGACGAGCGAGAGCAGCGCGAAGCCGCGGCCGTAGCTCCAGTGCACGCGGTCGTGCAGCGCGGCGAAGGTCGGCGGCATCACGATGACGCCCGCGTAGGTCCACACCAGGCTTCCGCCCACGGCGAAGCTCACGCTCCCCGGCGGGCTGAGCCGTGAGATGAGCGCCATGTACACGCCGTTCCACCCCACCGCGCAGAAGCCGAAGAAGGCGCTCGTCGCGATCACCGCGGCGAGCGGCCACTGCCGTGCGATCGCCGCCGTGAGGAGCGCGCCGATCGTCGCGAGGAGCCCGTTGAGGATGAGCGCGAGCCCGCCGGAGCGCAGCCGGTCCGCGATCCATCCCCAGGTGAGCCGGCCGGCCGCGCCGCTCGCGTGGGTGATCGAGAGCACCGTGCCGGCGAGCACGAGGCTCATCCCGGCGTCGCCCACGAGGTAGGTCGCGAGGAACCCGGTGAGCGAGAGCTGCACCGCGGAATAGAGCAGCGACGTGAAGGCGACCCAGCGCAGCGGAAGGTGGCGCCACACCAGCGTGAAGCTGTGGAGCGCGGACGCGAGGATCGGCGCGCCGGGCTGCCGGTCCGTATCCCACGCGCCGCGCACGACTCCGATCCACATTCCGAGCGCCGTGAGCAGCAGCGCGCACGCCGCGAGCGCCCATTGCCAGCCGAAGGCCACCGCGAGCGGGGGCGCGAGGACGCCCGAGAGGATGCCGCCGATCGGCACGCCCGTTTGCTTGATCGAGTAGAGCAGGTTCATGCCGCGCTTCGAGGGAATGCGCGCGAGCAGTTGCGAAGCGGCGGGATTGGGGATTCCGTATCCGAAGCCCATCGCGATCGCGCCCGCGACCGCGCCCGCCAGCGAGCCGGAGGCCGTGATCGCGCAGCCGGCGGCGATCAGCCACAGCGTGAGCTGGCTCGAGCGCACCGCGCCATAGCGCGCGACGATGCCGCCCGCCGCGGAAGTGGAGATCATCGCGCCGAAGAACACGATGCCCACCTGGTAGCCGATCAGGGCTGGGCTCACGCCGAGGCCCTTGCCGGCGGCCGGAGCGATCGCCGCGAGCACGAGGATGCCGAGCGTGGAGAGCGACTGCGTCGCGGTGGTGAGGAGCAGCACCGGGACGACGGGAAGCTCGGGTGCCGGCGGGGGCGCGCTGGAACGGGAGGGCAAGGACGACGGCCGCTTCGGGATCTATGCGCAACGATACCCGATCGCGCGAGGCGCAGCTGCGCGATCCTCGCCGCGCGCGACGGGCTTTCAGCGCGGCAGCTTGTAGTACACGACCAGCAATCCCACCACGAGACCGAGAAAGCACGCGAGGCTGCCGTCGAGCGGTCCGAGGAGCTGGTGCGCCTCGTCCGGCGCCCGGTAATAGAAGCTCGGCTGGAAGCCGAACGATTCCAGCGTCGTCGCGACCGGCGCCGGGAGATAGGACTTCGCGAGCTTGTACACGAAGCCGAAGGCGAGGATCCAGAGCGGCATCAGCAGGATGAGGATCGTGAGGCGTCCCATCAGCCGGAAGCGCTCCTTGCGCGCGACGGGATAGGAGGCGTGCGTCCACGGGAAGAGCACGATCGCGAGGATGAGCAGCGCGAGGAAGAGCGGCGTCAGCACGCCGAACGCGAAGCCGCCGAGCACCTTCGCCCCGAACACGGTGAGGCCGGGGCGCACCAGGATCGCGTTCGAAAGGAACGGCGCGTGCGCTTCGAGCCACAGGCGGTCGAGCGCGATGCCCGCGACGAATCCGGCGAGGACCAGCAACGTAGCGACCCTGCGCGTGCCCATTCCGCCTCCCTCACCGGGCGCTTCGCCGCATCGACGACGCCCGTTGCCACCTAGCGTAGTCAATCAGCGTGGCGAGGGCAACGACTCCTGCGCGAAGGCCTTCGCGAGCCCCTCGTCGAGCAGCGCGCAGATCTCGCGCTCGACCGCGGATTCGGACGTCACGCCGCGCGGCGTGCAGCGCGCGCGTTGTCGACTTCCGTTCGCACCGCCTGGCATTCGGGGCCGCCCAGGACCGCCGCCAGCGCGTCGAGGAACACGCGCGTCTTCGCGGGCATCAAGCGCCTTCCCGGAAAGACGGCCCATGCGCTCACCGGCGCCGGCCGCCATTCCGGCAGCACGCACAAGAGCTCCTTGCGCTTCACGTGGGCGAGCGCGAAATGGTCGTTCACGGCCGCGATGCCGGCGCCCTTCAGGGCGAGGCGCATGAGGAGCTCGGGTGAATTGGCCATCGCGCGCGTGGGCGGCACGCCGTGCCACTGCTGCTTGCCGCGATGCAGCGTCCACGGCATCGGCTCTCCGGTGCGCGAGGTCACGTGCAGCGCGTCGTGCTCCATCAACGCCTCGGGCTCCGCCGGCTTGCCGCGCCGCTTGAGATACGCGGGCGAGGCGTAGAGCCCATTGGTGAAGACCGCGACGCGGCGCGCGGCGAGGGACGCATCGTCGCGCAGGTCGCCCATGCGGATCGCGAGGTCGAAGCCCTCGCCGATGAGGTCCACGAAGCGCGCGGATAGGTCGATATCGAGCCGGATCGCGGGATGCTTCAGCGCGAAGGCGGCGAGCATCGGACTCATCACCAGGTTGCCGAAGTCGCCCGGCATCGTGACGCGCAGCCGCCCGCTCGGCTGCAGCTGCCGGTTCGCCGCGAGCGAGGAGGCCGCCTCGACGTCCTCGACGACGTGGCGCGCGTGCTCGAGCACCGCCTGGCCGAGCTCGGTGAGCGTGAGCTTGCGCGTCGTGCGCTGCAGCAGCCGCTCGCCGAGCTGCGATTCGAGCGCGCTCACGCGCCTGGACACGGTGGACTTGGGCACGCCGAGCCGCTCGGCGGCGCGGGAGAAGCTGCCGAGGTCGGCGACGCGCGCGAAGAGCAGCAGGTCGTTCGGCTCGAGGGCGGAAGCTCTCATGGGTCGCTCCGGAGTGTTCCAAGGATGGAACAATGATATCCGATTCGAGGGCTTCCGACCCATCCATGGAACCCCTATATTTCCTCCATCGCCGACCCCATTTGATCGAGGACACCATGAAGATCCTGCAGATCCACTCCAGCGCGCGCCGCGAAGCCTCGCAATCGTCGCGCCTCGCCCGGCGCATCGTCGAGCGCCTTGCCGCGGGCGAACCGAACGTGGAAGTCGTCGTGCGCGACCTCGGGAGCGATCCCCATCCGGTGCTCGACGAGGCGGCGCTCGGAGCGCTCTTCACGCCTTCCGTGCAGCGCACCCCCGAGCAGGCCGCGCGGGTGGCGCTCGACGACGCGCTCATCGAGCAGGTGAAGGCCGCGGACGTGGTGGTGCTCGGCGTGCCGATGTACAACTTCGGCGTCCCCGCGCAGCTCAAGAACTGGATCGACGCCATCTCGCGCGCGGGCGTCACGTTCCGCTACACCGAAAAGGGGCCGGAAGGGCTCCTTCAGGGCAAGACCGTCTACGTCGCGCTCGCGCGCGGCGGGCTCTATCGCAACACGCCGTCCGATACGCAGGTACCCTATCTGAGGACGGTGCTCGCCTTCCTCGGCATGACCGACGTGCGCTTCGTGTATGCCGAAGGCCTCGCGATGGGCGAGGAGGCCGAGCGCAAGGGCATCGCCTCCGCCTGGGAGCAGATCGAGGAAGTCGTCGCGGCCTGATGCCGCGGCATGCACAGGAGATTTCGCAATGGCCACGACCACCAGCATCGATGCAGTCACCCGCAGCCGCGCGGTCGAGCGGGTGCAGGCGGGAATCCCGACCTCCGACGGCGCGGGCGTGAAGCTCACGCGTGTCGTCACGCAGCCGCTGCAGCACCGGCTCGATCCGTTCCTCATGCTCGACGCGTTCGGCACGGACGATCCGCAGGACTACATCGCCGGCTTTCCGGACCATCCGCACCGCGGCTTCGAGACGGTGACCTACATGATCGCGGGCCGCATGCGCCATCGCGACAGCGCGGGCCACGAGGGGCTGCTCGCGAACGGCGGCGTGCAATGGATGACCGCCGGGCGCGGCGTCGTGCACTCCGAGCTTCCGGAGCAGGACGAGGGGCGCATGGAAGGCTTCCAGCTCTGGCTCAACCTGCCCGCGCGCGACAAGATGCGCACGCCCTGGTACCGCGATTTCCAGGCCGCCGACATCCCGGAGGCGACGACCCCCGAGGGCGTGAAGGCGCGCGTCATCGCGGGCGAATCGCAGGGCGTGAAAGGCGCCATGCAGCGCGAGGTGACGGAGCCGCTGTACCTCGATCTCGAGATTCCGGCGGGCGCCACGTTCGCGCAGCCGATTCCCGCGGGGCACAACGCTTTCCTCTACGTGTATCGCGGCGAGGTCGAGGTCGAGGGAACCGACGTCCCGGTGCAGCGCCTCGCGATCCTCGCGAACGATGCCGACGCCGACGGCGTGGTGCTGCGCGCGAAGCAAGACGCGCGGGCGCTCCTCATCGCCGGCAAGCCCCTGCGCGAGCCGATCGCGCAGTACGGCCCGTTCGTGATGAACACGGAGGGCGAGATCCGGCGCGCGATCCTCGACTACCAGGCGGGACGATTCACGTCGCAATGAAGCGCACGCGCCTGCAGGCGCGGGCCTGCAAGCGCGTTCGCCCGGATGCAGGACGCACATCGCTTGCCGAAAAATGCTGCCGAGGCGCCGCGCGGAACTCCGCTCGCCGGGCGCGGACCCACGAGCATGCAACGCAAGTCCCTGCGCTTCGGGGCCGGATTCCGCGTGACGCTCGGCAACGCGCGCTCGCAGTCGGCCACCATGGTCATCCGCCCCGGAAAGAGCGAGGGCGGGCCGGACAATCGCCATCGCGGCGCCGACCAGTGGCTCTACGTGGTGGACGGCGAGGGCGAGGCGCTCGTGAACGGGCGGCGGCTCGCGCTGGCACCCGGCACGCTGCTCCTCATCGAGAAGGGCGACCGGCACGAGGTCCGCAACACCGGCCGTGCGCCGCTCCGGACCGTCAACTTCTACGTGCCGCCGGCCTACGACGCTTCCGGCGAGGAGCTTCCATGCGGGAGCCGCTGACCGGGCGCAATCGATCTCGTCGATCGCCGGCCACCGGAGCCGCTTCCCTTTCGCCATCAGGATTTCCTCGAGGAGCCGTTCCATGGATGCCCGATCCGATCCCGCCGTCGACCTCTTCACGCCGTACGAGATGGGGCCGCTGCGCCTGAAGAACCGGATGGTGATGGCGCCGCTCACGCGCAGCCGCGCCGAAGCGGGCAATGTCCCTTCGCGCATGGCGGCCGCCTACTACAGCCAGCGCGCGGGCGCGGGGCTCATCGTCACCGAGGCGACCCAGGCGAGCGCCGGCGGCCAGGGCTACATCGCGACCCCCGGCATCCACTCCGACGAGCAGGTGGGCGGCTGGAGAAAGGTCACCGATGCGGTGCATCGCGCGGGCGGGCTCATCTTCGTGCAGCTCTGGCACGTGGGGCGCATTTCGCATCCCGATTTCCGCAACGGCGAGCTGCCCGTCGCGCCTTCCGCGATCGCGCCGCGCGGCGTGCAGACCTACACCGCGCACGGCTTGGAGGACATCCCGATCCCGCGCGCGCTCGATGCCGGCGAGCTGCCCGAGATCGTGCGCGAGTTCCGCGTCGCGGGCGAGAACGCGAAGGCGGCCGGCTTCGACGGCGTCGAGGTGCACGGCGCGAACGGCTACCTGCTCGACCAGTTCCTCGAGAGCGGCACCAACCAACGCACCGATTCCTACGGCGGCAGCGTCGAGAACCGCGCGCGCCTGCTCTTCGAGGTGATCGACGACCTCATGACCACCTGGGGGCCGGAGCGCATCGGCGTGCGGCTCTCCCCGGGCGGCTCGTTCAACGACATGTGCGACGCGAACCCGCAGGAGACCTGGGGCTACGTCGCGAAGCGCATGGCGGGATTGAAGCTCGCATACCTGCACCTCATCGAGCCCACGCCGGCGCAGGGCGAGCATGCGACGCCGGATCTTTCGGCGCGTTTCTTCCGCCCGCTTTTCCCCGGCACGCTGATGGTCGCGGGCGGCTACACGCTCGAGCGCGGCAACGCGGTGCTCGCCGCCGGCGCCGCGGACCTCGTCACGTTCGGCCGGCTCTTCCTCGCCAATCCCGATCTCGCGGAGCGCTTCCGGCAGCGCGCGCCGCTCAACGAGCCGAACGCGGCGACGTTCTACGGCGGCGGCGCGGAAGGCTACATCGATTACCCCACGCTCGGCGAAGCGAAGGCGGCCTAGAAGTTCACCCGGTCGCCGCCCTTGAGCCGGAGGATCGCGCGCGCCTCGTCGGGCGTGGCGACCTCGAGCCCGAGCCCCTCGACGATCTGCCGCGCCGCGCGCACCTGCTGCGCGTTCGACTCGGCGAGCTTGCCCGGGCCGATCCAGAGCGAGTCCTCGAGGCCGACGCGCACGTTGCCGCCGAGCGCGGCCGACTGCGCGGCGATCGCGAGCTGGTTCTTTCCCGCGCCGAGGACGCTCCACACGTATTGATCCCCGAACAGGCGATCGGCGGTGCGCTTCATGTGCGCGACGTCCTCCGGATGGGGACCGATGCCGCCGAGGATGCCGAATACCGACTGGATGAAGAAGGGCGGCTTCACGAGCCCGCGATCGGCGAAGTGGCGCAGCGTGTAGAGATGGCCGATGTCGTAGCACTCGATCTCGAAGCGCGTGCCGTTCGGCGCGCAGGTCTCGAGGATGAAGCGGATGTCCTTGAAGGTGTTCCGGAAGATGCGCTCGTCGGAACCGGCGAGGTAGGGCCGCTCCCAGTCGAACTTGAATTCCGGGTAGCGCTCGAGCATCGGGAAGAGGCCGAAGTTCATCGAGCCCATGTTGAGCGAGGCGACCTCCGGCTTGAAGTGCGCGCACGGCCTCACGCGCTCGTCCACCAGCATGGTGGGCGCGCCGCCGGTGGTGATGTTCACGACCACGTCGCATGCCGCGCGGATGCGGGAGAGGAACGGCGCGAACGCCTCCGGGCGCTGGTCCGGCCGGCCGTCCTTCGGGTCGCGCGCGTGCAGGTGCACGATGGCGGCACCCGCCTCGTGCGCGCCGATCGCCGCTTCGGCGATCTCCTCGGCGGTGATCGGCAGGTAGGGCGACATCGTGGGCGTATGGATCGCGCCCGTGACGGCGCACGTGATGATCACTTTGCGGGGGGATTTCGGCCGGGCTTGTGCCATGTTCCGGTGTCCTGCGGATGCGGAAGGTTCCCGCGCAGGTTAGCATGCGCGCGATGGGTCCCGGCCCATCGCCGCGATCGCGGCGGCCGGGACGACGAGGCGGAGCATGGACCTGGACATTCGCGGGCTGCGCGTGATGGTGAGCGCGGGCGCATCGGGAATCGGGCTCGCCGTCGCGCGTGCCTTCGTGCGCGAGGGCGCGAGGGTGCACGTGTGCGACGTGGACGAGCTCGCGCTCGAGCGGTTGCGGTCCTCGGATCCGGCGATCGGCTCCAGCCGCTGCGACGTGGCTTCGCGCGAGGACGTGCGGCGTTTCTTCGACGAGGGCATCGCGAAGCTCGGCGGCCTCGACTGCTTCGTGAACAATGCCGGCATCGCCGGACCCACCGGCAAGGTGGACGAGATCGACCCGGCCGAGTGGGACCGTTGCATCGCGATCGACCTCACCGGGCAGTTCAACTGCGCGCGCCTCGCCGTGCCGCACCTGCGCGGCTCGTCGAACGCGAGCCTCCTCAACGTCTCCTCGCTCGCGGGGCGCCTCGGCTTCGCGATGCGCACGCCCTACGCGGCGGCGAAGTGGGGCGTCGTGGGCCTCACGCGCTCGCTCGCCATCGAGCTCGGTCCCGACCGCATCCGCGTGAATGCGCTCCTGCCCGGCATCGTCGCCGGCGAGCGCCAGCAGCGCGTGCTCGCGGCGAAGGCGAAGGCGCGCGGCCTCGCCTACGAGGAGATGGAGAAGCTCGTGTTCTCGTACAGCTCGCTCAAGGAATACGTGACCGCCGAGCAGCTCGCCGACCTCGCGGTGTTCGTGGCGAGCCCGCGCGCTCGCACCATCTCCGGCCAGGCGCTCTCGGTGGACGGCGACACGAACATGCTCGGTTGAGGCGCGCCATCTGGTTCCCGCCGCGCGGCCGTGAGACCATGCCGGCTCGTCGATCGGCCAGGGGGGAGGGCTCGATGCGGATAGTCGCTGTCGTCGCGCTGTCGTTGCTGGTCTCGGTTTTCGCCGCGCGGTCGCATGCCGCGCCCATCTCCGTCGATTTCCCGCCCGGGCTGCACGTGCCCGCCGCGGCGCAGCCCGGCCCCGGCTTCGACGTCGACAAGGCGACCGCCGCGTACATCGCGATGCTCACACCGGAGCAGCGGGCCCGCTCGGATGCCTACTTCGAGGGCGGCTACTGGCTGCAGCTCTGGAACTGGCTCTACGGCGTGGCGGTGGCCGCGGTGGTGCTCTTCTCCGGCCTCTCGCGGCGCATCCGCGAGATGGCCGAGCGCGTGAGCCGGCGGCCGTGGCTCTACACGCTCATCTACGCCGCGGTGTGGACGCTCGTGGGCTTCGTGCTCTCGCTTCCGTTCGCGATCTACGCCGGCTTCGTCCGCGAGCACGCGTACGGGCTTTCGGAGCAGCCGTTCCTCTCCTGGCTCGGCGACCACCTGAAGGGGCTCGGCGTGGGCGTGGTCCTCGGCTCGATCCTCGTCCTCGCCGTGTACGCCGCATTGCGCCGCGCGGGGGCGCGCTGGTGGATCTGGGCGACGGGCATCGTGTTCGTCTTCAACGTGGTGGTCGGGATGATCGGCCCGGTGTTCATCGCGCCGATCTTCAACCATTACCAGCCGCTGCCGGAGGGCCCGGTGCGCGAGGCGGTGCTCTCCCTCGCGCGCGCGAACGAGATCCCCACCGAGCACGTGGAGTGGTTCGACGCCTCGAAGCAGACCACGCGGATCAGCGCGAACGTCTCGGGCATGTGGGGGACGACCCGCCTCTCGCTCAACGACAACCTGCTCAAGCGCACGTCGCTCCCCGAGATCGAGGCGGTCCTCGGGCACGAGATGGGCCACTACGTACTCTCCCATACGCTCGCGCTCACGATCTACATCACGATCGTGTTCGGCGTCGTGTTCTGGATCTCGCGCTTCGCCTTCGACCGCGCGCTGGCGCGATGGGGTGCACGCACCGGCGTGCGCGATCGGGGGGACCCGGCGGGGCTGCCGCTGCTGGTGGCGATCGTGACGACGCTCCTCTTCCTCGCCACACCGGTCTTCAACGGCATCACCCGCAACGCCGAGAGCCAGGCCGACGCCTTCGGCCTCAACGCGGCGCGCGAGCCCTACGGCTTCGCGATGGTATCGATGCGCCTCGCCACCTACCGCAAGATCGTGCCCGGGCCGGTCGAGGAGCTCCTCTTCTTCGACCACCCGAGCGGATACGAGCGCGTGCACCGCTCGATGATCTGGCTCAAGGAGAACCAGTCGCCGCGCTACGCCGAGGAGGCGGCGCAGGCGGCGGCGAAGTGATCAGTGCCAGAGCCAGCCGAACGCGCACCCCATCGCGAGCGCGTAGAGGATCGCGTCGGCCACCTCGCGCGACACGGCGGGCCACGGTTTCCCCATCCAGATGCCTTGCTGCACGGGACCCACCGCGTAGGCGACGAGGCCGATCGAGCCGACGATGCGGCACACCTGCAGGAACGAGGCGCCGGGCGGAAGCGTCTTGCCGCCGATGTACGCTGCGATGATGCAGATCGCAAGGTTCAGCAGGAACCAGAGCACGAGCTCCTTGCCCATGCGCGGTGGCCCCGGATTGCGCAGCGTCACGTACGCGACCGGCCCTTCCTCGAAGAGCCGCGCCTTCTCGGGAAGCTTCATCTGCTTCATCTCGGAGAGGTAAGGCACGAGGTACTGGCCGGCGGGCGCCTTGCCCGCGCGGATCGCGGCGCGCACCGCCTCTTCGTTCGGGAAACCGCGGAAGTCCGGGCGATGCCATTGGACCACCGCGTGCAGGATGAAGCTCGCGAAGAACACGAGCACCGTGGCGACGACGACGGGCAACCAGAGCTGCGTGAGGGACATGGGGCGCCTCCTTGGCGGTGGATCGGCGCGCGAGTATAGCGTCCGATCGTAACGAGGTGTAACGGCGCGCCGCGGTGCCTGTCATCCGCGCATGACCGGGCCGCGTTGTGGATTCCAGAGGGGCTCGAACCACAACATCACGGAGACATCACGATGACCCGCATCCGTTCCGCAAGCACCGTCCTCGCCGTGCTGATCGCCGGCGCCACGCTGTCCACCGCCGCGCTCGCCGAGACGCAGTGGGAGAAGGATCACCCGCGCCGCGACCAGGTGAACGACCGCCTGCAGCACCAGGACCGGCGCATCCACCAGGAAGTGAAGGAGGGCGAGCTCACCAAGGGGCAGGCGGCAAAGCTCCATCGGCAGGATCACGCCATCCGCAAGGAAGAGCGGCGCATGGCCGCACGGCATGGCGGGCACCTCACCAAGCCGGAGCAGGCGAAGATCAACCGGCAGGAGAACCGCGTGAGCCGCGAGATCGGGAAATAGCGGCCGCGCCCGCGCGTTCAGCGGGCGTCGTGGAGCAGCAGGTCGGCGGCGCGCTCGCCGATCATGATGGCGGGCGCGTTGGTGTTCGACGAGGGAATCGTCGGCATCACGGAGGCGTCGGCCACGCGCAGCTTCGCGACCCCGCGAACGCGCAGGCGCTCGTCCACCACGCTATCGTCCGTGGTTCCCATGCGGCAGGTTCCCACCGTGTGCCACGCCGTCTGGCCGCAGCTGCGCGCGTATTCGAGGAGGCGCGCATCGTCCGCCAGGTCGGGCCCGGGCCGCGTCTCGCGCACGGTGAGGCGGCGTAGCGCGGCCTGCGAGGCGATGCGGCGGATCAGCTTGAGGAGCGCCAGCGCCGTCGCGCGATCGTGCGGGTCGGTGAAGTAGTTGGGCTCGATCCTCGGAAACGCGCGCGGGTCGCCGGAGATGGCGTGGATCGAGCCGCGCGAGCGCGGATGCAGCTGGAAGCCGCCGATCGAGAATCCGGGGAACGGGTCGATCCCGGCGCCCGGCGATCGCGAGTACCGGTCCTTCCCGCTGATGTGGTAGATGCGCACCATCACGTCGGGCGCCTCCAGCGCGCTCGAGGTGCGCGTGATCGCATGCGCGGTCGAGGAGGTGCCCGCCATGAGTCCCCGGCGCGTGAGGAGGTACTGCAGGCCCACCTTCATGCGATGCCAGGGGCTGCGCATCACGTCGTTGATGGTGATGGGAAGCGTGCATTCGTACGTGCAGCGCACCTGCAGGTGGTCGATGAGGTTCTCGCCGACCGCGGGGCGGTGCGCGAGCACGCGGATGCCGAGCGCGCGCAGCCGTTCGGCGTCTCCCACGCCGGAGAGCTCGAGGAGCTGCGGCGACTGGATCGCGCCCGCGCACAGCACCACCTCGCGCGCCGCCTTCGCCACGTGCTTCACCCCGTCCCGCTCGAATTCCACGCCGCTCGCCGCGAGCCCCTCGAAGAGCACGTGCGTGACGAGCGCGCCGGTCTCGATCGCGAGCTTTTCTCGCCGCCGCGCGTCGCGAAGATAGGCCACCGCCGTGCTCCAGCGCCTTCCGCGGTAGGCCGTCTGCTCGAGGTAGCGCGCCCCCTCGTAGCTCGCGACGTTGTAGTCGGCCGTCTCGGCGATTCCGGCTTCGATGCACGCGGCGAGGAAACCATCCGAGAGCGCATCGCGATCGCGCGCCTTGCGGTCGGTGATGCGCAGCGGCCCTTCGTGCCCGCGCCCGGCCGCGCTCGCGTACGCGTTGCTCTCCATGCGCTCGAAATACGGCTTCACGTCGCTCCAGCCCCAGCCCGCGAGCCCCGCGTCGCGCCAGCGGTCGAACTCGCGCGGATCGCCCCACACGTAGGCCATGCCGTTCAGCGCGCTCGATCCGCCGAGCACCTTGCCGCGCGGCCAGTACACTTTCTGGCCGTGGAGCTCGGCCTGCGGCTCGGTCTCGAACTTCCAGGCGTAGCGCTCGTCGGTGAGGAGCTTCCCCACGCCGAGCGGGATGTGGATCCAGCGGTTGCGGTCCGGGCCGCCCGCTTCGAGCAGCAGCACGCGATGCACGCCGGATTCGCTCAGGCGTGCCGCGAGGGCCGCTCCGGCCGAGCCCGCGCCGACGATCACGTAATCGTAGGAGCGCTCCACCATCAGGACTGCGGCGCCGCGCGATGGCGGAACGAATCGCGCCGGAAGCTGTAGAGCGCCGCCGGATCGATCATCACGTCCACCACGGCGGGCTTGCGGCAGGCGAACGCCTCGCGCAGCACCGGCTCGAGGTCTGTGGCGCGCTCGATGCGGAATCCCGCCGCGCCGTGCAGCGCGGCGAGCTCGTCGTAGGGCGGGTTGGGAATGTCGGCGCCGATGTAGCGCCCGCCGAAGAAGTCGCGCTGGTACGCCTTCTCCGCGCCCCAGCAGCCGTTGTTCATCACGATGCAGGTGGTCGCGATCCCGTTCGCGACCGCGGTGCCGATCTCGCTCGCCGTCATGCCGAAGCCGCCGTCGCCCATCAGGCTCACGACGCAGCGCTCGGGGCAGGCGAGCTTCACGCCGAGGCCCGCGGCGTAGGAGAAGCCGACCAGGCCGAAATCGAGCGGCGTGAAGAGCGAGGGCGGCTCCCGATACGGCATCTGGTCGGTCGCCTGCAGGCAGAGCGTTCCCGCATCCATCGTGAACATCGCGTCGGCGGGAACGGTCCGGCGGATCGCGTGGTAGAGCATCGCGGGCTGGATCGGGTCGCCGCGCCGTGAACCGGCAGAGTCGCGCTCGGCGAGCAGGCGCCCGCGGTCGGCGCGGAACTTCGCGCACCATTCGGCCGCCGCGGGCGAGGGCGCGCGCGCACCGAGCGCTTCGGCGAGGCTTGCGGCGAAGGCGCCGGCGTCGCCCGCGATGCCGATCGCCACCGGGAAGAAGCGGCCCACGGCCGCCGCGTCCTGGTCGACCTGGATGATCTTCGCCTCGCGGTTGAGGTTGTCGTAGGTGTAGAACGTGGTGTTGAAGCCGAGCCGCGTGCCGAGCGCGAGGATCACGTCGGCTTCCTTCGCGAGCGCGGAGGCGACGGCATTGCCGCGCGGTCCCACCTGCCCGGCGTAGCTCGGATCGGCGCAGGGGATCGCGTCGCCATGGCCGGGCGACATCGCGATCGGCGCTCCCAGCCGCGCGGCGAGCGCGAGGACCGGCGCGTGCGAGCGCGTGTTTTTCACGCCGCCGCCCGCGAGGATGAGCGGGCGCCTGGCCGCGGCGAGGAGATCGGCGGCGCGCCGCACGAGCTCGGGATCCGCGCAGGCGAACGAGGAGGCGCGATGCGATCGCGCGGGCGCGCCGGGCTCGGGCGCGATGGTCTCGGCGAGCAGGTCGCGCGGAAGGTTGAGCGCCACCGGCCCGCGGCGCGGCGCGAGCGCGGTGGTGAACGCCTCGCGCACCATCTCGGGGATGCGCTTCGCCTGCGTGAGGGTCCAGGTCTTCTTGGTGACGTGCCGGAAGAGCGCCTGCTGGTCCACCTCCTGGAAGGCGTCGCGGTAGACGTGCGCCGTGGAGAGCGATCCGGCGAGCGCCACCACCGGCGAGAACGCGGCGTAGGCCTGCGCGAGGCCGGTCACGAGGTTGGTCGCCCCCGGGCCGTTCTGCCCCGCGAGGAAGACGCCCGCGCCGCCCGAGGCGCGCGCATAGCCGTCCGCCATGTGCACGCCGGTGCGCTCGTCGCGCACGCCGACGAAGCGGATCGCGCGCGAGCCGTGCAGCGCGTCGAAGATCTCCATGCCGGCCGAGCCGATGAGCCCGAAGACGTGGCGCACGCCCTCCGCCTCGAGCGCGTCGACGACCGCCTTGCCTCCCGTGATGTCCGCCATGCGAGCCCTTTCCGTTGGAATGGGGTTCAGGCCGTGGTCGCGATCGCGTTCACGGCGCCGAGGTAGATCGTTCCGGCGAGGCCGTAGGCGACGCCGAAGAGGAAGTCGCGGCGCGTGACCAGCGCGCGCACCGGCACGTGGAAGCTCAGCGAGGCCGCCACGATCGGCAGGCTCCACATCGAGATCGACGCCGAAAGGCCCCACGCGAAGATGCCCGTCGAGACGAGCACCGCGTGGCTCACGCCGAAGGGGCCGCCGGCGATGACGGGCAGCACGATGCCGACGCCGATCATCGGATGCAGCCCCGCGAGCCCGCAGAGGTAGAGCACGAAGACCAGCGCCGCGATGAGGGCGAAGCCGGAGATCATGCCCGGCGTGATGCTCGCGCCGACCGCGCGCGCGGAGGGCGAGGCGGCGACCACGGTCGCGAGGATGGTCGCGCCGACCACGATGAGGAGCTCGTCGGCGAGGCGCGCGAAGCTCGCGAGCGTGCGCCTTGCCGCCGATCGCGCGGCCGAGGCGCCGAGCAGCGCGAGATAGGCGAGGCAGCAGAGCGGGACCACGAGCGAGACCGACGAGAGCCCGGGGAGCCCGAACGCGGCGCTCGCTCCCACCACCGCCGCGATCACGATCGCCATCGGGAAGAGCAGCGGCTTCAGCTGCGCGAGGCTCGCGACGAACGCCGCTCGCGTGAGCCGCGGCGTGTACATCGCGAGCGAGAGCCCCAGCCCGATCGCGCCGAGGCCCGCCCCGATCGCCATGAGCGCGCCGATCGCGACATGCGGCACGAGCTGGCTGGTGAATCCCATCGCGACGAAGAAGGGCGACCACATGACCGCCGCGCCCACGCCGCGCGCGGAGCTGGTGGCGAGGCCCGTGCGCCGGGCATCGTCCGCGCCGCGCGAGACCACCGGCGCCACGACCGACATGGCGCCCACGGAGAGCACCGCGCCCAGCGCGTGGGAGCCGAAGAGCGTCCAGTTCTGCGCCGCTTGCGGGGCGAGCGCGCCCAGGCCGTGGCGCAGCCGCTCGATGCGCGGGCTCTCCTCGGCCGTGGCGCGCAGGAAGAGCACCGAGGGAAGGAACGCGCCGAAGATCTGCGAGCGTTCGTAGCCCTGCGCGAGCGCGTGCGGCACGCCCCCCGCGAAGGCGATCGCGGCCGCGACCGCGATCACGGCGAGGAAGAGCGCGCGGATGTGCCGGCTCGCGCGCAGCCACGCGAGCGCCACGAAGGCGCCGAGCGCGAGCGCCGAAGCGAGGGCGAGCCCGGCGAACGGGTGCACGATCCGCGCGAGCTCGCCGATCCAAACGGCGACGAGGAGCATTCCGGAAAACCGCGCGCCGGGCGCCGCGTGCGGCGCCCCGCTCAGGAGTGCATCCCCCATCGGCGCACGGTGCGCGAGGCGATCGTCCGGAAGATCAGGTTCTCCACCAGGAGCCCGATGAGGATCACGGTGAACAGGCCCGCGAACACCGCCGGGATGTCGAGCACGTTCTTGTTCTCGTAGATGAACCAGCCGAGCCCGCCCGAGCCCGACGTCGTGCCGAACACGAGCTCCGCCGCGATCAGCGTGCGCCACGCGAACGCCCAGCCGATCTTCAATCCCGAGAGGATGCTCGGAAACGCCGCCGGAATGAGGATGCGCCTCACGTATGCGAACCCGGTGAGCCCGTAGTTGCGTCCCACCATGCGCAAAGTGTTCGAGACGCCGAGGAATCCCGAGTGCGTGGCGAGCGCGATCGGCCACATCACCGCGTGCACCAGCACGAAGATGATGCTGCCGTTGCCCAGCCCGAACCAGATGAGCGCCACCGGCAGCAGCGCGATCGCCGGGAGCGGGTTGAACATCGCGGTGAGCGTCTCCAGCAGGTCGTTGCCGATGCGGGTCGCCATCGCGAGCATGGTGATCACGAGCGCGAGGACGAGGCCGATACTGTAGCCCTGCAGCAGGACCTTGATCGAGGTCCACGATTTCACCGCCAGCTCGCCGCTCGCGAAGCGCGAGAGGAACGAGCGGATGGTGTCGGTGAAGGTGGGGAAGATCAGCTGGTTGTCGAGGTGCGTCGCGTACACCTGCCAGATCGCGGCGAGCACGACCAGGATGAAGGCCTTGCGCACGAGCGTGTTGCCGTAGACGCGCTCCCACGCGGTGAGCGGCTTCTTCACGACGCCGAAGTCGTGCTCGTGCACCTGCTCGCGCACGTACTCGGGACGCAGTGCGGGGCTAGCCATGGGCGACCTCCGGCTCGGTCTCGCCGTCGGAAAAGAGCATCGAATGGATGCGGTCGGAGAGCCGGCGGCCGTTCGCGTCCTGCGCATCGGTGCCGTCGCTGTTGAGCTCGGCCTTCACCTGGCCCGGGTGCGGCGAGAGCAGCAGGATGCGGTTGCCGATGCGCACGGCCTCCGGGATCGAGTGCGTGACGAAGAGCACGGTGAAGCGCGTGCCTTCCCAGAGTTGCAGCAGCTCGTCCTGCATCTTGCGGCGGGTGAGCGCGTCGAGCGCGGCGAAGGGCTCGTCCATCAGCAGGATGTCGGGCTCCATCGCCATGCCGCGCGCGATCGCGACCCGCTGCTTCATGCCGCCGGAGAGCGTGTGCGGCAGCGAATCGGCGAAGCGCGTGAGGTTCACCTTCTCGATGTAGGCCATGGCGCGCTCCTCCGCCTCGCGGCCCTTGAGGCGGCCGGAGGCTTGCAGCGCGAAGAGCACGTTCTGCCTCACCGTCTTCCAGGGCAGGAGCTGGTCGAATTCCTGGAACACCATCACGCGATCGGCGCCCGGGCGCGTCACCTCCGCGCCCTTCAGGCGGATGGCGCCTTCGACCGGCTTGAGGTAGCCGCCCACCGCCTTGAGGAGCGTCGACTTGCCGCACCCCGAGGGACCGAGCAGCACGAAGCGGTCCGACGGGAGCACGTCGAAGCTCACGCGATAGGTCGCCGTGACGAGGTGCTCGCGCGTCTTGTACTGCAGCGTGACGCCTTCGACCGCGAGGAGCGGCTTCGCTTGCGCCTCCATCGTCAGCTTCCCGGCAGGTCGTACACCTCCGGGAAGAACAGGTCCTTCCAGGACTCGGGATCGTGCTTGATGATGCCGACCTTGTGCATGAACTGCGCGTACGGAAGGATGCGCTCGGGGGCGAGCGTGTAGTGGACCTGCGGGTCCTCCATGATCTTCAGCAGGAAGTCGACCTTCTCCTTGCCGCCGCCTTCCTGCGAATAGACCTCGGCCGCGCGCCGCCTGTCCTGGTTGATGGACTCGGTCGCTTCCTTCAACGCGTCGATCACGGCCTTGTACGTCTTCGGGTTTTCCTGGCGGAACCTGTCGGTGGCCCAGAGCATGAGGAACGTGTTCGGCCCGCCCATCACGTCGTAGGAGTTGAGCACGACGTGGATGTTGGGATGCTCGAGCTCCATGTTCTGGAACGGCGGCGAGGTGAACTGCGCGGTGATCTCGCCCTGGCCCGAAAGGAGCGCCCGCATGCCCTCGGGGTGGGTGAGCTTCACCATCAGGGGATTCAGCTTCCTGTAGTTCTCGATGCCGTATTCCTTCGCGACCGCCATCTGCAGGTAGATGGTCTGCACCGAGGAGCCGGCGCCGGCGAGCGAGATGCGGTCCTTGTCGGTGAAGTCCTTGATCGTCTTCACGTTCGCATCGCGCGTGACCAGCAGGCACGGCATCGAGGAGAGCGCCGCCACGCCGCGCACCTCGTTCGAGGTGCCGTGCGTCTTGTCCCACAGGATGATCGCGGGGCCGGTGCCGCCGGCGGCGAAGTTGAGGCTCCCGGAGAGGAGCGCGTCGTTCGCCGCCGAGCCCGCGCCGAGCTTCGCCCACGTGACCTTGGTGTCGGGAAGTCCCTCCGCCTTCAGGTGCTTCTCGATCAGGTGGTCGTGCTTCATCACGGTGAGCTGCATGTAGCCGATGCCGAATTGCGACATCATCTTCACCTCGCTCACCTCGGCCGCGGCGAGCGTGGATGCCGCGAGCGTGAGCGCCGCGGCGAGTGCCCCCAGGATGCTGCTTCGATTCATCATCCCCTCCGGTTGTGGTTGCTGCTGCCTTTTTGGAAACGCCTGCGAACGCGAAGCCTCAGCCGAGCGCGCCGGCGGACGCCCGGCTCACGATCTCGGCCGCGAGTCCGGTGTGGACGCGCCCGTCGCGGAACTCCTCGGAGCGGAGGATCGCGATGAGCGCGGGTACATTGTGCTTGACGCCTTCGATGCGGAACATCTGCAGCGCAGCAACGAGCCGATCGATCGCCGCCGCGCGCGTCTCGGCACGTGCGATCACCTTCGCGAGCAGGGGATCGTAATGCGGCGTCACGTCGCGTCCTTTCGCATAGCCGGTCTCCACGCGGATCCCCGGGCCCGCGGGCGGCGCGAACTCGCGCAGCGTGCCAGGCGAGGGGAGGAAGCGCTTCGGATCCTCGGCGTAGACGCGCGCCTGGATGGCATGGCCCGCCGCCTGCGGTGCCTGCACGAGGATCTCGTCGAGCGTTTCGCCCGCCGACGAACGCAGCTGCGCGGCGACGAGGTCGATGCCGGTGACCTCCTCGGTGACGCCATGCTCCACCTGCAGGCGCGTGTTCATCTCGAGGAAGCGGAACTCGCCGTCGGGCGAGAGCAGCATCTCGACGGTGCCGAGGTTGTCGTAGCCCAGGCGCGAGAAGGTCTGCGCGAGCTCGCCGAGGAGCGCCGCCAGGCGTGCGCGGTCGACGCGCGGCGCCCGCGCTTCCTCGAGGATCTTCTGGTGGCGCCGCTGCACCGAGCAATCGCGTTCGAACACGTGGGCGACGTGCCCGTGGCGATCGCCCAGCAGCTGCACCTCGACGTGGCGCGGCCTCTCCACGAGGCGCTCGAGGTACACCTCCCGGCTCGCGAAGCCGCGCTCCGCCATCGACGCGGCGCGTTCCACGGCGGCGAGGAGCTCGCCGCGATCGCGCGCGGGCAGCATGCCGATGCCGCCGCCGCCCGCGGCCGGCTTCACGAGGATCGGGTAGCCGATCTCGTCGGCCGCGGCGAGCATCGATTCACGGTCGCCGGAGAGCACGCCCGAGCCGCGCCCGACCGGCAGCCCTTCGGCGGCGGCGAGCTCGCGCGCATGCGTCTTGTGTCCCATCGCCTCGATCCATCGCGGCGCGGGACCGATGAAGCGCATCCCGCAAGCCTCGACCGCGCGCGCGAACGCGGCGTTCTCCGAGAGGAAGCCGTAGCCCGGATGCAGCGCGTCGCAATGGAGCTCGCGCGCGGCGCGCAGGATCGCGGCCTGGTCGAGGTAGCTCGCGCGCGCGGGCGCGGGACCGATGCGCATCGTCTCGCCGGCGAGCTCGAGCCACGGTGCGCCCGCATCCGCATCCGAGTACACGGCGGCGCAGGCGATGCCGAGCGCGTTGCACGCGCGCAGCACGCGGGAAGCGACGGCTCCGCGGTTGGCGACGAGGACCTTGTGGAAGAGCGCCATTTCAATAGCTCGTGGGCCAGGCGCGCATGAGGTGCTGGCCGATCCCGTGCGTGGGCCGCAGCCGGTGCACGTCGAGCATGCGGATCAGGTGGTCGCGCGTCTCTTCGGGACGGATCACCGATTGCACGGCGTAGATCGAGGCGATGTCCCAGGGCTCGCTGTCGCGGCTCATGCTCGCGAACGCCTCGTCGTAGCCGGGTTGGCCGGGCTCCAGCCCGTGCACGATCTTCACCGCGAACTGCGGATCCATGAAGCTCACTTCGGCGGTGGGCCATGCGGCGACCTCGTCGGAGTTCCGGCCGCCGCCCATGTTGAGATAGGCCTGCCCGTAGCTCTTCCTGAGGATCACCGAGAGCTTGGGCACCGTGACGAGCGAGAGCGCATTCATCATGTTCATGATCTTGCCGGGCGCCTTGCGTTTCTCCGCCTCGGTGCCGATCACGAAGCCCGGCGTATCCACGAGCATCACGATCGGGATGTTGAACGAGTCGCATAGCACGAGGAGGCTGGTGATCTTCTCGCACGCCTCGGTGTCCATCGCCGCGCCCTTGTAGAGCGGGTTGTTCGCGACGACGCCGACCGTGCGCCCCGCGAGCCGCGCGAGTCCCGTGGTCGCGACCTTGCCGAAGCGCGCCTTCAGCTCGAAGAAGCTCGCCTCGTCCACGATCGCGCGGATCACCTTGCGCACGTCGTAGACCTGCGTGCGCGAGAGCGGAAGGAGGCGCAGGATGTCCTTCATGTGCGCGCCCGAGCCCGCGGGAACCGGCGCGACCGGCGGCTCCTCGTTGTGATGGCTGGGCAGATACGAGAGGAAGCGCCTGACGGCGTCGATCGCCTCCTCGTCGCTCTCCACCACGAGGTCGGCGAAGCCGGTCACTTCCGCATGCAGCTCCCAGCCGCCGAGCTCCCGCGGGTCCACCTCCTCGCGGATCGCGAGCGAGGCGAGGAGGGCGCTCGAGACCGCGAGCACCGCTCCCTTGCGCATCACGTTGAAATCCGAGAGCACCGCGTACCACGACGAGGAGCCGTAGGACATGCCGAGCGTGGCGGAGGCCCACGGCACCTCGCGCATGCGCCGGTATTGCAGGCCGTCGTTGCCCAGGAGCGAGCCCATGCCGCGCGAGCCCATGTGGTCGGGCATGCGTGCGCCCGAGGATTCGCCGAGGAAGACGAGCGGCATCCCGCGCTCGGTCGCCACGCGCTTGAGGTGCGCGATCTTGCGTCCGTTGGTGGCACCGCTCGAGGCGCCCATGACCGTGAAATCGTTCGCGACGGCGGCGGCCATGCGCCCGTCGACGTGGCCGAAGCCCGCGATCTTGCCGTCGCTGGGCGACTTGTCCCGGTCGGCCGGATTCGCGGAGGTGGAGAAGAGCCCCGATTCGACGTACGTGCCGGCGTCGAAGAGGCGGGCGAGGCGCGCGCGCGCATCGAGGACACCGGCTTCGCGGCGCTTCGCGAGCTTCGACGCTCCGCCCATCGCGCGCGCCTTCGCCTCGCGCGCGGCGAACTCGCGCTCGATGCGCTCGCGGCGCTCCTCGAGGGGATCCTTCTGCTGGTCGTCGGGCATTTTCAGTTCCGTCATTCCCGCGCAGCCTGCCCCCGCATGTCGTCGGCGGGGGGCGGGAATCCGCTGGGTCGATTCGTCGTTGCCACGCAGGCGCGACGAGCGTGGGTTCCCGTCTCCACGGGAACGACGAGCTTGTTCACAAAATGAAGCGCTGGTACTTCTCCAGCGCGAGCTTGGCGCTCTTCAAGCCGTTGCGCCGGATGCTCTCGGCCTCCTCCGCCTCGCCACGGCCCATGGCCTGCAGCATCGCGACGTGCTGCCTGCGGCCGATCTCCGCGCGTCCCGGCAGGATGATGATGCGGCGGATGAGCACCTGCGTCTTCTCGAAGATCGTGTCCAGCATCTCGGCGAGGACCGGATTGCGCGCGGCCTCGATGATGCGCCGGCGCAGCCGCTCGTAGTGCTCGATGTACTCCTGCAGGTCGCCGCGCTCGATGAGCTCCTTCAGCGGGCCCTGGAAATTCGCGAGGTCCTCCTTCCACGCCTCGTTCGGCGTGTTCTGCGTGGCGAGGCGCGTGGCGAGGCCTTCGAGCACCTCGCGGATCTCGTAGATGTGGAACACCTGCGAGAGGTCGAGGCGCATCACCACCGCGCCGCGGTTCGGGATGCGCTCCACGAGGCCGCGCTGCTCCAATGCGCCCAGCGCATCGCGCACCCGCGCGCGCGAGACGCCGAATTCCTCCGCGAGGTCCGTCTCGTTGAGCTTGGCGCCCGGCGCGATGCGCTGCTGCGCGATGCGCACGCGCAGCGCCTGGAAGATCTCCGCGGCGTTGCGCGCCTTGCGCGGCGCCGCGCGCGCGGCCTTGCGGGCCGTGCTCCTCGGCCTGGACGACTCGTTCGGCAAGCTGGTCTCTCACGCTGGGAATGCCCGGCAAACGCGGCGCCGGCCGAGGGACGGAGCCATACGGCACCGTACACCCGGCCCCGGAAAAGTGTCAACATTCCTGTAAACAAATCCGTTGACGGGCAGCCGGGGGCCGCCCAGAATGCACGCGGTGCACGCGCAGGGACCACAGATGAAGCAGGCGCAGGGCGAGCCGCGCGGGCCGCTCGCCGGACATCGAGTGCTCGAGATGGGATCGACCGTCGCGGGCCCGTTCTGCGGGCGGCTGCTGGCCGATTTCGGCGCCGAGGTGATCAAGGTCGAGCCCGCGGAGGGCGACCCGGTGCGCACCATGGGCAAGCGCTTCCACGGCAAATCGCTCTACGCGGCGAGCATCTTCCGCAACAAGTCGCTGGTGGCGCTCGACCTGCGGAAGCCCGAGGGACAGGCGATCGCGCGCCGCATCGCCGCCCAATGCGACGTGGTGGTCGAGAACTTCCGCCCCGGCGGCCTCGAGAAGTGGGGCCTCGGCTACGCGGAGCTCTCGCGCGACAACCCGGGGCTCGTGATGGTGCGCATCAGCGGATTCGGCCAGAGCGGGCCGTACAGCGATCGCGCGGGCTATGGCGTCATCGGCGAAGCGGTGAGCGGCCTGCGCCACGTCACGGGCGACCCCGATCGTCCGCCCTCGCGCGTGGCGGTCTCCATCACCGACTACATCACCGGGCTCTACGCCGCGTTCGGCGCGGTGATGGCGCTGCTCGCGCGCGGCAAGACGGGCCGCGGCCAGTACGTCGACAGCGCGCTCTACGAATGCGCGTTCAGCTTCATGGAGCCGCACATCCCGGCGTTCCAGAAGCTCGGGCTGGTCGCGAACCGCTCGGGCTCGCGCCTGCCCGACAGCACGCCGAACAACCTCTACGTGAGCCGCGACGGCCAGTTCATCCACATCACCGCGATGGGCGACGCGGTGTTCCGACGCCTGGTGGGATGCATGGGCGCGCCGCAGCTCGCGACCGACGCGCGCTTCGCCGATGCGCTCGAGCGCTCGAGGAACCACGAGGAGATCGACGACCTCATCGGCCGCTGGACCTCGCGGCACGACCTCGCCGAGCTCGAGGCGATCCTGCACGAGGCCGGGGTCCCCGCGACGCGCATCTTCACGATGGCGGACATCTTCGGCGACCCACACTACGCGGCGCGCGGCGCGATCGCGCAGGCGCCCGACGAGGACCTGGGCGAGGTCGCCATGGCGGCACCCGTCCCGCGGCTCTCGCACACGCCGGGCGCGATCCGTCACGCGGGACATCGCATCGGCGAGGACACGCGCGCCGTGCTCTCGGGACTCCTCGGGATGGCCGACGCGGAGATCGGCGGGCTCGAGCGCGCGGGCGTGGTCGCGTGCGATCGCCCGGCCGACGAGCGCCTGGACGAGCGCGCCGGCGCCGGTTGAAGCGAACCCATTCGGACCAAGGACTCGCGCGATGGCAACGAAGGAAATCCGGTCGGAAATCACCGGCTCCGTGTGGAAGATCCTCAAGGGGCCCGGCGATGCGGTGGAGGAGGAGGACTCGTTGATGATCCTCGAGTCGATGAAGATGGAGATCCCGGTCCTCGCCGAAGCGAACGGCAAGGTCCGCGAGATCCGCGTGAAGGAGAACGATCCGGTGGCCGAGGGCGACGTCCTCGCGGTGCTGGAAGTGTGAGGCGCGCGCCGCGATGAGCTGGAAACCCGAAGCCGACGAGATCGCGGCGCGGCGCGCGTTCGCTCACGCGCTCGGCGGCCCCGAGGCGGTCGACAAGCACCACGCCCAGGGACGCCTCACCGTACGCGAGCGCATCGCGGCGCTTTGCGATGCGTCGTCCTTCCAGGAGGTGGGAACGCTCGCGGGCAAGGGCACGTATGCGGACGGCAAGCTCGTGAAGGTCACGCCCGCGCCGTACGTGATGGGACTCGCGAACATCGACGGGCGCCCGGTCGCGATCGGCGGCGAGGACTTCACCGTGCGCGGCGGCACGAGCTGGGGCAGCGACCGGCGCAAGGGCGGGCAGGGCGGCTTCGTCGAGGACCTCGCGCACGAGTACCGCATCCCGCTGGTGAACCTGATCGACGGCGCGGGCGGCACGGTCACCTCGGCGCTGCGCCGCGGCTACACGGTGTTCCCCGGCGTGCATGGATTCGAGCGCTCCGTGGAGCTGATGTCGGAGGTGCCCGTGGTCTGCGCGGTGATGGGCACCGCGGCGGGCGGCCCGGCGGGACGCGCGATCCTCGCGCACTGGTCGGTGATGGTGAAGGGCACGAGCCAGGTGTTCGCGGCCGGTCCTCCCGTCGTCGAGCGCTCGCTCGGCCAGAAGATCGACAAGGAGTCGCTCGGCGGCGCGGCGGTCGCGGTCGACATGGCCGGCACCATCGACAACGCGGCGCAAAGCGAGGCCGAGTGCTTCGCGATGATCCGCCGCTACCTGAGCTACATGCCGCGCAACGTCTGGGAGCTGCCGCCGGCCGTGGCGAGCGACGACGATCCGGAGCGCCGCGACGAAGCGCTTCTCGGCATCGTCCCGCGCGAGCGCCGCCAGCCGTACAACATGCGGAAGCTCGTCTCGCTCGTCGCGGATCGCGATTCGCCGTTCGAGATCCAGCCGAGCTTCGGCCGCGCGCTCATCACCACGCTCGCACGCATGAACGGCAAGGTGGTCGGCATCATCGCGAACAACCCGATGGTGAACGGCGGGGCGATGGACGTGAAGGCGGCGAGGAAGCAGACGCACTTCATCACGCTGTGCGACACGTTCCACATCCCGATCGTGTTCCTCGTCGACGTGCCCGGCTTCATGGTGGGCCTGCAGGCCGAGCAGGCGGCCACGTTGCGCGAAGGCATGCGCTCGGTCTATACGGCGCTGCAGGCGACGGTGCCCATGCTCACCGTGGTGATCCGCAAGTGCTACGGCATGGCGGGCATGGCGACCACGGACAAGAACGGCCTCGACTTCAAGATCGCGTGGCCTTCGGCCGAGTGGGGATCGCTGCCGGTCGAAGGCGGCGCGGCGGCCGCGTTCCGGCGCGAGATCGAAGGCGCGCCCGATCCCGGGCAGCGGCTCGCCGAGATCGAGGCGGAGCTGCGCGCGTTCGCCTCGCCTTTCCTCACCGCAGAAGCGTTCGCCGTCGAGGAGGTGATCGACCCGCGCGATACGCGGGCGTACCTCTGCCGCTTCATCGACGCGATGCAGGGGCGCCTCGCGACGAGCCTCGGGATCAAGCGGCGCGCGGGCGTGCCGCCGTAACGTTCCCCCTCCCCCAAGGGGGATGGGAGCCTGTGAACGCCGCGCCTCTCCACGGGTCGAATTCGCGTGATCAAGTGGGCCATCATCTTCTTCCTGATTTCCGTGGTCGCCGGCTTCTTCGGCTTCACCGGCGTGGCGAGCGGCGCGCGCACGATCGCGAAATGGCTCTTCGGCATCGCGCTCGTGCTCTTCCTCATCGTGCTGGTCTTCGGGGTGATGCTCGGCAAGCTCATCTTCTGAGCGCCGCCGCGCGAACGAAAAAAAGCCCGCCGTCGAGGCGGGCTTTTTCGTGGGCGCGGCGCTCAGCGATCGTTCTTGCGAGCTTCCCGGTCGGCGTCCTTCGCATCCTCCTTCGCGTCGCCGAAGTTCTTCTGCACCTTGCCCATCGCTTCCTGGCCGATGCCCTTGGCTTGCTCGCTCGTGTTGTCGGTGGCCTCGCCGACGTTCTTGCGGATCTTGCCTTCCGTCTCCTTCGCGACGCCCTTCATCTGGTCCTTGTTCATGCCGATCTCTCCTTGCGGGATGGAAGAGGTCGGCCGGCAGTGAGCGCCGGCCGCATGCACGTGGGACCGGAAGGGCGGCGCCTCGGTTCGGGCGCCATTTCCGCGCGGTCCCGTGCCAGGCGGACCACGGAATTTCTTCAAGAAAATCTTACAAGTACCTGATCCGTATGGCTTCTCGTTTCGGTTGTCATTTTGCAGCTACGCCGCGATCGGTTAAAATCGACGCTGTCGTAGGAATTACGGGAACGAGTTGTCGTGAAAAGCCGCTTCGCCTTGTCGTTGTGCCTCGCCCTCGCCACGTACCTGTTCGGCGTGCGGCCGGCCTTTGCCGACATCTATACGTTCAAGGACGAGCACGGCGTCGTGCACTTCACGAACATCAAAGGGCTCGATCCGCGCTACCGCCTGTTGCGCAAGGAGGGATCGAGCGCGGTGCCCGGCTCGCACGGCATCGCCCGCGCGTACATGCCGAGCGAGCAGGAGATCGCGCGCTACGCGGGCATCATCGAGACCGCGGCCCGCGCCTACGGCGTGGACAAGGCGCTCGTACACGCGGTGATCTCGGCCGAATCCGGTTACAACTCGCAGGCGGTGTCGCGTGCGGGAGCGCGCGGGCTGATGCAGCTCATGCCCGAGACGGCGCGCCGCTACGGCGTGCGCGACTCGCTCGATCCCGCGGACAACATCTACGGGGGCGTTAAGTACCTGCGCGATCTCCTCACGATGTTCAACGGCAACCTGAAGCTCGTGCTCGCGGCGTACAACGCGGGCGAGAACGCGGTGATCCGCGCGGGCCTGCGCATTCCACCCTATCCCGAGACCCTGGGCTACGTGCCGAAGGTGCTCGAGTTCTACCACAAGTTCCAGACGCGCCAGGGCTAGCGGCGCGCGACGGTCAATTGGGCACAGTCTCGGGTCGCAAGACCGCCGGGGGCTGTGCCCGATGTCTTTCTAGGCGGGGATGTCGGGGACGAGCTGCCGCTGCAGCATGAAGATCTGGTCCTTGAGCATCAGCTTGCGCTTCTTGAGGCGCTTCAACTGCAGCTCGTCGTGCAGCGGGTTGTGCTCCAGGGCTTCGATCGCCCGGTCGAGGTCGCGATGCTCGAGGTTGAGCTCGCTGATGCGACGCCTGATTTCTTCGGCGTTTTCCATCGTCGCGGTGGCCATCGGAAGTTCCTCGGGGGATCACAAAACCATACTCCGCGTGGCGGCCTTTGGCTAGTGCGCCGCGCCGGGCTCCCCTTGCGCGGGACGGGCCGATGCGATCAAATGGCGCACCGGCGGACGCGGCGCGGCCCGCCCGAAAAGACACAGAAAAACAAGCGGTTCCCGGAGGCGCATGAATTTCCGTCGCAGCGAGTTCGACGTCACGAACCGCATCAACACGACCGATCCGGTGTGCGTGAAGCTGGAGGTCGACCGCATCTTCCGGTCGCTCTACTCGCGCCCGAAGGCCGTGACGTTGAACCGCGCGTTCGACGACATGGTGCGGCTCTATCGCGGCGAGTTCCCCGGTTACGCGAAGTGCGACACGGGCTACCACGACATGCAGCACGTGCTCGAGGTGACGCTCGCGATGGCGCGCCTGCTCGACGGCTACGAGCGCTCGCGGGGCGAGGATGCGCGCCACATTCCCGAGCGGCTCTTCGAGCTCGGCGTGATCTGCGCGCTCTACCACGACATCGGGTACATCCGCCGGGTGGGCGACACCAAGCATCGGAGCGGCGCGGAGTACACGCGCGTGCATGTCTCGCGCGGCGCGCGCTTCCTGCGCAGCTACATGCCGCTCATCGGCCTGCCCGAGTACGCCGACATCGCGGGGCAGATCGTGCACTTCACCGGCTACGAGCGGCCGGTCTCCTCGATCCGCGTGCCGGACCCGATCTTCAAGCTGCTGGGAAGCCTGCTCGGCTCCGCCGACATCATCGCGCAGATGTCCGACCGCTGCTACCTGGAGAAATGCCGCGACCGGCTGTATCCGGAATTCGTCGCGGGCGGCATCGCGCGCATGCGCAGCGAGGGCGGCGAGGACATCGTGCTGTTCGAATCCGCGGAAGACCTGCTGCGCAAGACGCCGCGCTTCTACCAGAACGCCACGCAACGCCTCGACGTGGACCTCGGCGGCGCGTACCGCTTCGCGCAGACGCACTTCGGCGGCACCAACCTCTACATGGACGCGGTGAAGCAGAACATCCGCTTCGTGGAGAAGAGCGCGGAGGCGGGCGACATCGTGCTGCGCCGCCAGCCGCCGCCCGCAAGCTGCGAGTGAAAGGTCAGTTCACCACCGCGCCGGTGTTGCGGACCACTCTGCCCCAGCGGTCGTACTCGGTCTTCATGAGCGAGGCGAATTCCTCCGGCGTGCTCGGCGCCACCTCGACGCCCGCCTTGTGCATCAGCTGCTGCGCCTTCGGGTCGGCGAGCACCGTGCGGATGCTCTGGTTGAGCTTCTCCACGATGTCGCGCGGCGTGCCTTTCGGTGCGAGGAGCCCCAGCCAGATGGTCGCCTCGTAGCCTTTCACGCCGGCTTCGTCCAGGGTCGGCACGTTGGGCAGGTCCGGCGAGCGTTTCTTCGTCGTCACGCCGAGCGCGACCAGGCGGCCGTTCGCGAGATTGGGCAGCGCATTGGGCATGCCGACGAAGCTCGCCTTCACGCGGCCGCCGAGGAGATCCTGCATCGCGGCGTTGCTGCCCTTGTAGGGCACGTGCGTGAGCTTCACCCCCGCCATCTGCATGAAGAGCGCGCCCACCAGGTGCTGGCTGCTGCCGTTGCCCGACGAGGCGAAGAAGATCTGCCCCGGCTCCCGGTTCGCGAGAGCGATGAAGTCCTTCACGTTCTTCACGCCCAGGCTGGGATTCACCACCATCACGTACGGGCCTTCCACGAGCCGCATCACCGGCGTGAAGTCGGCGAGCGCGTCGTAGGGCATCTTCTTGTAGAGGTGCGGGCTGATCACGTGCGTGGTGGAGACCATCGCGAGCGTGTAGCCGTCGGCCGGCGACTTCGCCACCGCGTCGGTGCCGATGGTGGAGCCGGCGCCCGGGCGGTTCTCGATCACGATCGGCTGGCCGAGCACCGGCTGCAGCTCCTTCTGCAGGATGCGTGCGACGACGTCGGTGAACCCGCCGGGACCGAAGGGGACGACGATCTTCACGGGACGGGTGGGATAGTCGTCGGCGAAGGACGGCAATGCCAGCGCGAGCAGCGCCAGGGCGATCAGGAAGCTTCGTTTCATTTTCTTGGTGGGTTCCAGTATTTGTCGCTCACCCGCGGTAGGCGGGCTCGGGCTGGGAAAAGAACGCTTGCAGGATGTGGTAGACCACGCGGTAGTTCTTCTGCTGGAAGCTCGCATGCGAGATGCCGGCCATCACCGCGAACTGCTTGTCGGCGTTGGGCAGCCGCTTGAAGAACTCGATCAGGTCGTCGAAGCCGGCGATGCCGTCGTGCTCGCCGCGCATGACGATCGTCGGCACCGTGAGCTTCTCCGGATCGACGAGCGGCAGCTTCGAGCACATGTCGACGTAGGTGCCGGTGGGCACCGAATCGTCGAGCGCGAGGATCGCGTCGGCGAAGGCCTCGATGGTCGGCTCGTCCGCGGTGCCGGGATGGTCGCGCGTGAAGATGCTGTGCACGAAGGCGCGGTCGATCGGCCGGCGGTTGACCGACTGGAACTGCGCCAGCTTCTTCCGGCGCTGCGCGAGCGTGGGGCTGCCTTCACCGGTCCACACGAACGCGTCGAGCGCGAGGCGCGCGACCCGCTCGGGATGGCGCTGCGCGAAGAGCGCCGCCTTGAGCGCGCCCGAAGAGATGCCGTAGACGAGGAGCTTCTTCGCCCCGGCCTTCTCGAGGATGTACTGGCTTCCGGCGGCGAGGTCGTCGGCGCCGTTCGCGATGTCGTTGTTGATCGGCCGCGACTTGTCGGAGCGCCCGTAGCCCTCGTTGTCCATCGTCCACGTGTCGTAGCCCAGGCCCGCGAAGTACTCCATCGCGGAAGAGTCGGCACGGCCGGGCACGTAGAGGTCGAACGTGGGTTGCGAAGCCATCGAGGAGCCGTGCACGAAGAGGATGGTCCCGCGGATCGCGCTGCCCGAGGGCGGCCGCTTGTTCCAGAGGAAGAGCCTCACGTCGCCCTTGCGCGTCCAGTGCTCGGTGCCGCCTTTCCATGTCGTGGTGGAGCCTTCTGCCGCAACTGCCATGCATTCCTCCATGCGGGACATCGTTCTCTCGTCGGACGGCCAGTGTAAGGCATCCGCCGCACGTGCCGCGCGCTTCTGGTATCTTCGCGCGAATGTAGGCAACCGGCGCCGGCACGTCGCGTGACAAAACCCATTCCGCACGGTGTGGTGAATGGAGCCGGCTCGGTCACCGAGGTGGTGCTGCGGGCCATGTCGCGCGCGCCCGATGCGCGGCTGCGCGAGGTGATGGAAAGCCTCGTGCGCCACCTGCACGATTTCATCCGCGAGACGCAGCCGAGCGAAGCGGAATTCGAGCGCGGCCTCGACTTCGTCCGCCGCCTGGGCCAGGCCTGCGGTCCGGAGAAGAACGAGGTGGTCCTGCTTTCCGATCTCCTCGGCATCTCGACGCTGGTGGTGACGCTCGAGAAGGAGCGGCGCGGCGGCATCGGCACCGATCCCGCGCTGCTCGGCCCGTTCTGGCGCGCGCGAGCGCCGCGCTGCGCACCGGGAGATTGCATCGCGCGCGACGCGAGCGGCGGCGAGCCGCTCGAGGTGAGCGGGCGCGTCCTCGATGCCGCGTCGAAGCCGATCGCCGGCGCCTGGGTCGATGTCTGGCAGGCCTCGCCCGTGGGCCGCTACGAGAACCAGGATCCCGCGCAGCCCGAGCACAACCTGCGTGGCCTCTTCGAGACCGACGCCGAGGGGCGCTACCGGTTTCGCACGGTGCGTCCGGCGGGATACCCGGTGCCGACGGACGGACCGTGCGGCGAGCTGCTGCGCGCGCAGGATCGCCATCCGTGGCGGCCCGCGCACATCCACTTCATGATCTCGTGCGAGGGCTACGCGACGCTCGTCACGCAAGTCTTCGACAACGCCGACGACGCGATCGAGAGCGACGTCGTGTTCGGCGTGACGCCCGCGCTCGGCGCACGCTATGCGCGCGGCGCGGATGGAACGCTGCGTCTCGAGTACGATTTCGTGCTGCGCCGCGGCGAGCGCCGCATCCCGACGCCGCCGATTCCATGAGCCCCTTCGAGCCGGCCGAGCGCCTCGACGGGCGCGATGTGCTCGTCGCCGGCGGGCTCGGAGCGGTGGGGCTCGCGACCGCGCGGCGTGCGGCGATGCTGGGCGCGCGGGCGGTCCTGCTCCACCGGCGCTCGCAGGCCGAGCTCGAGGAGGCGCTGGACTCGCTGCCCGGGCGCAACCATTTCGGCGTCACCGCTTCGATCACCGATTCCGAATCGCTCGCGCGCGCCGCCTCGGAGGTGAAGGCGCGTTGCGGCAAGCTCGACGTGCTGGTGAACAGCGCCGGCTTCACGAAGCCGGTGCCCGCGGCCGACCTCGAGGCGCTCGACGACGCGTTGATCGACGAGATCTTCCGTTCGAACTGGCGCGGCGTGTTCGCGACCATCCGCGCGTTCCGGCCGCTGCTCGAGGCGAGCGGCGACGGGCTCGTCGTGAACGTCTCCTCGATCTCCGCGTTCACCGGCACCGGCAGCAACCTCGCCTATGTCGCGGCGAAGGCCGGCGTGGACGTGCTCGGCAAGTCGCTCGCGCGCGTGCTCGCGCCGAAGGTGCGCGTGCTCACCGTGTCTCCCGGCGTGGTGGATTCGCCCTTCGTGTCGGGGCGAGGCGCGGATTTCAACGCGAAGGCCGCCGCCGCGACGCCGCTGCGGCGCATCGGCACGCCCGAAGACGTCGCCGCTGCGATCGTCGCCTGCGCCGCGCAACTGCGCTTCGCCACCGGTCAGGTCATCGTGGTGGATGGCGGTCGCTCGCTGTGAGCCCAGGCGATCGCGATGGACGGCGGCCGCTCGCTGGGAGCCGCCGATGAGCGCGCCCCGCGTCCTCAACGTCGCCGCTCCGGCGGCCCGCGTCGACGACATCGCCGTGGAGCTCGTCGAGCTCGGCAGCAATCGCCCGAGCGAGGGCGACGTGACGATCGAGGTCCACGCCGCCGGGATCAACCCGAGCGACGCCAAGGCGATGCTCGGGCTCATGCCGAGCGCGGTCTTCCCGCGCACGCCCGGGCGCGATTTCGCCGGCATCGTCGTGGAAGGCCGCGCGGACCTCGTCGGATTGGAGGTGTGGGGCACCGGCGGCGACGTGGGCATCTCGCGCAACGGATCGCACGGCGAGCGGCTCGTGCTGCCGCGCTCGGCCATCGCGGCGAAGCCGCGCAACCTTTCCATGATCGAGGCGGGGACGATCGGCGTGCCGTTCGTGACCGCGTACGAAGGGTTGCGCCGTGCCGGATATCCCGACCCGCATTCGACGGTCGCGGTCTTCGGCGCGAGCGGGAAGGTGGGCCAGGCGGTGGTGCAGCTCGCCGCCCGCGCGCGCGCCACGGTGTTCGCGATCGATCGGCGGGCCGACGCGCCGCGCGGATTCGCCTCGCGCAAGGTGCGCTACATCGATGCGAGCCACGAGAAGCCCGCCGAGGTCATCCGCGCGGAAACCGCGGGACGCGGGGCGAGCCTCGTCTTCAACACGGTGGGAAGCCCATGGTTCGCCGAGGCGAACGCGAGCCTCGCCAGGCGCGGGACGCAGGTGTTCATCGCCACCATCGAGCGCGCCGTGCCGTTCGACATCTTCGCGTTCTATCGCGGGATGCATGCGTATGTGGGTGTCGATTCGCTCGCGCTGCGCGCGGGCGATTGCGCGGCGATCCTCTCCGAGCTTCGTCCGGGTTTCGAGGAGGGCTCGCTGCGCCCGTATGCGGTCGCCGAGGACGATCGCTTCCCCCTCGAGCGCGCGGGCCAGGCGTACCGCGCGGTGCTCGGCGGGTCGTCCGGGCGCATCGCCTTCGTTCCGCGGCGCGGCGGATCGAAGTAGAATCGGCGCCCGGCGAGGCTCGGTGCCCGCCCCGGTTGCAATCCCCTTCGCCCCAGAGGAGATCGCCCGATGAAGCTCGCCCGGCTGTTCGCTGCCGCCCTCGCATCCGTCCCGCTCGCCCTCTTCGCGCAAGCGCACTGGCCCGAGAAGCCGATCCACCTCGTCGTGCCGTTCACGGCGGGAAGCGCGACGGACATCGTCGCCCGTGCGGTGGGAGAGCCGCTCTCGCAAGCCCTGGGCGTACCCGTCGTCGTGGAGAATCGCGGCGGCGCGGGCGGCACCGTCGGTGCGGCGCTGGTGGCGAAGAGCGCGCCGGACGGATACGCGTTCCTGGTCCACTCCGCCGGCCACGTCGCCAATCCGTGGATCTACTCCCGCCTGCCTTACGACACGCTCCGGGATTTCGCCGGCGTGACGCCGCTCGCGAGCCTGCCCAACGTGCTGGTGGTGCCGCCGTCGAAGGGGTTTCGCGATGTCCACGACCTGGTCGAGCGCGCGCGGGCGAGCCCCGGAACGTTGAACTACGGATCGGCCGGCACCGGCAGCGCCACGCACATGAACGCGGAGCTGTTCCGGATTTCCGCCGGCATCGACGCGGTGCACGTGCCGTTCCGCGGCACGCCCGAGGCGCTCACCGAGGTGGTCGCCGGCCGCATCGATTTCTTCTTCGCGCCGATCGCCTCGGCGCTGCCGTTCGTGAAGAACGGCACGGTGAAGGCGCTCGCCGTCGGGACGGCGGCCCGCTCGCCGCTGCTGCCCGATGTGCCGACGACGGTGGAGTCCGGCTACCGGGGCTCCGACTACATTTTCTGGGTGGCGCTCCTCGCACCCGCCGCGACGCCGCGCCCGATCGTCGAGCGCATGAATGCCGAGGTGGTGAAGATCCTCGCCACGCCCGCGATGAAGGAACGGCTCGCGACGCTCGGCGCGGAGCCGATGCCGATGTCGCCCGCCGAGTTCGACCGCTTCATCCGCGCGGAGACCGCGCGCATGGAGAAGGTGGTGAAGAACGCCAAGATCCCGGTGCAGTAAGGCTGCCATGGCACGCGCTCTCGCTGCCCTCGTCTTCGCCATGTCCTTCGGCGCCGGCGCCGCCAAGGCGAAGCCCCTCGAGCTCATCGTCTTCTACGGCGGCGCCAACTGGCCCGTGTGGGTCGGCATGGAGAAGGGAACCTTCGCGTCGCACGGAATGGAAATCCACCTTTCGCGCACGCCGGGTTCCGTCTACCTGGTGAAGAACCTCGTCGAGGGCAGGTTCGATCTCGGCTTCGCGACGTTCGACAACGTGGTCGCATACGACGAGGGCCAGGGCGAGGCCGCGCTCGATCGTCCCGCCGACCTGGTCGCGGTGCTGGGCGGGCTCTCGGGCGGACTGCGCCTCGTCGTGGATCCGAAGATTCGTTCCGTGCAGGAGCTGCGGGGACGGTCGCTCGCGGTCGACGCGCCGAGCACCGGTTTCTCGCTGCTGCTGCGCAAGATGCTCGAGCGCGGCGGCCTCGCGCCGGCCGACTATCGCTTCGAGAACCTGGGCGGCACCGGCGAGCGCGCCGAGGCGCTGATGCAGGGCAAGACCGTGGGCACGATCCTCACCTCGCCGATCGACCTCGTGCCGATCGCGAAGGGCTATCGCGTGCTGGCCGATTCGAAGGACATCGGGCCGTACCAGGCCACGCTCTTCGTCGCACGACGCGAATGGGCGCGCGCCCACGGGACCGAGCTCGTGGCGTTCATTCGCGGCTACGTGGAGGCGCTCGACTGGCTCGCCGATCCGGCCCATCGCGACGAGGCGGTCGCGATCTACCGCAAGTACCTGCCGAAGGCGAGCGAGGATGCCGCGCGCGAGGCCTGGAGCGCGCTCCTCGATTCCGCGGACGAAGGCATTCGCCGCGACGGCCGCATCGACCGGGAAGGTGTCGCGACGGTGCTCGGCCTTCGCAGCGAATACGGGGAGCCGCGCAAGGCATTGGGGGACGCGTCGCGCTACGTGGACGAGTCCTGGTATCGCAAGGCCATCGACGAATCGAAAGGGGGAGCGAAATGAACGCCACGGGTTTCATCGCCATCGGACTCGCCGCCTTCGCGGCGCAGGCCGCACGTGCGGATTCGCCGACGAGCGCGGAGAAAAGCAACATGGAGCTCGTCGGGTATCACGACCTTTCGGGCCGCAGCGCCTACCAGCCGCTGGTGCACGCGCAGGGCGGGCGCTGGATCGCCTACATCGGGCACCACGGCGGCAAGGCATTGAATCCGGTGACCGGGGCCATGGAAGACAACGGCACCTCGATCGTCGACGTGACCGATCCGCGATCGCCCACGCTCATCGCGCACATTCCCGGCGAGCCGGGCGACGGCGAGAGCGGCGGCGCGCAGATGGTGCGCGTGTGCGACGGCGCTACGCTGCCGCACGCGGACAAGTCCAAGGTCTACCTGCTGCGCCCCTTCGGCAACCTCGCGCACGAGATCTGGGACGTGTCCGACCCGGCGCATCCGTCGAAAGTGACGACGATCGTGAAGGTGAAGGGGACGCACAAGAGCTGGTGGGAATGCGACACCGGCATCGCGTATCTCGTCTCCGGCGTCGAGGGTTGGCGCGTGCGGCGCATGACGCAGGTCTACGACCTTTCCGATCCCGCGCATCCGAAGTTCATCCGCGACTTCGGGCTCGCCGGACAGCAGCCCGGTGCCACGGGCGAGGCGCCCGAAGAGCTGCACGGACCGATCTCGATGGGACCGAAGGCGAACCGCGTCTACTTCGGCTACGGCACGAACAAGCGCGGCATCCTGCAGATCGTCGATCGCGAGAAGCTGCTCGCCGGGCCCGCCGAGCCCACGGATGCGAACCTGGACTATCCCGAAGTGGGCCGCCTGTACCTTCCGCCCACCAACGGCGCGCACACCACGTTCCCGGTGCTCGGCGTGGAAGTCGCCGAGTTCGCGAAGGACAGGGCGGGCGGCAAGCGCGACTTCGCGGTGATCGTGGACGAGGCGATCGCGAACGAATGCGGCGAGGCGCGGCAGATGGTCTGGATCGCCGACATCACCGCGGAGAAGCATCCCTTCAACGTCTCGAGCTGGACGGTGCCCGAGGCGAGCGGCAATTTCTGTTCGCGCGGCGGGCGCTTCGGCTCCCACTCCTCGAACGAGAACATGACGCCGATCTACTACCGGCGCATGGTCTTCGTCGCGTTCTTCAACGCGGGCGTTCGCGCGCTCGACATCCGCGATCCGTACCACCCGAAGGAAGTGGCCTACTACATCCCCGGCATCACGGCGAAGACCGACAAGCGCTGCGTGGCCGATCGCTGCCAGCGCGCGATCCAGACCAACAACGTCGAGGTGGACGACCGCGGCTACGTGTACATCGTCGACCGCGCGAACACCGGCATGCACATCCTCGAGCTCACGGGAGAGGCACGCCGGGTCGCGAATTTCCGCTGAGGGCGCGCAGGCCCGGCCCCCCACGGATTCCCGCCTTCGCGGGAATGACGGGCTTCGCGGGAATGACGGGCTTCGCGGGAATGACGGGCTTCGCGGGAATGACGGGCTTCGCGGGAATGACGGGCTTCGCGGGAATGACGGGCTTCGCGGAATGACGGATGCGGTCAGTCGTCGCCGAAAGCGGGGCGATCGGTCGCGCGGCGGTTGTAAGGTGCGGTCGCCTGGTTGGCCGCATCGGCCGCGGCTTCCGCGCCGCGTTCGAGGCGCGGCGCCGCTTCGCGCGCCCGCCCGTACGTCCGGCGCCACATGTCCGCCGCGGCGTCGCGCCCGCCCAGCCCGAAGGCGAGGCCGAACGCGAGCGCGGCCGCGCCGAGCACCGCCATCACGAGGATATTGATCAGGTTCTCCGCGATGCCGAGCTGGTTCACGGCGACCACGATCGCGAAGGCCCACACCGCGACGCGCGCCACCTTGGCGATCAGCTCGGGATTGGAGAAGTTCGCCTCGGAGGTGGCGGCCCGCACGAGGTTCGCGAGCGCGTTCGCGGCGATGCCGCCGATCACGAGCACGACCAGCGCGACCACGACATCCGGAAGCCACAGCAGGAGCTGGCGCAGCACGTCGGAGACGGCCGGCAATCCGAGCGCGTCGAACGCGACGATGAGCACGATCAGCCGGATGAACCATTTGGCGAGGTGCCCGAGGAAGCCCGAGGCGTCGGTATCGATGCCGAGGCGCTGCACGAAATCCGCGAAGCCCGACCGGCGCGCGAGGTTGTTGAAGTGCACGGCGCGCGCGACGCCGGCGACCGCCCGCTGGATGAGCGAGGCGATGAACCAGCCGATGAGCACGATCAGCACGAAGCCGATGATCTTGGGAATCGCCGCGAGCAGCAGGGCGAGGGCGGATCCGAGCGACGTGAGCGTCGCCTCGCTCCAGTCGTGGAAGGTGGCGCCGATGGGCATGTTCTTTCTCCTCGTTATGGATGGCAATTCTTGCGCGCCGCGGCAACTCCTTGCGCACGGCACGGCCGCGCGCGCCTCGCCATCGCGGCGACGCACGGTCCATGCGGACCTCCGAGCAAGTTATGCGCCCGGACGCGCTCCCATGGCGCGAGCGGACCAAACGAGCGGCTCCCTCCCCCGTGGGGGAGGGTCGCCGGGGAGAAAGCGACTAGGCTTCGACGTGCCGATTGCGCGGAGCCGTCGAGCCGCCGCGCAGGCCTTCGCCGTCGGGGCTCACGGCCACGCCGCACTCGTAGACCATCTTCCCGCCCAGCCATCCGGAGATGATGAGCAGGATGATGCACAGGAGCGACAGCAGCATCGGTCCCTTGAGGCTGGACGGATTCCCGTGTCGTACCCATGCGTTCACGATGTAGAGGATCACGATCGTGAGGTTGAGCGCCATGTGCATGCTCGCGATGTGCTTGATGCGCACGTCGGAGAGGGACGCGTAATCGGTGAAGCCGAACACCGCGGCGATCAACGCGCCGACGATACCGCCGATCATGGTGAAGTACGCGACCGTCGCCCAGGGATCCATGTTGCCGCTCGCGAGGCACACGATGTCGAAGGCGAAGGAAAGGATGAAGCCGCCGATCGCGATCGGAACCACCATGGGGTGGATCGGATGGCCGGCGATGCTCGCGGGGGTACGCATGGGTTTTCTCCTTGGGGAGAGCTTAGCTTGTCCCGTTGGAGCCGGACGAGCCTTAACACGTTCCCGGCCGGCGGGTGCGGCCATGGTCCGTTCGGATCGCACGCGCGGGATTGCGGTTGAAATTTGCGGAATCCGGCGCTGCCGCCCCTATAATTCGTCCCACGATGCGCGACCTGCTTCACGCTTCCGTCGTTCCCCCCGACCTCGCTCCCGCGGGCGTCTGCGTTTGATCCATCGGACTTCAATCCTCGGGGCAGGGGATGGGTCCCGAACCGGGAGACGTCGCGCGCTGAATTCCTGATCGTTCGCCGGCACGAAATCGCGCACGTCCTCGGGACGCGCGGGCCAGGGAGGCCCCGGCGACTCGCGACAAGAACGAATGAAGAAGATCCGCGTCCTCGCGACGGCTCTCGTCGCCGCGTTCGTCTCGTGCTTTGCCTCGCTCGAGCCGGCGCAGGCCGATCCCTTTCCGCCGTTCTGGAACTCCGCCGCGGTGCATTTCCCGCCGGTCGCGTGGCCCTCGGAGCCGGCCGATCCCAAGCAGTGCGGCGCGACGTGCGGCGAATGGAAGCCCTACACGCGCTTCCAGGCCGGGCTCGCCGACGCGCGCACGCAGGATCCGTCGAACGGCGGCACCGCGCCGCAGAACTACGTCAACATCTCCTCCTCGTGCATCGACAAGGCGTTCCCCAGCATCTATTACTCGCTGCACGAGGGCGCGACCCCGGACGACGACGTGATCATGTTCCGCTGGCGCGTGGAGCAGATCGCCAACAACTACGCGACCGGTCCCTCGGCCGGTACGTTCGGCGCGAGCGATCCATGGAGCTCCGCGCTCTGGAGCGTGCTCTTCGACGTGGACGGCGACGGCTACATCGACCTCGCCGCGCACCTCGACGGATCCTCGGGCGCGCCGGCGACCGCCGTCGACCGCATCTTCGGCATCTGGAGCAGCTCCCCCACGCAGTCGCTCGACTACGTGAACGACCCGACCGTGAAGCTGATCGCGCACAATCCGACCGCCTTCGTCGACTCGGCCACCTCGCGCCTCCTCAACTTCAATCCCGTCCTCGCGGGGTTGCACACCGCCGCGCCCGATGCGAACTGGCCCAACGGCTCGGCCGAGACGACGTGGGACTACGGCACCACGCGCTCCAAGGTGGTGACGACGAGCCCCTGCAACGAGTACTTCGTCGACTACCAGATCCCGGTCAAGATGCTCGACGCCTCGTCGCTCGGCGGTCCGAAGATCACGCGCAGCACGCCGATCTCGATGCTCTTCTGCACCGCCAACAGCCTCAACAACCCGTTCCAGAAGGATTGCGCGATCAACCGCCAATGGGTCGGCGCCGCGGGCAAGCCCGGTCCGTTCGGCGACTACATCTCCTTCGACCAGGCGAATCCGTACTCGCAGCCGATCGTCTCGAAGGTGACCGCGCAGGGCCCCAACACCTGTCCCGGCACGTACCTGCTGAGCGCCACGGTGCAGGACACGCTCGCCGTCGTGAACGGGACCGTCGTGCCTTCCGTGAAGGCGGTGCGGTTCTATTACTACTACGATGCGAATGCCGACGGCGTCGACAACGACGGCGGCGCATGGACCTTCGCGGCCGACGCGACGCTCAAGGCCGGTTCGCTCAACACCTGGACCGCCAGCTGGGACGCGACCTCGCTCCCCAGGGGACAGTTCCTGATCGGCGTGCAGGCGCTGGACGACAACACGATCGTCGACGACGGCATGACGCCCACGGGCGTCGACAACCGCACGTTCTCCTACGTGGCGGGCGACGCGCAGAACCGCATCTTCGTGAACGGCGTCTCGTTCGCGACGCTGCCGACCCATTCCCCGGCGATGTCGACCTCCGCCTCCGAGAACTGGTGGGGGAATCCGAGCGTCACGGGCACGCAGACCGCACTGGTGGGCGTGGCGCTCAACGCTTGCGGCGTTGCGCCCGCGCTCTCCAAGACGGCGAGCGTGTCGAACGTCGCGACGGGCGGCACGGTGGACTTCACGCTCACGATCACGAACGCGCTCTCGAGCGCGCTCGCGGTGTCGCAGCTGAACGATCCGCTGCCGTCCGGATTCTCGTACGTCTCGACGATCGGCGGCACGCTGGCACCGACCACTTCGCCGACCGCCGGCGCCGCGGGCACGCTCACGTGGTCGTTCTCGCCGTCGGCCGCGATCCCCGCGGGCGGGACCGGGACGATCGTCTTCCGAGCGACCGCCCCGCCCACCGCTGGAACCTATTCGAACACCGCGACCGCCACGACGAGCTTGGGCACGCTCACGAGCGGCCCCGCGCAGGTGAACGTGGACGGGGCGAGGCTCTCGCTCACGAAGACGCCGAGCGCCTACCTCGCGGAGCCCGACGGCGCGACGCCGCTCACCTACACGCTGCACTACTCGAACGACTCGTCGGTACAGGTCACGTCGGCCACGATCTCCGACGCCGTGCCGGCCGGCGCCACCTACGTTTCCTGCTCGGGCGGCACGACCTGTGCCAATGCCGGCGGCACCGTCACCTGGAGCCTCGGCACGCTCGCCGGCGGCGCGAGCGGCAGCGTCGGCCTCACCATCACGGTGCCGGCGAGCTACACCAGTCCCTCGCTCGCCAACACCGCGAATCTCTCGGCGACCGATCCGGCCGGAAGCCCGGCGAGCGCGAGCGCCACCTCCACGGTGGCGGTGGACGTGCCGCACCCGAACATCGTGCTGCAGAAGAGCGCCTCGACGCCCGTCGTGGCCCCCGGCGGAAGCGTCACCTATACGCTCGGCTACTCCAACACGGGCTCGAGCGGCGCTTCCAACGTCGTGATCACCGACGTGGTGCCCTCGGGCTTCACGTTCGTCTCGGCGACCGGCGGCGGCACCAACAGCCTCGGCACGGTCACCTGGAACATCGGCGCGGTCGCGGCCGGCGCCGGGGGCTCCGTCACGATCACGCTGCAGGCGGCGAATCCGTACAGCGACCTCGATCCGCAGACCAATACCGCGTCGGTCACCTGGACCGGCAACACCACGCCGGTCGCCGCGAGCACGCAGACCGGTGTGAGCCAGTCGACGAACGTCTGCAGCGCGTTCTACTTCCGCAGCACCACCGCGTCGGTGGGATTCGACGGCACGCGCCAGCTCGCGACCACGTCGCCCGTGCCCGCGGCCACGGACGCCGGCGGCAGCACGTCGATCACCGTGCCGGGCGGCGCCGGCGTCTTCTCGGCGACCGTGCTCTCGTTCTACGAGGACCCGGCATCGGCGGCGGACGTGTCGCTCACCGGCAACCTCACCACCAACATGTACATCGACCGCAAGTCGGGTCCCGGCATCACGATCCGCGCGACGGTGTACGACTACGATTCGACGACCGGCGCGCGAACGCAGCTCGGCCAGAGCTCGACGTCCTTCACCGGCAGCCAGACCGGCCTCTTCACGTTCACCGTGCCGCTCACCGGGACCCTCAGCAAGGCGCACCGCCTGCTGTGGACCTTCGAGGCGGCGTCGAACAACAACCAGAACACGACGCTGCTGTTCCAGTACGGCGGCACGGTGCGCAACGGCGTGAGCGATCCGACCGGCACCACGACCACGCTCGCGACCTCGAGCGCGAGCTTCTGCACGACGCCGCCCGCGAACCTGGTGTTCGCGAAGACGGTGGACAAGACCTCCGCCGCGCCGGGCGACACGCTCACCTACACGCTCTCGTTCGCCAACACCAGCGGCTCGACCGCCGCGACCGGCGCCACGATCGTGGACACGCTGCCGGCCGGCCTCGCGTTTTCGAGCGCGACGCTCAACGGATCGCCGATCACCCCGACCGGCACGAACCCGTACACGTTCACGGTGGGCTCGAGCGGCGCGGCCGTCGGCACCATTGCCGCGGGCGCGAGCGGCACGCTCGTCATCGCCGCGAGCGTCGCGAACCCGCTCGATGCGTCGATCGCGAGCCTCACGAACAACGCGAGCCTCGCGAGCGCGCAGACCTCCGCCATCAACGCCTCGGCGACCACCGGCATCGCCGGCCGCGGCGCCGCCGGGGGAGCGCCCGCGCTCGCCATCACGCTCGCCGCCGACCGCACGACGGCGGCACCGGGCGACACCGTGACCTACACCGTCACGGTGGTGAACATCGGAACGGCGGGTGCGAGCAGCGTCACCGTCTCCGACGCGCTACCGACCGCGACCTACTACAACTTCGGAGCCTGCTCCGGTGGATGCTCGAACGCCGGCGGCACGCTCAGCTGGAACGTGGGAAGCCTCGCCGTGGGCGCTTCGGCGAGCAACACGTTCACCATGATCGCCGGATCCACCGGTTTGCCGGCAGGCGTCACGGTGATTCCCGATACGGCCAGCACCGCCGCGACCGGCGTCGCCACGCTCACGAGCAACACCGTGAAGGTGACCCTCGACGGCAACCCGATCCTCACGCTCTCGAAGTCGGCGAGCCCGACCTCCGGCCTCGCGCCCGGCGGCGCGATCACGTACTCGCTGGTGGTCGCGAACGTCGGCAGCGCCGCGGCGAGCGACGTCGTGCTGCGCGATCCGATTCCCTCGAACGCCTCGTATGCGGGCAGCATCACCGCGACCGCCGGCAGCGGCGCCTTCGACCCGGTGGCGAACCAGGTCGTGTTCTCGGTGGGCTCGCTCGCCACGGGCGCGAGCGCGACCCTCACGTTCCACGCGACGGTGAGCGCCTCGCTCGCGGCGGGCAGCACCACGATCTCCAATACCGCCACGGCTTCGTCGAGCAACGCGCCCTCGCAGAGCGCGTCGGCCTCCGTGTCGGCGAGCGCGGCGCCGGTCCTCACGCTGAGCAAATCCGGTCCCGCGCAGGTCGCATTCCCCGCGGCGACGCTCTCGCAGGCGGCGAGCGGAACCACCGTGCGCGTGAACGATGCCTCGCAGCTCAAGGTGGGTGAGCTCGTGTCGATCGGCGGCACGCTGGTCGCGATCGACGCCATTGCCGGCAACGTCCTCACGGTCGACGGCGCGGTGAGCGCGCCCTCCGGCACTTCGATCGCCGGGACCGTCACCTACTCGATCGTCTACGCGAATACGGGCAATACGTCGGCCAACGGCGTCATCCTCACCGACACGCTGCCTTCGGGAACCACGTTCGTCTCCGCGACCAACGGCGGGGCGAACGCGGGTGGAACGGTCACGTGGAGCCTCGCGAGCATCGACGCGGGCACGAGCGGCGTGGTGCAGGTGACGATCCTGCCGTCGACGACCGGCTCGCTCACCAACCAGGCGTCGATCGCCTGCGCGAGCTGCAACACCGCCACGGCGAGCGTGACGACCGCGATCGGCGGCCTCGTGGTCGCCAAGCGGACCACGACGCCGACCGCCTCGGCGGGCGGCAGCGCCGCCTACATCGTCGACGTCACGAACACCTCGTCCGCGGCGATTCCGGGCGTGACGGTCACGGACGTCCTCTCGAGCGGCTTCACCTACGCGTCCACGACCTCGATCGTGAACGACGGCACGCCGGTCTCCGCGACGACCTCGCCCACGGTCGGCGACGGAACGCTCGCGTGGGGCACGTTCACCATCCAGCCGGGCAAGACGCTCAGCGTGAGCTATGCGGTCGACGTCGGGCCGACCGTCGGCGCGGCGACCTACCAGAACCAGGCGGGCGCCACGCCGATCGGAAGCACCGTGCCCTTCGATGCGCTCGCGACCACCGCCGAGGACGTGACGGTGCTCGGCCTCGCTACCGGCATCGTCCAGGGCTACGTGTTCCAGGACCTCGACAACAACGGAATCTTCGACGCGACGGTCGACCTGCCGCTCGGCGGCGTCTCGGTGACGATTACCGACAGCACCGGCACGGCGTTCACCGTCGCGACCGACTCGAACGGCTTCTACACGCGAGTCGTCGCGACCGGCGCGGCGAGCGTCGACGTGAACGACGCGGACATTCCCGTGGGCCTCACGCGCGGCGCCACTTTCACGGACCCGACCAGCGTCACCGTTCCGGCGGGCTCCTCGGTGGAGAGCGATACCGGGTATGTGTCGACCAGCTCGCTGCCCGACCTCACGATCGCGAAGTCGCACGCGGGCAACTTAGCCCAGGGCGAGACGGGCGCGAGCTACACCCTCGCGGCGAGCAACGCGGGAACGGGCCCGACGGTGGGCACGGTGACGGTGACCGACACGCTGCCCGCGGGACTCGCGGCAACGGCGATCGCGGGCACCAACTGGAGCTGCACGCTCGCGACGCTCACCTGCACGCGGAGCGACGCGCTGGCGGCGGGCGCGAGCTACGAGCCGATCACGGTGACGGTGAACGTGGCGGGCGGTGCCGCGGCGAGCCTGGTGAACAGCGCCTCGGTGGGTGGAGGCGGGGAGACGAACACCGCGAACGACACGGCGAGCGATCCGACGACGGTGGATGCGGTGGCCGACGTGGGCGTCACGAAGACGGACGGTGTGTCGAGCGTGACGGCGGGGGGCACGACGACCTACACGGTGGTCGTGAGCAACGCCGGCCCGGGAAGCGCGAACGGAGCGCTGCTCACCGATGCGGCGGTGGCGGGGCTGGCGAAGACGGCGGTCGCATGCGTTGCCGCGGGCGGGGCGGTGTGTCCCGCATCGCCGACGGTGGGGCAGCTCGAATCGGGCCTCGCGATCCCGGCGCTGCCGGCGGGCGGCAGCGTCGCCTTCACGGTGGCGGCCAACGTGACGGCGAGCGCGGGGACGAACGTGTCGAACACGGCAGTCGTCGCGCCGGCGGCGGGCACTACCGATCCGAACGCGGCCAACGACTCGGCGACCGACGTCGATTCCGTCGCGGCATCGGTGCTGCAGGCCGATCTATCGCTCACCAAGGACGACGGCGCGTCGTCCGTCGTCGCCGGCTCCGCGACCACGTACACCCTCGTCGTGTCGAACGCCGGCCCGGACGCGGCGGACGGCGCGATCGTGAGCGACCCGCCCGCGGCCGGCCTCGCGAAGACCGCCGTGAGCTGCGTCGCGGCGAGCGGCGGCGCGGCGTGTCCCGTCGGGCTTTCGGCGGCGTCCCTGGAAGCGGGCGTCGCGATCCCGGCGTTGCCCGCAGCGGGCAGCGTCACGCTGCAGGTCACCGCGACCGTGAGCGCGCTCTCCGGCACGGTGACGAACGTCGCGCACGTCGCGGCGCCCGCCGGCGTGAGCGACCCGAACCCGGCCAACGACACCGCGACCGATGTCGACGGTATCGCGCCTCCCGTGAGCAACGGCTCGATCTCCGGTCGCGTGTGGTACGACGGCGACGGCGACCGGCGCTTCGACGCGGGCGAATGGGGACGCGCGGGCTGGACGGTGGAGCTCTGGAGCGGCGGATCGATGACCTCCACCACCACGAGCGCCTCCGACGGCTCGTACGTGTTCGCGGGCCTCGCCGCGGGGAGCTACACCGTGCGCTTCTCGCCGCCCAACGCGGGCGCCGGACCGCTGCCCGTGAACGGCGAGAACGGAACGCCGATCGCGGGCGGGGGCACGGCCGCGCGCTGCGAGCTCTCGAACATCGTGCTCGCCGCGAGCGGCGGCGGCGTATCGAGCGTCGGCGAGCAGAGCCTGCCGCTGGATCCGAGCGGCGTCGCCTACGACAGCATGGCCCGCACGCCGATCGCGGGTGCGACCGTGCAGCTGCTCCTGAACGGCGGCCCCGTGAATCCGGCGTTCCTCGCGGGAGGAAGCACGAGCGTCGTCACCAGTCCCGCGGGCACGTATTCGTTCTTCCTGCTACCCGGCGCGCCGGCGGGAACGTATTCGTTGCGCGTCACCGCGCCCGGATACGTCGCGCCCAGCGCGGTCATTCCGCCGTCGACCGCGCCGGCCGCATTCGCCGGAGGTGCCGTGACGGCGATCTCCGGCGTGCCGCTCGCCGGCCAGGACACGAAGTACTACCTGCAATTCCCGCTGCCGGTTGCCGACATCACGCACGACAACCTGCCGCTCGATCCGGCGGGCGCCGCTGCGCCCCCGCCGCCCGAGCCGGTTCCCGCGCTTTCCGAATGGGCGCTGCTGATGCTCGCCCTCCTGATGGCGGCGGCGGGCACGGCGCGATTGCACCGCCAACGGTAGCGCTCAGGATGCGTCGCCGCGAGACGCGAGGAGCGTGCGATCGACGTACGTGCGCTCCCACCACGCCCACAGCACGAGCGGCACGAGCGGCGGCAGGATGAGCGAGCCCAGCTGGTAGGCGAGGGCGGCGATCTCGGCGCGGGCACCCGCGAGCCCGGCCTGCGCGGCGAGCGCGGGCGTGGTGCGCAGCACCTGCGCGAGCACGTCGAACGCGATGCCCCACGCCTGGAAGGGGAGCAGGATCACGGCGCCGAGCGCGAAGCGCCGCCAGCGCGCACCGCTTGCCGCGAGGAGCGCGAAGAGCAGCGGCGCGCCGTAGCCGTAGACCAGCGGGTTCACCTCGAGCACGAGATTGCCGCTGCGACCCTCGGCGTCCTGGGCGACGAGCGTCGTCACGAACGTCGCGGGGTGCGCCTGCAGCTCGACGCCCGCCACGAGGCCATCGCGCCAGAGATCGATCAGGATGCGCGCGAGCCAGGCGGCGGGCCGGTCGTACCACGGCGCGGCCAGGTACCAGGCGGCGAAGCACGGCACGAGCCACGCGAGCACGCGCAGCGCGAAGCGCCAGATCGGGTCACGCGGCCGCACGATGCGGCGCGGGTTCGCGGATCCAGCGCAGCCACAACAGCCAGAACACCATCGCGTCCACCATGATGAGCGCCTGCCACACGTAGAGATGCGCCCACTCGAAGGCGGCGAGGCTCCATTGGCCGACGTAGAAGAGGCTCACGACACGCACGACGTTCGCGAGCTGCACGGCGAGGACGCCCCCCAGGACGCCGGCGACCTTCCGCCGCCACGGCGCGCGGAACGCGAGGATCGCCGCGACGAGCACGATGCACGCCTCGATGCCGTTGCATCCCGATTCGATCGCGACCGCGAAGCCGTTGGTCGTGCTGCGGACCACCTCGCCGAACGCCTGCGCATGGCCGTCGAACGCGGCGATCAACGCGACGCAGGCACGTGCGAGCTCGCGCGTCCACGGCATCACCACCGCCTGCTGCACGGGCGCGGTGAGCTCCGCGGTGAAGAGCGCGAGGACGAGGGCGGCGAAGCCGGCGAGGAAGCGGACCACGGGGTGAGTCTAGCAAACAGCGGCCCGGAAATCTGGCGCCCCGAACACGAATCGAACGTGCGACCTGCCCCTTAGGAGGGGGCTGCTCTATCCACTGAGCTACCGGGGCGCTGCGGCGGAATTATCTCATGCACACCGGCGAGCGCCCCGCTCGGGCGGAGTCGAATCACCGACGGCGCCGCGAGGGCCCTTGCACATTTCCATGATTCGAGTAATATCGAACCATGGATGCCGCCCTTGCCATCGCCTCGCTCGCCGCGCTCGCGCAGGAGTCGAGGCTCGCCGTCTACCGCAAGCTCGTGCAAGCCGGGCCGACAGGGCTTTCGGTGGGCGAGATCGGGGCCTCGCTCCGCGTGGCGCCCGCGACGCTCTCCTTCCACCTCAAGGAGCTCTTCCATGCCGGGCTGGTGAAGTCGCGCCAGGACGGACGCTATGTCTACTACTTCGCCAACTACGAGCGCATGAACGCGCTGATCGGTTACCTCGGCGAGAACTGCTGCGCTCGTGATGGCATGTCCTGCGGCCCGGCGTGCGGGCCGCGCACCAAGCCCAAAACCCTCAAAGGAGCCAGGCGATGAAGAGATTCCACGTGCATGTCGCGGTGCCCGACCTGCAGAAGGCCGTTCGCTTCTACTCGACGATGTTCGGCGCCGCGCCCTCGGTGGTGAAGCCCGACTACGCGAAATGGATGCTCGACGATCCGCGCGTCAATTTCGCCGTCTCGCAGCGCGGCGGCAAGGCCGGCGTGAACCATCTCGGCTTCCAGGTCGACGAAGCCGCCGAGCTGCAGGAAATCCACGGGCGCCTGCGCGCGGCCGATGCCGGCGTCACCGAGGAGACCAACGTGTCCTGCTGCTACGCCCGTTCGGACAAGTACTGGGTCACCGATCCCGCGGGCATCGCGTGGGAATCGTTCCACAGCCTCGGCACCGTGCCGTTCTACCACGGGGAGTCGCCGGAACGAGGGCAGGGCGCGTGCTGTGCTCCATCGCAACAGGCGAGCGACGCCGCGGCGTGCTGCACGCCGTCCACCGAGGTGCAGGAAACGGGTTGCTGCGGCTGAGCGCCGGCGCACGAGCGCCGCGCACCGGCGCGTCGATCAGCGGCTCGTAGCGGCGATCAGCGGTTCGTAGCGCTCGGCGCCGCGGCGGCGTTGGAGGCGCTCGACGATGGCGTCGAGCTGGAGGCGCGTTGCGGCGCGGAGCTCGTCGGAGCCGGATTGGCATCGGTCGTCGAGGGCTGCGCCTGCGCGTTCTCGGCCGCCTGTTCCTTCTCGGCCTTCTTCTTCGCCTCGTGGTGGCCGATGGCGCATCCGGCCGCTCCGCCGACCAGGCCGTGATGGTTGGCGAGGTGTCCCGCCACGCCGCCCACGGCGCCGCCTTCGAGGCAGCCCTTCGTCGTCTTGCTCACCGCGTTCGCGTCGAACGCCACGGCCGCGAGCGCGAGGGCGGCCACGATCATCGCTTTCATGTTCGATCCTTTCGGTTTTGTGCCATGCCTGCGAAAAGGATCGCACCGCACGCGCCGCGCGCGGAATGTGCGCGCGGCGCGTGCTCGCGTGGGATCGCGCGAGGACGCCTGTAGCGCCGCGGCGGCGGTCGGCGTCAGTGCATGCCGCCAGCCCGCGCGCAGAGCGACCTCATTCGGCCTTCACCGCGATGCGCCGCGGCTTCGCATGCTCGCGCTTCGCCACGTGGAGCGTGAGGACGCCGTTCTTCATCGAGGCGTCGATCTTCTCGGGATCCAGGTCGCGGCCGAGCACGAAGGTGCGCCGATAGCGTGCGACGCGGATCTCCGCATAGACGCCGCGAATCTCCCGCGATTCGCCGAGCGAGACCGCGCCTTCGACGGCGAGGGTATCGCCGTCCACGTGGATCGAGAGGCCTTCCTTCGAGACGCCCGGCAGATCGGCCTTGAGCGTGATGCCGTTCTCGTTCTCGACGATGTCCACCGGGGGCACGAGCGCCGGTGCATCGCCCGCATTGGCCTCGCGATCGAGGCCCGCCTGCTTCATGTCCATGGCAATCCTCCTTTCCTCTCAGGCCGTGGCTGCGCGCACTTCCACGCGCCGCGGCTTCGCCGATTCCCGTTTCGCGACCACGATCTTCAGTACGCCGTCGCGATAGCTCGCCTCGACGCGCGCGGCGTCGGCGTCTTCCGGAAGCGAGATCGCCCGCTTGAACGAGCCGGAGAAGCGCTCGTCGGCGTAGATGGTCGTCTTGTCCGATTCCTGCGGCAGCTCGCTCGCACGCTCGCCGCAGATCACGAGCAGCCCCTTTTCGAGCTGGACCTCGATCTTCGAGGGATCGAGCCCCGGCGCGAAGGCGTAGATCTCGATCGCGTCCTCGGTCATGCCCATGTTGAGGGCTGGAAAGGCGCCGCGGCCCGCGGCGCGGATGCTCGACGGCCACCAGCCGGCGCCGAGCCAGTGCTCCACCTGGCGCTGGAGCGCTTCGACTTCGGGAAACAGGTCGCCAGGAAACCTCGTCAGCGAGGCAAACATTTCGCTCACTCCTTTCGATCGTTTCGGATGATCGGCCAGGCGGGTGCCCGGCCTACGGCGGCAGATTTGGGGCGGGCGAGCGCGGTTTCAAGCCCCGGGAAGGCGAGCGCTGCGATGCGCGTCGCGCTTACCCGAATCCCTCGACGCGCTTGAAGCTCGGCTGGAGCACGCGGCCGCTGCGCGCGCGGTTGCCGCGGTAGTGCCCGAGCGATGCGGCATTCACGGTGAGGGTGATGCGCTTGTCGCCGCGTCCGTACGCCGCCACCCGAAGCTCGCCCGCGACCGGCACGACGCCGATCATCTTCTCGCCTTCGTGGAGCTTCACCGCCATCACGCCCTTGCCGCCGCCGGCGAGCTCCTTCACCTCCTCGAGCGGGAAGACGAGCAGGCGTCCCTCGCCGGAAAGCGCCGCGACTTCCCGGGCCCCGGAGGGAATCGCGCAAGGCTCGAGCACCGCCTCGCCTTCGTCCACCGAGACGAACTGCTTGCCCGCGCGCAGCCGCGTGAGCAGTCCCTCGAGCTTCGTGCGCAGCACGTTGCCGCCGCTCGTGCCCATCAGCACGGCAATGTCCACGGGCCCGGAAAGCATGCCGACGATCGGCGTGCCCTGCGTGTCGGCGAGCGAGGAGGCGGGGACGCCGTCGCCCTTGCCGCCCGGAATTTCCGTGGGCCGCACGTTGAAGACGCGCCCGTTCGCGCCGAACAGCACGATCGGGTGGACGGTGCGCGTCTCGCGGACCGCGAGCTCGGCATCGCCTTCCTTCCAGGTGAGCGCCGCGCGGTCGATGCCGTGTCCCGATCGCGTACGCAGGAAGCCGTTCCTCGAGAGGATCACGGTGACCGGCTCGTCGGCGACCGTCTCGACCATCGAGAGCGTGATGCGCTCGGCTTCCTCGATCATGGTGCGGCGCTTGTCGCCGAACCTCTCCGCGTCCTCGCGCACTTCCTTCGCCGCGAGCTTGCGCCGCTCGCCGGTCGAGGCGAGCAGCTTCTTGAGCGACGCCGCTTCCTTGCGCAGCTCGGCGAGCTCCTTCTCGATGCGGATGCCCTCGAGGCGCGCGAGCTGGCGCAGGCGGATCTCGAGGATGTCCTCGGCCTGGCGCTCCGAGAGCTCGAACTTCCTCATGAGGTCGGGCTTCGGCTCGTCGGAGTTGCGGATGACCCTGATCACCTGGTCGATGTGCAGGAAGGCGATCATCCGGCCTTCGAGGATGTGCATGCGATCGGCCACCTCGTCGGCGCGATGCCGCAGGCGCCGCTCGAGCACGCGCAGCCGGTACTGCGCCCATTCGACGATCACCTCGGCGAGGCTCATCGAGCGCGGACGGCCGTCCCCGCCGATCGCGACGAGGTTCAGCGGCACGTTCGCTTCCATCGAAGTGCGCGCGAGTAGGAAGGCCATCAGCTCGTCGGCCTCGACCTTGCTCGTGCGCGGCTCGAACACGATGCGCACCGGGTGCTCGCCGTCGGAGTCGTCGCGCTGGCTCTCGAGGAGCGCGAGCGTTGCATTCTTCACCGTCAGCTGGTCCGGCGTGAGGGACTTCTTGCCGGCCTTGGGCTTCGGGTTCACGAGGTCGTCGATCTCGCCGAGCACGCGCGCGGCCGACGTGTTGGGCGGAAGCTCGGTCACCGCGATGCGGTACTGCCCGCGCGCGAGCTTCTCGATGCTCCAGCGCGCCCGCACGCGCACGCTGCCGCGGCCGGTCTCGTACGCGCGCCTGATCTCCTCGCGCGAGGAGATGATCTGCCCGCCGCCAGGGAAATCCGGGCCCTTGATGAGGGTGGAATCCAGGTCCTCGTCCTCGAGCACCCGTGCGCACGCCTCGGCCACCTCGCGCAGGTTGTGCGGCGGGATCTCGGTCGCCATGCCGACCGCGATGCCGGAGGCGCCGTTCAGCAGCATCACGGGAAGCCGCGCCGGCAGCATCTTCGGCTCCTGCGCGGAGCCGTCGTAGTTGTCGACGAAGTCCACGGTGCCGCGATCGAGCTCGGAGAGGAGCACGTGCTCGGCGAACTCCGTGAGGCGCACCTCGGTGTAGCGCATCGCCGCGGGGCTGTCGCCGTCGCGCGAGCCGAAGTTGCCCTGGCCCTCGACCAACGGGTAGCGCAGCGTGAAGTCCTGCGCCATGCGAACGGCCGCGTCGTAGACCGCGACGTCGCCGTGCGGGTGGAACTTGCCGATCACGTCGCCCACGATGCGCGCGCTCTTCTTGAACGGCGCGTCGTGGCGGTTGCCCATCTCGCGCATCGCGAAGAGGATGCGGCGCTGCACCGGCTTCTGCCCGTCCTCGACGGACGGCAGCGCGCGTCCCTTCACCACGCTCATCGCATAGGCGAGGTAGGCACGCGAGGCGAACTCCGCGAGGGAAGGGCCTTCGGGTGCGCGCTGCGGCGGCTCTGCGCCCTGTATCGGCGGCGGGCCGGGCGGTTGCGAGAACAGATCGCCGGTGGTTGCGTCGGCCCCTGGACGGGGCGGCTGGCGACGGCTTTTGCTCTTTACGGTCGACACTTCGGTCCGAGTGCGGTGATGGATCCCGATCCGAAGCGTAACATCCGCCCGCGAGCCGGCCGGCCCTCGGCCGTTCGCCTGGCGATCCAGGCGATCGAATTCGCCGCGCGTGTAGGCGGATTCCTATACGCCCGCAGGACAATGGCCGCTATGTTCGAGGGCTGCTTTCTTGCCAAATGGCTATCCATGGAAGCAGCCATGGTTCCGTTCGTCGCCGGGGTGGGCGCCTCCGCGGGAGGGCTCGAGTCGCTCGAGCGATTCTTCCGCGCCATGTCGCCGCGCACCGGCGTCGCCTTCGTGATCGTCCAGCACCTCTCGCCCGATCACAAGAGCCTGATGGAGGAGCTCTTCACGCGCTTCACCTCGATTCCGGTGCGCGAGGCGCGCCACGGCGAGCGCGTCGAGCCCGACCACATCTACCTCCTGCCGCCGGGCAAGGAGATCGAAATTTCCGGCGCGTGCCTGCAGGTGACGGACAGGCCCGTGGATCGCTCGCTCTCCTTCCCGATCGATCGCTTCCTCACGTCGCTCGCCGCGGAGTGCACTTCGCGGGCGGTCGCGGTCATCCTCTCCGGCAGCGGCTCGGACGGCTCGCGCGGCATCCGGCGCGTGCAGGCCGCCGGAGGGCTCGTGCTCGTCGAGGATCCCGAGGCGGCCGCCTTCGACGGCATGCCGCGAGCCGCGATCGAGGCGGGCGTGGCGGACGCGGTGATGAGCGCGGAGGGGCTCGCGCGCGCGCTGATCGAGCATGCGACCACCGGCGAGCTGCCGCACGGCGAGGCGTCGCAGGTCGTCGAGGAAGTCATCTCGCTCCTGCGCCACAAGCTGCGCGTGGACTTCGACGAGTACAAGCGCAGCACCGTTTACCGGCGCATGCTTCGCCGCGCGCGCCTCGCCGATCTGCCGAACCTGGGCGACTACGCCCGGCTGCTCGAGCGCGATCCGGACGAGCTTTCGGCCCTGCGCCACGACCTCCTGATCGGCGTCACCACGTTCTTCCGCGACGGTCCGCGGTTCGAGGCGCTGCTGGAGCCCATGGAGGCGCTCGCGTCGAGCCCGGTCGAGCCCGAACGCGAGCTGCGCGCGTGGGTCGCCGGATGCGCCACCGGCGAGGAGGCTTATTCGATCGCGATGGTGCTGGACGAGGCGATCCGCAAGGCGGGCTCGCGGCGCACGTTCAAGGTCTTCGCGACCGACATCCACGACGGCGCGCTCGAAGCGGCGGGTGCGGGCATCTTCGCGAGGGACCGGCTGAAGGGCATCACCCCGGAGCGGCTCGAAACCTATTTCCGCGAGCGCCCGAACGGCGACTACCAGGTCATCGCCGAGATCCGGCAGAAGATCGTCTTCGCCAAGCACAATCTCCTCACCGATACTCCGTTCACCAATCTCGACCTCGTCACGTGCCGCAACCTGCTGATCTACCTGCGCCCGCAGGCGCAGCGGCGCGCGCTCGCGAGCCTGTGCTACGGCCTGCGCATCGGCGGGCTGCTCTTCCTCGGCTCGAGCGAGACGCCGGGCGAGCTGCTCTCGAACTTCGACACGGTGAACGAATCCGGCAAGCTCTATCGCAAGCGCGTCCATACGCGCGCGATGCACCGTCCCGAGATTCCCACGCGCGTCGCGTTGCGCGCGCTGCACGAGCCCGAGCGGCAGCGTCCGGAATCGCGCCTGCTGCCGACTTACGATGCGCTCCTCGAGCGCTTCATGCCGCGCGGATTCCTCCTGAGCGAGCAGCGCGGGCTGCTCGACTCGTACAACGGCGCGGAGTCGCTGCTGCGGGTGCCGCCACGGCGCGCCTCGAGCGATTTCCTCGACCTCGTTCCGCAGGAAGTGCGCATGCCGATGATGGGCGCGATCGCGCGGGCGATGCGCGATCCGGGCCCCGCGACCTACTCGGTCGTCGAGTGGCCGACGGCGGACGGCGCGCTCAAGTTCGCCCTGACGGTGGAGCGCCTCGCGATCAAGAACGCCGAGCGCAGCTATCTCGTGACGCTCGCCGAGCTGGACCCGACCGCCGACGGTGCGGAGCAGTCCGCCCAGGGCGGAGCGGCGCCGCCCGAGCGCCTCGTGAGCCTCGAAGAGGAGCTCACCCTCACGCGCCGCAACCTGCAGGCGACGGTGGAGGAGCTCGAGGCGAGCAACGAGGAGCTGCAGGCCACGAACGAGGAGATGGTCGCCTCGAACGAGGAGCTGCAGAGCGTGAACGAGGAGCTCCACAGCGTGAACGAGGAGCTGCACACGGTGAACGCGGAGCACCAGCGCAAGATCGCCGAGCTTTCCGAGGTGAACCGCGACATCGGCCACCTCCTCGAGAGCATCGACGTGGCGACGGTGTACCTCGACGCCGACCTGCGCATCCGCAAGTACACGCCGCTCGCGGGCTCGATCTTTTCGCTCGAGGCGCACGACATCGGACGCTACCTCGCGAGCTTCAACCACCCCCTCGTCTACCCCACCTTCGCGCAGGATGTGAGGCACGTCCGCGACGGGGAAGGGCGCGTCGAGCGCGAGGTGCAGAGCCGCGACGGAAAGTGGTATCTCGTGCGCCTGCTGCCGTACCGGGTGTCCGAGGCGATCGACGGGGTCGTGATCACGCTCACGGACGCGACGGCGCTCGCCGCGGCGAAGGCGCGCACACGCCAGCTCTCGGCGATCGTGGACTCGAGCGCCGATGCGATCATCTCGCACGACCCGTCCGGCATCGTCACCAGCTGGAACCCCGGCGCGGAGCGGCTGTACGGCTTCCGCGCCGACGAGATGATCGGGCGCAGCATCCTGGAGGTGGTGCCCGAGTCGGAGCGCGCGGCGGCGCGCGCGACCACGGCGGAGGCCGCACGCGGCGCGAGCGTGATCAACCTGCCGGCGGTGCGCCTTTCGAAGGACGGCGAGCTCCTCGACATCTCCAAGACCGTCTCGCCGATCCGCGACGTCGCGGGCGAGATCGTCGGCATCGCCACCATCGATCGCGACGTGCGGGCGCAGAAGGAGCTCGAGCGGCGGCTGCGCGAGAGCGAGCGCAAGTACGCGGACCTCTACAACCAGGCGCCGGACATGTACATGTCGATCGACGCCCGCAGCGGCCGGATCGTCGAGCACAACGAGACGTTCCGCCGCATGACCGGCTATGCCGCCGAGGAGGTCGATGCCATGCACGCGCTCGATCTTTTCGTGCCGGAGGCGCAGGACGAGGCGCGCCGCTGCCTCGCGGCGATCCGCGGCGGCTCCCCGATCCACGACCTGCTGCTGCGCATCCGCCGCAAGGACGGCGGAACGCTCGACGTGACGCTCAGCTCTTCGGTGGTGCGCGACGCCGAGGGGAACGTCGTACGCACGCGGTCGATCCTTCGCGACGTGACCGAGCGGCGCCTCGCCGAGGAGAAGCTCGCCGAGGCGGCCGCGATGCGCGAGCAGTTCCTCGCGATGGTGTCGCACGAGCTGCGCAGCCCCCTGCACGCGATGAACGCCGCGCTGCAGATCATCGATTCGCCGCTGGCGGACGAGGCGCGGCGGCGCCGCTCCGAAGCGGTGGTGCGCCGCCAGACGCGCCAGATGGTGAGGTTGGTGGACGACCTGCTGGACGTCGCCCGCATCACGCACGGCAAGCTCGTGCTCGAGAGAGGCGCGGTCGACCTGGCGGACGTCGTGCGCGCGGCGGTGGAGGCGGCGGCACCCGCGTACAGCGAGAAGGGCGTGAAGCTCCTCACCGAAGGCCTCGAGCAGGTGCTGCCGGCTTTCGGCGACGAGGGCCGGCTCCAGCAGGTGTTCACGAACCTGCTCCAGAACGCGCTGCGCTATACGGAGGCCGGAAAACGCGTCTGGGTGGATGCGATCCGCACCGACGACAAGGCGCAGCTCAGCATCGTCGACGAAGGACGCGGCATCGAGCCGGAGAGCCTGGAAACCATCTTCGAGATGTTCGCGCAGAGCCGCCAGGGCCTCGCCCGCACCGAGGGAGGCCTCGGACTGGGCCTCACGATCGCGCAGCGCATCGTGGCCGCGCACGGCGGCGAGGTCGCCGCGACGAGCCGGGGGCTGGGGCATGGCGCGAAGTTCACGGTCGTCCTGCCGCTGGATGCGCGCGCGCGGCCGGCGACCGGGCCCGGTCAGCCCATCCCGGACAAGCTGCGCATCGTGATCGTCGAGGACCAGAACGACGCGCGCGAGGCGCTCGAGATGCTGCTCGACATCGAGGGCCACGAGGTGTTCGCGGCGAGCAATGCCGAGGAGGGGCTCGAGCTCATCCTCGAGCGCCAGCCGCAGATCGCGTTGCTCGACATCGGGCTGCCGGAGATGAACGGATACGATCTCGCCGCGGAAGTGCGCCGCAAGGTCGGCCCGGCGATCAAGCTGATCGCGATGTCCGGGTACGGGCAGCCCGAAGACATCCGCAGGTCCAAGGAAGCCGGATTCGACCGGCATCTCATCAAGCCGGTGGACCCGAGCCGCCTCGCGAACGCGTTGCGCGACATCCGCTCCGAGGAAAGCATGCTCATGATGCAGCCCCCGCCGCGAGCCGGAGCCGAGGAAATGGAAATCGACGGCTAGGAGGCCTGGTGTCTCCGTCCCGCCCGGGACGAAGACTTCAGAGGTCGGCCTCGATGAGGTGCCCCTGCTCCTCCATCCACGCGCGGCGCCCGGCCGCCTCGCCCTTCGCCATCAGGCGCTTGAACGTTTCCTGCGTCGCCTCGCGCTCGGGCTTCGCGAGGCGCATCTCGATGAGGCGCCGCGTGTCCGGGTGCATCGTCGTCTCGCGCAGCTGCTCCGGGTTCATCTCGCCGAGTCCCTTGAAGCGGCCGATGTGGATCATGCCCTCGCGCACGCCTTCGTCGTGCAGCTTCCCCACCTGCATGTCGCGCTCCGCGTCGTCGAGGGCATAGAGCCGGCGCTCGGCCTTCACCTTGCCGTGCGGGGCCACGCGGATGGAGTAGAGCGGCGCCTGCGCGATGAAGACGTGGCCGCGCTCGATGAGCTTCGGGAAGTGGCGGTAGAACAAGGTGAGGAGCAGCGTCTGGATGTGGGAGCCGTCCACATCCGCGTCGGCCATCACGATGACCTTGCCGTAGCGCAGCCCTTCGAGCACCGTGTCCGGCGCGTCCGGCTCGTGCGGGTCGATGCCGAGGGCGACCGCGATGTCGTGCACCTCGGTGTTGGCGTAAAGCTCCTTCGCGTCCACCTCGAAGGTGTTGAGCACCTTGCCCTTGAGCGGCAGGATCGCCTGGTAGAGGCGGTCGCGTCCCTGCTTCGCGGAGCCGCCCGCCGAATCGCCCTCGACGAGGAAGACCTCGTTGCGCGTCATGTCCTGCGACTCGCAATCGGTGAGCTTGCCGGGCAGCACCGCGACGCCGCTCGCGCGGCGCTTCTCGACGATCTTGCCGGCCTTCTGGCGCGCGGTCGCCGCGCTGATCGCGAGCTGCGCGATCTTCTTGCCTTCCTCGACGTTCTGGTTCAACCACGCGTCGAGCGGATCCTTCACGCGCGAAGCGATGAGCTTCACGGCGTCGCGCGAGGAGAGGCGCTCCTTGGTCTGGCCCTGGAACTGCGGATCGAGGAGCCGCGCGGAGAGCACGTAGCGCAGCGGCTTCCAGGCGTCCTCCGATTGCAGGCTCACGCCGCGGGTGAGGAGCTCGTGGTGCGCGCAGAACTCCTTGATCGATTCGTACACGGCCTGGCGCAAGCCCGCCTCGTGGGTTCCACCGAGCGGCGTGGGGATGAGGTTCACGAACGATTCGCCTTCGCCGCCGGATTCGGTCCACGCGATCGCCCACGAGGCGCCTTCGCCCTCCGCGAACTGGCCGTCGTCGGCCGCGCAATACGATTCGCCCGCGAAGATCGGGCTCAGGTAGCCGCCGGCGTCGGCGAGGCGCTCGCGCAGGTACGCGCTGAGCCCGCCTTCGTATTTCCACTCGCGCCGCTCCTTGCCGATCTGGTCGTCGAGCACCACCGTGAGCCCGGGCAGCAGCACCGCCTTCGCCCGGAGCAGCATCTCGAGGTCGGACCGCCTCACGCGCGGCGCGTCGAAGTATTTCGGGTCGGGCCACGCGCGCACCCAGGTGCCGCTCTCGCGTGCGCCGGCCTTGCCGGCCTTCTTCAGTTTCGTGGCGACCTCACCGCCCTCGAAGGCGATCTCGTGCACCGCGCCTTCGCGCTTCACCTTGACCTCGAGGCGCCTGGAGAGCGCGTTGGTCACCGAGACGCCGACGCCGTGGAGGCCGCCCGAGAACGCGTACGCGCCGCCGCCTTTCTTGTCGAACTTGCCCCCGGCATGCAGGCGCGTGAACACGACTTCCACCGTGGGCGCCTTCTCGACGGGGTGCGGGCCGATCGGGATGCCGCGGCCGTTGTCCTCCACGCTCACCGAGCCGTCGGGATGCATCGTCACCTCGATGCGGCTCGCGTGGCCGCCGAGCGCCTCGTCGGCCGCGTTGTCGATCACCTCCTGGACGATGTGCAGCGGGGTGTCGGTGCGCGTGTACATGCCCGGGCGGGCGCGCACCGGCTCGAGTCCCTTGAGGACCTTGATCGATTGCTCGTCGTATTTCTGTGCCATGCCGAAATTCTACCGTTCGCGCCCGCGCCGGCGGCGCAGCTTCATTGCGCTCACTTCTTCTCGCTCTCCACTTCGAGCGGCACCAGCAGCCGTGCGACCATGTTGTACGTGGCGATCGTGGCGGTGAGCTCGACGATCCCGGAGTCCGACCAGCGGCGCCGCACTTGCGCAAAAAGGGCATCGGGCACCTTCACGTCGCGCGTCACGGCCATCGCGTAACGCATCGCGAGGCGCTCGGTCTCGTCGAACGCGCGATCCTCGCAGGCGCGCGCGGGGTCGGAAAGCTTCGCGCGCAGCGCATCCTTGCCGCCCGCCTTCACATACTCGGGCCAGTGGTGCGTGAACTCGTAGTCCGCGCCCGTGAGGCTCGCCACGGTGCAGATCGCGATCTCGCGGATGCGCGCGTCGAGCGCGAACTCGCGCCGCACCGCGCCCAGCAGCGCGTTCCAACCGCGCGCGAGCGGCTCGCTCCAGAGCAGCGCGAGGTCCAGGTTCAGGTAGTTTCCGCCGCGACGGGCCAGAATGGCTTCGAGGAGCTTCGGATCGCGGGGCGACGCTTCGGGGTTCCAGGCGGGGATGCGCATGCGCGATGGCGGTGAGCGGAAAGGGCGCCCATTGTACCGACCGGCGCTCGCCACCGAGGCGAACGCCGCCGCAAAGCTGCTAAAATCGCGCTCTTCGGAGAGATGGCTGAGTGGTCGAAAGCGCCGGACTCGAAATCCGGTTCACGGTTCTACCGTGACGTGGGTTCGAATCCCACTCTCTCCGCCAGATTTCCCCTACGGCCGCGGCGGCTTCCGGCCCTTCCATCCCCCGGAAATTTGTTCCTGCCCCGTCCGAACGGACGTAGTCAGCGCGCCGCAAGCCGCAAAAGCGCACAATAAGCGGGCAAAAAGTCGAGTACGAAGGGTGGGAGAAGCATGGCTGCAGTGGCCCAGACGGTTCTCGTTGCCGACGGCGACCGCGATTGCGCGGATACCGTGACGATGCTGCTCAACCGCTACGGCGTCGAGGCGAACTCGACCTACGACGGCCGCGAAGCGATCCATCTCGCGCAGCGCATCCATCCCCAGCACGTGATCCTCGAGATCGAGATGCCGAGCGTCTCGGGCTTCGACGTCGCCAGGGAGCTGCGTACCAGCTTCGGCAAGGGAATCCGGCTCGTCGCCTATACCGGCCAGCCGATCAGCGTCGATCGGCGCAGGGTGCGCGAGGCGGGGTTCGACGAGTGGGTGCCGAAGAGTGCGAGCTTCCTCGAGCTCCTGCGGTTGACGAGCCCGTCGGTGCATTCCACGGTGCTGCGGTCGATCGAGGTCAACATGCAGCAGCTGCGCAATCGCCTCACGCTCGCCGGCTCGCTCCTCGATCACATGGAGGCGACGCACGACCGGGAGACGCGCCAGCGCCTGCGCACGTTCCTCGGCACGCGCATCGAGTCGGTGGTGAGCGGCATCTCGCGGCTGCCGCTCGACGCGCCCGATCGTGACGAGCTCTGGGCGGAAGTCGACGGGCTGCGCTCCCGCCTCGAGAAATTCGCCTGAGCGCCGCCTAGGCGCTTTCCTGCTGTTCGGCTTCCCCGTCGTTCACGTTCGCGAGGATCGCCGCGAGGCGGCTATTGGCATGCAGGAAGAATGCCGCCGTGCGATGCACCACGCCCGCGGCATCCGGCTGCGCGCAATGGCAGCGGGCGAGGTCGAAGCCGTAGCTCGCGATGTCGGCCGCGACGAAGAGCTTGCGCGGCTTGCAGTGCTCGGGCATGGCGTCGATCTCGAACGGGTCGAGCGACGCGAGGTAGTCGCGCGCGACCTCGACCACCTCCGCCTCGTTGTCGGCGAGGTCGAGGCGGCCTTGCCAGCTGAGGGCCGGCCCCTTCGGAAACTCGAGGATGGACATTGTGCGCGCCCGCCAAGCCATTGATTGCACCTGAATCGTGGCGCAATTATCGTCGGGAATCTGTCGGACCCGGCGCGCGGCGGCGTGTCAGTCGCCTCCTACGCCGGTCCGTCAGGCGAGGCGCGTGGCGAGCGCCTCGCGCGTGTTGGTCTCGGCGATGATCTCGGAGAGCCGGATCGAGGCGTCGGTGAAGAACGTGGCGAGCGATTGCACGAGGCGCGCGCCCGCGTCGCTCTTGTCGCAATAGTGGCCGACCAGCTCGAATGCATACGACGAGATGTCGTACGCGCAACGCAGGGCGCGGGGACGGCAGCGCAGCGGCAGCAGGGCGAGTTGCATACGGTCGAGGCTCTCCAGGTACTCCGTGGCGACCTGCACCACTTCCGATTCGGTGGCGGCGGCGCGCAGTCTTTCGCGCCAGGGGACGGCGGTCACGGGGCGGCTCCTCGGGAGGCAGGCGTCAACCCGGTGGATTATAAATTAACGCACGGTAATCTGCTGCACCCCGCGCCCGCTTAGTGCGGACGAGCTTCGCGACCGTGCGGCCGCGGCCGCCTCGATCGGGCACTCCCAGCGCCGGGTTGCAGGTACCTTCGGAACCAGCCGATCGCGTGATGCGCGACCCGGTCGAGCGCACCGGGCTCCTCGAAGAGATGCGAGGCGCCCGTGACGATCTCGATGTCCTTGTCGCAGCGCAATTGCGAGAGCGCCTGCTCGTTCAGCACGATCACCTCGGGATCGTTCCCCCCGACGACGAGGAGCGTGGGCGAGACGACGAGCGCGAGCCTTTCCCCACCCGCCAGGTCCGGCCGTCCGCCGCGCGACACCACCGCGCTCACGCGCTCGCCGAGGGCTGCCGCGGCGATGAGCGCCGCCGCGGCGCCGGTGCTCGCGCCGAAATAGCCGATCGAGACGCCCTCCGAATCGACGTGCTGTGCCACCGCCCACTCGGTCGCGGCCTGCAGGCGACGGGCGAGGAGATCCACGTCGAAGCGAAGGCGTGCGGTCTCGCGGTCGAGGACATCCTCTTCCTCGGTCAGCAGGTCGAAGAGGAGCGTGCTCATGCCGGCGCTGCGGATCGCTTGCGCGACCGCGCGGTTGCGCGGGGTGCCGCGGCTGCTGCCGCTTCCGTGCGCGAAGATCACGAGGCAATCGCCGGAGCCCGCGGGATCCAGGTCGCCGGATAGGATCACGCCGTCGGCGGGAATGCGAACGTCAGGCATGGGCGGCTCCTCGCGCATGGTTCTCGACCACGGACTTGAAGCGCGCGAGGTCGTCCTCCATCTCGCCCTTCGGGTCGCGCCCGAGCGCGCGTGCGACCGCTTGCCCGACGGCGCCCGCGATGGGGATGTAGCAGAGCGTCACCTCGACGCGCGTACCGTCGCCCTCGGGCTTGAAACGCACGCTTCCGGCGTTGTCCACCTCGGAGCCGGGCAGCGAATGCCACTCCATCTCGCGGCTCGCCTCGGAGACGTGCGTTTGCGAATCCCATTCGACCGGCACGTTCGCCGGCCCGTCGACCACCCAGTGCTGGCGGTTGCCGCCGAGGGGACGCACCTCGCGCACGTGCGACATCCACTGCGGGAAGCTCTCGACGCGCCAGTCGCGGAACACGTGGTCCACGGGCGCGTCCACATGGATGGTCTTGCGGATCACGACGCCCCGGCGACGCGAGCCGGCGCCGACGAGGCTCTTCAGGTCCCGGTTCGCCGCCGCACGCGCGACCAGGCCGCTACCGACCGCGCCGAGCGCGAGCCCGCGCACGCCGCCGCGAATCCATCCGGCGACCGTGAGTCCCATGCCGATCGCCCCGGCGAGCGAGCGCCACGCGGGCGACCAGCGGTCCTGCGCGAGCTCGATGTGCGGGCCTTCGCGTGGTTCGCCGCCCTGCAGCGAGGAGACGCCGTCGGGCGTCTCGTACGCGACGATGCGGCTCGCGACGGACTTCACGCCGCGCACGCGCTTCGCGCAGCGTGCGATGCGATCGACCTCGTCCGCGAGCGCCTCGCCGGAAAGGGTGGCGTGGCCCTCGACCACGCTGACCGCGACCGCCCTCGAGCGACTCGTCACGCGGCCGATCGCGGCCCGGATGCGTTCGGCGAGCGCCTCGTCTGCGATCGGCTCGCCGGGATGGCGCAGCCGCTCGCGGATCGAGGCGACGAAGCCCTGCGCGCGCTGCCTCGCCTCGCTCACGACGAGGTCGCGGCCGCGCTCGACCTTGCGCGTCATGCCGCGGTACCGATCCTCGAGGCGCGCGCGCCGCGTGCGTCCGAGCTGCGGATCCGAAAGATACATGGCGAGCGCGCCGAGGCCGAGCCCGCCGAGGATCGCGAGGCCGGAGGGCCGCGAGCGCGATCTGCCCTGTCGTTGCGTTGCCATGGCCGTCCCTCGTTGGGGTTCCGAGGTACGACTCCGCGCGCGGCCGGCCGGTTCTGGGCCTAGGTGACGTCCACTTGGCGCGGGCCGATCACGCGCCGCTGCCAGTCGTAGATGCGATCGCGCCAGCCGTCGATCCGGTAGCCTTGCGCGGCGGCCTTCGCCTCCGTCGCCGCGTCGTCGTACGGCACGCGCCGGAAGACGCACGCGAGGCGCTCGCTGTCGAAGATCGCGAGCTCGGCGTATTTTTGCGACCGCTTGCGCGACGCATCGACCGAGCCCGGATTGACGAAATGGATGCGGTCCGGGCGAAGCGCCACGGCGGGCGCGTGGACGTCGATCTCGCGCACCGATTGCCCGTCGGTCTCGTAGACGCGCTGCTCGTGCGTGTGGCCGAAGAAGCACACGCTCGCGCCCGGAAAATCCTCGCGCAGGTACGCCGCGTTCTGCAGGATGTGGCGTGGCTGCGTCATGTATTGCTGCACGTCGCGGACGCCGCCGTGCACGAGCACCACGCGGTCCTCGATGCGCCGATGCGCCGGGAGCGACTGGAGCTCGCGCACCGCCGCGGGCGAGAGCGCCCGCCGCGTACGCTTGAGCGAATGCATGGCCTTGTTGGAGCAGCGCTCGAAGCCCAGGAGCCCGGTGCCGATGAGGTCGTGGTTGCCGGCGATGCACAGCGCGCCGCACTGCGTGAGCATCTCGACGCACTCGTTGCCGTCGGCGTTGTAGCCGACGAGATCTCCCACGCACAGGATCGCGTCGACGGAGTGCTCGCCGAGCGCCGCGAGGGCGGCTTCGAGCGCCTCGCGGTTGCCGTGGATGTCGCCTAGGACGCCGTAGAGAGCCATTGCCGCACCAGTCCGACGAGCCATGCCGAGCCGCGGTTCGCGCGCCGCAGCATGCGCTGGGCCCAGAAGCGCAGCCACGGCCCAGGGTCGCGCAGCGCGAACACGTTGCAGACGTTGCGCGAAAGGACGATCGAGGCGAGCCAGCGCGCGGTGGAAAGCTCGCCGCGCGAGCGCAGCACGCGATAGGCGCGGAAATCCGCCTCGAGCGAGATCCAGCGGAACGTGGTGCGTGCGCGCATCGGCTCGGGCCTCCTCTGGTAGACGAGGTAGTTGTAGGCGACGCGCATGAGGTTCACGCCGTTCCACGCGCCGAGGTAGTGCCACAGGTTGTAGCGCGCGTTGATCTCGAGCAGCAGCCAGCGGCCGTCGCGCGGATCGCGCTTGAAGTCCATCTTGAAGGGTCCGCGCAGCGGAAGCTTCGCGGCGACCTCGCGCCCGAGCGCCTCGAGCGCCGCCTCCTCGACGAGCTCGATGAACGCGCTTTCGCCCGTGAGCGGCGGGTCGGTGCGCAGCTTCCGGCCCACGAAGCTCGCGAGCACCGCGCCTTTCTCCTCGGCGAATCCGTGGAAGGACCACAGCTCGCGATCGTTCCCCGGGATGTATTCCTGGAACTGGAGCTCGTCGCGGAAAAGCGCGACGGCGGGGTCGGCCATCGCCTGCTCGCCGTTCGCGAAGATGCGGGCTTTCGCGCCGCCCGTGAAAAGGCGCCCCTGCAGCTGCGAATCGTGCCAATCCACCTTGGTCTTGGGCTTGACGAGGATTTCCCGCGCGGCATCCGCGAGCGCGAGCTCGCCGGTTGCATCCCAATGGAACTCGCGCGGCACCGGCAGCCCGCACCTCGCGGCGAGCGCCTGGAAGCGCGCCTTGTCGAGAAGCGAGTCGGCGACCTCCACATCGTTGAGGAGCAGCAGGAAGTGGCGCGAGAGGCGCGCACGGTGGGCATAGATCAACTTCAGCCCGTCGTCGCTTCCGCACATGAGCGGCACGCGGCGGCCGGCGCATTCGCGCAGCCGCTCGCCGATCGCGATGAGGCGGTTCACGGCGCGCGGATGCTCGAGCGGCGGCAACACCGCGGTCGCGCGGCAATACCGCGAGGCGAATGCGGGCTCCGAGGGGTCCGAGGAGGCGACCACGACCGGAATGCCGGCAAGGCCGAGCGTGCGCACGAGGTTCACGCCGCCGAGCAGCAGCACCGGCACCGTGCCGCGCTCGAACGGCAGGTCGGAAGGAAGGCGGGAGGTAGCCATGGAGCGAAAGCGGCTGTAGGACGTTTCGCTACTCTAGATGGATGCGAATACGGTTCCGTGGCGCGGCGCGGGCAAGCCGTGCTCCATCCGGACCAAGCCGCCAGCCATTACCGGAAAGACGCGGTTTGTAGCCTGCATCCATCGAGTCCCTGGAGAAGTCCATGCTCGTCGCGATCCACCAGCCGAATTTCCTGCCCTGGCTGGGCTATTTCGACCGGATGGTGCACGCCGACCTCTTCGTCCTGCTCGACCACGTCCAGTTCGAGCGGCGCAACTACCAGAACCGCACGCTCATCCGCCTGGAGGACGAGGCGCGCTGGCTCACGGTGCCGGTGGTGCAGCTGTCCCAGAAGGAGAAGATCGTCGACAAGCGCGTCGACAATCCGCCGTTCGAGATGGAGCGCTGGTGGGGACCGAACGCGTTCAACACCCTGCGCTATGCCTATCGCAAAGCGCCGCACTTCGAGCTTTATGCGCCGCGGCTCAAGCAGATCCTCGAGACCCGTTGGGAAAAGCTGCTGGACCTCAACATCGCGGCCCTCGAATTCGCGCGCGAGGCGCTCGGCATCCGCACCCCGATGCTGCGCAGCTCCACGCTCGACGTCGAAGGCCAGCGCTCGGAGCTGCTGCTCGACATCTGCCGCAAGGTCGGCGCGAGCGCGTTCCTCGGCGGCATGGGCGGCTCGCGCGCATACCTGGACAACGAGGCGTTCGCGGCCGCGAACATGGGGGTCGTCTGGCAGGACTTCCGCCATCCCCAATACCCCCAATGCGGAGACGCGCCCTTCAGCGCCGGCCTCTCGGTGCTCGACGTGCTCTTCAACTGCGGCGAAGCGAGCCGCGAGATGGTCTGGCCTTCCCCGGTGGCGAACGATGCGCTCCTTGCAGCCTGAGCACGCCGCGCGCTGGTACGAGGACAAGGTCCGGCGGTTCGGCTTCGACCATCGCGGCCTGGGCTTCCGCAACAAGTCCTCGCAGGACAAGCGCTTCGAGGCGCTGCTCTCGCTGGGCGATTTCGCGGGGCGGCGCGTGCTCGACGTGGGCTGCGGCTTCGGCGATTTCCTCGCGTTCCTCGTGGAGCGCGACGTCCATCCGCTCTACACCGGGCTCGACGTGTGCGAGCCGATGATCGAACGCTGCGAGGAACGCTTCCCGGCCGGCGCGGGCAGGTTCCTCGCGGGCGACGTGCTCGACCATGAGCCCGACCAGCCGTACGACTACGTGGTGGCGAGCGGGCTCTTCGGCCTGGACTCGCCCGGCGTGCGCGAGCGCATCGTGCCCACGCTCGAGCGCATGTTCGCGTGGTCGCGCATCGGGCTCGCGGTGAATTTCCTGAGCGCGCGCTACGACCGGCAAGTGGACGGCCGCATCTACGTGGAGCCCGCCAAGGCGATCGAGGCGGCGTTCGCGCTCACACCCGCGGTGCGCCTCGAGCACAACTACCTTCCGAACGACTTCACGATGTATCTCTACAAGACGCCGGCGTGGACCGGCCGGGAAGCGAGGACGACATGAAGAGGGCCTGCGAGACCGAGGTGCGGCCGGCCGGCCAATCCTTCCCGCATCGCTACGCCGGAAAGACGGTCGTCGCCATCGGCGCGCATCCCGACGATCTCGAGATCGGCATCGGCGGTACGCTCGCGAAGCTCCAGCTGCACGGCGCCCGGGTGGTGATGGTGGTGGTCTCGATTCCCAAGGACCACGAGGTGCGGCTCGCCGAAGCGAAGCGCGGCGCGAAGATCCTCGGCTGCGAGCTGAAGCTCCTGGTCGACGACGGGCCGAAGCGCATCGAGGACCTGAAGACCTGCGAGCTGGTCGGCCTGCTCGACGGCGTGGTGCGCGACTACGAGCCCGCGGCGCTCCTCACGCACAGCAACGTGGACTTCCACAACGACCACCTGCTGGTCTACAACGCGTGCCTTCCGACGCAGCGGCTCGCGTACTTCGATTTCTTCTCGTACCACCCGACCAATTGCCGCCCGGTGCCGATCCACTTCCACCCGCGCGCCTACGTCGACGTGACCGACACGATCGACGCGAAGATGCACGCGATCACCGCGCACGCGAGCCAGTTCAGCGGGCGCGGCCTCGACACCGAGATGTACCGCGAGCATGCGCACGTGCAGGGACGCATCATCGGCGTGCCCTATGCCGAGGGCCTCGACGTGGTGAGGTTGCTGCTCAACTAACGTCGCTCCCGCGCAGGCGGGAATCCGCCGCTTCATCGTCATTCCCGCGCAGGCGGGAATCCGCCGCTTCATCGTCATTCCCGCGCAGGCGGGAATCCGCCGCTTCATCGTCATTCCCGCGCAGCCGGGAATCCGCCGCTTCATCGCCATTCCCGCGCAGGCGGGAATCCGCCGTTCGCTCCCCGATTCGCGCCGTACATCGGCGCCGTGGCCTGGCGCAAGCCGCGGGCGGTATCATTTCCCGCCCATGGAAGCCCTCCTGGACGGCCCCCGATCCCCGCGCCCCGCGCGCGGCTTCACGCTCATCGAGATCGTGGTGGTGCTGTTCATCCTCGGCGTGGCGATCGCCATGGCGGTGGCGCTCACCAATGCGCTCACCGCCTCCCAGCGGCTTTCGACCACCACGACGCGCATGCAGACGGTGGATGCGGCGATCGTGCAGTTCGTGATGCAGCAGAAGCGGCTGCCTTGTCCGGCGGACGGGACGCAGGCTTCGACCAACGCGAATGCCGGCATCGAAGGCAATAGAAATTCCGCGGGTTGCACGACAAACGAGGCGGGCGGTGTCGTCCCGTGGCGCGCGCTCGGACTCAGCGAGCAGGATGCGACTGATGGATGGAACCGTCGCCTCACCTATCGCATCCAGACCGGCCTTGCCGCCGACAACGCGCTCGACATGTCGTGGTGCGACCCCGCGGGTAGCGGCGGACTCAATAGCGGCGTCTGCAACAACGCATGCACAGCGGCAAGCCTCGCCAACTGCACGCCGCCATCCACCTACCTGCAGAACAAGGGACTCCAGGTCAGGAATGTGGCCGGGACCACCGTGATGGATCCGGCTACGGCGCCGTACACGGGTGCGGCCTACGTCGTCATCAGCGCGGGGTCCACCGGAGGCGGCGCATACCTCTCGAGCGGCCAGCTTTCCACGAGCACCACGACGGACGGAGCCCAGGAGGCCAAGAACTACGCGAGCGCCGCTTATGTCGCGGGCACCAGCTACTACGTCGACGATTCCATCTCGGACGCGGCCGGGACCACTCACTTCGACGACATCGTTTCGCGCCCGGCGCTCCTCACGGTGATCAACAAGGCGGGGCTCGGCCCGCGCTCGCACTCCTGAGATGAAGCGGCCGCAACGGGGCGCAGGCGGCATCTTCGTCTTCATCCTGCTGCTCCTGGCGATGGTCTTCATCGCCGCCATGTTCACGCTCTCGAACACGTCGAGCAGCGTGGACCTGCGGAAGCAGACTGCGACGAGCCTCGCGAACGCGGCCGCCGCGCTCGAGCAGTTCGCGAGCCAGTCGGGGCGCCTGCCGTGTCCCGCGGATCCCACGCTGGATACCGGGCTCGCGGTGCCGAACAACGCATCGGTGAACTGCACGAATCCGACGGGCACGCTGCCGTGGGCAACCATCGGCATGCGGCGCGACGACGCGATCGACGCGTGGGGCTGGAAGATCGGATATCGCGTCTACAGCGGCAACGGCGGCATGACGCAGGCGAACGGCGCCAGCATGGTGAACTGCGACACGGTGCAGGCGCTCAATCCCGTCGGTCTCGATGGAAACGGCCTGTGCCAGGTCGTCGCCGGCCGTCACGATACGCCGGATACCACCTTCGTGGCGGGCAAAGGCCTTTCGGTCAACGATTTCGGCACGACCTACGATGGCACAAACGCGACGGGAGGCGCGGCCTACGTGCTCATCAGCTTCGGGCCGAGCGGCTTCGGCGCCTACACGGAATCGGGGACGCAGAACCCGAACTCACCGACGTCGAACGACGAGAAGAACAACCTCAAGGCGACCGGCCCCTTCGTGCTCGAGGCGGCCTCGGCGCCCACCGTGCCGCCGAGCGACAGCACCCATTACGACGACATTCTCTTCTATCGCACGATCACCGGGCTCGCCAGGAATGCCAATCTCGCCGCTCGCGACTGGCCCGACGACAACGTGACTTCGAGCAACGCGTTCAACCAAGGTGCTGTTTCCGCGGCTCTTGGTGGGACGGACCCGCGCAACAACGGCGGCAACACCGGCCAGACCAGCCTGTCGTTCGCGTTTGCGACGGTCACAGGATTCGATTCGAGCGGCAACCAGGCGATCTCCTTCACCAACGGAAGCAGCGGCGCGTCGGACGCGATCGGGGTCGCGTCGCCCAGCGGAGGCGGTGGAAACGACCTCAGCAGCACCGGGGGCGAGGGCCTGCGCTTCGACTTCGCCGGCGCGGTCCAGCAGCAGCTCTCCGTTTCCCTCGCGAACTTCACGTTCTTCGACAGCGCGGAGATCAAGTTCTACGAGGTCGACCGCGCGACTAATGTCGCCACGCTGGTCGATACGGTCGACAAGATCGGCTGCACCTTCTCGGGCGGCTCGGCGAGTTTCACCATCGATGCCGGTACGACGTTCAACCGCGCGGAGATCCGGCCGATCCCCAATTTCTTCGGGTCCGCGTCGGCGTTCCGCGTGGAAGAGGTTCGCACCTGCATTGCCGGCGTTACCTGCCAGACGAATCTCTTCTCATCCGGCGCGCAGTGCTGACCGGGCCGGTGACCGTCGAGGCGATGCGAGAAGCGATTGCAGGTGTAAGCGTGACCCCGCGGATCGTGTGACCTGCGTCATACGTCGCCCTCCCGGCGCACCGTATCCTCGCGCCATCCCGACCACCGGCGAAGACGCTCGCCCCCGAGAATGCCCACCTCGCCGTCGAGCACGGCCGCAATGCGCGTCATCGTGCGGGTCGCCATCGTCGCGGTCACGATCG
>Ga0134126_10000108_pt1 | contig 104274 bp, 77 predicted proteins | sample KB31752_FD_96881 | JGI IMG/M metagenome (GOLD analysis project Ga0134126, IMG submission 96881) | Terrestrial soil microbial communities with excess Nitrogen fertilizer from Kellogg Biological Station, Michigan, USA - KB3-175-2 | ecosystem: Environmental > Terrestrial > Soil > Unclassified ... | reverse complement strand
GGCGGGAATGCCCAGCGCCAGGCCGGCGGCGACCTGGAGCATGACGCCGCGCAGCACCATGGCCAGCACCCGGCCGCGGCTTGCGCCCAGCGCCATGCGCACGCCGATCTCGCTGGTGCGGCGCGCGACCAGATACGAGGTCACGCCGTAGAGGCCGACCGAGGCCAAGATCAGGGCCAGCAGGCCAAAGAGGCTGGTGAGCTGCGAGACCAGTCGGTCTTGATTGAAGTTGTTGTCCACTTGAGACTGGAACGAGCGCAGATCCATCACCGGAAGGCCGGTGTCCACGCTGGCGAGGGTGCGACGCAATTCCTGATCGGGGGCGGCGGGGGGCAGGCGGTAGTCCACGATGAGCGCCTGCATGATCATCGAGCCGGCGACCAGGCCCTTCATGGCGGGCTCGGTGAAGCCGGCATAGGGCTGTTGCAAGGGGCGCAGGTACATCGGCCGCACCGGATCGCGCGGATTGTTGAGCTTGAAATCGCGGAAGACGCCGACGATCTCGAAGGCACCCGAATACTTGGGATAATCAATGCCGAAGTGCTGGCCGACCGGATCCTGGTTGGGGAAGAACCGCTTGGCAAAGGTCTGGTTCACCAGCGCCACCTGCTGGGTGGCGTTGGTGTCGGAGGCGCTGAAGTTGCGGCCGCGCAGAATGGGCACGCCAATGGAGTCGAGGTAGCCGGGGCTGACGCGCACCCAGCTTGCGCCGCAACGGTCGTTGGGGCCGGGGGCGGCGTGGCCCATGGGAATCACGCATTCGCCCCAGTTGTCGCCCTCGAGCGGGCTGTACATGCCCAAGGCAACCTGGGCCACGCCGGGGAGGGCGGAGAAGCGGTCTTCGATTTGGCGGTACAGCGCGGGCAGGCGCTCGGGCGTGTATCCCGCGCCGGAAGGATCAAAATGCAGCACCCAGCGGTTCTGGGTGGCGAGGGCGAAGTCCTGGTGCTCGACGTTGTTCAGCGAGCGGGCGGCGAGCAGCGCGCCGCCGATCAGCACCAGCGAAAGCGCGACCTGCACCACCACCAGCGCGCGCTGGCCGAGCGAGGAGCGGTCGCGGGTGGAGCGGTTGGCGCCGCGCAGCGCCTCGGCTGGATTCGAGCGGCTGGCCAGCCAGGCGGGGCCCAGGCCGAAGAGGATGCCGGTCAAGACCGAGATGCCGAAGGCGAACGCCAGCACCGCCGGCGAGGGCGTGGCGGCGATGGCCGAGTGGGCGGAATTGGGGAACGCGGCTTGCAAAATGCTGCGCGCCCCGAGGTAGGCGATGGCCAAGCCGGCGGCGCCGCCGACGCAGCCGAGCAGGATGCATTCGGTCAGCACGCGCCGCACCAGGCGCGAGCGCGCCTCGCCCATGGCCATGCGCACCGCGATTTCGGAACGGCGGCCCAGGCTGCGCGCGAGCACCACGTTGGCGATATTGGCGCAGGCGATGGCCAGCACGGCCAACGCCAGGAACATCAACATTTCCAGCGCGCTGCCGGTCTCCTGCTGGAGGCTCTGGATGCCGCCGCCGCCCGGCACGACGACAACGTGCTGCTTGGGGATGATGCTCGCGCCCCCGTTCTTGGGGTACGCCGGGCGGGAGTAGAGCCAATTGCGCAGCGCGGCCGAGAGTTTTGCCTGCAGCGCCGGAATGCTGGTGCCGGGACGGACGCGGCCGATGGGGTACAGCCAATGAGTGTCGGGCAGGCCGAGCCACGAGGTCTCGAGCGGCTGGCCGCTGACTCTGGGCAAGGTGGAAATCGGCAGCCAGAACGAGGGCGGAGTATCGCTGACGCGGTCGCCGAAAAAGCCGCGCGGAGCAATGCCGATGACGGTGACCGGCTGGGAATGAATCGAAATGGTCGCGCCCAGCAAGCTGCGGTCGCTGCCGAACTCGTCCTGCCAGGCGGCGTAGCTGACCACCGTCACCGGCGCGGCTGATAGCTGGTCGTCGGCGTCGGAGAAAAAGCGGCCGGCGAAGGGGACCAGTCCCAGGGTCGAGAAATAATTGCCGCTGACGTACTCGCCGTGCATGGGGCGCGGGGTGGCGCCGCCGCGGCGCACCGTCCACAGGCCCTGGCCGGCCTGCACCGCCGCCAAGGACGAAAACTCCGGCGCGGCCGCCTTCAAGTGCTGGTAGAGATCGTAGGAGAAGAGGTCGAAGTCGCCGTTGTTGCCGCTGAAGCCGCCATCCACGCAGCAATTGTCGGTGTCGCCGATGCGGTACAACTGCGCCGGCGCGGCCACCGGCAGCGAGCGCAGCAGGATGCCCTGGATGAAGGTGAAGATGGCGGTGTTGGCGCCGATGCCGAGCGCCAGCGTCAGGATCACCGTGGCGGCGTAGACCGGCGACTTGCGCAGTTGGCGCAGGGTGTAGCGCAGGTCGTGCAGCGCGGTTTCGAGCAGCAAGGCGGGGCGGGCCATCAGTGGCTAATACCGGGAAACCGTGAAAAGGTTTCCCGGGAAAAGCGGCACGGCCGACACCGCCGGCACGGCAGGCACGGCAGGCACGGCCACCGTTGCGGGGCTGTGCCCCGGGCCTCCCGTTGCGGCCGCGAGGCGGGATTGCCCTGCTTCGCTCCGTTCGGAGCTATGCAGGGCAAGCACGCGGGACCCTGCCCCTCGACTTCGATCTTGCCGTGAACGGCAATTCGGTCGCTGGCGCGATCTGTTCCTACCCTAACCCGAATGCTCACAACTTTGCCCGAATCAGCCGGTTTGCTACTTTTATATTGGCCTCGTTCCGGCCCACCCGGAAGGGGCTGCGCTGGAGCTGGCATTCGATGACGAAAGGAATGAAGCCATGAATAAGAGCGCGAGTCATCGCGATTTCGGCATGGGCGGCGGAGCCCTCACTGGCGGCGGATGCGATTGGGTGCCTCGGCCGGGAAACTAATGCCCGATGTTTTGCGCACGCGAGCTGCCCTGATATTGCTTGCTCTTGCAGCATCCGCTATTGCACGACAAGCACCTGCGGCGCAGCGGTTTGACGTCGTTTCGATTAGGCCGCTGCGCGCTGGCACCCGCTGGAAGTTCCCGCCATGGGGCTCTCCCGGCCCAGTGCGGCCGGGCGGTGAATACATCGATCGCGAGGCTACGGTGGTTTCCCTTCTCAAATTCGCATACCCGGAGAGTGGCCGACCGGGCACTAGCCTACTGGGATTGCCACGATGGGCTGAGGGGGCCGGCGCGGATCTGTTCGATTTCGAAGCCAAGTCCCCTTCGGGCAGCGCACAGACCCGCGACGCGATGCGAAGCAGGATGCGCACGGCGCTGGCCGAGCGATTCGGTCTGAAATTCCACATCGCGAGCAAGATGATGCCGGTGTATTTTCTCGTCGTCGCGCCGGGCGGATCCAAATTGATGAGGCCGGCTGACCCCGCCCGCGAAGCTTACACGATGCAAGGCTTTGTCGGCTGGAATCGTGATTTTGTGGTCGCGAGACCGGCTTCACCCGAGGATGTCGCTGCGTATTTCGTCCAATCCAGACCGATCAGCGATCACACCGGGTTGAAAAGTTATTACGACATTGACATTCCTCCCACGGGCGAGGCGCCGACCCGCAATGCGGTGCGAGCCGATCCGCTAGTCCTTGCACGGGAGCTGCTCGACAAACTCGGGCTCGAGCTCGTTCCGGGACGCGCACCAGTTCCGGTGATGACCGTACACCGCATCGAACGCCCCTCGCCGAACTAAGTGTATGCAGGCGGCAATGGCCCGCAGGCACGGCCTACGAAGGGCCGAGGGGCTTTTCGAGGCGCAAGCCGTCGAGGTCGGCGGCATAGTAGCCGGGCAGGGGTTTGACCACCCGGTAGCCGAGGCCAGCGTAGAAGGCCAGGGCCGCGGCATTGTTCACGGCGACTTCCAGCCGCATGGCGGCCGCGCCAATCTCGGCATAGTGGGCCTCGGCGGCCAGCATGAGGCGGCGGCCCAGGCCGGCACGGCGGTGGGCGGGCTCGACATCCACGGTGATGATGTGGCCAAAGCCGCGCGCGGGCAGCGTGAGGACGAAGGCGGCGAATGCAGCGTCGGACGGAAAACCGCGGTGGAAGCCGCCGCGAGCGGCCAGAGTAGCTCGGATCTCGCTTAAGGAATAGGCGATGCCCGGAGGGAAGCAGCGCTGGTCGAGGTCATGCAGCGCGGGGGCATCGCCGGGTACCAGAGGCCGCATCTCCATATCGAATCCATGATGGCCGAAGGAGGGAGCATGGAACGCAAAAAACCGGAAGAACTTGAAGGCGAAGCCAAGGACATCGAGGGCCGCGCCGAACGCCAGGGCGGCGAGTGGACCGGCGACCGCGAGGCGCAACTGCGCGGCGCGGCCACCCAGGCCGAAGGCAAGATGCAGAAAGGCTGGGGAAAACTGAAAGAACAAAAGGAACGGCTGCAGAGCCAGATCAAGCCCCGCAGCCGTGCGCCGAAGAAAGCGGCCTGATCGCCGCGGCGGCTAATTCGCTGGACCGCTGGCGGCGATTGAAGCGCCGGTGACGACGAGGTCCACGCGGCGGTTCTGCTGCCGCCCGGCCACCGAGTCGTTGGAGGCGATCGAGTCCGACTGGCCGAAGCCTTGCGCGTGCAAGGCTTCGGCATTGACGCCTTGCTCCGCCAAGAAGGCCTCGACCGCATAAGCCCGCTTCTCAGACAGTTGCAGGTTGTATTCGCCCGTGCCGGTGTTGTCGGTGTAGCCGTTCACCTGAAGCTTGAGGCCGGGGTAAGCGAGCAGAATGCCCGCCACCTTGGCCAGCTTGATTTGCGCAGCAGGCTGGAGGGTGGATTGGTTCACCGCAAACAACACGTCGGGCATGCTCATGATGAGGCCCGAGGCCGTGTCGCGGGTCTGCAGGACCGAGTTCAATTGCGCCAGCAGCTTTTGGCGCGCAGCGCGGGCGGCGGCGCGAGCGGCAGCAGCCTGCTGCTCGGCGCTGGCCTGGGCGGCCTCGGCGTCCTTGCGGGCCTGCTCGGCTTGATCGGCTTGGGCATGAGCGGCGTCGGCGTCCTGCTGCGCGCTCGAGGCCCGGGCGGCAGCGGCGGCGGCGGCGGCGTTGGCGTTGTCGGTTGCCTGCTGCTGGCGCAGGCGGAGCGCCATCAAACGGGCATCTTCGGCAGTTTCCACCGCCGCGCGCGCCGCCGTCGCGACGCTGGCCTTGCTCCCGCGGGCTGCCTGATCGGCTTCCGCTTGCCTCAATTCGACTTCCGCCTTCTGATAGGCGGCGTCTGCGTACTGAGGCGCGCCCGCCCACTGCGCTATGCGGACGGCATTCTGGGCTTCATAGAGATCGAGCACGATGCTTGGATCCTGCGGCAACGGCGTGACTTGGCTCGGGTCCACGTGCAAGCGGTATTGGCCGCGCTGCAGCAAGCTGGCCTTGGCCTCGACCAGCGCCTGGCTGCCGACGGTGTTCTGCCGCATCTGGCCTTCCATGACCACCAGCTCACTGGGACGGGAGACGGCGAAATACGGCTCGGCGGTGACGATCAGACCGAACTGCTGCAGGGTGGTGGTGACGTCAAGCGCAGCGCTCTGCCCGGAGAGCTGGACTTCGCCCAGGTTCTTGGCGTGGCCGTCGGGGGTGATGGCCCACAGCACGTAGGTCAAGTACTCGGGGCCGAAGCGCTGCGCCGGGTTGACCTTGGCGAAGTCGGCATGGATGCTGGTGGCGCCGCGCTCGATGCGGACCGTGGCCCGGCCCTGCGCGAAAGGCAGCAGATTCGTTCCGCGCAAATCGAGCGCGGTCTCGCCGCCGAGCACGCGGAAGTTCACGGCAGGAACGGTTCGCCCGACCACGTTGACCTGATACAGGGGCACGGAGCCGCTGGCGTCTGGATGGGCGGGCAGCGGCTTCACCTGCTGCGCACCGGCGGAAATGGCGGCAATAAATGCGCACGCCGCGATGAATCGCGCATGGGTCATTCGCATGGATGGCCTCCTGCAAGCAGAGAAGCACGCTGCGGGCCAAAGGGGTAAGGTCCGTGGATTCAGCGCCCGCGCGCGGGGATCCGGAAATTATTGCGCGGCGAAGAATTGGCGGACGGATTCGATCGTTTCGGCGCGGCAAAAGGCGGGAAGGCTGCCCAGGAAGTGGCGGCCGTAGGCCTTCGAGCGCACGCGGCTGTCGAGCAGCGCCACCACACCGCGGTCGCTCGAGCTGCGGATCAGGCGGCCGAAGCCCTGCTTGAGGGCCAGCACCGCCTCCGGGACCTGGAATTCGTGGAAGGCATCCCGCCCCTGTTGCTTGAGCGAACGAATGCGGGCGGCGGTGACTGGATCATTGGGGGGCGCGAAGGGGAGCTTGTCCACGATGACCAAGCTCAACTGCTCGCCTTGCACATCCACTCCCTGCCAGAAGCTGCTGGTGGCGAACAGCACCGCGCCGGGCGTCGCGCGGAAGCGGTCGAGCAGCATGGGGCGGGGCGCATTCCCCTGCAGCAGCAGCGGGTACTCGAGGCGGGGCTCGAGCCGGGCGTGGAACAGGCGCATCTGGCTATAGCTGGTGCAGAGCACGAAGGCGCGTCCGCGCGAGGCCTCGATCAACGCGGCGATTTCGTCGGCGGCCTGGGCGAAATACTCCGGATCGCTCGGCGGCGGCAGCGACGCCGGAATGTACAGCAGCGCTTGCTGCTCGAAGCGGTAGGGCGAGGCGATGATGCGTTCGCGCGGACTTTCAAGGCCCAGGCGCGATCGGACGTAGGCGAATTCGCCGTTGACGGCCAGGGTGGCGCTGGTGAGCACGGCCGTGTCCAGCGGGCTGAAGAGCATTTCCTGCAGCATGGGCGCGACCTCGAGCGGCGTGGCTTGCAGATGCAGGCCGCGGCCGCGGCGCTCGACCCAGTACACCACCCCCTCCTCGTCGCTTTCCAAGACGCGGGCCAACTTGGCGCGCAACTCGGCGAAGCGGCCCAGCAGCGCGTGAATTTCCTCGGGCTTGTCCTCGAGCAGATCGAGGCCGCTGTGCAGGTGGGCCAAGGCGTGCATGGCCTCGTCGTAGAATTCCGCGTTCTGCTCGAGGAACTCGGCGCGGCGTTCGAAGGCATGGCGACCCTCCTTCGCCGGGATGCGGCCCAGGAATTTTTGGATCGCCGCCTCGACCCGCTCGAGGCGGGAGGCCAGCTCCGGAGTGTCCCGCCCGCACGCGCGCAGCGTGTGCGCGGCGTCGCGCAGCGCTTCCTCGAATTGATGGCTGCTGACCGCAGCGCCGAAGTATTGGGTGGCGGTGGACTCGAGCTCGTGCGCTTCGTCAAACACCACCGCGTCATAGGGCGGCAGCACGCCGGGAAGTTCCTGGCGCTTGAGCATCAGGTCGGCAAAGAAAAGGTGGTGGTTGACCACCACCAGCTCGGCGGCGGCGGCGCGCTGATGCAACTGGGTCAGGAAGCAGTCCTCGTAGCGCGGGCACTTGCTGCCGGTGCAGGTCTCGCGGCGGGCGTTGAGGCGCTGCCAGAGCGGGTGATGGTCGGGCAGGGCCTCGAGTTCGGCCTGATCGCCCGTCTGGGTCTCCTCCACCCAAGCGCGAATGGTCGCGTACAAACCGTGCTCGTGCGCGTCCAGCAGGACGGGCTGGGCCTCGAAGGCGGCGATCTTGTGGCGGCAGGCGTAATTGCCGCGGCCCTTCATGCTGACCACCGCCAGTTCGCGCCCCAGCGCCTGCGCCAGCAGCGGCACATCCTTGGCAACCAATTGCTCCTGCAGATTGCGGGTGCCGGTCGAGATCAGCACCCGGCGGCCGCTCTGCAGCACCGGCAGCAAATAGGCCAGCGTCTTGCCGGTTCCGGTCCCGGCTTCGATCAACAGGTGGCGGCGATCGGCGAGGGCGGCGGCCACCTCCTCGGCCATCTCCAGTTGCCCTGGGCGATGCTCGTAGGCCGGATAGGCCGCTGCCAGCGCGCCGCCACGGCCGAAAAACTGGCGCAGGGCGGAAGTCGCGGCGGCAGCAGGCATATTCGAATTCTAGTCGCTCGCTTGGGCTCGGGCTTTGGGGATCGGGTCCGCGGCAACGCTGCGCGGGGTCCCGCGCCTGTAAGACGGGCCATCGGATATGATGGAAGGCTATGGCAAAGATCTCGCCCGCCACCGCAAAGGCATCGCCCAAGGCCCCCGCCAAAGCGGACAAAGCCGGGCCCCAAAACGGGAAAAAGCCGGTCAAAGGCGTGGCCAAGGCAGGCCCGCCCGCGGAGCCGCCGGCCCCGAAAATCAGCAAGGCCGAGGCCGAAATCACCGGGAAGATCCTGCATTTGATCGCCGAAGAGATGACGGTGGAAGAGGCCGAGCTCACCCCCAATGCGCTGCTGGCCGAGGACATGCACCTCGATGGGATTGACGTGGCCGAGTTGCTGATCCAAGCCGAGGCGGTCTTCGGCCTGCCGCCGTTCAGCGATGCGGATTGGGAAAAGTGCGTGACCGTGGACGACTTCGTGACCCTGGTGATCAAGCGGGTCGAGGTCAAGCGCGGCAAGAAAATCCGGGGCTGAGATGGCGCGGCGGCGGAAGCGCAGCAGCTCCCGCGCGGGGCTGTGGATACTGCTGCTGGTGCTGGTTGCAGCCGCCGCCGGCTCGATCTGGTGGCTGCGGCAGAAGCAGAGCAGCGACAGCGGATGCCCCAGCCTCGGCGGCCAAGCGGTGGCCCAAAGCAAATCCGCAAGATTCACGACGGTCGAGGAACTGCGCCAGGGGCGTCCGGGCGGCGTGGTGCGGGTGCAGGCGCGTTTGCTGCGATACCGCTTGGAAGGTGCCGACTACCAGTTGCAGCTCGGCTCGCTGGTGCAGCCAGGTGTGAGCCTCGTGGCCTTGATGCCGCCGGGGCGCTGCATGGCCAACCGTGAGGATGCCGCGCTGTTGGACGAACTTCGGCAGGATTTCAGCCTCCGCTTCGGCCCGCCAACCGAAGAGGCGGCGCGGCCCAGCCAGCCCACCGAGGTGGTGGCGACCGGCGTGCCCGTGACCACGGCCGGGGGCATCGAGCTGCGACCGGTGCTGGATCTGCACGTGCAGTGAGATGCGGGCGGGACGCCCGCGGTCCCGGCTTGGGTAACCGCCTATCCAGGGAGCAGTTCATGCGTCTAGCAGGTATGCTGCAAGACCTTCGCTTCGCGTTTCGCATGCTCCGGCGGACGCCGGGGTTCACCCTCCTGGCCGTGCTGGTGCTGGCGCTGGGGATCGGCGCCAACACCGCCATCTTCAGCTTGGTGGACGCGCTCATGCTGGCGCCGCTGCCCTACGCCCATCCCGAGCAACTGGTGCAGATGTATGAGACCGAGGCTGCGCCGGGGCAGTTTCCGCTTTCCGGCCCCGATTTCCCCGACTGGAAGGCGCAGAGCCGGCTGTTCGCCGACATGACGCTGTACGACTACCAGCGGAGCATGAACCTGAACGGCGGGGGTGACCCGCAGCGGCTGATCGCCGTGCCGGTCGAGGCCAATTTCTTTTCCTTGCTCGGGGTCGCGCCCGAGCGGGGGCGGGCGTTTGCCGCGGGCGAGGACCAAGGCGGCGCGGCGGTGGCGGTGCTGAGCCACAGGCTATGGGAGAGCCAATTCGGCGGCGACCCGAACGAGGTCGGCAAGAGCATCCGCCTGGATGGCGAGAATTACCGCGTGGTCGGGGTTGCGCCGGCGAGCTTCCGGCTGGCGCCCACGGTGGATGTTTGGCTACCCATCAACCTGCGCAAGCTGGGCACGCGCGGAAGCCACCAGTACAACGCCATCGGCCGCATGCGCGCCGGCGTGACGCTGGCCCAGGCGCAGGCGGAGATGAGCGCGATCGCGGCGCGGCTGTCGAAGCAATACCCCAACTCGAACAACGACACCGGGGCCAAATTGGTGTTGCTGCGCGACCGGCTGGTGCGCGCGCCGCAGCGCGCCTCGCTGTGGACGCTGCTGGCGGTGGTGGGGTTGGTGCTGCTGATCGCATGCGCCAACATCGCCAACCTGCTGCTGGCGCGGGCGCTGGGGCGGCAGAAGGAGATGTCCATTCGGCTGGCGTTGGGCGCGCGGCGAGGCGCGATTGTGCGCCAGCTTTTGACCGAGTCGGTGCTGCTGGCATGGATCGGGTCCGCGGCGGGCGCGGCCCTGGCGTGGTGCGGCCTGCGGACGGTGGTGGGGCTGAAGGCATTCACGCTGCCTACCTTCAATGCCATCACGCTGAATTGGCCGGTGCTGGCCTTCACCGCCGGCCTCGCGATCGTCTGCGGCGTGCTCTTCGGGCTGGCGCCAGCATGGCAGCTATCGCGGCCGCGCCTGAACGACCAACTCAGCGGCGCGGGCGCATTGGCCGGAAGCGGGCAGCGGCGCTGGCTCAGCGACGGTCTGGTGGTGACCGAGGTGGCGCTGTCACTGCTGCTGGCGGTGGGCGCCGGACTGTTCCTGGAGAGCTTCGCGCGCCTGCGGGCCTCGGCCCTGGGGGTGAACCCGAAGGGGCTGATCACGGCCTCGATCACGCTGCCCGAGGCACGCTACCGCGACCATGCCACCATCGGGCGCTTCGATCAGTCGCTGCTAGCGCGGCTGCAGGCGCTGCCGGGGGTGCGCGCGGCCGCCATCTCCGACCAACTGCCGCTTGAACAAGGCAACAACGGCTACATCGTGCCCCCGGGACAGACGCAGCAAGCGCGCGTGCTGGTGAGCTGGACGCGGGTGACGCCGTCGTATTTTGACGCGCTGCAAGTGCCGATCGTGCTCGGCCGCGGGTACAGCGACGCCGACCAGCGCGCCTGGGACGACGCCAAGGATGGCCAGTCGCTGCCGATCGTGGTGAACCAGTCGTTCGTGCGCCACTTCCTCCAGGGACGCAACCCGCTCGGCGTCGGCTTCAAAGCCAGCGCCAGCGACACCTACACCCTGGTCATCCAGGGCGTCGCGGCCGACGTGGCGCAGGAGCAATTGGGGCCGGATCAGCCGCCGCAAGCGTATCTGCTGGCGACCGAGCAAAGCGATATCGTCCGCCTCGAGCTGCGGTCGAGCTTGCCGCAAGCGGCGCTGATGAAGAGCGTGCGCGGGGCGCTGGCCGGGCTGGACTCAACCTTGCCGATCTACAACGTGCGCAGCATGGACCAAGTGGTGGATGACTCGGTGGCCGGCGCCGCCTTGCAGGAGTGGCTGGTGACTGGCTTCGCCGTGCTGGCGCTGCTGCTGGCCGCGGCAGGCATCTATGGCGTGATGGCCTATCTGGTGGCGGCGCGCACGCGCGAGATCGGCGTGCGCATGGCGCTGGGCGCGACCCGCGGCGCGGTGCTGCGTTTGGTCGTCGGTCGCGGTTTGGGGCTGGCGCTGGCCGGCATCGCCGTGGGCGCGGTCGCGGCCTTGGCCACGGGCCAGCTCCTGGCCAGCCAGCTGTACCAAATTCAGCCGCGCGACCCCGCCACCTTGGCCGCCGCCGCGCTCGTGCTGCTGGCGGCGGCGCTGCTCGCCTGCTACCTCCCGGCACGGCGCGCCGCCAGCGTGGACCCGAACCAGGCGCTGCGGGTGAACTAGGCGCTGAACCCGAGCGGTTCGTCGGCGGCGACCGGAGCGATGGGGCGGCGGAGGTCGAGCGCCACCAGGCCCGCGAGCGCGGCCAGCGGCCACCAGAAGGCACCGACACGCCAGCGCACTTCGGCGGCGGCGCCGGTGAGGCCGCCGGCGAGAAAGAGCAGCCACAGCCCGCCGGTGAGCGCCGCGTGGCCCAGCAGACGGCGCTGGCGGCTGAAGAGGTATCCCGTGAGGGCCTCGGCGAATTTGGCCAAACTTCCGGTGATATAGGTCGAATAGACGCGCTGGTCGCCGACGCGGGTGACGGTGACGGTTTGCATGCCCATGGCCAGCGCGGGCAGGCCGAGCCAGGCGGGGGAGGCATCCACGCCGGGCAAGTAGGCCAGCAGCAGGGCGAGCAGCACGAGCTCGAGGCCGAGCACCAGCGCCAGACGGGAATGGAACTGCGCCCGCCGGGCCGCTTCGGTGATGGCGGCGCCAACCAGCAGCCCCAAGACGAACGCGGCCACCGGCCAGCCATGTTCCAGCACCGAGCGCCAGCGGGCCAGATCGAGGTCGCGGCCCAGGGCGGCCGTGTTGCCGGTCATGTGCGAGGAGTAGATGCCGAGGATGAGCAGGTACCCTACGCCATCCACGAAACCAGCGATCCAGGCCAGCAGGAGAACCACGGTGGCCTTGCCCAAGGTGCCGAGCGGCGGCCGCGGCATCGGGTCACGCTCGATGGGACGGGGCGATCACGCCGAAAAACGCGCCCTCGGGATCGGCCAGGACGGCGTAGCGCCCGAAATTGCGCATCTGCGGACCGGCGCAGATGCGGGCGCCGGTCGCGGCCGCGGCCGACACGGTGGCATCGCAATCGGCAACCGCGATCCATGCCAGCCAATGCGGCGGGGTGGCCGGGGTGCGGGCGCTGGGCGGCAGCATGCCGCCTATGGCCCGATCCCCAACGCTGATATGGGCGTAGCCGGAGGAGTCGTTCGGCGCCTCGCGGAATTTCCAGCCCAACAGCTCACCGTAGAATTCGCCGGCGCGGATCGGATCGGGAGTGCTGAGGTCCGCCCAGCAGAACGTCCCCGGACCCTGGGCCGAAAATCCGGAATGCGCCAGCGGCTGCCAGATGGCGAATACCGCCCCGGTCGGGTCTTGGATCACCGCCATTCTTCCCTGCCCCATGGCATCCCGCGCCGGCGCCAGGATTTTCGCCCCCAGCTCGCCCGCTCGGGCCGCGGCGGCATCAGCGTCGGCCACGCCAACATACAGCAGCCAGTGCGGCGGCACGCCCTCGGCGCGCTGATCAGGGCGCAGGGTGTAGCCGCCCGCGGCCGGCCGGCCGTCCGACAGGAACAGGGTGTATTCGTGCGAGTCGCGCGCGGACCAGTTGAATAGTTGGCCGTAGAACCGCTTGGCGGCGGCGAGATCGGAGGTGCCGAGCTCGATCCAGCAAAACGAGCCCGCGGGAGCAGCCATGCCGCCAGTATAGAAGCCCGCGCGCTGGAAGCGCGCCCGGCCAACGGACAGGAAATCCGGGGCCTAAAGTGCGAATCAGGCGCTCGTCGGCGGTGACCAGCACGTCGCCCGAATGCTGCGCCGAGGCAGCCGACGGCTTCGACCGGTTGCGCGCTAGGCGGCGTGGGGCGAGGCTTCGTTCTGGTTCTGGATCTCGAGCCAGCGCTCGATCGGGATGGAGAGGAAGGCCTCGACCACTTTGGGGTCGAATTGGCGTCCGGATTGGCGCACGATCTCATTGCGCGCCTCGGACCAGCCCAGCGACTTGCGGTAGGGGCGATCGCTGGTCATGGCGTCCAGCGCGTCGGCGACGGCGAAAATGCGGGCATCGCGCGGAATGGCGTCGCCGGCCAAGCCGCGCGGGTAGCCGCTGCCGTCGAAATGCTCTTGATGGGCCAGCACCAGTTCGCCGGCGGCGGCCAGCGACGGCACTTGGCTGATCAGATCAAAGCCGATCTGCACGTGGCTGCGCATGACCTCGATCTCGGCGTCGCTGAGCGCGGCGGGCTTGTTGAGAATGGCGTCGGGCACGCCCAGCTTGCCGATGTCGTGCAGATACGAGGCGAACTCGATGCGCGCCAACTCCTCGCGGTTGTAGCCGAGCTTGGTGGCCAGCTCGACGCCGTAGCGGCTGACGCGCAAGGAATGGCCGGCGACGTCGCGCGCGCGCACGTCGAGGGCGATGCTGAGCGCATGCAAGGTCTCCGCCGACGCCTGCTGCACTTGGCGCAGGGCGAAGCCCAATTGCTGGGTGCGCTCGGCGAGCAGGCGCTCCATCTCGATGCGATGGCGCTCGGCCTCGGCGCTCTGGCGCAGGCGGGCCAGGGTTTCGCGCACGCGCGCCAGCACCTGCTTCAGGTCGAGCGGCTTGACCAGGAAGTCGGCGGCGCCGTTGCGCATGGCGCGCACCGCCGACTGGGTGTCGGGCGCGGCGGTGGCCATGAGGAAGCCGACCTGCGGATGCTGCTTGCCCATGGCCTCGAGCAGCTCGAGGCCGGTGCGGCCGGGCATATGCAGGTCGGAGATGACCAGGTCAATGGTGGTGCGGGCCAGGCAGCGCAGGGCTTCATCCACGCTGCCGCTTGATTCGCAGGCGAAGCCGTGGTCGGAAAGGTACGAGCACAGCAGGTCGCGGATCATGGGCTCATCGTCCACGACCAGCAGCCGCGCCTCGCGCGCGCTCGATGGTGCCGCCATCTCCGCCATGGGCTCCGCCATCGTCAATGGATCCATCCGGTGCCGGGGCCGCCCGCCGGCGCCGCGCCGCGGCCGGCGCGAGCCGGCTCCGGGAATTGGTATTCATGCGGGGGTAGGTTGCCGGCGAGGTAGCGCTCGAAGTAGTCCCAGCGCCGCCGCATCATGTAGTTGGAATCGCCGCCGTAGCCATGGGGCTGGTTGGGCAGCAAGAGCAGGTCGAAATCCTTGTTGGCCTTGATCAGCGCGTCCACCACCATCAAGGTGTTGTTCATGGGCACGTTGTTGTCCATGGTGCCGTGGGCCAGCAGCAGGTGGCCCTTCAGGTTCTTGGCGGCCTCTTCGTTCGATTGGCCGGTGTAGGTGGTTTCGCCGCCGGCGGTGGGCACGTCGAGGCCCATGTAGCGCTCGCCCCAGTCATCCTCGTACTCGCGCTGATCGTGGTTGCCGCTCTCGGCGATGCCGACCTTGAAGAAATCGGGATAGCGGAACATGGCGTCGGCGGTGGCATCGCCGCCGCCGGAGTGGCCGTAGATGCCGGCTTTGTCGAGATCAATGAAATTGTATTTCGCCGCCAGATCCTTCATGCCCGAGACCTGGTCGGGCAGGGTGTTGTCCTTCATGTCGCCGTAATAGGCGTCGTGGAATTTCTGGCCGCGCCAGGGGGTGCCCAAGCCGTCGAGCTCGACCACCACAAACCCCAACTGCGCCAAGGCCTCGGCGTCGCCGTGGGCCGCGCTGAAGTTGCGGCTGCCGACGCTGCCGGTTTGCGGGCCGGGGTAGATGTGGTTGATGATCGGGTACTTGCGCCCGGGCTCGAGTTGGAATGGGGTGAACATCAAACCGTAGATATCGGCAACGCCGTTGCGGTCCTTTACCTGAATCTGCACCGGCGGCTTCCAGCCCGTGGCCAGCAGGCGGGTGATGTCTGCCTTTTCTAGCCGCAGCACTAGTTTGCCGCTGGAGCTGCGCAATACGGTTATCGGCGCCTCGACCGGAGTGGAATAGGTGTCAGTAAAGAAATTTCCGTCCGGCGAGAAGGCCACGTTGTGGGTGGCCGGCTCGGGGGTGAGCAGTTGGGAGCGGCCGGTGTCGAGCGAGGCGCGGTAGAGATGGAGGTAATAGGGGTTCTCGCCGGGACGCGCGGTCGCGAGGTAGTACACTTCGCGCGCCTTGGCATCGAGGCGGACGACACTGTCCACATTGCCGTCCTTCGGCGAGGACACTTGGCGCTTGAGCTGGCCGGTGCTCAGGTCGTACAGATACAACTGGCCCAGCCCGGCGGCGGTGCCGCCCTCGGCCCCGGGCACGCTGATGCGCTGCGAGTACCAGAGGAACTCGTTGCTTTCTGGCAGGTAGCGAAAATTGCTGCCGCCCTGGCCGCCCTCGTATTGGGTGGCGGCGGTCTCCTCGTACACGTCGCGCACCGCGCCGGTCGCGGCATCGGCAACGCGGAGGTGCTCGTCTTTGTGGTCGCGCGAGGTGGAGATGAAGGCAAGATGGCGGCCGTCTTCGCTCCACTGCACGTCCTGGTCCGGGCCCCAAGCGAGGTTGTCCGAGGTGGTCGAGCGATGCTGATCCGGCGGCATCTGCAGGCGGACCACGCCGGCGGTCTGTCCGCCGACGGGAAGATCAACGATGACGCGCTGAATGGTGGTGATGATCTTATCGCCTGGAAGCGGATAAATCTGGGTGGTCAGGGTGGGATGGCCGATCATCACCGGAACCAGGTAGAGCTTGCCGACGCCGCGCTGGTCCTGCTGGAAAGTGGCGACCTTGGTCGAGTCCGGCGACCAGAGTACGATGGGGCGGTCGCTCGAGGTCCAGCCGGCGTTGTCGGTGGCGTAGCCGAAATTCTCGACGCCGTCGCTGGTGAGCTGCGTTTCTTGGTGGGTGCCGAGGTCGCGCATCCACAGGTTCCAGTCCTTGATGAACACGGCGCGTTTGCCGTCAGGAGAAACCGATTGCGGCGGCTGGCCATTGCCGCGGCCGCCGCGGCCGGCGCCGCGCCCGCCGCGGCCGCCGAGCTCGGGCGGAGCTGGATTGTTGTCGGGCGCGCAGCTCGAGCCCTGGCGATCGCATTGCCAGCGGCGGCGTCCGGAATTGAACGAGACCGAGCGTCCGTCTGAACTGAAGCTGAGCGCGGTGAGGGCGAGGTCGGCGGGGGTGACGGCCTGGCCCGAGGCGGTCGAAAGCGCGGCCGCCAGCCGGGTGGCATCAAAGGCAGGCTCGCGCGTGGCGCGGGCAGGATCCACCAGGACGTATTGATTGCCGGCGGGCGTGGTGACCTCGTACCAGAAGCGTCCGTCGGGGAGCCAGCCGGGCCGGATGCTGGTGCCAAAGACCAGGCGGTTGGTCGCCGTGCCCAAAAACCCGGCGGCGCGGCTGTAGTCGGCAGCGGTGACGGTGCGGGGCGCAGACTGGGCACAGGACAGAACGGTCAGCAGGCCTGCGGCCAGGACGAGGCGGAAGCGCATGAGGGACCCTCCGAGACGGTAAAAGCGGAGTATGCCATACGCGGGGGTCGCGCCGTTGGCACCGTGGGCCAAGTCGGCGCGATGCAACGAGGCGCGGCCCCGAAAGGTCTGGGGTCCCAGGGCGCGAGCGTCGCAGCGAGCACGCCCCGTCGAGCGTCAAGCGGGTCGCGGGGCGCAGTCCCGCGGGGTCCGGCGCGAGTCAACGAAGTGCGGCCTGAAATCGCTAAAATGGTGCCGTGTCCCCTGCCCTGCCCAAGCGCTGTTCGAACATCTTGGAAGCGATCGGCCATACCCCCATGGTGCGGCTGAACTCGGTACCGCGCGGCGTCGCGGCCGAGGTGTATGCCAAGCTCGAGACCTTCAACCCCGGCAACTCGATCAAGGACCGCATGGCGGTCAAGATGATCGAAGATGCCGAACGCTCGGGCGCCTTGCGCCCGGGCGGCACCATCATCGAGGGCACGAGCGGCAACACCGGCATGGGGCTGGCCATCGCCGCCGTGGTGAAGGGATACAAGTGCATCTTCACCACCACCGACAAGCAGTCCAAGGAGAAGGTGGATGCGCTGCAGGCCTTCGGGGCGGAGGTGATCGTCTGCCCCACCAACGTGGACCCGGACGATCCGCGGTCGTATTACTCGGTATCGTCGCGGCTGGCGAAGGAAGTCCCGAACGCCTGGAAGGCGAACCAGTACGACAACTTCTCCAACTCGGCGGCGCACTACGAGCAGACCGGCCCCGAGATCTGGGAGCAGACCGACGGCAAGATTGACCATCTCGTCGTGGGCGTGGGCACCGGCGGGACGGTGAGCGGGGCCGGGCGGTATTTGAAGGAACGGAACCCCAAGCTGAAGATATGGGGAATCGACACCTACGGCTCGGTGTTCAAGAAGTACAAAGAGACCGGCATCTTCGACAAGCACGAGATCTACCCCTACATCACCGAGGGCATCGGCGAGGATTTCCTGCCGCAGAATGTTGATTTCAGCGTGGTGGACCACTTCGAAAAGGTCACCGACAAGGACGCAGCGCTGATGACGCGGCGGATCGCGCGCGAAGAGGGGATCTTCGCCGGCAACTCGGCCGGGGCGGCGCTGGCGGGGGTGCTGCAGCTGCAGCAGCACTTCCGGGCGGGCGAGCGGGTGGTGGTGATCTTCCACGACCACGGATCGCGCTACCTGGGCAAGATGTTCAACGATGACTGGATGCGCGAGCGCGGGTTCCTGGAGAAAAGCGGCATGGCCGCCCGGGATCTGGTGTCGGCGGGATTGTCGGGGGAGCTGTTCTCGATCGAGTCCAACGAACCGATCGAGCACGCGCTGCGGGTGATGAGCCAGCACGATTTTTCGCAGATCTCGATCACCCACGATCGGCGGCTGGTCGGCTCGCTCAACGAGACCCATCTTTACAAGATGCTGGTCGAGCAGCCGACGATCAAGGCCGAGCCGCTGGAGACGATCATGCAGCCGGCGTTCCCGTTCGTGGACATCTCGACCTCGGTGGACTTGCTGGCGACCATGATCACGCCCGAGAACCCGGCGGTGCTGGTGCGCGACTTCAAGACCGACAAGACCTTCATCATCACCCGGTCCGATGTGATCCGCGTGCTGTAGCCGCGGGGCCTACTCGGCGTGGAGCGCCGTCAGCGGCGAGACCGCGGCGGCGCGGCGGGCGGGAAGCCAGGCGGCGGCCAGCCCGCAGGCGGCGAGCAGCAGCGCGACCGCGGCCAGGGTCCAGGGGTCGCGCGCGGGGACGCCGAACAGATACGCGGCGAGCAGGCGGGCCAGGGCCAGCGCGAGCCCCAGGCCCAGGGCGACGCCCAAGCCGAGCGGCCAGAGGGCGCGGCGCAGCACCAGGCCGACGATGTCGGACCGATCGGCGCCCAAGGCAACCCGGATGCCCATTTCGCGCGTGCGCTGACCGACCTGATAGGCCAGCAGGCCGTAAAGGCCGGCCAGCGCGATGGCGAGCGCGGCCAGGGCGAACAGGCTCAGCAAGCGGGCCGCGAACGTCTGGTCGCCGAGCGCGAGGTCCTCGAGTTGGGTCATGGTTTGGAAGGTGCCGGGGGCGAGGTCAGGGCGGAGCGCATGGATGGCGGCGCGAATCGCGGGCACGCTGGCCTCGGACGGGGTGCGGGTGCGGACGCCGAGCTGCAGGAATTGGGCCCCGATGTTGTAGAACGGCGCCTTGCCGGGCGCGAGCTGGGTGGTGGAAAAATGCATCTGCGGGGCGGGCGGCTCGGCCACCGAAATGTCGCGCGCGTCGGCCAGGACGCCGATGATCTCCGCGTATTTTTTCGGCCCGATCGACAGGTGCTGGCCGACGGCGTCCTGCCCAGGGAAATAGCGCGCGGCGAAGGTGTGGTTGACGACCACGACGGGCTGCGAAGTCGCGGTGTCGAGGCGCGGATCGAAGAAGCGTCCGCGTTCGAGGACGATGCCGAAGGTTTTCGGATAATCCGGGCTGGTGAAGCGCAAGTCTCCCTGGGGCTGCTGGTCGGCGGTGAGGTTGTGCCGCCCTTCGATGCCGAACATGCCCTTGACCTGCACGCCGTGGGCGAGGGGCAGGACCGAAGAGACGGCCGCGGCCGCAACGCCGGGCATGGCCTCGATGCGGGCGAGGAGCGGGGCTTCAAAGGCGGTGTAGACGCTGTCATGGGCAAAACTGCCTCGGGGCGTATTCAAGCGCACCGTGAGGATATTGGCGGTGGTGAAGCCCAGCGGGACCTGGCGCAGGGCATGCAAGGTGCGCAGCAGCAGGCCGGCGCCGGCGAGCAGCAGCAGCGCCAGCGCAATTTCAGCGACCACCAGCGCATCCCGCAGCCGCGCTTGGGCGGGGCTGCCGGCCGCGGAGCGATCGGCCAAGCCTTGGGCGGCGGGCACGCGCGCCACGGCGAGGGCGGGCAGCAGGCCCACCACCACCACCGACAGCAGGCTGGCCGCGACCAGCGCCGCCAGCACCATCGGATTGAGGCGGATATGGGCGGAGTCGAGGAAATGGCGGCTCAGGAACGGGCGCAATCCGCCCAGGCAAAGCGCGGCGACGCCGCAGCCGGCGGCCCCGGCGGCGCCTCCAACCAGGAGCGCCTCGCCCAGCAGTCCGCGCGCCAAGCGGGCGCGGCTCGCGCCCAGCGCCGCGCGCACGGCCAGTTCGCGGCGGCGGGCGGCGAAGCGGCTGAGCAGCAGCCCGGCCACGCTGGCGCAGGCAATCAGCCAGACGAAGCCGACGGCGAGCGCCACCGCCCACAGGGTCGAGGACTCGTGGGCGACCAAGGAATCCTTGTAGGAGCGGACCACAACCCGGTCGGTCAAGTGATCGCCAGCGAAGCGGCGAGCGATGCCGGCTTGGATGGCGCTGACTTCGGCTTGCGCGGCCGCGATGCTCGTGCCCGGCGCGAGGCGGGCAATCACCGAAAAGCCGGTGTCGGTGCGATCTTCTTTGGTGGGCGTGGCCGGAGGCAGATACAGCGTCCACAGCGCGGCCGAGTTGTCGTAGGGATAGCGAAACGCGGGCGGCATGACGCCGGCCACGACGTAGCCCGTGCCGTCGAGCTTGATGGAGGTGCCCACGACGCCCCGGTCCGCGTGGAAGGCCGAACGCCAAAGCGCGTCGGAAAGCACGGCAAGCCGGGAGCGGGCGGCCGCGTCCTGGGCGGCGAAGGCGCGGCCCAGCGCGGGCGGCACGCCCAGCAGCGCGAACAGATTCGCGCTCACCGTGTCGGCCTCGAGCGAGGTCGAGTCCGCCTCGGTCTGCAGCGTGGCCAGCGCGGGCTGGGTGAAGGCGATCTGCTGCAGGGAATGGGCGGAACGCTGCCAATCGAGCGCGTCGAGATGCGAAACGCCCCAGAAGACCTCGGTCGCGCCGCGCGGCTCGGCCACCGTGACGAGCTGGTCGGGATGGAGGTACGGCAGCGGGCGCAGCAGTTCGGCATTGAGCACCGAAAACATCGCGGTGGCGATGCCGATGCCGAGCGCGAGCACGCCGACGGCGGTGAGCGTGAACCCCGGCTGGCGGAGCAGGCGACGAAGCGAGGGCCGCATCCCGACAGCGTAGCAGGGGTTTCAGTCCGCGCGCAGGGCGGCGAGGGGGTCGGTGGAGGCGGCGCGGCGGGCGGGGATCAGGGTGGCGGCGAGGGCGATCAGGGCGAGCAGCGCGAGCGCGGCGGCGAGGGTGGCGGCATCCAAGGGATGGACGCCGAACAGGAGCGACTCGAGCCCGCGGGCAGCGGCCCAGGTGAGCGCGAGGCCGGCCACGATGCCCGCGGCGAGAAGGCGCCCGGTGGAGGCCAGCACCAAGCCGGCCACTTGGCTGGGCTTGGCGCCGAGGGCAATGCGGACGCCCAGTTCGCGCCTGCGCCCGGCAACCAGCAGGCTCATCAGGCTGTAGAGGCCGACGGCAGCCAGCAGGAGGGCGAAGCCGGCGAAGAGACTCAAGAAGCGGGCGTCGAGGCGGGGCTGCTCGAGGCTCGCGCCGATGACGTTCTGCAGGCGGTCCAGGCCGAAGACGGCGCGGCCGGGCGCCACCCCGGCCACCACGCCTCGAACCGCGGCCATGGCGGCGGCCGGGTCTCCGGCGGTGCGGACGACGTACTCAGGATCGGGCCAGTCGCCGCCGTGCAGGCAAACGTAGATGAATGGAGTCGGGGCGGCGTTGAGGTTGTTCTCCCGCACGTCGCCGACAATGCCGATGATTTGCGAGGCCGGGGTGTTGGGCGGGTCTTGCGCGAAGTGGAAATCGCGGCCGATCACCGACTGGCCGCTCATGAAGGTGGAGACGAAGCTCTGGTTGACCAAGGCGGCGCCGCCGGGCCGGGTGAGCGCGGGGCAATCGTGCCCGGCAACCAGCGGGGTGCGCAGCGAGGCCAAATAGCCGGGCGAGATCGAGCGCTCACCCACCGAATAGGTGGCTTGGCTGTCGCTGGCCGCGGCGCCGGCGATCTTGACTTGATACTGCAGCGAGGCATCGCTGGCAGGCAAGAAATTGGCGAAGCCGGCGGCGGTCACGCCCGGCACGGCTTCGAGCTGGGTGAGCAGGGCGTTCTGCATGACGCCGATCTTGGCGCGGTCCTCGTTCCAGGCGGCGCCGACGTGGAAGGTGAAGACATGGTCGGAGTCAAAGCCGGCGCCGACGTGCTCGAGATTGTAGAAGCTGCGCAGCAGCAGGCCGGCGCCGGCCACCAGCAGGACGGTGAGCGCGAGCTGGCCGACCACGAGGCCGCGCTGCAGCAGGCGGCGGCCGCCGGGTGCGCCGGCGTTGAGGCTGGCGAGCAGGGTTGCGAGGCGGGGACGGGTGGCGGCAATCGCCGGGCCGAGTCCGAAGCCGAGCGCGGCCAGGGCGCTGATGGCAACCGCGAAGAGCCAGCCCCGCGGATCGAATTGCAATTCGGCCAGCCGAGGCAAGGAAGCCGGCGCGAGGGCCACGATGCCGCGCACTCCGGCCCACGCCAATGCGCCGCCGGCGAGCGCGCCGGCGGCGGCCAGCAGGATGGCCTCGCGCATCACGGTGGCGACGACCTGGGCGCGCGAGGCCCCGATGGCGGCGCGGATGGCCAGCTCGCGCCCGCGATTCTGCAGCTCGGCCAGGGTCAAGCCGGCGATGTTGGCCACGGCGAGCAGCAGCAGCACCATGACCGCGGCAAAGATCGCCCACAGCGTGGTGCTGGCCTTGCCGACCATGAACGTTTTCAGGCTGCTGACCTGTGCCGACCAGCCGGCATCGGAGGAGGGGTACTGCTGGCCGAGCTGGGCTTGCACGCGGGCCAGATCGGCTTGGGCTTGGGCGATGGTCACGCCCGGCTTCATGCGGCCGATGCCGGTGTAGAAGCGGGCTTGGCGCATGCGCATCAGGAAATCAGGAAGGCGGGCGGGCAGCCAGATATCGAGGGCCGAGCTGGTGAAGTCCTTAGGCATGACGCCGACGATGTCGTAGCGGAAGCCGGCCAGGACCAAGTGTTGGCTCAGGACGTTGGGGCTGCGGGCGTAGCGGCGGGTCCAGAGGCCGTAGCTGATGACGACCGGGCCGGGGCCGAGAACGGGCTTCTCCTCGTCGGGCGTGAAGGCGCGTCCGAGCAGCGGCGGGGTGCCCATCACCCGGAAGAAATCGGGCGAGACGCGCATGCCGGCCAGGCGCTCGGGCTCGGCGCCGCTGGTGTCGGTGTCGTTCTCGGCGTACTCGCCCGCCAGGGCGGCGAAGGCCGAGTTTTTCTGCTGCCAGTCTTGCAAGTTGGCCGGAGAGATGAGGCTTTCGTTCTGGTGCTTGGCGGGGTTGGCTTCGAGCACCAACACCAAGCGATCGGAGTTGGGATAGGGAAGCGGGTTGAGCAGCACCGTGTCCACCACCGCGAACAAGGTCGCGGTGGCGCCGATGCCAAGCGCCAGGACCAGGACCGTGGCCGAAGCGTACAGCGGACGATGCCGGAGGGCGCGGAAGGCGTGCAGCCAAGGCTTCATAGGCCTATATACCGCGGCAAACGGAAAAGGTTTGGGGAAAAACGCGGGAGCGGCTAGGAACGGCTGCGGGATTCTAGGACGCCGTTCATGGTGGCCGAGTAGCGGCCGAGGGTGCCGGCGGTGAACAGCGTATCGCGGTTGGGGCGCAGGGGGGCGGCGGCGGCGGCGAGCGGGACGCGGCCGTTGAGCGGCAGGGCGAGGACGCTTTCACCGGTGAGCAGCTTGGCCAGCGAGACGGCGTAGCCTTTGACGTGGGTGCGGATTTCCTGCAGGGTGCGGTCGGCATCGGCGGCTTCCCAGCCGGCGTTCATGGCCTTGGCCAAAAGGTGGATGATCTCGAGGTCGGACTTGGCGCCTTCAAAGCTGCCGCCGCGCTTCTGCGCCTGCACCTCGCCGGCGGTGTTGGTGACGGTGCCGGCCTTCTCGTAGGCGCAAAGGGCGGGCAGGACGACGTCGGCGGCCTTGGCGGTCTCGGTGAGGAACAAATCCTGCACGACCAGGAAGGTCTGGCGCAGGGCGGACTCTTCGACCGGATGGACGCGGAACGGATTGGCGCCCACCACCCAAAGGGCGTTGAGCTTCTGCTCGCGCAAAGCGGCCATCATCTGCTCGAGGTTGAGGCCGGGCTGAGAAGGAACCGGGCCGCCCCAAAGCTCCTCGAACGGCTTGCGCTCCGAGAGCGGGGTGTAGCCGGGGAGGAGGTCGGGGTACAGGCCCATATCGGCCGCGCCGTGGCTGTTGGCGTAGTCGGCGAGAGCGATGTAGCGGGTATTGCCGCTGAGGCCGGAGCCGAAGGCGACGAGCTGGCGGAGGTCGTCGCCGGCGATGTCGCCGCTGAAGACGATGACGAGGTCTTGCTCTTGGCGCAGGCGGGCACGGAAATCCTGCAGGCTTTCATCGAGGGTTTGGGGCTCGCCGGCGGGGAGCTGGGGCCAACGCTTTTCGCTGGCGGCGGGAACGGAGGTGAGCGGCGCAGCCTTGGCGTCGCCCTCGCCGTTGAGGTAGCGCACGGCCGGTCCGAGGGCCGGGACCTGGGCGTAGCGCCAGGCTTGGCGGCGGAGCTTGATGTCGGCGGTGTTGAGGATGTAGAGGCGGGTCTTGTTCTGGCGGTAGCCCCAGCGCAGGTTCCAGGCGGCGAGGGGATGCTCGTCGGTGGGGTTGCCGCCGACCAGGAGGACGGCGCCGGCGGACTTGAGATCGCTGAGCGGAGCGAACGGGGAGGGCTTCCCTTCCCGGTTGGCCAGCGCGTCCATCAGGGTGGGGAAATCGGCGGAGCGGCGGTGATCGAGATTGTTGGTGCCGAGGACGCGGCGGGCGAACTTCTGCAGCGCGTACGACTCCTCGTTCAAGCTGCGCGAGGAGCCGACCACGCCGAAGGAGCCGCGGGCGGTTTGGATTTCGCGCCAGCGCTTGGCGATGGTCTCGAGGGCGTAGCTCCAACTGACGGGCTGGAGCGGGCCGCCGGGCTGGAGGCGGGCGAGGGGCTGCTTGAGGCGGTCGGGGTGCTGGGTGAAGTCGAGGCCGTAGCGGCCCTTGATGCAGAGGAAGTCGCCGTTGATGCCGCTTTTATCGCGGTTGTCGCCGCGCAGGATGGCGCCGTTGCGGACGCCGAGGGTGGTCTTGCAGCCATCGCCGCAGAAGGTGCAGACGGAGGCGACGTGGGTCATCTCCCACGGGCGGGTCTTGTAGCGGTAGGCGCCGCTGGTGAGGGCGCCGACGGGGCAGATGTCAATGCAGTTGCCGCATTCCTCGCATTCGAGATGATCGTGGTGGCTGGGGATGATGCTGGCGTTGACGCCGCGGTTGCCGACGCCGAGGGCCCACACATCCATGCCCTCGCCGCAGGCGCGGACGCAGCGGTAGCAGAGGATGCAGCGGGGGCGGTCGAAGTAGACGACCGGGGACCACTGCTGTTCGTCGCGGTGGCGCTTGGGCTCGACGAAGCGGCCTTTTTCGGCGCCGTAGCGGAAGGTCATGTCCTGCAGCTCGCACTCCCCGCCGGCATCGCAGACCGGGCAATCCAAGGGGTGGTTGGTGAGGATGAACTCGATGGCGGACTTGCGGGCGCGGTGGACGGGCTCGGAGTCGGTGTTGACGACCATGCCCTCGGTGACGACCACGGTGCAGGCGGTCTGGAGCTTGGGCATCTTCTCGATCTCGACCAGGCACATGCGGCAGGCGGCCTGCAGCGAGAAGTTGGGGTAGTAGCAGAAGCTCGGGACCTCGATCGCGGCCTGCTTGCAGGCTTCAATGAGCAAGGTGCCGGCCGGGGCCTCGAGGGCGCGGCCGTTGACGGTGAACTTGACAAGCGCGGGAGCGGGCTCAGGCATCGGGATCTCCCTAGTGGGCTCCGGCGGCGGAGGTGCGGGCGCCGAAGGGGCAGGGTTTGCCAGCAAGGTGGTCGACGAATTCCTGGCGCCAGTGCTGGAGGATGGAAAGCGTGGGCATGGCGGCGGCATCGCCAAGGGCGCAGAAGGTGCGGCCGAGGATGTTCTCGGAAACTTCTTTCATGAGGGCGATGTCCTGCTCGCGGCCGCCGCCATTGTGGAAGCGGGTGAGCGAAGTCTGCAGCCACTGCGTGCCCTCGCGGCAGGGGACGCACCAGCCGCAGGATTCGTGGCGGTAGAACTGCATGATGCGCAGCGCGAACTGGACCATGCAGGTGTTCTCGTCGCAGGCGACGACGCCGCCCGAGCCCAGGAACGAGCCCACCTTGGCGACGGAGTCGAAATCGAGGTTGAGGTTCCAAGCAACGTCGGCGGGGAGCAGCGGGGTCGAGCTGCCGCCGGGGACCAGGGCCTTGAGCTTGGCGCCGTTGCGCATGCCGCCGCCGAGCTCGTCAATCAAGCGGCGCACCGGGAAGCCGAGGGGCAGTTCCCATACGCCCTGCTGGTTGACGTGGCCGGAGAGGCAGAACAGGCGGGTTCCGCCGTTCTTGGGCGGCCCGAAGGCGGCGAACCAGTCGCCGCCGTTCATGAGGATGTGGGGGACGGAGGCCAGCGTCTCGACGTTGTTGATGATGGTGGGGCCGCCGAGGTAGCCGCTGACGGCCGGGAAGGGGGGCTTGAGGCGGGGGATGCCCCGCTTGCCCTCGAGCGACTCCATCAGGGCGGATTCCTCGCCGCACTCGTAGGCGCCGGCGCCGGTGTGGGCCCAGAGCTCGAAATCGAAGCCGCGGCCGCGGATGTTCTTGCCGAGGAAGCCGCCGGCGCGGGCTTCGTCCAGGGCCTTCTCCATGCGGTCGAGAAGGTAGCGGTACTCGCCGCGGATGTAGATGTAGCCTTGATGAGCGCCGATGGCGAGGCCGGCGATGATCATGCCCTCGATGACCGAGAAGGGGTCGTACTCGAGAATGAGGCGGTCTTTGCAGGTGCCGGGCTCGCTCTCGTCGGCGTTGCAAAGGACGTACTTCGAGCGCGGCGACTGCTTGGGGACGAATGACCATTTCAGGCCGGTGGGGAAGCCGGCGCCGCCGCGGCCGCGGAGGCCGGACTTCTTCACCTCTTCGATGATGGCTTCGGGCTGCATGGCGAGCGCCTTCTCGAGCGCCTTGAAGCCGTCGGAGGCGAGGTAGCCGTCGAGGGTGTGGGCGTTGGGCTGATCGAAGCGGCGGCTGACGACGCGGGTTTCGAGCGGATGCGGCTGGGTCATGCCTTGGCTCCCGCGGCGGCACGCTGGGCATAGGCATCAAGGACCTGATCGAGGCGCTCGACGGTGAGCTCCTGATGGAAGTCGTAGTTGACTTGCACCGCCGGGGCCCAGGAGCAGGCGCCCAGGCACTCGACTTCCTCGAGCGAGAAGACGCCGTCGGCGGCGCGCTGCTTGTGGCCGAGGCCGAGGCGCTTTTCGCAGTGGCGGTAGAGCTCGTCGCCGCCGCGGAGAAGGCAGGAGATGTTGGTGCAGACCTGGACGTGGAACTGGCCGGCGGGCTCGGTGCGCAGCATCGAGTAATAGCCGATGACTTCGCGCACGGCCATTTCGGACTCGCCGAGAAGCTCGGCGATGCGGGCGATGGCCGCGGGGGTGAGGTAGCCGAGCTCATCCTGGGCGTAGAGGAGCATCGGGACCAGGGCGCTGCGGCGGGCGGGGTAGCGGGCCATCAGCGACCGGAAGCGTTGTTCGAGCTGGGGACTGAAGGGCATTAGCAGTTCGTTCTTGGTGGTTGGTTGCTGGTTATCAGCGATCGACGTCCCCGAGGACGATGTCGATGCTGCCGATGATGGCGACGACGTCGGCGAGGAGGCGGCCTTCGATCATCTTGGGCAGGGCCTGCAGGTTGGCGAACGAGGCCGAGCGCATGTGGCAGCGGTAGGGCTTGGGGCCGCCGTCGCTGACGATGAAGTAGCCCATCTGGCCGCGCGGGCCTTCGATGGCCTGGTAGGCTTCGCCGGCGGGCACCTTGAAGCCCTCGGTGACGATCTTGAAGTGGTAAATCAGGCTCTCGATGCTGAACTTCATCTGGTCGCGGTCGGGGAGGGCGATGCCGGGGGCATCCACTTTCCAAGCGCCTTCGGGCATGCCGTCGAGGGCTTGGTGGATGATCTTGACGCTCTCGCGCATTTCGGCGAGCCGGACCAGGTAGCGGGCGTAGACGTCGCCTTCGGTGCGGGTGGGAACCTCGAACTGGAATTCCTGGTAGCTCGAGTAGGGCGAGGACTTGCGCAGATCGAGCGGCATGCCGACGGCGCGGAGGCAGGGTCCGGTGACGCCCCAGGCGATGCAGTCTTCGGCCGAAAGATAGCCGATGTCCTTGGTGCGGCCCACCCAGATGGAATTCTTGGTGAGCAGCGATTCGTATTCGTCGATCTTCGAGGGGAAGATCTTGGCGAAGGCGCGGATGCGCTCCATCAGGCCGAGCGGGGGCTCGAGGGCGAGGCCGCCGACGCGGAAATAGGAGGTCATCATGCGCTGGCCGGAGGCCATCTCGAAAATCTTGAGGATCTCCTCGCGCTCGCGGAAGCAATACAAGAAAACGGTCATGGCCCCGATGTCGAGGGCGTGCGTGCCCAGCCAGACCAGGTGGGAGTTGAGGCGGGTGAGCTCGGTGAGCAGGACGCGGGTCCACTGGGCGCGGCGGGGGATTTCGAGGTCGAGGAGCTTTTCGACCGCGAGCACGTAGCAGAGATTGTTGGTGAGCGGACCGAGGTAATCGATGCGGTCGGTGAGGGTGACGACCTGCTGGTAGAACTTGGACTCGGCGGATTTTTCGATGCCGGTGTGGAGGTAGCCGATGTCGGGGGTGGCTTTGACGATGACCTCGCCGTCGAGCTCGAGCACCATGCGCAGCACGCCGTGGGTGGAGGGGTGCTGCGGCCCCATGTTGAGGATGAGGTTGGAGGAGCCTTCCAGCTTCTCGATGGTGGGCGCGGTGGCGGCCATTAGCGATAGCCCTCGGTGGGATAGTCTCTGCGGAGCGGGTGGCCCTGCCAATCGTCGGGGAGGAGCATGCGGGTGAGGTTGGGGTGGCCGACGAAGCGGACGCCGAAGAGGTCGAAGACCTCGCGCTCGAACCAGTTGGCGCTGGGCCAGACGGAGGCAAGGGTGGGGGGCGGGGCGGCCTCGTCGCAGCGGGTCTTGAGTCGCTGCCAGACCGAGGTCTGGGTGTTGTGGAGCTGGGCGATGATCTCGAAGCGCTGGGGCTGGGGGAACCAGTCCACGCAGGTCAGGTCGCAGAGCTGGTTGAAGCCTTGGGCGCGAAGGCGTTCGGCGGCGGCAAGCCACTCGGCGGGGGTGGTGGTGAGGACCGGGGCTTCGTTCATTTATTCCTCGCCGCTGTTGCGGACCTGTTCGGGGCTGTTCCAATCAATCACGCCCTTGGTCCAGATGTAGTAGAAGCCGGCCAGGACGATCCCCATGTAGACCAGCATCTCGAAGAAACCAAAGAGCTTGAGGGCGCGCATTTGCACCGCCCAGGGGATGAGGAAGACGGCTTCGATGTCGAAGAGGATGAAGATGATGGCGACCAGGTAGAACTTGACCGAGAAGCGGTGGTCGGCGTCGCCGACCGGGTCCATGCCGCACTCGTAGGCGCGGCCCTTGACGGCGCTTTTCTTGTGGCGGCCGATGAGCCAGGAGAGGGTGACGATGATGCAGGCGAGGCCGATGCCCAGGGCGAGCTGGATGAGCACCGGGAGGTAGCTTTCCATGTAGGAAGGAGGCATCGCGGGTCGGAGGGGAACTATCGAGTTTACGAAGCGAGGGGGTGGAAGTCAAATGAAGCGGCGCGTGGCGGGTGGCCCGTGGCGGGCACGGGCGGCGGCGAAACGGGGGCCGAGCGCACCCTCGAAATTTGTGACATTTCCGGCTTTGCCCACAAAATCGAGTTCTGTCCCCATTTTACGGGCAAGAGGTTGAATTTATGGGCAGGCATTTGGAACACGCTTTTCTGTGTTGACTGATAGACAGACTTCCGTCTAAACTGCACCTGAACACCGAAAGGAGCGTTCCACAATGGGCAGCATCAAAGCACGCCGATTTTTACCAGGCAGGGAGGTGGGGGCATCACGCAAACACCCGGAATCTGAGACGCTCAATTTCAAGGTAAGCACTGCCTTCAAGAAAGAGTTTAAGGGCTACGCCGTCAGCCAAGGCGTGACGATGCTGGAGCTTCTTAAAGAGGGCTTCGAGCTAACCAAGCACAATCGGAGAGCATGATGGCGACGGCGGGCGTCAAAGCGGCGAAGGTCAAGCCGTACATACCGCCAGGAACTTCAAAGCTTGCGCTCATCATTCAGCAAGGAAAGGTACTAGATTTTGTTGATGGCGAGACGCAGCGGCTTGAGACACCGGAAGAGTACGTCCGGCAGGAAATCGCAAAGTCGCTGGTGCGCGAATATCGCTACGGGAAAGCGGACATCGAAGTAGAATTCGTCGTGCGTGTCGGCTCCCGAAAGCCACGCGCCGATCTGGTGATCTTCCCGCCAAATACGGACCACGCGCAGGGTAAAGCGCTCATCATCGTCGAGTGCAAAGCCGCCACGGTGAAGTCTGCCGACAAGAAAGACGGCGTGGGCCAGCTTCAGAGCTATATGGCTGCTTGCCCGAATGTCACCTACGGCATGTGGACGAATGGCGTCGAGCGTTTCTGCTATCGTCGCGTTGTCAAGGATGGCACGGTTCACATCGAGGACGTTCCCGACCTGCCGGAATTTGGGAGGGGCGAAGAGGATGAAGACCGGCCCCGTTTCGACCAACTCAAGCCTGCCACCTCGGACGCGCTTCTGTTTGCGTTCCGGCGCTGCCACAACTACATCGCTGGGAACCAGGGGCTTCAGAAGCCGCAGGCGTTCTGGGAGCTGCTCAAGCTGATTTTCTGCAAGATTCACGACGAGCGGCACAGCGACGAAGTGCAGTTCTTTGCCGCCGCGAACGAACGCCATGGCGTCAACGGCCCGCTCAAAGTGCAGAAGCGCATTGACGCGCTTTTCGCCCAGGTAAAGGGTGATTATCCGACCATCTTCAAAAAGACGGAAGGCATTGACTTGAAGCCCGTAGTGCTCGCGTATCTTGTCACGCAACTTCAGATGTATTCTCTCCTGGAAAGCGAGATCGACGTGAAGGGCAGGGCCTACGAGGAAATTGTCGGCTCCAACCTACGGGGTGATCGCGGGGAATTCTTCACGCCCCGCAACATCTGCCGCATGGCCGTGGAGATGCTCGATCCGACCGAAAGGCACCTCATCCTCGATCCGGCATGCGGGACGGGCGGATTCCTGATCACGGCAATGAACCATGTAATCGAAAAAATCCGCGCTGCCGAGCTTGCGAAATGGGGCAAGAATATCAGCCGGGCCGAGGAAGCGGTAAAGGCACGCATCCGCAAGTTCGCCGAAACCCTGATCGTGGGAATGGATTTCAACCCCGAGCTGGTCAAGGCGTCCAAGATGAACATGGTGATGAACAACGACGGGGCAGGGGGGCTGTTTCAGGCCAACTCGCTGGAGGCTCCGCCCACCTGGGACGCCGAGTTGGTGGAGCGCCAAATCATGGGGCGCGTTGATCTCTTGTTCACCAACCCCCCATTCGGGTCGAAGATCCCCGTGAGCGATCCGGCCATCCTGGAACAGTACGAGCTCGGCCATGTTTGGACTTACGATAAGGCGTCTGACAGGTGGAAGAAGACCGAGGGGGTGCAAAAGTCGCAACCACCAGAAATCCTGTTTATCGAGCGCTGTGTCCGTTTTTTAAAGCCAGGCGGCAGGCTCGCCATAGTCTTGCCGGACGGCATTCTCGGCTCACCTGGTCTTGGGTACGTGCGGGAATGGATTCTGCGCAACACGCAGATCCTTGCGAGCATTGATCTTCACCCCGACACGTTTCAGCCCTTCGTCAGCATTCAAACCAGCGTGCTTGTGCTCCAGCGCAAGCTCGCTGACCTTATTGCAGTGGAAACGGCGGCGGGCAGGATCAACGATTACCCAGTGTTCATGGCCGTTGCCAATCATGTGGGACATGACAAGCGCGGCAACAAGACCTACGTCCGCGACCGAAAGGGCAACGAAGTCATCGAGGAGACCGAGGAGCTAGTCAAGGACTGGGAAAACGGCACGCCGGTTTACCAGCGCCAGACCACGCGCAAAAAAGTGGTTGACGACAACACACCCCAAATTGCTCAGGAGTTCCGCAGGTGGCTCTCCGAGCAAGATTAACCGCTCCGCCACCACCGGCAAAGACTGAATGGCCTTGGCATTCGGTTAAGTCCGGTAGCATTCCAGTATCCGCGCTACTCGTGGGTGATCGCCGGATGGAAGCGGAGACGTACCTTTCCTCCGGCTACGGGATTCGCACCGCTATCGAGTCCCGCCCAGAAGGATGGAAAAAATTCAGCGAGCTTGCCCGCGTCTGGCAGCCATCGCGGCTTAAAGGTATCCAGGTGCCCCGCGAGTACGGCACGCCGTTTTTGGCGGCAACTCAAGTCTTTGATGTCCGGCCTGTTCCCAGGAAATGGCTGTCGTTGGATCGCACGGACGATGCCGCGAACCGATTTGTGCGTGCGGGAATGATCTTTGTGACCTGCTCTGGCTCAGTCGGTCATCCGACCCTCGCCTATGCACCCCATGAGAAGATACTGATCTCTCATGACCTGCTGCGCATCGAACCCATAGACGAACGCGATGCAGGCTGGATTTACGGCTACCTTCACGCGCCGCAGACGCGCGCAATGGCAGTCGGAGCGCATTACGGCCACATCATCAAACACCTGGAACCCTCGCATGTCGAAGCGCTGCCGATCCCTATGGTAAACGACAAGACCGCCGAGGCGTTTAATCGTCGGGTGGAGCGGATTCTTGAATTGCGCAACGAGGGCTATCGACTCACGCTGGAAGCGGAATCCCGGTTTGATAGCGCCCTTGGCTCCATAAGGATCAAGGATTGGGGAGAACAAGGGTTTGCAGTACGCGCCTCCGACGCTTTTCTATCGGGGCGTCGGCGCATGGACGCCACCATTCACAATCCGGGCGTATCGGCCATTCGCCGCCACCTTGCGAAACGAGGCCAGGGGGTCACGGCCATTTCCGCCGCCGGTTATGAGGTGTGGTTGCCGACGCGATTCCGGCGTATTCCGGCAGAGGACGGCGTGGCTCTTTTTGAGAGTGCCGCCTTGACTGAGGTGAATCCAGAAACGACGAAGCGAATCTCCGACGGGCATTTTGGTGATCCGAACCGGGGCAGGGTTGAACCTGGCTGGATTCTAATGGCTCGCTCGGGCCAAGCATACGGAATCCTTGGATCGGTAGTGCTCACAGCGAACGATCTTGAAGGTAAAGTCATATCCGACGACGTGATGCGGATTAGGCCACGCCAGGAGGCGACGATTAGGCCCGGCTATTTAACGATTGCCCTATCACATCCGCTGTTTGGCAGGCCCTTAGTTAAGGCTCTGGCCTACGGGTCGAGCATTCCGCATATCGACGTTTCCGATGTCCTCTCCCATGAGGTCGTTCGCTTACCCGAGGCGGAAGAATCCAAAATAGCGACACTGGCCGAAGCATCCGCCAAAGCGCGCGCGGGAGCCGATTTGCTTGAACGGGAGATGGCAGTTGATGCATGGCGCATCGTCGAGGCATTTATCAAATCGATCCCGTAGGAGCCAAGGTGGCAGCGCCCGATCTTTTATGGACAAGCCACCGATTTTGTGGGCAACTGGGGTTTTATGGGCAAAGCCGACATTTTCGTTCGCAGGTGATTGATTCTGCAGGGCGGCGGTTGTCACACCGGTGGAAGCGCGGTGGGAGGAGCGCGTGCGTTGGATGGGCGTGGCGATGGCGGACTTGGGGAGCGCTTGGCCCGCGGTTTGGAGTTCAAGCGGGCGGGACGCCCGCGGTCCCAGCTTTGCCAGCACGAGGCCGTGCTTGACCGGCGGTCCAGGCATCCGGTCTGTTATTCGAAGCGCAGGGCGGTCATGGGGTCGACGCGGGTGGCGCGGAGGGCGGGGAGGAGGCAGGCGGCGACGGCGACCAGCAGGAGGAGGCCGATGGCGCAGGCCCAGGCCAGCGGGTCGGCGGGGGTGAGGCCGAAGAGCAGGCTGGAGAGCGCCTGGCCGAGGGCGAAGGCGCCGGCGATGCCGATGCCGATGCCCCAGGCGGCAAGGCGCAGGCCGCGCGCCACCACTTGGCGCCGGATGCCGGAGGGCTGGGCGCCCAAAGCCACGCGCACGCCGATCTCGCGCGTCCGCTGGGTAACGGAGAAGGCCAAGACGGCATAGGCCCCGAGGGCGGCGAGGAGCAGGGCGAAGGCAGCGAAGCCGCCGAGCAGCCAGGACTGCAAGGCGCGTGGCGCCAGGTCATCCTCCAGCCGGGTGGCCAGCGGCATCACCTCGGTGATGGGCTGGTCCTTGTCCACCGCCCAGATCTGCTGGCGAATGGCGTTGGCCAGCGAGGACGGATCGGCGCTGGAGCGCACGGCCAAATATCCAGGCGCGAAATAGTCCCATTGCTGATAGGGGAGATAGATGGTCGGCCGCGGCGGCTGGTCGAGGCCGGCTTGGCGCACGTCGCCGACGATGCCGACCACGGTGATGGGATGGTACGGGGGTTGGCTGTCGCGGTTGAAGCTGGCGCCGATGGGGTTCATGGCGGGCCACAATTCGCGGGCCGCGGTCTGGTTGATGAGCGCCACGTGCGGCGAGTTGGCGCGGTCGTCGGGACCGAAGCCGCGGCCGGCGATGAGCCGCATGCCCACGGCCTGCAGGTACTGGTCGCTGATCATGCGCAGGTTGGGGATGATGACGTGGCTGGGATCGCCGGGCGGGCGTCCGGGGATGGTGATGCCGCCCGCTCCGCCCCAGTTGGTGAGCGGCAGCCAGGTGGTGCAGCCGGCCGCGGTGACGCCGGGAAGATGCTGCACGCGCGCCAGGACCTGCTCGAAGAAGGCGTTGCGCCTGGCAACGTCCTTGTATTTCGGGAAGGGCAGCTCGGTGGTGAGCGCGAGCACGTGGTCGGGCTGGAATCCGGGGTCCACGGCCTGGAGGTTGAGGAAGCTGCGCAGCATCAGCCCGGCGCCGGAGACCAGCATGAGCGCCAAGGCGAATTCAGCCACGACCAGTCCGTCGCGCATGCGCGCCGCGCCGCGGCTGGCGCCGGCTTGGGCGCTGCCCGGCTTCATGGCCTGGGCGAGCTCGACGCGGGACATGCGCCAGGCCGGGACCAGCCCGGCGAGAACGCCGCTCAGCACCGAGAGCGCGATCCAGAAGCCCAGCACGGCGGGACTGAAGCCGGTGCCGACGATGGGGGCGATGCCGCTCGGGACCAAGCTGGCCAACAGCGGCGTCGCCGCCCAGGCGAGCAGGAGTCCGAGGCCGCCGGCGAGGCCCGAGAGCAGCAGGCTCTCGACCACCAGCAGGCGGACAATGCGGAACCGGCTCGCGCCCAACGCGATCCGCATCGCCCACTCGCGCTGCTGCCCGGCGGTGCGCGCCATGAAGAGGTTGGCGAGATTCGCGCAGGCGATGAGCAGCACGAAGGCCGCGGCGGCGAACAGCACCAACGCCATGTCCTGCGAGCTGCCGGCGAGCCGCTCGCGCAGGGGCTGGGCCAAGGCCCCGGTCTTGGTGTTGGTGGCCGGGAGCTCCTGCTCGAGGCGGCGGGCGACGATGGCGAGGTCGGAGTTGGCGGCGCGCAGCGAAACGCCTGGCTTGAGGCGGGCGATGACGTGGAGGTAATGGCTGCCGTGATTGGCCAAGTCGCGGTCGGAGAAGCCGATCGGTGTCCACAACTGGGTGGCGCGGTCGGGAAAGAGAAAGCCGCGGGGCATGACGCCGATGACGGCGTAATCGGCGTTGTCCAGGGTGAGCGTGCGGCCGATGATGCGCGCATCGCCGCCGAAGTCGGCCATCCAGGCGGCGTGGCTGAGGATGACGACGCGGTTGGCGCCGGGCTTGTCCTCCTGCGGCAGGATGTTGCGGCCCAAGGCGGGCTTCACGCCCAGCAGGGGGAAGAGATTGGCGGTGATCTCCGCGCCCTTGAACTGCATGGGATTGCCGGCGCCGGTCAAGGTGACGGTCTCTGCGGCCATGGCGGCCATGCCGGTGAAGGCATGGGATTGCGATTTCCAGGCAGCATAGTTTCCGGGGGCGGGCGTGTTCTGGGGAAAGCCGAAGGCCGACGCCTCTTCCCAGACGTAAACCAGCCGCCCGGCGTCGCGGTACGGCAGCGGCTTCAGCAGCACGGAGTAGGCGACGGTGAACAGGGCGGTGGTTCCGCCAATGCCCAAGGCCAGCACGCCGACCGCGAAAACGAAGAACGCCGGGTGGCGGCGCCAGCCGCGGAGGGTGGAGCGGAAATCGCTGCCGGCGCCTGCAGCCGCGCGGCGAGCGGACGCGCCCGAGGCGGAGATGCGCGCGCGCTGGCGCTGCAGGGCGGCGAGGTCGCAGGCATCGAGCGCCTGGAGAACAAGCCGCCGGCATTCTGGTTCGGCCAGGCCTTGGGCGCGAAGCTCGCGGTAGCGCTCGTCAAAGTCCTGGGCCAATTCCTCGACCAGGTCGGCGTCGGCGTTGGAATCGCGGGCCGCATGCGCCAGGCGCTCGCGGATCCATGGACGGGCGCGGGGAGCCGCGTGCGGCCGCCAGTCAGGCATAGGTGCCTCCGGTGACCCGCTGCATGGCTTCGACGAAGCGCTGCCAGCCGCGGCGCTGGGCGGCGAGGATGGTGCGGCCTTCGCGCGTCACTTGGTACAAGCGGCGGCGGCGCTGCCCCGGCTTCTCCACCCACTTGCCGGCGATCCAGCCGCGCTCTTCGAGGCGATAGAGGAGGGGATAGAGCGAAGCTGGCTGGAAGCGCAGCGCGCCGCGCGAGCGGCTCTCGATCAATTTGGCGATCTCGTACCCGTGCCGCGCCCGCTCCTCGACCAGGGAGAGGATGAGCAGCTCCGAGGAGCCCTTTTTCAGTTCGCGCTCGTGGAAGGGGGCTGGCATAGGTCGTAATGCAATATATCATACAGCCAGTCCACGGTCCGCCGCGCCCGCCTTGGGGGGGGGAAGGGTCAATCGTGGCGCAGGGCGGCGAGCGGATCCGAGCGGCCGTGGCGGGCGGCGGGGGCGGTGGCGCAGAAGGCGGCCGCGAGGACGAGGGTGGCGGCGGCGAGGTAGGCGAGGGGGTCGGCGGGGGAGACCTGGAAGAGGAGTTGCGCGAGGAGGCGGGAGAGGGCGAAGGCGGCGGCCAGGCCGAGGGCGATGCCGGCGGCGGCGAAGGCGAGGCCGCGGGCGAGGACGAGGCGGACGATGCTGGCGGGGGTGGCGCCGAGGGCCACGCGGATGCCGAACTCGCGGGTGCGCTGGGCGACGTTGTGGGAGAGCACGCCGTAGGCGCCGATGGCGGCCAGCGCCAGGGCCAGCAGGCCGAAGAGCAGGAAGAGTCCGGTGGTGGTGCGGGGGGCGGCGAGGTTGGCGTAGACCAGAGTGGACAGGGCACGCTCGGGAGCGGCGGGGACGTCGGGATCGAGCTCGGTGATGGCGCGCCGGAGGACCGAAGCCGAGGGGGGATGGCTGGCGCGCAGCGCGAGCGACATGAGGGCGAGCGAGCCTTGCACGGGCGGCGAGGCCAAGGCCTGGGCATAGGGGAAGTAGAGCTCGCCCTGAAAGAAATCGGGATCGCCGCTGAGGGCGAGTTCGCGCACATCGGCGACGACGCCGACCACCGTCCATGGCGTGAACCCGGATTCGAGCGTGGCCACGGATTTTCCGAGCGGGCTCTGGCCCGGCCAGAGTCTGCGGGCGAGCGAGCGGTTGACGAGGATGACTTTCGCGGCGGCGGGGGAGTCGGAATCGGAGAAGGCACGGCCGGAGAGCAGCGGGATGCGCAGGGCGCGAAGGTATCCCGGAGTGATGAGATTGGCCCAGACCAGCGGGACGGCGGCGCCGGGCAGGAGCGGATGATCGTCGAAGATGACCGGGGCGATGGGCACGACGCCGCCGAGCGGAAGGGCGTTGACCAGCCCGGCCGATTGCACGCCGGGGAGGGCGGCGACGCGGGCCTCGAGGTGGCGGTAGAAATCGGCGCAGCGGGGAGCGGAGGCGCAATAGGCGTCGGCGGGGGCGACGCCCATCGCAATTACGTGCTCGGGGTCGAAGCCGGGGCTGGCGCGGCTGAGCTGGACCATGCTGGCGGCGAGCAGCGCGCCGGCGACGATGACCACCACGGCGACGGCGACCTCGGCCACGAGCAGCACGGCGGAGAGGCGCTGGCGGGAGGGAGCCGAGTCGGCCTGGGGACGCATGGCGGCGTCGAGGTTGACGTCGGCGGCGCGCCATCCGGGAACCAGGCCGGTGGCCAGGCCGACGAGCAGGGCGAGGCCGAAGGCGAAGCCGGCGGCGCGCCAATGCAATGCGGCGGCGGCGAGGTGGGGGGTGTCGGCGGGCAGGACGCGGACCAGCAGCGGCACGCCCCAGGCGGCGAACAGGAGGCCGAGCGCGCCGCCGAGCAGCGCGAGGCGGAGGGCTTCGCCGACGAGTTGCCGAATGATCCTGGCGCGGCTGGCGCCCAGCGCCATGCGGACGGCCAGCTCGCGGCGCCGCGCGGCGACGCCGATCAGTAGAAGATTGACGACGTTGACGCAGGCAATCAGCAGAACCAGGCCGACCGCGCCGAGCAGAAGCAGGAAGCGGGTCTGGAGCGGGCCGACGAGGGCGTCGCGGAGCGGGACCAGCGGATAGGTGGATGCGAAGTTGCTGGCGACGGGATAGGGGAAGAGCGCGGCGACGGCGGGCGACTGCTGCTGGAAATCGGCGCGGGCCAGCGCCAGGGTCGCGTTGGGGCGCAGGCGGCCGAGGATCTGGAGGGTGTAGGTGCTCCAGTATTCTTTCAGGTTGGCCGGGTCCATGCGGTCGGGAAGCCAGACTTGGGTGGCGGCCGATGGAAATCGGAATGCCGCGGGCATGACGCCCACGATGGCGCGGATGCGGCCGGCGATTTCGACGGTCGCGCCGAGGATGTCGCGGCGAGCGCCGAATTGGCTGCGCCAGAGTGCGTCGCTGAGCACCGCCTCGCCATCCTGGCCGGGCGCGTTCGCGCCTGGCGAGAAGCCGCGGCCGAGGGCAGGGGCGACGCCGAGGACCTGGATGAAATCGGCGGAGACTTCGCTGCCAGCGATTTGCACGGGCTGGCCGGCGAGGCGGAGCGTGACCTGGGCGGCGCCGGCATAGGCGGCAAGATCGAGGGTGCGGTCGCGCTCGCGCAGGCCTTGGTAGTAGCCCGCCGGGAAATAGCCGTTGAGCGGCGTGAGCAGGCGATCGGAGCGCGAATACGGAAGCGGCTGGAAGAGGATGCCGTCCACGACGCTGAAGATGGCGACGTTGGCGCCGAGGCCCAGCGCCAGCGTCAGCAGGATGACGGTCTTCAGGGCCCAATGCCGTCGCACGGCGCGCTACTTCCCCTGGGTTGCGGCCTTGCGGGCCTCGGCCAGGATGTATTGGGTGAAGAGGCGGCCTGGATCGAGCTGGAGCGCGGCTTCGGCCTCGCGGACGGCTGCGGAAGCCTGCTTGGCGTCGAGGTCGAATTGGGCCATCCAGAGATGGGCGGTGTCGAGCTTGGGATCGAGGGCGATGGCCTTCTGCACATCGGCGACGGCCTTGGTCTTGCTGCCGCCGAACATGGCGGGGGTGAAGTAGCTGCCGATGGCGCGGGCAACGTAGGCGCGGGCGTTGTGCGGATCGAGGGCGATGGATTTTTCAAGGGCCGATGTGGACTCGGCGCCGTAGCGCATGCCGGCCATGGGGCCGCCGGTCGAGATCATTTGCCCGAGGAGTCCGCCGCGGAGGCGGTAGGCCTCGGAGGAGGTGCCGTCGAGGGCGATGGCCTGCTTGGCGGCGTCGGCGCCTGCTGCCGCCGCCTTGGCGCAAACGGATTTTTGATCGCGGTCGAGGGCGGCCTCGCAAAGCCAGGCATTGATCTGGGCGGCGGCAAGGTAGGTGGCCGCGGTGCGGGCTGCGGCAGCATGCGCGGCCGCGTCCGCGGCAAGCGTTTGCAGGGCGGCGACGCTGCCGGCATCGCGGGCGGCGCGGGCGCGGGCCAGGTCGGGGGCCTGAGCGGCGAGGGGGGCGAGGGCGAGCGCGAGGACGCCCGCGGCGACAGGGAAGGCCAGGAAGGATCTCATGCAGACTACTCTGACACACAGAGTTCTCTGATGTCAAGCGCCCCCGCCCGGGCGTGGATCGGAACCAGCGGCCGCGCGGGGCGGGTCAGGGTTCGATGGCGGGGGCTTTGCCGGCCATGGCGCGGTTGTAGGCGGGGAGGGTGGTGGCGGCGAGCCGGTCGTAGCCGGCCTTGGCGGCGGCGAGGTCGCGCTCGATCTGGGCCACGACCTTGAGCTGGGTCTGGGTGGGCTTGTAGTCGAGGCCGCCGGCTTCATCCGAAGCGCCTTGGCCGACGGCGCCGCTGGTCCAGATGAGGTTCATGTAGACCTTGTAGGCGACGGGGAAATGCTTGTCATCGGTGAGCATGTCGGCCTCGGTGACGAGCTGGTGCTCGACCTCGAGGATGGCCTTGTCGAGCTGCGCATTTTCCGGCGCGGCGGGACGGTCTTCGAGCTGCTTGCGCCAGACTTCCATGCGGTTGACCATGTTCGAAGTCGCGGTGATGTCGTCGCGCAGGCGCACCTGCATCGCCGAGGAGGCGCGCAGGTCAGCCTCGGAGGCCAGCACCGCTGGATCCTTGAGCACCTGGAAGGGCTGGGTGAAGGCGCGGCCGTCCACGGTGATGCGGACCTGGTAGCTTCCCGGGGCGGCGACGGGGATGCGGGTGGTGGGGGTGATGCCCCAGTGGGTGATCGGCCGGGTGGTCTGGCCTTTGAAGCGCAGCTCATCCCAGATATGCGGATTCTCGGGCGGCGTGGTGCGCAGGGCGACCAGCACCGGACCATCCAAGTGCAGGTCCCAATCGGCGCCGTTGAGGACGGCGTGGGCGGCGAGAAGCTGGGTGCGGATCACCTTGCCGGCGTCGTCGAGGATCTCCATCTTGACCGGCCCGGCGGGGGCTTCGGCCAAGTTGAATTGGAATTGCGGGCGCGCCGGATCGGCGGCGGAGGGATAGACGCTGCGGGCCTTGCGGAAGATGGGGCCGGGCGCGAAGAGCTTGGTTGCTCCCGCGGGCCGGAGGGTGGAGCCGGTCTGTTCCAAGGTGGTGATGTCGGGCAGGATGAACAGGCCGCGGCCGTAGGTGGAGATATCGACGTCGTGGAAGCGCTTCTCGACATTGATCCAGCTCACGGGCGCGGGCGGCAGGCCGGTGTTGAAGCGCTGCCAATTGGCGCCGTCGTCCATGGAATAGAAAAAGGCGTGGGCGGTGCCGGCGAAGAGCATGCCGCGGCGGTTGGGGTTCTCGGCGACCGACATCACGTAGTCGAGCGCGTTGCCGGCGGGGAGGTTGCCGGTGAGGTTCTTCCAGGTGGCGCCGAAGTCGGTGGTCTTGAAGATGTAGGGCTGGCGGTTGTCCACCAAATGGCCGTCCACGGCGATGTAGGCGGTTCCGGGATCGAAATTCGAGGGCGAGATCTGCGAGATGGTGGCCCAGGCGGGCAGGCCGGCGATGTTGCGGGTGACGTCGGTCCAATGGGCGGCGGCGGCGGCTTCGCCCTCGCGGGTGAACCAGAGCTTGCCATCGTTGGTGCCGGCCCAAAGCAGGCCGCGCTGGATGGGCGACGGCGCAATCGCCCAGACGACCTCGCCATCGAATTGGCCGAGGTTGTCGCCCTCGATGCCGCCGTTGGAGATGATGCGGGCCGGGTCCTGGGTCGAGAGGTCGGGGCTGAGCTCGGTCCAGGAATCGCCTTGGTCGCTGGACTTGAGCACCATCTGGCAGCCGTAGTAGACGATGTTGTGGTTGAACGGGTCAATGGCAACCGGCGCGGTCCAGTGGCAGCGGTACTTGGCTTCGTTGGGAGGGGAGTCGAGCGAGATCATCCAAGGCTCGACGGAGTGGGCTTCGCCCTCGCGCGCGTCGTAGCGGGTGAGCTTGTTGCCGTAGCAACTGGCCCAGACGATGTCGGCGTCGGTGGGATCGGGCACGGTGAAGCCGCTTTCGCAGCCGCCGATGCCGGATTGCCAGGCGAGCGCATCCGCGCCGCCGCGCCCGCGGCCGCCGGCTGCGCCGCCCGCAGGGCCGCCGACGAGACCGTTGGCGGAAGGAGCTTCGGCGGGCGGGGCGGCGGCGGCGCGACCGCGGCCGCGTCCCGCGCCGCCGCCGGCGGAGGGCATGAAGGTATCGGCGGGCATGCGGGCATTGCCGATGGCTTCGCTGACGGTGCTGGGGCCGCGCCAGGTGCCGTTGTCCTGCCGGTTGCTATAGAGCCAATACGGCACGCGGTTGTCGCTGGCGACGTGATACATCTGGCCGTTGGGGAGCGAAACCGAAAGCACCTCGCCGGTGCCGGTCGAGATGCTGGAGCCGCCGTCCTCGGTGAGGGCGTAGCGGCCGGGGATCTTGGGATCCATCCAGATGTCGTGGCAATCGCCGCAACTGGCTTGGCGCGGGCCATTGCCGCCGAAGCCGCCGCCGCCGCTGAAGAGGTGGCCGCCGTCGAGGGAACGGTGGAAGCCGCTGCTCGAGATCAGCACCTCGTCGGGATTCTGCGGGTTCACCGCCATGCGGAAGTAGTAGCCGGCGCGGCCGATGAGGGAGCGGTCCCAACTGGCGACCTGCCAACTGGCGCCGCCGTCGTCGGAGCGCCAGAGCGAACCTTGATCGGCGGTCTGCATGAGCGCGTACATGCGCTGGCCGTTGGAAGGCGCGATCGCGACTTCGACCTTGCCGACGGGAGCATGGGGCAGGCCTTGGGCAAGGCGCGACCACGTGAGGCCGCCATCGTGGGAGGCATAGACGCCGCTGCCGCTGCCGCCGCTGAGCTCGGCCCAGGTGTGCTCCTCGACCGTCCACATGCCGGCCAGCATGGTGTCGGGATGCTGGGGATCGAGGGCCAGGCCGGAGCAACTGGTCCTCGGATCCACGTACAGCACGCGCTTCCAGTTGGCGCCGCCGTCGTCGGAGCGGTAGACGCCCTTCTGGCCCTCGCCGGTGAGGTGGCCTTCGGAGCAGACCCACACGATGTTCGGGTTGGTGGGGTTCACCAGGATGCGAGCGATGCGGCCGCTATCTTCCAGGCCCATGTGCTGCCACGTCGCGCCGGCATCGGCGGATTTGTACACGCCGTCGCCTTCGACATCGCTGGCGCGGATGACCCAGGGCTCGCCGGTGCCGACCCAGACGGTGTTGGGATCGGAGGGGGCCAAGGCGAGCGTGCCGATGGCGGCAACATCCTGGTCGTCAAAGACGGGAACGAAGGTCTTGGCGCCGTCGGTGGTCTTGTAGAGGCCGCCGGAGGCGTTGCCCAAATAATAGATGCTGGCGTCGCCGGGAACGCCCACCACCGATGCGATGCGGCCGCCGGTCGCCGGGCCCATGTAGTAGAAGCGCAGGGGGGGCGGGGTGGAGGTGCGCTGGGGTCCGGCGGGCGCGCCGCGCTGGGCTCGGGCGCCGGGCGCGGAGATCAGGGTCGCAAGTGCAAGCGCGGTGGCGAGCGGGAAGTGCTTCCTCATGGTGTGCCCTCGTTGCGGAACTACATCAGAACCGGGATAGGGTAGCAGAACTACGATCTGGGCCGGGGCGGGTGAACCGTGGACCGTGCGGGCGATGGCACGGCCACCTTGCGCGGGGCCTCGCCCGGGCCTCCCGTGGGTCGGCCACCCCTCGCCTCCGGAGTCGGCCGAGGCGAAGATGGGACCGGCCAACGGGCATTCACCGGATGGATGACAAGCGAAGCATGTGCTGAAATGTGCAGGTGGCTGCATATTGTTTACCGAACGGTCAGTTGTGCGGGAAGTTTGTTTCCCACGGAAAGGGAAGCATTTGGGCACAATGTCGCCCGGTGAGCCTGTCCGAGTCTGGCCCAGGCCTGAAGCCGGTGGCGGCGAAAAGCTGCAAACACTTGCATTTTCTGCAATTTGCTGCTCATTCCTGGCCGATAGGGAAGACTGGCAGGAGAGTTGCGTGAACGAGCCCAGAAAGGAACCACTTCTGTCGAACCCAGCCCAGCTTGTCATTGATCCGCCGCCGGTGACCGAGGCGCGCGAGCTTCCGCCCGAGGCCATGATTTATGGCACGGGGGAGGCGATGGCGCGGGTCCGGATGATGGTGCAGCGGGTAGCCGGAACCTCTATCCCCGCGCTGATCCATGGCGAGAGCGGCACCGGCAAGGAACTGATTGCGCGGCTGCTGCACGTGAACTCGCCCTGGGCGAGCGGGCCCTTTGTGCAGGTGAATTGCCCCTCGCTGCCGGCGAGCCTGGTGGAGAGCGAAATGTTCGGCTACGAGCGCGGGGCCTTCACCGGGGCGGGCACGAGCAAGCCCGGCCGGGTGGAGATGGCCGACGGGGGAACGCTGTTCCTGGATGAAATCGGCGATTTCGCGCTGGAGCTGCAATCCAAGCTGCTGCAGTTGCTGCAGGACGGCCACTATGCCCGCATCGGCGGGCAGACCGAGCAGCGGGTGCAGGCGCGGGTGGTGTGCGCGACCAATCGCGACCTGGCCCGCGAGGTGGAGAACGGGCAGTTCCGCGGCGACCTTTATTACCGCATCAACGCGGTGATGATCGAGCTGCCGCCGCTGCGCGAGCGGGCGCAGGACATTGGGCAGCTGACCGACTACTTCTTGAGCGTGTATTCGCGCAAGTACCAGCGTCCGCTGCCGGAGCTGTCGCCGGAGGCGCGGCAGGCGCTGGCGGAGTACTGCTGGCCGGGGAACATCCGCCAGCTGCAGAACGTGGCCAAGCGGCTGGTGATCCTGGGCAGCGAAGACGTGATTGCGGCCGAGCTGGCGAGCCGCGGCAACGAGGAGTTGGAGTTCAACTTGAACCACAGCGGCGACATGTCGCTGAAGGAGATCACGCGCAGCGCGGTGGACAAGCTGGAGCGGGTGGTGATCGCGCGGGCGCTGCGGCAGCACAACTGGAACCGGCGGCGGGTGTCGCGCTCGCTGAAGATCAGCTACCGGGCGCTGCTGTACAAGATCAAGAAATTCGAGCTGCCGTCGAAGCGGACGGCGAACCAGGAGGGGGAGTAGGCGAGGCGCGATGGCTTTGAAGCTTTCAATTCGCGTGGGGCTGCTGGCGGCGGCCTTGGGGCTGGTGCTAGGCGCGCAAGCGCCGAAGGCGGCGGCGAAGGCGGATCCGCCGGCGGCGACCAGCGAGTACGTGCTGGGCGCGGGCGACGTGGTGGCGATTGACGTGTACCACGAGCCGGAGATCACGCGGACGCTGCCCATCCGGCCGGACGGGCGCATCAGCCTGCCGCTGGCGGGCGAGATGGATGCCAAGGGCAAGACCACGCTGCAACTGCAGGCGGAGATCACCGAGCGGCTGAAGAAGTACATTGACAGCCCGGCGGTGACGGTGATGCTGCAACAGGCGGTGAGCCGGCGCTACAACATCCTGGGGATGGTGAACAAGCCCGGGGCGTATCCACTGGCGCACCCGATGACGATTCTGGACGCGATCTCGGAGGCGGGCGGGCTGCGCGACTTCGCCCACGGCGACCGCATTTACCTGATCCGCAAGCGGGCCAGCGACGGGGTCGAGATCCGCTACAACTTCAACTACAACCGGGTGAGCCTGGGGGTGGCGCCGCAGCAGAACATTCAACTGCTGCCGGACGACATGATCGTGGTTCCATGATGCTTCCCTTCCCCCAATTCGCAATCCTGGGGCTGGCGGCTTCGCTGCTGGGCTGCTGCACGGGCCTGGCGGCGCAGGCGGCGCAGCCAGCGCCGACCGAAAACCCCAGCCCGTGGCAGGCGGCGGCGACGCTGACCGAAGGGGTCAACACCAACGTGCTGATGAATTTCCAGAATCCGAAGGCCGATGCGACCAGCTTGCTGCAGCTCGATCTGGGGCGCAAGTGGAGCGGACTGCATTGGAGCTTCCAGGCCACCTACATGCCGCAGGCGGTGAACTACGAGCGCAATCGCGGGCTAGACTACATTTCGCACGCCTACACCCAAGCTTGGCAGGCTTCGCTGAGCCCGCATGTGCGGCTGGGGTGGACGCTGAGCTACGACCATTATCCGGAACGAGCCGGGGCGCCCAGCGCGGGAGCGGGCCTGGCCGGGGTAAGCGGGGCGAGCCAGGCGATGGCGGTGCAATCGGTGCTGAGCGGGACGAACAGCAATTTCAGCTTCAGCGACCAATACAGCCTGCGGGGGGAGTGGACGGCGGGAGCGAACGTGACGCTGCAGCGCTTCAGCCCGGATGTGCGGCTGCTGCGGATACTGCCGGGCGCAAACCCCGCGCCGCCGATCGCGGACACCCGCAGCGGCGGGGGGAACTTGGGATGGAGCTGGAAGCTGACTCCGGAGCGGAGCTTTGAGCTCAGCGCCACGGACAACGAATTGTGGTTCACGAATCCGGCACAACGGATGCGGTATGCCAATGTGCAAGCGAATCTGATCCAGCAATTCGGGCCCGACATCGCGCTGCAGATCGGCCTTGGCCCTTCCTGGAATCAGGTCTTGAAGGCGGCATCGGGGGCAGCGCAGCTTCCCGGCCAAAGCTATGCCGCGAACGCCAGTCTGACCACGCAGCAGGGCGGGACGCTGTATGGCGTGAGCTGGCAGCACACCGAACAGGCCGGGCTGGTGCCCGGCGGGGTGGCGACCGACAATGTCGCGCTCGAATACGGAGTGGGATGGGGCAGGGGATGGCACGCGCTGGGCAGCCTTGGGGAAGGGCACTTCACCGGCCTGGGGGCAGGCGCGGCCGGAGCGGCGAGACCGGCGAGCCAAGACAGCCTGTTTGTGTCCGGGCAATTGGACTGGCGCATCCGGCCGGGGTGGTCGCTGAGCGGACAGGCGGCCTGGAGCGCGCAGACCTTGCCGGTGAGTCTGACCACGGTCGGGGAGCTGCATCGGCTGCAGGCGAGCATTGGAATCACGTATACACCGCTGGGGAACCGCTAAGGAGCGAGCATGGCGCGACGTCCGATCACGAATCCGTTGGAGTACCTGGGCATGGCCCGGCGGCGCTGGGTGTGGATCCTGGTGCCGCTGCTGGTGATCGCGGGGCTGACGGCGGCGATTGCGCGCAAGCTGCCGAAGACCTACACGTCCACCTCGCTCATCCTGGTCGAGCCGCAGAAGGTGCCGGCGGATTTCGTGAAGCCGACGGTGAGCGGGGACGTGGCGTTGCGGCTGGAATCGATCGAGGAGCAGATCCTGAGCCGCACCGAACTCACGAAGCTGATCAAGAAATACGGCCTGTACCTGGGCAAGGGCTTGACCGAGGATGGCCAGGTCACCGCCATGCTTTCGGACGTGCAGGTGGATCCGGTGATGGACCCGTCGCACCCGGAGCGGCCGACGATGACGGCGTTTCGCATTTCCTATTCGAGCTACGACCCCTCCTTGGCCCAGCAGGTGACGGGGGAATTGGCGAATGAATTCATCACCGGGAATCTGAATTCGCGGGCGCAGCAGGCGGTGGGGACGGAAACCTTCATTGACGGGGCGCTGCAGCAGGCGAGCCAGAACCTGCAGACGCTGCAAACCCAGTTGAAGGACCTGAAGAGCTCCTACATGGGCAGCCTGCCCGAACAGCAGCAGGCGAACCTGACGGTGCTGGGGCAATTGCAGACGCAGCTGCAGGAGAACGCGGATGCGCTGGCGCGGGCGCAGCAGCAGAAGACGTATCTGACCTCGCTGACGTCGGCGGTGAATTCGCTGGCGGCGCCGGCGGCGGCCAAGCCGCCGAGCCCGCTGGAGATGCAGCTGCACACGGCGCAGGCCGAGCTGGCCACCGCCGAGCGGCTGTACACGCCCGCCCACCCGGACGTGGTGCGGCTGAAGGCGCAAGTGGCGGCCCTGACCCAGCAAGCCGACGACGAGAAGGCGGCGGACGCCAAGGCGGCCAAGGCTGCCGCCGACGCCAAGCCGGCCGAAGCGCCGCAAGTGCAGGGGCAGATCGCGGTCATTGACCAGGAGATCGCCCAACGCACGCAGGATCAGAAGACGGTCCAGGCCAAGATCGCAGCGCTCAACCTGCGGGTCGAGCGGCTGCCGGAGGTGGAAGAGAAGCTTTCGAACCTGCAGAACGCCTACGACGTGGCCAAAGCCAACTACACGGCGCTGCTCGAGAAGAAGCAGGCGGCCAACATGGGCGCGGCCATGGAACAGCAGGCCGAAGGCGAGGAATTCCGGATCATCGATCCGGCGAACCTGCCGCAGAAGCCGACGAGCCCGAACCTGTTGGAGATCGATGGGATGGGGGCGGCGGCGGGACTGATGCTGGGGCTGGGGCTGGCGTGGCTGGCCGAGGCGCGGGACACGGCCGTGCGCTCGGAGGCGGACGTCCTTTATTACACCCAAGTGCCGATGCTGGCCATGGTGCCGCAGTTGAGCGTCGGAATCATTCACGCGCTGCCGGCGGCGGGCGAAAGGAAAGGCTGAGCAGGCCCATGTACCTGGATTTTTACCAATTGCGGGAATACCCGTTCAGCCTGGCCTGCGACCCGCGCTTTCTGTACTTCAGCAGCGGCCACAAGGAAGCCATGGCCGGGCTGCTCTACGGCCTGCGCGAGCGCAAAGGCGTGGCCCTGCTGCTGGGCGAGCCTGGAACCGGCAAGACCACGCTGTTGAAGGCGGTGCTGCAGATGCTGCCGGGCGGGGTGGTGGCGCAGACGCTGGACACGCCGCTGCACGCCACGCCCAGCGAAGCGATGCGCGCCATCCTCGCGGGCTTCGGACTCGAGTCGGGCGAGGGCCTGAGCGCGATGCAGGCGCGGCTGGAGGCGTACTTGCGCGACCGGCACGCTGCAGGCGAGTGTGTGCTGCTGATCATTGACGAAGCCCAGGATCTGAACCCGCTGGTGCTGGAGCAGGTGCGGCTGTTGACCAACCTCGAGGAGGGGGGCCACAAGCTGCTGCAGATCATTCTTTCGGGACAGCCGGAATTGGCGGCCCATCTGCGCACCGTCAATGGCCGGGCGCTGCATCAGCGCGTGGCCGTGCGCTGCCATTTGGCCGCGCTGAGCGTAGAGGAGACGCGGGCGTATGTGAGCGCGCGCTTGGAACAGGCCGGCGGGCGCAAGCCGCTGTTCGAGGCGCCCGCGGTCGAGCGCATCCACGCCTTGGCGCACGGGGTGCCGCGCGTGATCAACGTGGTGGCGGACCACTGCCTGCTGGCCGGGTTCGCGGCGCAAGCCGCAGTGGTGTCGCTGCCGCTGGTGGCGCGAGCGGCGGCGCGATTGGATCTCGGGACGCCGGCGGGCGCCCCCCCCCTGCCTCCGACCCCCGCGCTGGCTGCCGCACCCCCGAGCGGGCCGGTGCCCCTGCCGGCGGCGGCGGCGCCGCTGGCGCAAACCGTCGAGGCGCTCGGCCGTCCGCCGGCGCTGCAGCGCTTTGCCAGCGGCTGGGCGCGCTGGGCCGGACTGGGCAAATAAGCGAGAACCGCCATGGGATTGTTTTACACCGCGCTGGAACGCGCCGAACAAACCGCCGAGGCCGAAGCGCGCCCGCAGCCGGCCGCCGCGCCGGCCGGCGGCGCCGAGTTGGCGGGCAGCGAGCTCTACGGCGCTGCGGCCGAGCTGAGCGCCGCGTCCGCCGTGACCCCGAACCCGCCGGTGCTGACCTGGGAGCAAGCCGAGCATCGCGACATGGCGGGGTACGAGTTGCCGGAGGCGGAGCCCGGGATCGAGCCCGCGGCCGAGCCGGGCGCCGAGGCGAGGCCGCAGCCACCGATGGCGATGGCCGTGGTGTCGCGCGCGGTGCAACTGGCGCCGACGCTGATGGGCGTCGGAGGCGACGCGCTGGACACGGCCAGGGAACAGTTCCGGATCCTGCGCTCGCGGATCTTGGAGGCGATGCACGGCCAAGGCCTGCGCAGCTTGCTCATCACCAGCGCGGGTGCGGGCGAGGGGAAGACCTTCGTCTCCTGCAATCTGGCGCGGCTATTCAGCACCATGAAGGAAGGGCGGGTGCTGCTGATTGACGCGGATTTGCGCCGCGCGGGCTTGAGCGCGGGGCTGCGACCGCAGCCGGCGACGGGGCTGAACCAATATTTGAAGGGCGAGACGGGCTGGGAAGAGGCACTCTGCCCGGTGGACGGTTGGCTGACCGTGCTGCCGGCGCTTCCGACGCAGGAGGAGGCCGCGGAACTGCTGGCCAGCCAGAAAATGGCCGAGCTGCTGATGGCGGCGCGCGAGCGCTTCGACTTGGTGCTGCTCGACGCCGCGCCGGTGGCACCGGTGGCCGACAGCCGCATCCTGGCGCGGATCGTGGACGCCACCCTGCTGGTGGTGCGCGCGGGACAATCGGACCGCCACGCGCTGGAAGACACGGCCGCTCTGCTGCGGCCGGGGCTGCTGGGCACGGTGTGGAACGGAACCAACGAACGGCGCCTGCGCTATGGGTATCCGTACGGGGAAAGCCCGGAAGCCAAGCCAGAGATGGAGAAGCCGGCGGGGGCGGAGGGATCCGGGGCGTGATCAAGGTCTTGAACCAGTATTTCCCGCGGCGCTGGGCGGTGCTGCTGGTGAGCGAGAGCCTGCTGATCCTGCTGGGGCTGATGGCGGCCGTGGTGTGGGACTCGGGCGGGCTGCCCTTGGCCGCGCCGACGGCGGCGCTGGCGCTGAAAGCCCTGCTGATCACCATGATCTGCCAGGTGTGCCTGCACTACAGCGATCTGTACGCGCCGGATTCGCACCCCAGCGGAGCGGAAATGGTGGCGCGGATGCTGCAGGCGCTGGGCATCGCCTCGCTGGTGCTGGCGCTGGTGTACTGGCTGCTGCCGCAGGCGCGGCTGAGCACCGAGCTGGTGATTGGGGCGGTGCTGGCGATGCTGCTGATCCTGCTGGGCTGGCGGCGGGCCATGGACCTGGCCATGCGCTGGGCGCAGCGGGCGTACCCGGCCGGCGAGCGGCTGCTGATTCTGGGCGACGGGGCGCGGGCGCTGGCCTTGGTGCAAGAGCTGAAGCAGCATCCGCAGCTGGGCTTGGCTTTGGTCGGGGTGGTGAGCGAAGACGCGGTGGCCGAAGCGGGGGCGATGGCGGGAACGAGCGGGGTGGCGCTGCTCGGCGGCCTGGACCGGACCGCCGAAGTGATCGCGGCCATGGCCCCGCAGCGGATTGCCCTGGCGCTGGAAGAGCGGCGCAGCCAGCTGCCGACCGAAACCCTGGTGGCAGCGCGGCTGGCGGGCGTGCGGATCGAGGAGTCGCCGACGCTGATGGAGCGGATCACGGGCCGGGTCTCGCTCGACAGCATCCGCCCGAGCTGGCTGATTCTTTCCGATGGCTTCCGCAAGTCGCGCTGGCTGCGGCTCTATCAACGCGCCACCAGCTTGGCGGCGGCGGTGGCGGGCTTGGTGCTGCTGAGCCCGGTGCTGGTGCTGGTGGCGCTGGCGATCAAGCTGGATTCGCGCGGTCCGGTGATCTACCGGCAGACGCGGGTGGGCAAGGGCGGGGCGGAGTTCGACATCTTCAAGTTCCGCTCGATGCGCGCCGACGCCGAGCGCCTGAGCGGACCGGCGTTCGCGCAGGCGCGCGATCCGCGCATCACCCGCGTCGGCGGCTGGCTGCGCAAGCTGCGCCTGGACGAGCTGCCGCAACTGTTCAACGTGCTGCGGGGCGAGATGGCGCTGGTGGGTCCGCGGCCGGAGCGGCCAGCCTTCGTGCGCGAGTTCCGCAAGGCCATCCCCTACTACGAAATGCGGCACAGTGTGCGGCCGGGCATCACCGGCTGGGCGCAGGTGAGCCGAGACTACGGCGCCAACCTCGAGGACGCGAGGGAGAAGCTGGAATTCGATCTGTTCTACATCAAGAATCTTTCCGCATGGCTGGACTTGTTCATCATCTTCCAGACCACCAAGATCATCGCGCTGGGGCGCGGTGCCCGCTAGACCACGATTGCCAAGGAGATTGACCATGAGTGCCACAACCGCAACTGCACCGGCCGCCACGCTCGGCACCCTGCTGAAAAAGATCGAGGCCCGCACGGCGCGGGTGGGGATCATTGGATTGGGATACGTCGGGCTGCCGCTGGCGGTCGCGTTCGCCCGCGCGGGCTTCCGCGTGACCGGATTCGAGGTGGATGCGGAGCGGGCCGAGCTGGTGAACCGCGGATGCTCCTACATCGGCGACGTGACCGAGGCGGAGCTGAAGGAGCAATTGCAGGGCCAGCGGCTCGAGGCCACCACCGACTGGAGTCGGCTGGGGGCAATGGACACGATTTCGATTTGCGTGCCGACGCCGCTGCGCAAGACCAAGGAGCCCGACCTCTCCTACATCATCAAGGCGGTGGAGAAGGTGCAGGCGACGCTGCGAACCGGGCAGTTGGTGGTGCTCGAGAGCACGACCTATCCGGGCACGACCGAGGAGGTGGTGCTGCCGATGCTGGCCGAGAGCGGGCTGAAGGCGGGCGAGGATTTCTTCCTCTCCTTCTCGCCCGAGCGCGTGGATCCGGGCAACGCCAGCTACCAGACGGTGAACATCCCCAAGGTGGTGGGCGGGATCACCGCCGCCTGCGGCCAGGCCACCGAGGCGCTCTACAGCACCGGCCTCAAGAAGATCCTGCTGGTCTCGAACGCGCAAACGGCGGAGATGGCGAAGCTGCTGGAGAACACCTTCCGCAACGTGAACATCGGGCTGGTGAACGAGATGGCGCTGCTGTGCCGCGAGCTGGGCGTCAACGTGTGGGAAGTGATTGACGCGGCCGCCAGCAAGCCGTTCGGCTTCATGAAATTCCAGCCGGGACCGGGCCTCGGCGGGCACTGCATCCCGATCGATCCGGTGTACCTGTCCTGGAAGGCGCGGGCGCACGGCTTCGAGCCGCGCCTGATCGAGGTGGCGCAGCAGGTCAACAGCCGCATGCCCGAGCACGTGGTCTCGCGCGTGGCCGAGGCCCTGAACCAGAACGGCAAGCCGCTGCGCAACGCCCGCATCCATGTCCTGGGCGTGGCCTACAAGAAAGATGTGAACGACATGCGCGAGTCGCCGGCGCTGGACGTGATGCACCATCTGCTGAAGAAAGGAGCGCAGGTGTGCTACTCCGACCCGCATGTGGCGGCGCTGCACGAACCGGGGCTGGAGTTCCGCGCCGAGCCGCTGTCGCGCCTGAAGGAGGCCGACTGCGCGGTGCTGATCACCGACCACAGCGACTTCGATTACGCCCAGATCGTGCGCGACGCGCGCCTGATCGTGGACACGCGCAACGCGCTGCGCGCGCACAGCGGACCCCACATTTTCGGGCTGTAGGAGCGCAGAGGCAGGAACGATGGCCATGGCATCCCAGGTCGAGGCGGAGGCGAGCGGCGAGCGCGCGCGCGACCGGGGACGGCTGCGCGTGCTGGTGCTGGACGAGGCCTTGCCGCACCCGCCGGATTCGGGCAAGCGGCTGCGCACGTGGCACCTGCTGCGGCGGCTGGCGCGCCGCCACGGGGTGACGCTGCTGGCCTACGGGAGCGGCGATGCCGGGCGCGACCGCGCCGCGGTGGCGGCGCTGGAAGCCGAAGGCATCGAGAGCCATACCGTGGCCCCGCCGCCGGCGGCAGGCGGATGGCGGCTGCATGCGCGCCTGCTGGGCAACTGCGCCTCGCCTTGGCCCTATTCGGTGAGCAAGCACCATACCGCCCGCATGGAGGCCGCGGTCGAGGCGCTGTGGCAGAGGGGCGGATTCGACCTGCTGCAGGTGGAGTGGACGCCGTTCGCCTCGCACCTGCGCCACAGCTCCATCCCGCACGTGATTGCCAGCCACAACATCGAGGCCCACATCTGGCAGCGGCGCGCGGCGGTGAGCGGACCGGCGGGCGCGGTGTATTTCCGCTGGCAGGCGGCGAAGATGCGGCGCTTCGAGCAGCGCGCCTTCGCCCACGCGGCCGGGGTCACGGCCGTGAGCGTCGAGGAGCGCGCGACGGCCGAGGCCTGGGGCGCCGCCGAGGCGCAGGTGGTGGCCAACGGGGTTGACCTGGAATGGTTCCAGCCGCGGGAGGGCGCGGCGGTGGCCGACCGGCTGGTGTTCGTCGGGGCGCTGGATTGGCACGCGAACGAGGATGCGGTGCTGCATTTCGTCGAGGCCATTGCACCGCGACTGCGCGCGCTGAGGCCGCAAAGCCGGCTGCAGGTGGTGGGCCGGCGGCCTTCGCCGGCGCTGCAGAGACGCCTGCGCGCGGCGGCGGGGGTGGAACTGGTGGGGGAAGTCGAGGATGTGCGCCCGCATCTGGGCAGCGCCAGCGCGGTGGTGGTGCCGCTGCGGATCGGCGGCGGCAGCCGCATCAAGATCCTGGAAGCGCTGGCGATGGAAAAGGCGGTGATCTCGACCCGGGTGGGGGCCGAAGGCTTGGGCTTGGAGGATGGCCGCCACCTGCTGCTGGCCGACGAGGCCGAGGCCTTCGCCCAGGCCGCCGCCGGGCTGCTGGGCGACGGCGAGCGAGCCCGCCAGCTGGGGCGGGCGGGCGGCGAGCGGGTGCGAGCGCAGCACAGCTGGGACCGCTGCGCCCAGGACCTCGAATCGGCGTGGAGACGGGCACTGCGTGCGCCCGGCCGCGCCAGCGCCGCCTCGGCGGCGGGCCCGGCCGCCACCGCGCGCAAGGAGTGGGCATGAGCGGGGCGATCACGGTATTGCACCTGCGCGCCTGCAATTTCGTGGGCGGACCCGAGCGCCAAATCCTGCGCTATTGCGCGGCGCCAAGCCTGGCGGGCGACTATCGTCAAGTGCTGGCGACGTTCACGGCCCACCCGGCGGAGGGTGAGGGGCACGAGCTGCTGGCGGCGGCGCGGAAGCGCAACATCGAGGCGTTCGAGCTGCATGGGGGCGGGCGGCGGGATTGGGCGGCGGCGCGGGAGCTGGACCGGCTGGTGCAGCGGGAGCAGGTGCGGCTGATCTGTGCCCACGGCTACCGCGCCGACTTGATCGGGAGCTGGGTGGCTCGCAGGCGCGGCATCCCGTGCGCGTGGTTCCTGCGCGGATACACCGGCGAGAACGCCAAAGTGCGGACGTTCGAGGCGCTCGACCGCATGCTGCTGCGGCTGCCCGAGCGGCGGGTATGCCTTTCCGACACCCAGGCGCGGAAGCTTCCTCGGCGGCTTGCGAGCCGGACGGCGGTGGTGGTGAACGCCATCGAGGAGAGGGACGCAGGACGGAGCACGCCGGAGGCGGCGCGTGCGGCCATCGCCCGGCGCTATCCGGCACTGCTGGAGGGCACAACCTCCCCGCTGCTGGTGGCGATTGCTGGACGGCTGAGCCCGGAAAAGGGCGCCCGCCATTTTCTGCAGGCAGCCGCGAGGGTGGCGGCAGGCCATGCGGATGCCCGGTTCCTGGTCTTCGGCGACGGTCCGATGCGGGAGCGCCTGGAGGCGGGCGCGGCGCGGCGCGCGCTGGGCGCGCGGGTGCACTTCGCCGGCCATGTGCCGGATTGGACGTCGCTGCTTCCGGGGCTGGACCTGGTGGTGAATCCGTCGTTGAGCGAGCAGGCGCCGAATGTCGTGCTGGAAGCCATGGCGGCGGGCGTGCCCGTGCTGGCCACGCGGGTGGGGGCGGTGGCCGAGATAGGAGATGCCGAGGGCGACGAGCCGGGGCTGCAACTGGTCGAGCCCGGCAATGAAAGCGAACTGGCGGCCCGCATGCAGGCTTTGCTGGCCGACCGCGACCGCCGGCTGGAGCTGGGACGAAGGGGGCAGGCGCGCGTGCGGAGTGCGTACACGCCGGCTACGCAAGCCCGCCAACTGCGGAACCTGTTCGAGCACCTGGTTGCGGCGCCGGCGCAGCAACCGCAGCGCTGGCCTGCGGTCAGTGTGGTGGTGCCGGTGCGCAATGAAGCACGGCATCTGGGCGGCTTGCTCGACCAGATCCTGGGGCAGGACTACCCGCCAGAGCAACTCGAGGTGATCGTGGCCGACGGCGGCAGCGAGGATGGCACCGCGGGCATTATCGCGGAATACGCGGCGCGCCACCCAGATCGGGTGCGGGGAGTGGACAATCCCGGGCTGCGGTCGTCGGCCGGGCGCAATGCCGGGGTGGCGGCGGCGCGGGGGGAATGGATCGTATTTGTGGACGGCCATTGCACCCTGCCCGGCCGGGATTGGCTGCGCCAGCAGATGGCGGAGGCGGCGGGGCGGCAAGCGCGCTGCCTGAGCCGACCGCAGCCGCTGCAGGCCGAAAAGGCGGACAGCTGGCAAGCGACGATCGCGCACGTGCGCGCCAGCCGCCTGGGCCACGGCGCCGACTCGACCATCTACGACACGCACGCGCGCGGATGGGTGCACCCGGGCAGTTCGGGGGCGGCCTACCAGGCGGCGGTGTTCGACCAGATCGGCGGCTACGACGAGAGCTTCGACGCGTGCGAGGACGTCGAGTTCAACGAACGCGTGGCGCAAGCGGGGATGCAAGCGTGGCAGTGTCCCGAGGCGGTGGTGCACTACGCCGCGCGCCGCAGCCTGGACGGGCTATGGCGTCAGATGGTTCGCTATGGCCGCGGGCGCGTGCGTCTGATGCGCAAGCACCGCCAAGCGCGGAGCGCGGCGCAGTGGCTTCCGGCCGCGTGGCTGCTATGGCTGCCGGTGGGCGTGGCCGGGACGGCGCTCGGCAGCGGGGATTGGCGGCTGCTCAACGCCGCCGGATTGGCCCTTTACGCCGGCGCCTTGGCGGCGGGGGCGGCAGGGGTGGGGTGGCGCCACGGCTGGCGGCATGGGCTGCGAGCGCCAGCCGTGTATTTCACGATCCATGCGGGTTTGGGCGGCGGCGCGCTGCGCGAGGTGTTTCCGCAGCGCGCGGCCACGGGGCGGCTGCGGCTGGCCTCGAATTCGATTTCAAGGAGCGATCCATCATGAAGATGAAACTCATCGGCACCTCCACCAGCTTGGCGCTTTTGACGCTGGCCACGCTGATTTCGGCGGGCTGCGCCAGCAAAGCCGCGCGCCAAGCCAAGTTCGAAGCCAGCGCCAAGAGCTACATGGACCAGGAGCGGTATCCGGAGGCGATCATTCAATACCGCAACGCGCTGGCGCTGGCGCAGGCGCCGGCCACGGCTGAGCTGGAGTACGAGCTGGGCCAGGCCTACGCGAAAAACCAGCAATTGCAAGAGGCCTTCGTGGCCTTCCGCAAGGCGGCGCAATTGCGCCCCGACTATCCCGAGGCGCAGCTAGCCGAGGCGCAGTTCTACCTGGTGGTGAAGCAGTTTCCGCAAGTGGTGGCCCTGTCGCAGGCGGTGCTGGCCAAGCACCCCGGCTACGGCGATGCGGAAATCCTGTTGGCCAACACCGACGCGGCCCAAGGTCGGATGGACGCCGCCTTGCAGCGGCTGCAGCAACTGGTGCAAGCCCAGCCCAACAGCGTGTCCGCGCACCTGAGCCTGGGGGTGATGCACGCGGCCCAGCACAAGATGGATTTGGCGCGGCAGGAATTCGAGCGGGCGATCGCGCTGGATCCGCATTCGGCGCCGGCGCGCCAGGACCTGGCGAGCCTGTTCGCGGGCCAGAACGACTGGGCGGGCGCGGAGGCGACGCTGCGCCAAGGCGTGAAGGACAATCCGGAGTCCGTGCAAGCGAAATCGGCGCTGGCGGACTTTCTGTATTCGCGCCATCGCTATGACGAGGCGGAGGCGCTGTACAAGGAATTGATCACGATGGAGCACGATTCGCCGCAGGCGAATTTCAAGCTGGCGTCGTTTTATGTGGCGCAAGGGAAGCCCGACCAGGCGGTGGCGATCGATCGGCGGCTGGCGCGGCAGGCGCCGAGCTTCTTGATGGCTCAGGAGCAATGGGCGCAGATCGCGCAAGCGCAGAAGAACTATGCGCAGGCCGACCAAGTGCTGGGCGATTTGCTGAAAGCCCATCCCAACGAGATCACCGCCATGGAGCAGCGCGCCAGCCTGTACCTCGACCAGCACCAACCCGACAAGGCGCTGACGCTGCTGAGCGCGGCGCAGCGGCTCAACCCGAATGTGGCGCGGGTGGCCTTCGAGCAGGGGCAAGCCTATCTGCAGCAGGGCAACACCGACCGGGCGCAGGACAGCTTCCAGCAGGCGGTGACGCTGGACGGGAAATACTTCGACGCCGACATGGCCATGGCGCAATTGCTGCTCAACCGCCAGCAATCGGATTCGGCGCTGCAGTATGCGCAGAAAATGGAGCAACTGCAGCCCAACCGCTCCGAAGGGTATTTTTTCGCGGCCAGCGCCCTGGGCAACCTGCACCGCTATCCGGAGGCGACGAGCGCGATCCAGCGCTTCATGGCGCTGTCGCCGAACAGCTCGCTGGGGCCCAGCCATCTGGGCTACCTGCTGACCATGGAAAAGCAGTGGCCGGCGGCCCAGCGCGCCTTCGAGCAGGCGCTGGCGCTGAACCCCGCCGACACCGAAGCCTTGGCCGGATTGGCCGTGGTCTACAACAGCAGCCAACAGGGAAACCGGGTGGTGGGGATGGTGCAAGCGCAAATGGCGCGGGCGCAAGCGGCCAAGGCGCCGGCGTCGGTGCTGGCGGCCATGCAAGACGAATTGGCGCGGGCCTATGTGCAGCAGAAGGACCTGGGCGCGGCGCAGCAGGCATTGGAGCGCTCGGTGTCGCTGGATCCGCATAATTTCAACACCTACGTCCTGCTTGGCATCCTGTTTGCGCAGCAGAAGTCGTTCGACAAGGCCCAGCAGCAGTTCACGCAGGCGACCGTGGCCGACCCCAACAGCGCGGGGCTGTGGACGATGCTCGGCATGCTGGATGAGCAGTTGAATCGCACCGACCAGGCCGAACAGGCCTACCAGCGGGCGGTGACGATCGATCCCAACAACGGGGTGGCCGACAACAACCTGGCCTCCTTGCTCAGCGCGCAGCCGAAGCAGCTCGACCAGGCGCTGACGCTGGCGCAGCGGGCCAAGCGGGTGCTGCCGACGGTGCCCAATGTCAACGACACGCTGGGCTGGATCTACGTCAACCAGGGCGTCTACCAATTGGCCATCCCGCTGCTGCAGCAGGCGGTGAGCGCGCAGCCCGACAAGAGCGAATTCCACGTCCACTTGGCGACCGCGCTCTACCGGAGCGGACGCAAGCCCGAGGCGCGGGCGCAGTTGGCCGACGCCATCCGCATTGATAAGAACCTGGCGAGCCAAGCCGATATCGCGCAGATGCTGCGCAACTGAGGCGACGGTGAACCAAACCCCAGCCAACGTGGCGGTCAGCATCGATCTGGAGGAGTACTTCCAGGTGGAGGCGATGGCCGGCGTGGTGGCACCCGAGGAGTGGCCGAGGCTGCCCGCGCGGGTGGAAGCGGCCACCGACCGGCTTCTGGAGCTGCTGCAGGCGCATGCCGCCACGGCGACCTTCTTTGCCGTGGGTTGGGTGGCGGAACAGCACCCCGCGCTCATCGCCCGGATCGCGGCGGCGGGGCACGAACTGGGATGCCACAGCCATTGGCACCGTCCGGTGTTCCGGCTCCAGGCGGAGGAGTTCCGCGCGGACACGCTCCAGGCGAAGGCGGCGATCGAGGACGCTTGCGGACGCGCCACGCTGGGCTACCGCGCGCCGAATTTCTCCATCCGGAGCTGGGGGCCGCAGGCGATGGACTGGGCCATGGAGATCCTGGCCGAGTTGGGATTCATCTACGATTCCAGCCTGCATCCCGTGCGCCATCCGCTGTACGGGGCGGCGGGGGCGCCGCGGCGGCCGTTTCGGCATCGCACCAGCGGATTGCTGGAGATCCCGATGGCCAGCGTAGAGCGGCTGGGGCAACGGCTGCCGATGGCCGGGGGAGCGTATTGGCGCCTCGCGCCGCTGGCATACACGCGCTGGGGGCTGGCCAGGGCGGTGCGGGAGGGATTGCGGCCGGTGTGCTACCTGCACCCTTGGGAGATTGATCCGCAACAGCCGCGGATGCGGCTGGGCTGGGGGCGGCGGCTGCGCCACTACACCGGACTGGAGGGCATGCAGGCCAAACTGGAGTCGGTCCTGCAGCGCTTCGGGAGCCGAACCATCCAAGATCTGTATGCGCCGGAATTGGAAGGCGCGTTGGTGCCGGCATGAGCGCGCGGCGATGGAGCGAGCGGGCGGTCGGAGCGACCGTGTTTCCGGTCTGGGCTTGGAAGGAGCACCGCGGATATGCGAGCTTTCGGCGCGAACTCGAGCGCACGCAGTATTGGGAGCGCGCGCGCCTGGAAGAACTGCAGCAGCAGCGGCTGCGGGATCTGGTGCGGCACGCGGATGCGCACTGCCCTTTCTACCGCGAGCGCTTTCGCCGGGCCGGGGTCGAGTGCGGGGCCGGAGCCGACGTACGAGGATGGGAGCGCGTGCCTGCGCTCACCAAGCGGGACATCCAAGATCACCGAAAGGAGCTGGCGGCTGCGGATTATCCGGCCAAGGCAAGGATCGGGAACCAGACCGGGGGCTCCACCGGAAGCCCGTTGCAGTTCCTGGTGGATCGGCGGCGGATGGCGACGCGGATGGCCTCGACCCACCGCCACAATCGGTGGGCGGGAATGCGGCCGGGGGACTGGGTGGCGCAACTGTGGGGAGCGCGCTTGGACGAGGTGCCAACCGCGGGCTGGTGGGCGTGGTGCCGCCAGCATGCGCTGCACCGCCTGCTGTTCTTCAATACGGCGCGCATTTCGGCGGCGGATTGGGAAAGCTACCTGGCCACGCTGCGCCAGCATCGGCCCCGGTTTCTGCTGGCGTATGCGCGTTCGGCGGCGGCGCTGGCCGAATACGTGCTGGCCCAGGGCATTACGGACATCCGCTTCGAGGCCATCATCGCCACCGCGGAAGTGCTGTTGCCGGAGCATCGTCAGCAAATTGAGGCGGCCTTCGGCGGCAAAGTCTTCAACCGCTACGGCTGCCGCGAGGTGAGCGTGATCGCCAGCGAGTGCGGGGAGCATGACGGCCTGCACGTCAATGCGGAGGCGCTGCTGGTGGAAATCGTGCCCGCCGAGGGCGTGCCCGCTCCGTGGGGAAAGGTGCTGATCACGGATCTGCTCAACCGCTCGATGCCGTTGATCCGTTACGAGGTCGGCGACGTGTCGCGCTGGGCCGAGGGGGAATGTCGCTGTGGACGCCGGCTGCCGCGCCTGGCCGCGGTCGAGGGGCGGACCACCGATTTCCTCGAGCTGCCCGACGGCGGCTCGGTGTCGGGCCCGGTGCTGACCTTGGTGTTTGCGGACATGCCGAACGTGCGGCAAGTGCAGTTCGTGCAGCGCGGCAAGGGCGAGGTGCGGCTGCGCGTGATCCCCGGGCCGGGATTCGACGAGGCCGCCCGGCAGCAGATGCGGGCACGCTTGCGCCCGTACTTGCGCGACGCGGTGGCGCTGCGGATCGAAGAGGTTTCGCGGCTGGCGAGCGAGGCCAGCGGAAAATACCGCTTCGTGGTCCACGAAAGCGCCGAGGAAGGACGCGGCTAGGCGCAGGCCGCCGACCCGGAGCATGTCGCTACGTTCCCTGGCCTACACCCATGGGCTGTGGCCCGCCACCAATCCTGCCTGCCGGGGATTGAGCGGTCGCATGGCGGAGCTGCGCCGGCGCGAGCGCCAAGGGCTGGAAGAGAACCTGGCGCGGCAATGGGCCAGCGTCCAGAGCCTGCTCGCCTACGCTTGGGCGCACTGTCCCTTCCACCGCCAGCGGATGGAGGCGGCCGGGGCCGAGCCGGGCAGCGTGCGCCATCCCGAGGATCTGGCGCGAATCCCGGCCCTCACCCGCAGCGACATCAAGCAAAACTTGCGGGGATTGTGCTCCGACGAGTTCCGCTTCGAGGCTCTGCTGGCGGCGGCCACCGGCGGGACGACGGACACTCCGGTGCCGCTGCGGCGCGAACCGCTGGCGGTCGCGCGCCGCGAGGCCGTGCAGCAGATGTTCTGGGAATGGGCCGGCGTCAAGCCCGGCGCCAAGGTGTTTTGGCTGTGGGGAGCGCAAAGTGATTTTCCGCTCGAGCCGAACTGGAAATGGCGGCTGTACGATCGCGGGCTCATGCGGCGGGAGTGGGCAGCCACGGCACCGCTGGATGCGGAGGTGTTCGAGCGCTATCGCCAGCGACTCAACCGCTTCCGTCCAGAGGCGATCTGCGCCTATCCCACGCCGCTGTTCCTGTTCTGCGAATACCTGCGCGACCGCGGCCTGTCGGTGCATCGCCCGCGGGCGGTGATCTGCACGGCCGAGGCGCTGCTGCCGCACCAGCGCCCCGTCATCGAAGCGGCGCTGGGCGCTCCCGTTTACGTCCACTATGGCAGCCGGGACTCGGGCATGGTGGCCGCCGAATGCGAGGCGCACGCCGGCTTGCACCTGCACGCGGACGCCTGCTTCCTGGAATTCGAGCCCGTGGCGGGAGGCGACGGGACGGTGCGCGAGATGCTGCTCACCGATCTCACCAACCGCGGCATGCCGCTGATCCGCTACCGGATTGGAGACTGCGTGCTGGGCGCGGCCCCGGCGGCTGCCTGCGCCTGTGGCCGCGGGCTGCCGCTGCTGCCGCCGATCGCCGGCCGAACCACCGACACCTTCCGCCTGCCCGACGGCCGCCTGGTGCCCGGCGTGGCGCTCACCAACCGCGTCATCCAGGAGGCGCCGGCGCTGGCCAAGACCCAAATTGTGCAGGAGACGCTGCGCGATTTCCGGGTGCGGTACGTGCCCGCGCCCGGCTTCTCGCCGCGCGATCTCGAGCCGCTGCGGCGCAAGCTGGTGGAATTCCTGGGCCCCGATGTGCATTGGCAATTCGAGGCGGTGGAAGAAATTGCGCGCGAAGCCAACGGCAAGACGCGATTCTGCATATCCCGCCTTTCCGGCAGCGGCGCGGCGGCCGAGGGCGGACGGCCGTGAACTACGCCTATTACCGAATCCGGGAGTTCTACCTCGACCACCCAAGCCTGCAGCAGGCCTACTCCGGCGTGACCGGCTGGCGGGCGCGCGCCGCCGCGCGGCGCGGCGCGGATCTGGAGGCGCTGACGCGGCATTGCGACGCGGGCCGCAGGCTGGTGACCGACTCGCCGGGGAACCGGCGGCGGCGCCGGGCGGCCGTGGCGGCGTTGGCACGCTTCGTACGGCACGTGCACGGCGGCGGCTTGCCGGCCTCGCCCGCCGACAACCGCCTGGCGCAGGCGTTTCGGCAATCGCCGGCGGCGCAAGCGATGCGGGCGCGCTTGGCGACGTGGCCGCGAGCGAAGCAATGCCGGCTGGGCGGAAATTTGCTGCTGCTGAAGACCCCGGGGGAACGGGAGCGCGGGGTGGTCATGGTGACCTATACCAATTATTTCGATTGGCTGCATGTCGCCTTCCAGCCGCAACCGCTGTTCGAACGCTACACGGTCGTGCTCGAGCCCAGTTGGACGCCGTACCCGAGCCCGTATTGGGGCCTGTTCGCCTCGAGCGGTTCGAGTATCGTCGTGCAGACGCTCCATCAAGAGATCGAGGCGGCGATGGCGGATGCAAACCTGGGCTTGCAGGGCGTGGCGATCGGCTCGCATCAATGGGCCGATCCGGAGGTGTTCCGGCCTCTCGGCTTGGAGAAGGATTTTGACTTGGTGATGGTGGCCAGCTTCGCCCGCACCAAGCGGCATTCGGTGCTGTTCCGCGCCCTGCGGCAACTGCGGCCGCGGCGCTTGCGGGTGGCGCTGATCGGCACCGCGTGGGAGCGCACCCAGGAAGAATTCGAAGCCGAGATGCGCGCCTACGGCGTGCGCGAGGATTGCACGCTGTTCCGCGGCATCAGCGCGGAGAAGGTGAACGAAGTGCTCAACCGCTCACGGGCGGCGCTGCTGCTGACGCGGGTGGAAGGCGGCAACCGTTCCATGATGGAGGCGCTGGCGGCGGGCACGCCCGTCATCCTTTACCAGGGCATGGTGGGGCCGCGCGCCCAGGTCAATGCCGAGACCGGCCGCTGGGCCGAGGATCATGAACTGGCGCGGGTGATCGAGGAAGTCCTGGCCGACCCGGGGCGGTTCCAGCCGCGCGCCTGGTTCGAGCGCAATTCCGGCTATGTGCGTTCCACCGAGCGCCTGAACGCCTATTTGCGGCAGCAGGCCGAGGCGCGCGGCGAGCGTTGGACGCGGGATATCGCGGCCAAGACGAACCGCCCCGACGTGGTCTACGCCCATGCCGAAGAGGAGCGCAAGCTCGAGCCCGGATACGCCGATCTGGAAGGAATCCTATGCCCGCTGGGGGCAAACGCTGGTCTTGGAGGTGGGAAATGAGTGAAACCGCAACCCGAACTGCAGCTGCCACACTGGCGTGCGCCAGTTGCGGCGCCATGGCGTGGCAGCCGGTGCGCGTCGCCTGGGCCGTGCACCAATGCGGCCGCTGCCGCCATGTGGCGGCCCAGAATCCCTACGCGGCCAGCAGCACCGATCCGCTCTACGGGGAGGAGTTCGCGCGTCAGCAAGAGCACCCCACCTACTCGTTCGTGAACGGATGCCCGAAGCTGCGGGACGAGCGCTTGTGGCGGCAGCGGCTGGAGCCGCTGGCGGCGCTGCGCCAGAGCGGGAGATTGCTCGACGTGGGTTGCGCGGTCGGCGCGCTCCTGGATTTCGCGCGCAGCCTGGGATGGACGCCGCAAGGGGTCGAGAGCTCGGCCTGGGAAGTGCGCTACGCCCGCGAGCATTTCGGTTTGCAGGTTCACGAAGGAATCCTGGAACCCGGGGTGTTCGCCGATCAAAGCTTCGACGTGGTGCTTTGCTCGCATACGCTCGAGCACGTGCCCGAACCGGACAAGCTGGCCGATCAGTTCTTCCGGGTGCTGCGCCCGGGCGGGGCGGTGCTCATCGTGGTGCCTACGCAGTTCACTTCGCTCACCTACCGGCTGTTCTCGCGTCCGGTGGGTGAGCCGCCGCCGCGGCACGTGCAGTTTTTCAGCCGGGCCAGCTTGACACGCATGCTGCGGGCCCGCGGCTTCACGGTCGAGCGCGCCAGCATGAACCTGCAAGTCGCCTATCTGGCCAACGCCATCGGCCAGCGCAAGCTGGGGAGCGCGATGGAAAGGAAATCGAGCGATCTGCACCGCACCGAGCGCGCGCAAACCTCGACCCAAATCGCACGGATGGGCAAGGCAGCGATCAATTGGGCCGCCTCGATCGGGGACTTCGGGGACGAACTGACGGTTCTCGCCCGCAAGCCTTAGACGACCGGAACGGAACAGACGGCGCAGAACCAAAGCGCGCCCTCGAGTTGGGGCGTGATCTCGAAATCCCGCCAACTGTAGGGGCGCTGGCGCTGAGCGCGCCGGCGCTGGAGCGGCGCGAGCACGCGGTCGCGGTACGCGCCCCAGGCCAGCCGCACTGGAGCAATCGAGCGCAGCCGGCGCTGCCACGCCGGGGGCGGGGGCGGAGGCGCCCAGCGCGTTCCCTGCTCCATCTGGGCGATCTTGCGGGCGACGTCTTCGCGCCAGGCCAGGGCCAACTCCGCCCGGCGGAAACGCTGCCCGAACATCGCGACCTGGGCGAAGGGCGACAGCAGGCTGCGGAATTCCTCCAGATCGAGCTCGCGGACGTGCTCGCGGTTCACCGGGCTGGGGCGATGGCCGTTCGAGAACACCTGCCGGTTGGGGGTCGTGATGAAAGCCTTGCCCCCGGGCGCCACGTGGCGCGCAATGTTGCGCACGCACGTCGCCATGTCGGAGACGTGCTCGATCACCTCGCAGCAAATCACCCGCTGGAACTGTCCCAAATCCAGGGCTGGATCGCAACCATCCGCCTGCTGAAAGCGCTGGCGCGGGTACAGGCGCGAGGCCAAGCGAACCACCTCAGGATAAGCATCGAAACCGAGATAGGATCCGGCGTTCCCCAGCAAAAGTGAATTGAAGCCGCTGCCGCAGCCGAAATCCAGCACGCTGCAGCCGCTCCAGCCCACCTCGCGCTCGAAGAATTTCAAGCGGGCGAGCTGCTGGTGGACCATGACTTCGGGATCGTCTTCCAGATCGTGGCCCGCTGGCACCGCCCGCGAATGGTACACGTGTTCGGCGATGCGGTCGTCGCGAAGCATTGCAAACAAAAAGCGTACCAAATTGCCGCCGAGGCCCCGCCGAGGCCGTGATCAAGGTGACATTTTCGATGCGGGGCTAAAGCCCGCGGCGATCCGAGCAGATAACCATGAAGGGCCTCCAGTGCCGGGCGGTGTAGTGCCGGGTGTATACTGCTGGCACTTACATGTCTGGTCATTCAACAGGCTCCCTCGGAACCTGAAAGGCGGCAATCATGAATCAGTGGCGTTCTTGGGTGGGATTCACCGTGGCTTTGCTGGTTTCAGCCACTCAAATCGGGATGATGGGCTGCGGCGGGAGCGCCGCGGCCACAACCGTTACCCCTCCGCCTCCGCCGCCTCCGGCGGGAATCACGGTGACTGCCGGGCAGCCGGCGACGGCGTCCGTTTCGGCGCAGCAGACCTCGAAGCTGACGGCGACGCTCAGCAACGACAGCAACCACGCCGGCGTGACCTGGAAGGCCAGCGTGGGCACCGTGGCGGGAATTGACGCCGGCTGCACCACCGGGACCAGTTGCTGCCCGAACGGCACCTGCACCGCGATTTACACCGCGCCCGAAAACGTGAGCGCGTCCAGCGCCACCATCACCGTGGCCAGCGTGAGCGACCCCACCAAGACGGCGACTGCGAACGTGACGCTGACGGCGGGCTCGACCTGGGAAGACTTGGTCGCTTATTACAACGGAATTGGATTGAAGGCGGCGAAACCCTGGACCGACCTGGAGGTGGGCGCCGCCGGCAGCGGCACGTTCCAGGCCGACCGCATCATTTTTCACGAGATTTTCCAGATCAACGGTCACGCCATCAACACCGAGATCTGGCGCCTGGACAACGATGCCCCGCCGGTGAGCACCAAGGGGAACCCGCCGACGTGGGGCATTCCGGGCACGCTGAACCGCACGCCTTGGAACGCGAACGGCAGCCTCTTCGACCTCGCGGGAACGCCGGGACTGCCTTTTCCGTTGACCTCGTGCAGCGATGCGGCGAACGAGGCCGGATGCGACGGACACAATTTCCTGTTTGACGCCGCGGCCGACACCATGCAGGAGATCCGACCGACGGTGGTGGCCGGGGCAGCGGACCACGTGGATTTGTCCGGGGCGCGCTATATGGCCTGGGACCGGGTGAACCCGAAGCTGTTCTACACGGCGACCTCGAACGACAGCGCGCCCAATCCGCCATCGGAGTTGTATGCGGTGGACGCGACCAATGGATTCCTGATGACTCCGGTAGTGGCGTTACCGCAACAGACGGATCCGATTACCAACGCCGTGGTGCCGAAGGAGATTCAGTCGTACCTCAGCGCCAACGATGTGGTCATGGTGAAGGACGTGAACGCCCCGGCCCAGGCGACGGCGCAAGCCAATGGCACGCTGGGCGACTACATCCCCAAGATTTACATGGTGGATGTGCGCCCGGGCGATGCGCAAGCCGGAACGATCGTGGACCAGTTCGGCATCAATTTCAGCATTCCCACCATTCCGCTGTGCGATCCACTGCTGGATTGCACTCAACCCTTCAACCCGCTGGATCAGCATGGATTCCATGACATTTATTTCCAGCGCGACAGCCAAGACCACTTCATCTTCAACTACGGACCGCAAGGGGACGTGGGCGAGACGATGTTTTTCCAGGCTTCGCTGGACGGCAAGACCGTGGTGCAGGCCTATCCCAACTCGAGCGGGACGGGCGTTCCGTTCATGGGCCACCCGGCCACGAATTTCGACGGCACGCTGATCGCATACGGGGGATTCGACACCGCCGACCACCAGAAGAACGGGTGCCCCAATGGCGGGCTGACCTGCGCCGGCAGCCTGGTTTGGCAGTTCAACGCCGGCGCGTTCAACGGCGGCGCGGTGTCAGCCTCGCTGGGCTCGTTCCCGGTGGGGCATTCGGGCTGGGACGGATATGATTCGAACTACATCGTCTATGACGGCTACACCAGCACGGCCGGGGCGAGCTGCAACCCGGCCTCGCCGGTGCTGGGGCCGACCAACCCGTGCCTGCAAGATTGGAGCGAGATCAGCGCCAACCCCGTCAGCGATCCGCAGGGGCTGAGCCCGCGGATTCTCGTGCATGACGGGCAGCGCGATCCCAACCAGGTGGCGAACAGCCAAATGATTGGCATCGATATCGGCCCGGTGCAGAGCCCGGATGCGACCAAGATGATGTTCTCGCTGCCGAACCAACTGAATGCGAGCCCGACCGATCTGTACGACACCATGTACAGCACCTATATGGCGGTGGACCACCGGCCGGCCCCGCCCGTGCTGAGCGTGACGGGCACGTCGCCGGTCAGCCTGAGCTGGGCGGCGCACACGCCGCACCTCGAGGTGGCGGGGTACCACGTCTATCGCAGCAGCGACGGCACAGCCTGGAGCGAGGTGACCGGCGGCGGCAACACCGGGCCGTTCGGCTCCCTGCCGGTTGCGACCGCGTGCAGCGCCGACGGCAGCACCTGCACCTTCAGCGATGCCAGCGCCACCGCGGGCTCGACGGTGTTTTACGCGGTCACGGCGCAGGAGTACTCGGGTCTCGAGAGCAGCCAACTGTCGAACGTCATGAAGGTGACGGTGGGCGGGAGCGCGACCCAGAGCGCGGCCGCCGGCGCCACCGGCTGGGACACGATCGCCCCCGCGGCGCCGACCGGTGTAACCGCGACGAAGATGTCGGCCGCCGGGGAATGGAAGATCAGTTGGACGGCAAGCACGTCGCCCAATGTGCGGTATTACGATATTTTTTACGGCGGCGGCAACACGGTGCCCGCGATCGCCTCGACGGACGATGCGCAGCATTATCTGATCGCGTCGCCGTCAGCGGCCAATACCAGCTATATCTACTGGGAAGCCAACCCGAACGACGTGCCGGTCTTCGGCATCGTGGCAGTGGACCGGCAGGACAACTTCTCGAAGCTGGCCTGCGTGTTCACGGCCAATCCGGGCGCGAGCTGCCCCTAGGCGCTGGCCTTCAGCGCGCCGCGGAAGCGGCGTCGGAGCGGGCAGGCGCGCCGAGCAGTAGCCGGCGTGCGCGCGGGGAAATGCCGGCCAATTTGCGCTCGAGGACTTGGCGCTCGGGGGCTTCAATGCCGTAGGTGCGAAGCGCCAAGGCGAATAGCACCAGCCCAAATGCAATCGCTGCGACCAATTGAGCCCAGCCCTGGACCCAATGGCGGCGATGGCACAGCCCGCACCAGGCCGCCATGGGCAGGCCGACCAGGGCCGGGCGCGCAATGACGCCGCTGAGGTAGCGGCCCAAGCTGACTTGGAGCTGGCGCAAGGTGTAGATGGGGAGCACCACCAGTTCAAACAGCAGGGCCGGGATCAAGGTGCCCCACGCCACGCCAATCGCGCCCATGCGGCGCACGAGCACGATGCTGAGCGCCAAGTTGGCCCCGGCCTCGGCCAAGCTCACATAGGCGTTGATGCGATGGCGGTTCATGCCGTAGAGCACTTGGGTGCAGGAGATGGAGAGCGCGAACACCGCCACCACGGCGATCAACACCAGAAGAATCGCGGTGGAGTGGTCGCGGTACACCCCGCCCAGCCAAAGCTGGAGGAATTCAGGCCCGAGCAGCGCCAGCCCGATGCAACCGGGCAGGATGAGCAGCATGGCGAGCCGGGAGCCGACCAGGAACAGCTCGCGCATCTGCACCAAGCCTTCGATGGCATGGATTTGGGCGGCGAGGTTGGCGTACAGGGTGGTGACGATCTTCAGGCTGCCGCGCAACTGGTCCACCAGGCCGCCGGCCACAGAAAAGTAAGCCACCGCCAGCGGTCCCAGCACGGCGCCGACGACAATATTGTCGGTGTAGAAGATCAGTTGGCTGGAGACCGAGAGCAGGAAGGCGAAGAAGCTGAAGGTCATCAGCGGGCGCAAGGTCTGGCGGGAGACATGGCGCCAGCTCAGTTCGATCCAGGGAACGAGGCGGCGGGCCAGCACGGCGCCGAAGGTCAAGCCGGCGATCTCGACCCCGAGCGCGACGGCGGCGACCGCCACCAAGCCCCATCCCTGGCGCAGCACGACCCAGTACAGCAAGGCGCGCAGGCTGAGCCAGAGGATATTGCGCAACTGCTGCAGATCGAAGCGGGAGAGGGCGGGAATCGCGCTGCCGAGGATGGTGCCGGGGATCATGAGCGCGCCGGCGAGGGCAACCAGCATGATGGCCACCCGGACCTGGAGATCGAGCGCCGGAGGGAAATGGAAAAACCGCGGAGCCCAGACCGCCAGCCCCGCGCCGCCCAGCAGGATCAAGACCGCCGGAACCAGCGAAACCGCCAAGCCGGTGGAGAGCAGGCGGCTGATCTCGGCGCGATCATCGCGGGCGTGGTGCCGGGCGAAGTAGCGGCTCACGCCGATGCTGAGGCCGAAATCGAGCAGGTTCATGCCGGTGATGGTCTGGCCGATCAGCGTCCAGATGCCGTACTGCACGCCGCCGAGTCCGTGCACCAGAATGGGGACGACGGCAAAGGCGCAGCCCACCTGGGCGAGGAAGCCGAACAAATTCCAAACGGCATTGCGCGAGAAGCGCTGTTTGGCCCCGGCCAGCGAGGCCGCACCGGTCGGCATGCCCTGCTCGTTGGCGGGTACAAGGGGCATGGAAAGCCGTTGCGGCGAACCCAGAATACCATTGCGGCGGCCTGCACCCGCGACTGATATACTTCCGCAACGTTTTCTGATGGCCAGCCGAACCCAGTTCCTCGCCCGCGCGCTCGACCGGATTCCGGGTGGACGGTTGGCGCTGGCGCTGGCCGCGGGCCGGGCGAGCCCTGCTGCGGCGCCGATCTTCATGCTGCACCGCGTGCTGCCGGACGCGGGGGCGTGCTACGACCCGGAGATGGTGGTCTCGGTGGCCGGATTCGAGCGCTTCCTTGACTGGCTGCAGCAGCACTACCGGGTGATGCCGCTGGGCGAGATCGCAGCCGGCCAGCGCCCGCTCCAAGGCCGGCCGTGGTGCGCGCTCACCTTCGACGATGGCTGGGTGGACACGTTCGAGCATGCCTTCCCGCGGCTGCAACGGCGGGGCCTGCCGGCGACCGTGTTTCTGCCGGTGCATTTCATCGGAACTGAACGGCGCTTCTGGCAGGAGCGCCCGCATTTCCACTTGGCAGGGTTGCAAGCCGCACCCGGCGGGCTTGAGCGCGCCCAAGCGGCGGTCGCGGACTTGCCTTGGTGCGCCGCATGGCGGCCGGAGGATTGGAACTTTGGCGGCCTGCGGCGCCGACTCCTGCGGCGCGCCAGTGCGGAGGCGGAAGCTGTTGTGGCGCGATGGGATGGGGTGGTTGCGCAACGGCCCGAACTCGCAGGCCGCGCCTTCATGACCTGGGAGGAAGTTGCGCGCATGCAGGCGGCGGGAATCGAGTTCGGCTCGCACACGCTCGAGCACACGCGCTTGGATTCGGCCGCGCCCGACGAGGCGGCCCGCGAATTGCAGGCTGCACGCGAGGCATTGGAGCAGCGGCTGGGGCGGAAGGTGACGGCGCTTTCCTATCCCTGGGGCAGCACCAGCGTGTTCACGCCGGCGCAGGCGCGGGAGGCCGGCTATGCCTACGCGGTGACCACCGGGCCGGGGCTGGCGTGGCCGCATGCGGAGGCGTTCTTGCTGCCGCGGATTCCGGTCAGCGATGCGCAATTGGGCTGGTCGGCCGCGCCGAATCCGGCGCCGCTGCAAGTGCAGATGGCGCGCGCGCGGCGGGCGCGCCCGCGAGCGGCGCTGTCTGCGCCCGCGCGCATCGGTTTGATCGTGCAGGACGGCCGTCCCTGGGGCGACGCGCCCGCGGGGCACCTGGGCGGCAGCGAATTGCAACTGCGGCGGGCACTCGAGGCTCTCGATCCGCGGTATTTCGAACCCGAGATTTACTTCATGTACGCGCCCGCCGAAGGCCTGCCGCAGCGGCTGCCCTGGCCCAGCTTTGCGGCCGCGGAGGCCGAGGCGCCGCGGCTGCAAATGCTGGCTGCCTTGCGGCAACTGCTGCGCCGGCGCCAGCCTCGCCTGGTGCAGGTGACGTTTCCGCACGAAATCCTGTGGGGTACCTTGGCGGCGCGGTGGGCGGACGTTCCGGCGATTCTTTGCGCGCGCCGCAATGCCGGCTATTGGCGCAAGCGCCACCAGCTCCCGCTGCTGCGCCTGGCCAACCGCTATGCCACGTATTGGCAGACCAATGCGGCCAGCGTCGCGACCCAACTGCAGGCCGAAGAGCACGTGCCCGCCGAGCGCTTGGATGTCGTGCCTAATGCGCTGGACCTGGTGCGCTTCCAGCCCGCGAGCGCCAGCGCGCGCTTGGCGGCCCGCCAGGCGCTGCAGCTTTCCGCGGACGCCTTGATCGCCGTGAACGTCGCCAACTATGCCGCCTGGAAGCGACTCGATACCGCGGTCGAGGCCGCGGCGCTGCTGCGCGACCGCCAGCCGGGCCTGCGCATGATCTTGATCGGCGAGGGCTCGGAACGCATGCGGCTTGAGTCGCTGATCGCGCAGCGGGGGCTGGAGCGGCACGTCCAGCTGGCGGGAGCGCGCGACGACGTGCCGCTGTGGCTGCAGGCGGCCGATGTGGGCGTGAGCTGCTCGAGCAGCGAAGGCTGCCCGAACGCCGTGCTGGAATACATGGCCGCCGGCCTGCCCACCGTGCTTACCGACATCGCCGGCCACCGCGGCTTGGCGCTCGGCGGATTATATGCGGTGGGCGACGCCGCCGCCCTGGCGCGGGAGCTGGAGGCGGTGGCGGCGGACCCGTCGGCGGCGCGGGCGCGCGGCCGCGAATTGCGCGCGCGGGCCGAGGCCTATGGCGGGGAAAGCTACCGGACCGCAGTGCAGCGCCACTACACGCGGGCGCTGGGATAAGCGGCGACGCCCAGCGGCCGAGGGGCGACTGCCGGCGAGGCCGGGGCCGCGTGGGTCTGAGGTTGGGCTCCGGTTTGCAGCAGCACGGCGCCGGTGAGCGCCGCCAGGATATACCAGGTGGAACGATACAAGTCGTGCGCGCCGTAGCCCACCAGCAGCAAAATCAGCACGATGTAGTTGGCGGCTTTGAGGAAGGCGGGAACGATCCGATCGCCGCCGCCGGTCTCCAAGATGCGTCGCAATCGGGCATTGGTGCGCACCAATGATGTGATCAACCCGGTGAAGGTGACCAAGCCGAACAGACCCAATTCGCCCAGGATTTTGAAGAACAGCGAATGGGCATCGAACCATTGCTTATGCCCGGCGCCGGGCCAATACTTCACGCCGTTGGCGGCATTGTAGTCCGCCATGCCGATGCCGGTGAGCGGATTGGACAAGAACATGTGCCAGCCGCCCTCCCACGACATGAGCCGCAGGGTGTAGTCCAGGTCCTGGGCGCGGCCTTGGGCCGATAGCGTCACCAGATACCGCGCCTTCATCGAGTTGGGCAGAAACGCCCACAGCCCGATGAACACCACCGCCATGGCCACCAGAGCCTTGACGCGCTTGCGCGAGCGCAGGATGTAAATGAAGCCGGCGACCACCAGGCAATAGAGGGCGGTGCGGGTTCCGGTGAGCAGCATGCTCCAGAAGCAGGCCAACCCGATGGCGACGAAGGCCAGGCGCCAAATCCATTTGCCTCGCGACATGAAGATCGCCAGCAGCGGCAAGGAAGCGGCCAGGGAGATGGCGAGCGAATCAGGCGCGTTGCTGTCGCTGGTGAGGCCGACGAGGCGGTCGAGGTCGCCGGAATAGTAATGGTTGGCGGCGGAGCCGAGATAGAAATTCACCATGCCGGAGACGGCCATGTAGCCCAGCAGCAGGGCGTAGCAGAGCAGGAATATGCGCAGCCGCTTGGGGGTGTCGACGACGTTGATGATCAGGAAGGCCAGAATGATGATCTTGCCGAAGTCGGTGGCATTGGCGATGGCGTTGGATTTCCAGATGGCGAGCGGGAGGCTGAACAGCACGGCCGCGTAAAAGGCCAGCAGCCAGCCGCCCATGGGCGAGAGGCGGATGCGGCCTTGGTACAGCATCAGGAAGCGGATCAGGATCAGGACGCCGAAGATTTTCTCGACGTGCAGCGCGCCCACGATCGAAAAGACCTGCTCGGGCTGGCCGACGATGAACACCAGCATGCCGAGCACGCCGGCGAACGGCTCCCACAAGCCCCAGACGCAGAGCAGGATCGCGGCGATGACTTCCGGCAGGGCGACTAGCACCAGGCCACCTTGCCCGCGCCAACGCCCATCAACTGCTGGAATGGGCGGCGATCGAGACCAACTCGTCCGCGCCTGGCAGGAAGGTCACATAACCGCGGTAGATGCGGCAGCGGCTGCATTTGCTGGCAACCCCGGATTGCGGGTGTGCGGTCATGAGCGAACGCGAGGCCTGCATCTTGGGGCTGTTCCACAGCTTGCCGAAGTCCTCGCCCAGGACATTCCCGAAGCTGTCGTCCACCGAATCGCAGCACGGCGAAAAGCTGCCGTCCCAATTGAAGCAGGCCATGGTCCAGAGCGCATGGCACTTCTCCGGCTCGACGGCATGGCCGTCCTCGACCATCGCCTCTTCGCGCGTCTTGCTCACGATGAAGGTCAGCCGGTCCACGCCCAGGCGGTCGGCGAGCTGCTGCACATCCTGCATCTGGTGGCGGTTGTGCGGGAAGACGATGTATTGCAGCTCGACAAAGGGGAATTTGCGCTTCTGGCGCTTGCGCTCCTCCATCACCGCTTCGACGCCGCGGATGACTTTGTCCACCTTGCCGCCGATGCGGTATTTCTCGTAGACGTCCTGGGTGATGCCGTCGAGCGCGACGATCATGTGCTCGAGGCCGCAGGCCACCAGTTTGGGCGCGTCGATGTCGGGGCGGAAGACGTTGAGGTTGGTCGAGATCTGAACCCCAAGGTTCTTGGTGCCCGCGTACTCGATCATGCGGAAGATGTTCTTGTTAATGAAGGGCTCGCCCCACATGTAGAGAATGAGCTTGAACGACGTGCGCGCGGTCTTGTCCACGATCTGCACGTAGTCGTCCCAGGCGATTTGCCCCCGCGGGCTGGTGTCTTCGCCGCTGCCGGTGCGGCAGCCGGGGCACTGGAAATTGCAGAAATTGGTGGGTTCGATCTTGGTGACCAGCGGGCGCGCCCGCACCTTGGTGCGGCGCAGCGCAAGTTCGGCGCCGAGCATGGCCGCATTGGCGATCCGGGGCAGCGTCAAGTGCCGGCGCACGCTGCGGCCGTGGCGCTGCCACATCTCGGCCATGCGCTGCACGCTGAAGCCCCAACTGTTCTCCTTCAGCCAAATGGTACGCATAACGGGAAATCCCTCAGCAGGTGCAGCAATTCTAATGCCACTCTGCGTTATCGTCAATTCGGGCGCAATCCTTAGCCGGCCGCCGCCGGGGGTGAGGTAGAATGGGCCGGCAAGCGGCGATGATCGAGGGGTTCGTGCCATCACAAGCCAGCTGGGACCATTATTTCCGTCTGATCGCGCGTTACGCGCCCGGTGCCGAGCACCAGGAATACGCCTATTTCCGCCTGGTTGAGGCCACGGCCCGGCCCGGCATCGCCTGGCTCGACGCGGGCTGCGGGCACACCTTGGTGCCGGCCTGGCTGACCGGCAGCGCCGCGCTGGAGCAACGCTTGCTGGCCATGGGCGACCCGCTCGTGGGCTGCGACATTGATCCCCCCTCGCTGGCCGCGCCGAGCTCGATCCGGAGGGTGGCCTGCAATTTGGAATCGCTGTGCTTCAAGCCGAACAGCTTTGACCTCATTACGTGCAACGGCGTGATCGAGCATGTGGCTTCCCCGGCGCGCGCCTTTGCCCAGTTCCACGCGGCGCTGAAGCCAGGCGGCCACCTGATCGTGAACACGCCGAATCTGCGCCACTGGTCCACCATGATCGCGCGCCTGACCCCGTATTGGTTCCACCGGCTCGCGCTGGCCCGCATCACCGGCATGAAGCACGAGGACATTTTCCCGACGCTGTTTCGCGCCAACACGCCGCCGCGCTTGCAACGGCTGCTGGAGGAGTCCGGCTTCGCCGAGATCCAGGTTCATTGCCACATGGGGCGTCCACGGCTGGTGGGCATGGGCCCGCTGCTGTGGCTGGAGTGCCAAGCCTTTCGGGTGCTGCGGAAGTTCTCCTCGCGCAGCGAGTTCCTGTGCGCGGTGGCCCGCAAAGCGACGAGCGCGTCCGCCCACGAATAGGCCTGCATCCGGCTGCACCTTCCCATCCGCGCCGCAGCGCCGCCGCGAATGCGCAGCGCGCTGCACCTCCGGCGCCAGCGCGCCGCCCTGATTCAACAACAGTTACGGCCCGCAGCTCGCGGCACGCCTTCTGGCCGCGCGCGTGCACCACTCGCAGGCAGCAGCCGATGGGCGGCTGGCTGGTTGATTCTCTGCAAGAAAGTGCACACCTGCAATTGATGCAACGCAGATTCGTTGGTTCCCTATGCTTGGCGGCATTCGCAATTCTGGGTTGCGGCCGAGCCAGGGCCAGTCAAATTCCTTTCAGCGGTTCGCTGACGCTTACTCAGGTCGGCAGCCCCGGCAGCCCCTTGGTCAATTTCGCATTCAGCGGATTGACCGTCAACGGGATTTCCGGCGGAGACACGCTGAATGGCACCGCCGTGGTGCTGACCCCTTCGGGCGCTGGTTTTGTACTCAGCGGTCCAGTCACCAGCAATGGCGATTTTCAGACCGCCCAGTTCTCCAGCTCCGGGGGCACAGTCAGTGTCGGCAACGCCAGCACGGGAACGCTGACGGCCGATATTCAATTCATCAACCTCTTTGCCGACATCCAGATCAGCGGGTTCTTCGGCGTCAACATCGGGCTGACCTCGGTTGTGGTCACGCCCGGAACCAGCAACCTCATGAATGCCTGGGCTGGAGACGGCTCCGGCGGCCGGGGTGGATTGACGTTCAGTTTTTCCAGTGGACCGCAAACGCTGAGCGACCTTCTGACCTTGGGCGCACCCGGAAGCAACTTCAGCAACCCGCAGTGGGATTCACTGCAGGGGAGCATCACCGTGCCGGAGCCAGCCACGGGCTGGCTGCTGGGAACGGCAATGCTAGGGCTGACCGTATTGGGTTGGTCGGGGTGGCGGCGGCGGGAAGTTGCAGCCTGATGCACCTTCCCGCGGACGCCGGCCCGGCGGCCGGGTTTGCGCAACCTTATGCACACTGCACCTGGACACGATAAGCCTAGCAAAATCAGCTACTTACCTGTGTTCTTCGGGCTGTGGGCGGATTTGGGAAAAGGGCATTAGACGTGCATCAGACAGGGCGCAGCCGGATCGGCGAAGCGCAGTTCCGGTACACACTCGAGTGCATCTGTTTTGTGATTCATCGCTAGCTAGTTTTGCATCAAGGAGAAAGCACAACATGAAGAAGTTCGCATTCAATTCGCTGTTCGGCTTGGCGGTTGCCGGGGCTCTGATGCTGGGATCCCTGCAAGCGCGCGCCGATCAGATTCCGTTTTCCGGCACGGCGGCCGGCGACCTGACCTTGACCGGCAACGGCTCCAGCGTCAACTTCGCCTTCAGCGGCCTGACCGTCACCCCGCTGCCCGGCGACACGCTGGTGGGCGCGGCCGTCGCAATCACTCCGACCACCACCTTCACGCTCAACGGCCCGGTGAGCTTCAATGGATCGGTGGAATCGGCCAGCTTCAGCCCTGGCGGCGGCACCATCACCATCAGCGGCGGCGCGGCCGGTTCGCTGTCGGCGAACGTGAGCTTGCTGCAAATCCAGAGCATCCAAGACAGCGGCGCGTACCAAGTCTCGATGAACCTTACGAGCTTGGTCGTCACGCCCGGCACCAGCGCAGTGCTCGGCGAATTTGTCGGTGCCACCGGCGGCAACGGGTCGCTGCAGTTCAGCTTCTCGGATTCCACCGCCCCCTCGCTCACCGACCTGCTGGCCATCAATGGCACGGTGCGGGACTCGGTGTCGGGCACGCTGGCGGTTCCCGAGCCGGCATCGCTGGCGCTGCTTGGCACCGGCCTGTTCGCCTTGGGCTTCATCTTCAAGCGTCGCTTGCTTGAAGGCCAAGTCTAGTAGAATCTACCCTGGGAGACGGCCCGAGCCGAACTCTCAGGGTATTTTTTTGTCCTGACGCCGACCGCTCACCCGTCCGATACTTATTGGTAGATGGCGACCGACCAACCCAGTGTGGCGCTGCCGGGCGAAGTGGGGCGAGCCGCCCGAACGACTGCAGACGAGCGCGGCGAGAGCCGCTGGTCGGTGGGCTCGATTTACGGCCTGGCGCTGGGTGCGCTGGCCATCGTCTACGTGCCGGTGCTGGCCGGGCTGGGCAGCGACTGGTACAGCAACCCGAATTATTCCCACGGCTTCATCATTCCGTTCGCCGTCGCCTTCATCGTTTGGCAGCAGCGGGCGCGTCTGCGCGCGGTGCCGGCGCAGCCCAGCCATTGGGGCCTCGCGCTGGTGCTGCTTTCGCAGGCTGAATACTTGGTCGGGTACCTGGGCGCCGAATATTTCCTGCAGCGGACCTCGTTGCTGCTGCTGATCGCCGGCGGCATCGTGTTCCTGTTCGGATGGCAGCACCTGCGATTGCAACTGTTCTCGCTGACGCTGCTGCTGCTGGCGATTCCCCTGCCGCAACTCGTGTTCAATGCGATTGCGTTTCCGCTGCAGTTGCTGGCCTCTTCTTGGGCGGCCGCGCTCTTGACGCTGTGCGGCATTCCCGTCTTCCGGCAAGGCAACATTCTGCTGCTGCCGCAGCGGGCGCTGGATGTGGCCGAAGCCTGCAGCGGCATCCGCTCCCTGTTCAGCCTGATTTCGCTGGCGATGCTGGTGGTCTATTTTGTGCCCGTGCGCTTCTAGGTGAAATTGACCATCGTGCTGAGTGCGGTGCCGATCGCGCTCTGCACCAATGCCGGGCGCATCGCCGCCAGCGGCCTGCTGGGACGGTGGTTCGGTCCGGAATACAGCGAAGGCTTTTTCCATGCGTTCTCCGGCTGGCTCATCTTCTTGGTGGCGTTCCTGGCGCTGCTGGGAGAGGCGAGCCTGTTGCGCCGCTGGACCGCGCACGCCGGCACACGGCCACAGGCGGGGGCATAGCCATGCCTGCGGTTCAGCGTCGCCACTGGCTGGTGCTCGCCCTCATTCTGCTGGTGACCTTTGGGGTCAAGGAGCGGCTCGGCGGCTCGCCCATCGTGCCGCTGCGGCAGCCCTTGAGCCAGTTTCCCGCCGTGGTCGGACCCTGGCGCTTGGTTTCCCAATCGGACCTGAGCAGCGATGTGCTGGGGGTGCTCAAGGCCGACGATTACATGGTCCGGAACTACGGCAGCGATAGCGGAAGCCAGGCGCAATTGTTCGTGGCTTATTACCGCAGCCAGCGCGCCGGCGAAAGCATGCACTCGCCCAAGAATTGCCTTCCCGGCGCGGGCTGGGAACCGATCCAGAGCGACGAAATCCCGCTGCAAGCCGGGCCCGCCGGCACGAGGATCAACCGCTACGTCGTCGAAAACGAAGGCAACCGGGATCTGGTGCTCTATTGGTACGAGGCGCAGGGTCGGATCATTGCCAGTGAATACTGGGGCAAGTTCTACCTGGTGTGGGATTCGATGCGCGACGGCCGCCGCGACGGAGCCATCGTCCGCGTGCTGGTGCCGATGCAGCCCGGCGAGAGCATCGAGCACGCCACCGCCACCGCGCTGAGCTTGGCCAACCCCAGCCTGTCCCAGCTGGCCAGGTTCTTACCCGACTAGCGGATCGCGCCGCGGTTAGACGGGACGGCCATCCCGCCCGCGGCTAATTCGACGAACCTGCAGCGGCGCGGTTGGCCTTCCCCTCCGACGGGTTGTCGAGGCCGTACATGCGCAGCTTGTACAGCAGCGCCTTGTAGCTGATGTTGAGCATGCGGGCGGCCTCTTTGCGCACGCCGTGGGCTTGGGCCAGCACCTCCGCGATGACTTCGGCTTCGGCTTCGCCCTTCAGGCCGCGCACCAGCGACTTCAGGTCTCGGGCCGGGCGCTCTTGGCCCATGTGGCCGGGCACGCGGGCCGGCGGACGCGCCATGATCGCCGACACCCGCGGCGCCGGCGGCACCGGCGCGGCGGCGGCCTTGCGCTGCATCTCGTCCAGCACCATGCCTTCGTCGGCGAGGATGAGGTAGCGCTTGACGAAGTTCTCCATTTCGCGCAGATTGCCGGGCCAGCTGTAGTCGGTGCAGGCCTGCAGCAGTTCGGGCGAGAACGGCAGCGACGGGCGCACGAAGGTCTCCGCGAAGCGGGTCATGAAATGGCGCAGCAGCACCGGAATCTCCTCGCGGCGCTGCCGCAGCGGCGGCAGCTCGATGGTGAAGCCGCTCAGCCGGTAGTAGAGATCGCTGCGGAAGCTCTGCTCCGTCAGCGCGCCGTGCAGGTCAATATTCGTCGCGCTGATGATGCGGGCATCGGTCGAGGAAGGCTTGGTTGCGCCCAAGCGCGTGAAGCTGCCGTCTTGCAGCACGTGCAGCAATTTGGCCTGCAGCGAGACGTGCATTTCGCCAATTTCGTCCAGGAAAATGGTGCCGCCGCGGGCAAGCTCGAATTTGCCGGGCTTGGTCTTGCCCGCGCCGGTGAAGGCCCCGGCCTCATAGCCGAACAACTCGCTCTCGAGCAGCTCCGTCGGCAGCGCGGCGCAATTGACCTTGATGAACGGCCGGGCCGCCTGCGGCGAGCGGTGGTGCACCAGGTGGGCCAGCACTTCTTTCCCGGTTCCGCTCTCGCCCAAGAGCAATACCGGCACATTGAGGCTGGCCACCTGCAGCACCTGCTGGTAGGCCGCTTGCATCGCCGGGCCGGCCAGCACGCACATGCGGTCGCCAAACCGCTCGACCCCAGGCAAGCGCCCCGAGGCTGGCTCGTCGTCGGTCAAGGGGCTGAGGCGCAACAGCGAGGTCAAATCCACGGCGCGAATGGGCTTGGTGAGGTAATCGGCGGCGCCGAGCTGGGCGGCCTGAACCGCCTTGCGGGTGTCGTTGACGTTCGACACCATGACGATCTTGAGGCCGCTGTGCGCCTGACGCAGCCGTTCGAGCGTCTCGATGCCCCCCATGCCCGGCATGACCATATCCAGGAGGATCAGATCAGGGAGCGGGTCTTGCTGGACGCGCTGCAGCGCGGCCAGGCCGTGGCGGGCAACTTCGATCTCGCAATGGCTCGCCTCGAGTCCTGCTATGAGGTAATTCAGGGACTCGGGCTCGTCATCAACGATGAGGACGCGGCTGGGCAATCAAAGACTCCCCTACTCCCATGAGCGGATGGGATCGCCCAAGGTGAGTTGGCAGTATACACCGGGGAAGCCAGAACTATGCAGATATCTGCAGAAAACGAGAAAAACTTTAGCGGCGGCTACCGGTTTGAATCCGTCTGCGGTCGCGCGGAGCCGAAGGTTTTCATACTCCGGCGTTGAGCGGGAGCATGACAGAAAACACAGAACCTTGGCCGGGTTCGCTCTCGACCCAAATCTTGCCGCCATGCCACTGCACCAACCTGCGCGCAACCGCCAGGCCCAAGCCCAGCCCCAAGCCCGGCGCGGCATCGTCTTTGCGGCGGCGGAAGCCTCCGGTTCCGGGGCCAATGCCGACGCCGAGATCGGCGTCGCCCCGGCCCAAGCTGACGAAGGGCTCGAAAATTTCCAGCTGGTTTTCATGGGCGATGCCGGGGCCGGTATCGCGCACGCTGATGCAGACCGCGTTGGCTTGCGGCCTGCCCTCGGCGACTGGAGCATTGGCCTCGCCCCGCACCCAGATGCACGGCTGCCACGACATGTCCACGCTGCCGCCGCGCGGGGTGAACTTCAGCGCGTTCTCGAGCAAAATCGAAATCGCTCTCTGCAGCTTGTGCGGATCGCAGGGCACGGATTCGAGCTTGCCCTTGGGCCCAGCGCAAAGGGCGACACCCTTTTTCCCGAACGCGCCCGCCCAGGCCGCGGCCAGCTCGGTCATCAAGGCATTGATGTCGCACTGCTCCGCGTGGAACGCCATCTCGCCGTTTTCGAGGCGTCCGTAGGCAAAGCAATCCTCGACGATGCGCTGCATGCGCATGCAGGTATTGGCGATTTGGGCGGCGGTCTCGAGCTGGGCGGGGTTGAGCGGGCCGCTGGTTTGAGCGCGCAGGCCCTCGACTTCCCCCAGCAGCCAGGCCAAGGGTGCCCGCAACTCATGGGCCGCGCTGAGGAAGGCCGCCATGGGCGTGGCTGTCAATCCGCGGCTGGTTGCCACGGTGGTAGCGCCACCGCCGAATTCAGGGCCAAACACCGCCAGTTCCGCCTCCCCGGACCGGGAAATCGCTGCGGGTGCATCACGGCGCCCGCTTCCGCTCCCTACTGCCGGATTTCCTCCCATGCCCCTTTACAGTAGGGACGGAGGATTGCCGCTGTCAAGAAACTAATGCAACCACTAGGCCGCGGAGGCGAGACGCCGCTTCCACGCCAGTCCTGCCAGACCGATCAAGCCCGAGGCCAGCAACAGCACCGTTCCCGGCTCAGGAACTTCTCCAATGTACTCCTGCGGACGCCCGTCGTTGCTCGGCCAGCCGTTGACAGGAGTGAAAATCACGAAACTGGAAAAATCAAAATTGGAAAGATTCGTGTTCTGCGCCAAATTCAGCCAATACCCCGAGGTCTGCTGGCAAGCCGAGGTGTTGGCGAAGCAATTGGCGGCTCCGAATGCTCCCGGAGGATTCGGATCGGCGGAGCCGACCGATTTTCCCATCAGGTCCCAGATGGCCCAGTTGATCGCCGCGTTCACGTTGTTGTCGAGCGGCCCCGGGGGCGCTGGCGTGAATTTGGAAAACAACCACGCCGCCTCTTGGTACTTCTTCAGCGAGCCGCTGGGATCGCCGGCATTCCAAAACAACGTGTTGGTCAAACCACCCGCGAACGTGCTCACGTCTGCATTCCACTGCTCGCCCAGATGCACGGTGTCATCGAAGTCATCACAGGCCACGGTAAAGGAAGTTCCGTTCACGGTGAGCTGATAGGGGTAGTAAAACACGCCCTGTGGGGGGTTGGGCGATCCGCCCAGCCCCGAAGTGGCGTTCGTGAACGTGACCGGCACGGTGGAAGCCGCTGCGAGCGCAGCCAGTGCGATCACCGCAAAGGCGCATTGCAACCAAGTCTTGGTCTTCATTGGTCTTTTCGTCTTTCTATCCCTCATGGGCTGGCGCGCAGACCGCGCAACAAGCCCTGTTCCAGCAGCAATTGCACGCCGAGGGCCAGCCTCTCCACCATTGAAAACAATCAGCTTATCTGATCAACCTGGGCTCGCCATGCGCATCCCGATGCGCACCTTCCCTTCCCCTTCCCGTCCCGCCCGCGTTGGGCAACAAAGTGCAATCTGTTGCACTACTCGCCCCACCGCCCGGGTGCTAGAATTTCAGCGCATGTCGAACCGATATTTGGTCACTGGCGTCGCCGGATTCATTGGCTCCTCGATTGCGTTGGCGCTGCTCAAACGCGGCGATTCCGTCCGCGGCGTAGACGACTTTTCCACAGGCAAGCGCTCGAACCTGGAGCGGCTGCCGGGGTTGGAGTTCGTCGAGGGCGACCTGAGCGACATGGCCACCGCCCGCAAGGTGTGCCAGGACGTCGGGACGATTTTTCACGAGGCCGCGATTCCTTCCGTGCCGCGCTCGGTGGCCGACCCGCTCGGATGCAACCAAGCCAACGTCACCGCCACGGTGAACTTGCTGGTGGCAGCCCAAGCGGCGGAAGTCAAGCGCATCGTCTATGCCGGCTCGTCGTCGGCGTACGGCAATAGCCCGACGCTGCCGAAGCGCGAAGATTTCCTGCCGGCGCCGCTGTCGCCCTACGCGGTGGCCAAGCTGGCGGGCGAACATTACCTCGGCGCATTCCACGCCGTGCATGGCATCGCCACGGTCACGTTGCGCTACTTCAACGTGTTCGGCCCGTTCCAAGATGCCTCCTCGGCTTACGCTGCCGTGTTGGCCAAGTTCATTAACGCCATGCTCGACGGCGAGGTGCCGGTCGTGCATGGCGATGGCGAGCAGAGCCGCGATTTCACCTATATCGATAACGTCGTCCACGGCAACCTGCTGGCGGCCGCGGCCCCCGCCGACACGGTCGCGGGCAAGGTGATCAACCTGGCCACCGGGACGCGGATCACGCTCAATCAGGTCTTGGCGCTGCTGCGCCCCCAGCTTGGCTACCAGGGCGAGGTGCGCTACGGGCCGCCGCGGGCCGGCGACGTGACCCATTCGCTCGCTGACATCACCCGCGCCCAGCGCCTGCTCGGCTACCAGCCGCTGGTGGCTTTCGAGGCAGGTTTGGCGCGCACGGTCGAGTGGTACCGGAGCTTGCGCGCCGGCAAAGCGGCGGCGCGATGAGCGAGACCTCCGCCTGGAGCCTGAACCCGCACGAAGCGCGGGTGCTGGGTGCGCTGCTGGAGAAGGATTGCTCCACGCCCGAGTACTATCCGCTGTCGCTGCATGCGCTGCAGGCGGCCTGCAACCAGAAATCGAGCCGCGAACCGGTGATGGATCTGGATGAAGAACAAATCCGGCTGGCGCTGCGCAATTTGGCGGAGAAGGGCTGGGTCGAGACGGTGCACGGCGAGCGCGTGCCCAAGTTTCGCCACCAGCTTCAGGAACGGCTCAATCTGCCTCGTCCGCAGAGCGCCTTGCTTTGCCTGCTGCTGCTGCGCGGAGCGCAGACGCCGGGCGAGCTGCGCGGACGCAGCCCGCGGCTGCATGCGTTCACGGACTTGGAAGCGGTGACGGCCGCCCTGCACCAGCTCGCCTCGCATCAGCCCCCATTGGCGGCGGCTCTGCCCCGCACGCTCGGCGAAAAGGAGACCCGCTGGGCCGATCTCTTGCAACCCACGCCGGAGGCAGCCGCGGGGCCGGCGGCCGCCGAGGGCCAGGAAACGCTGCGCGATCGTGTCGAGCGGCTGGAGCAGGCGGTCGCCGCCCTGCGCTCCGAACTCGCCGCCTTGGCCGCTCGCAAGCCGTAGGCGTCTCGTTGTTGGGGCGGGGCCCCTGCAAGTCGCCCCAGCCACCTGCAACGAAAGCTTTATGGGACCTTCGAGCTAGGCGCGCAGGCTCTCGGCGGCTTCCACCTGCTGCTGCCAAGCGTCGTAGGTGCCGTGGAAGTCCTCGACGTTGCCGCCGTCGAGGTGCCACACCCGGGTGGCGACCTCCTCAACCAGATCTTCGTCGTGGCTGACCAGCAGCACCGTGCCCTGGAAGCGCTGAAGCGCCAGGTTCAGCGCGTTGATGGTTTCAAGGTCCAAGTGGTTGGTGGGTTCATCGAAGACCAGCACGTTGGGCTTCTGCAGCATCAGACGGCAGAAAACCAGCCGCGCCGCCTCGCCGCCCGAGAGCACGGCGATGTCCTTGTTCGCCTCCTCGCGCTGGAACAGCATCTGGCCCAAGAGGCCGCGCAGCTCCTCGTTCGAGGCCGCCGCATCCCATTGCCCCAGCCATTCGAGCAGCGAACACTTGCCCCCCGCGGGCGATGCGATCAGGGCGCGGTGGTCCTGGGCGAAATAGCCGATCTGCGCCTCGTGCCCCCAGCGCACGGCGCCGGCGCTGCGGAAGGCGCCCTCGTAGCTGCTGGTGCGCCGCAGCAGCGCATCGGGCACCGACTCCGCCCCGCTGAGCAGCGCCTGCAGCAAGGTGGTCTTGCCGGCTCCGTTGCGGCCGAGGATGGCGACTTTTTCGCCGCGCATCACCGAGGCGGTGAAGCCGCGCAGCGCCTCCGACCCGCCATAGGCTTGCGCCACGCCCTCGGCCTCGAGCACATGCTTGCCCGAAGGCCGCAGCATCTCGAACTTGATGAACGGGCGGGCAATGTTCGATTTCGCCAGCTCCGTCAACTGCAGCCGCTCGACCTCCTTGCGCCTTGACTGCACCTGGCTGGAGCGGGTGCCGGCCGCGAAGCGGGCGATGAAGTCGTTCAGCTGCGCGATCTTCTTCTCGCGTTGCACGTTCTGCGCCTCGACCTGCGTCCGAACCTGGGTCTTGGCCAAGACCATGTCGTCGTAGCCGCCGGTGTAGACGATGACGGTCTGGTAATCAATGTCGGCGATGTGGGTGCAGACGCGGTTGAGGAAATGCCGGTCGTGCGAAATCACCAGCAGCGCGCCATCGTAGCGCAGCAGGAATTGCTCCAGCCAATGGATGGAGTCGAGGTCGAGGTGGTTGGTGGGCTCGTCCAGCAGCAGCGCCTCCGGTTGGCCGAACAGCGCCTGGGCCAGCAGCACGCGCACCTTCTGCCCGCCTTGCAGCTCGCCCATGCGGCGCGCGTGCAGGATTTCCGGCACGCCCAGTCCTTGCAAGAGGACGGCGGCATCGCTCTCGGCGGCGTAGCCGTCCTCCTCGCCCACCACGCCCTCGAGCTCGCCCAGGCGCATGCCGTCTTCGTCGCTCAATGTGGCTTGGGCGTACAGCGCTTCACGGGCCGACAACGCCCCCCACAAGCGGGCGTTGCCCATGATCACGGTGTCGAGCACGCGGTGCTGGTCAAAGGCGAATTGGTCTTGGCTGAGCAGGCTGAGCTTGCGCGGCCGCACCACGGCCCCCTTGCTGGGCTCGAGGTTGCCGGACAGCAAGCGCATGAACGTGGACTTGCCCGCCCCGTTGGGACCGGTCAGACCATACCGCCGGCCGGCGATGAAGCTGACCGATACGTCCTCGAAGAGCACCTGCGCTCCATAGCGCATCGAAAGCTGAGCTGTTGAAAGCATGGAACTTGGGAGTGGCCGGAACAGGATACGGGCGAATTCCGACCCTCTTCAGGCTAGCACGAGCCCCACCCTGGTCCGCCGGTTCCGCCCCCGGTCGGCGATGTAGTATATTGTATCCAGAGTAGGTGTGGAGGTTCTCATGGCGGTCATGGAAGCAGTGCTTCCCAGCAGAGAACAGCTCTCTTCGCCCCAACAAGCGCCCTATTGCTTTGGCGATTTCCGGCTCTGCTTGGCGACCCGGACGTTGTGGCGAGGCGATGCGCCTGTGCCGTTGACCTCGCGCGCGATGGATTTGCTGGCCGCCTTCCTGCGCACGCCAGGAACGGTGATCAGCCGTGATGAGCTGATGCGCCGCGTTTGGGGATCGGTGTCGGTGCTGGATTCCAACCTCACCGTGCATTTGTGCCTGCTGCGGCGGGCATTGGGCCCCGCCCGCGAGTTGATTGCCACCGTGCCCGGGCGCGGATACCAGTTCATCGGGGAAGTCTGGCGACGTCCAGGAACCCCGGCTGCGGCCTCGCCTCGGGCCGGGCTTGCCGTTCTGCCGTTCCAGCCGCTGGGCGATTGTGTGCGCTATGCTGCTCTGCGCGAAGCCTTGCCCAAGGCTGTGAAGGTTGCGTTGGCCCGCGATCAGCGCATCCAGTTAATGGCAGACGAGGGCGCGGATTGGCGGCTCGAGGGCTGCTATCAAGAGACCGGCGAACGGGTGCGGGTCACGGTCGAACTGGTGCGCACCCGCGATGGCGCCATCCCATGGGCCGACCGCCGCGATTTCGCCGCCGCCGACCGCTTTGTCCTGCACGATGAAATCTCCGCTTGGTTGAGCGAAGCGGTCAGCCGCGAGATGGCCGCCGTCAGAACGTGATTTTGGCCACGATCTGCACCGTGCGGCCGCCATTGTCGCTGGTGGAATCCACCGCCTGGTAGGCATTGGTGATGCGCCCGAAGGTGGTGCGCTGCAGGTTGCCGCCGGCGGTTCCGAACGTCTGCGCTGATCCGGTCCAGAAGAAGTTCGCGTTGTTGAACGCGTTCAGGAACTGGATCTGGATTTCCGAGCCGATGCGTTCGGTGATCTTGGTGTCCTTGACCAGCGACAGGTCGGGCAGGAACAGGGGCGCATCGTAGAGGAACATGCGCGAGCACTCGACCCCGGCCGTGGTGCATGCCGAGAGAACCGAGGTGTTGCTGCGCTGGCCGTTGGCCCCGAGCAGGTTCTGGGGGAAATACCAGACCGCTCCGGGCGCGGGCGAGGGCGTCTTGTAGACGCCCAGCTTGCTTTGCAGTTGCTGGGTGGACATGCCGGTCAGGACCACGCCGCCATCGCCCTGGTTGAAGGTGCCGCCGAGTCCGCCGGTCAATAGCCCCGGGCGCCCGCTTTGCAGCAGGATGTTGGAGTCGAACGACCAGCCGCCGACGACATCGTTGAGGATGCCGCCGCCGGTGGCCCAGCGCTGGCCTTGGCCAAAGGGCAACTGCCAAAGCGAAAAGAACTTGAAGGCGTTGCGGATGTCAAACGGCGCCGGCCCTTTCATCAGGCTGGGATCGCGCAAGGTGACTTCGCTGAGGAAATTGGCGCCGTTGCGCTGCCAATCGTCGGTCAGGCTCTTGCTATAGGTATAGCTGGCGTTGACCGTCAGGCCCCGCACCGGGCGATGGCGCACTTCGAAGATGATCGCATTGTAGGTGGATTGCAGGCCGTTGCGGAGCTCGTAGGCGCCGCCCTGCGCATCAGGGTTGACCAAGAACTCGTTGCTCGGGTAGCCGTTGGCGACCAGGTTCTGCCAGAAATTGTAGGTGGTGGCGATCGCATTGGCGAGCGTGCCCGCCTGGCCGTTGTTGAGGTCGGTGATGAAGCGGCCGTTGGTGAAGCCCGCCACCGTTTGCGATGTGCCGCCCTTGGGGTTGAAGGCCGCGGTCATGATCGGCACCGGCCCTTGGCCGGCCAAACCCTGGTCGCCGAAGTTGCTGCATGCGCAGGCGGCGAGGTTCGCTTGCGCCTGCTGGAATTCCTTCAGGAAGCCATTTTCGAAGATGTTGGCCTCGTTGAGGTTCAATTGCTGCCACAGGCCCACGCCGTGGTTGCCGACGTAGCGCACCTCAACGGCGGTGTGCGGCCCCAGCGAACGCTGCAACCCCGCCGACCAGCTCTGCACGTACGGCATGTGCAGGTTGGGATCAAAGACATTCACCGATTCGCCGTTGGTGGGGTCAATCGGGATCTGGGACTGGAAGCTGGTCGGCGTCTGCGCCAAGCCGCTCACCGTCATGGTTCCGGTCTGCTGCGTGCCGGCGGCAAACGTGCCCGGGCCGGCCGAGGCCGACAGGGCATTGGCGAACTGCACCCCCGAGTAGCCCGGATTGCCGGCGGCGATGCTGTTCCAGTTTTCCAGCCCTTCACGCGAATAGGCCACCGAGTAGCCGGCCCGCAGCACGGTCGTTCCGGAATTTCCGAACAGCCACCCGCTGGGCTGCCACGCCACCCCCAAGCTGGGAGCGAAGCCCTTGTACCAGTTGTTGTACCACTGCTTGTTCAAATCGTTCGCGAAGGTCGGAGTCGCGCCCCCCGTGGCGCCAGGCTTGAAGAGGTTGCCCGCGCCGGAGACGCCGTAGGCCGCCCCCGCGCCTCCGTTGGTGATGAAATACTCGTTGTAGTTGTCCACCGGAACGCCCTCGTACTGCCAGCGCAAACCGTAGTTGAAGGTCAGGTTGGGGCGCATGTGCCAACTGTCGGCGGCGTAAAAGCCAAGGTCGGTCTGGTGGTAGCTGTCCACCCCGGGCGCGCCGGTGACGAAGGCGCGCTTGGCGGGATCGAAGGCGACATTCGAGTTGTAGCTGGTGATGTTGCCCGTGATCAGGCCGTAGAGGTTGCCGGCGTTGCTCAGGTCGTCGGTCGAGATGTTCGGAAGATTGGTGGGGTTGAGCTGGGTCTCGATGGGCTCGAAGCCGCTCATGCCCACGCCCACGGTGGAGACCACATTGCCGGAATTGAGATCGGAGAAACGAGCCCGGCTGGCGGTCATGCCGAAGGTGAGGTTGTGGTTGCCGTGCACCCAGCCCAGGTTGTCGTTCAACTGGTACACGTTGTCCCACTCCTGGGTGGGGCCGTAGCCGTTGAACGGATCGGTGATCAGCGGCATCGTGGGCTGCATGCGGATCGTGCCCAAATTGGTGGCGATGGTGGGGTAGATGCTGTCGGTCTGCTTGTAGCTGAAGCTCGACGGGCTGTTCTGGAATCCAGCCCGCAGCTCGTTGCTGGCCGTCGGCGACACCGCCCATCGCCAAGCCGCGGCCCAGATCGCCCGGTCGGCGCCGTAGCCGAATTGATTGCTGTTGTAGGGCGCGACCGGATAGGTGTAGCCGCCGCCGTTCAGGTCATCGGGGAAGATGATCAGCCGGCTGAGATGATAGTCCAGCTCGAGCGAATGGTTCTGGTTGATGTTGTAGTCGGCGCGGAAATCCGGGTTTTGCTGGGAGTTGCTGCCCGTCTCCGGGAACGCCAGCAGTTGCTGGTACGCCGAAGGCGGCGTGCCGAAGGTGACGCCGGGCGCACTCGCCGCGCTCGCCACCTTGCCCAGCACCGACGCCATGAAGGTGTCCGGCGTGGAGTTGAATCCGTAATTGGCCGCCATCGCCAGCATGTCGGCCTTGCACAGCGGACCGCTGGCACCCGTCGAGCAGCTCACCCACGCGGGCGTGGTCGCCGGCAGCGCCGGCTTGCCGTTCGCATCCACGGGAATGTAATCGAACACCCCCTTGAAGCCGTCCGGATTCAAGATCGTCGCGTTCTGCACCGCGCCCTCGGGCTGTCCGAACTTGGTCAAGTCGAAGAAGAAGAACAGCTTGTTCTTCCAGATCGGGCCCCCGACGCTGAAGCCCCACTGGTTGTACCGCATCACCGGCCGCGGTTGCCCAGAGAGGTTGTTGAAGTAGTAGTTCGAGTTGAGCGCGTCGTTGCGGAAATAATCGAAGGCCGAGCCGTGCCAGGTGTTGCTGCCGCGGTTGCTGGTGAAGTTGATCTGCACCGCGCCTTCGCCATTCTGGTTGGCCGCGCCGGCGGCGCTGGTGACGTCGAATTCGCTGGTGTCGCTGACGTTGGGGGTGATCATGGTGAAGATCGGATCCCCGGATTTGCCCGACTCCCATTGCGCCGAAATGCCGTCAATGGTGATGTTGATGGCGCCCCCCGGCAGCCCCTCGGCGCTCGACTGGCGCGGCGCGCCCATGGTCTGGATGGCCGGATCCGTCTGCGTCAGTGAATACAGCGCGCTCGAGGAGGAAGCCGAGGGCAGCTCGGTGATCACCTTGCCCGTGATGGAGGTGCCGACCGCGGTCTGCTCGGCCTGGATCACGCTCTGCCCGGCCTCGACCGTGATGGTGGAGGCTTGCGTGCCCACCTTCAGCGTCGATTTCAGATTGTAGGTCTGGTTCGCGGCCACGGTCACCGCCTGGTAGGTGCCGGTCTGGAATCCGGTGGCGGTCACCGTCACCGTGTAGTCGCCAGGGGCGACGTTGGCGATGGTGAAATGCCCATCCGGCCCGGTGCTGGCGCTGAGATGGATTCCCGTGCTCACCCCCGCAACTTCAATCTTGGCGCCCGGTATGGCGGCGTTGCTGGGATCGAGCACCGAGCCCGCCAGCGTGCCCGAGGCCGTGACTTGGGCAAACAGCGTAGCGCACAATGCGACCAAGCCAGCCAGCCCGAACAGCAGCGACCGGCAGGCACGAAGCCAGCAGACACGCGACGAGAGCATGGGCGAACCTCCGCTCTGCAGTGTGGAACCTCCGCGCTCGCGCGGGCAAGTTAGGAGTTGTTAAGAAACATTAAGCTCCCGAATTGGCATCGAGCCGGCAACCACGCCGATGCTAAGCTGGCCGCAGCATGGAACCCCGATTCGACCGCCGCCTATTTCTTCGCCGCAGTGCGGCCGTGGCCGGGCTGGCGGCCGCGGCCAGCGCCGCCCGGCTGCCGCCGCTGGCCCAGGCCCCCGCCGCCTCCAATGCCGAGGGCCAGGAAGTCGAAGCCAAGGTCGCCCGCATCCTGGCGCTCTACGGCAGCCGCTTGAGTCCCGAGCAGCAGCAGCGCGTGCGCCGCACCGTGGCCGGCCACGTCGCCATGCTGCAGGCGGTTCGCTCGCCGGCGTTGGTCAACAGCGAACCACCGGCCCCCGTGTTGCAATTGGTGTCCGACGACGGAGACCGGCGTGGTTAGCGACGCAACCCTGTTCTTGACCATCCGTGAGCTGGGCGCGCAGCTTCGCGCCCGCAAGCTTTCGCCCGTCGAGTTGACCCAGGCCTACCTCGACCGCAGCCGCAAACTCGGGCCGCAACTCAACGCCTACGTCACGCTCACGCCCGAACGGGCGTTGAAACAAGCGCGCCAAGCCGAGCAGGAGTTGGCGGCCGGCCACGATCGCGGCCCCTTGCACGGCATTCCCTATGCCGCCAAAGATCTGTTGGCGGTGGCGGGTTATCCCACCACCTGGGGCGCCAAGCCCTATGAAAACCAGCGCTTCGATTTCGATGCCACCGTGATTCAGCGCCTGGACGCCGCCGGGGCCATCCTGGTCGGCAAGGCCGCCATGATCGAGCTCGCGGGCGGACTCGGCTACAGCGGCCCCTACGCCTCGCTCACCGGCCCGTGCCGCAATCCTTGGAACACGGAGTACTGGACCTGCGGATCCTCCAGCGGATCGGGCGCGATTGTTTCGGCCGGCCTGGCCGCCTTCGCGTTGGGTTCGGACACGCGCGGCTCGATCATCTGCCCCTCGACCCAGTGCGGCATCAGCGGCCTGCGCCCCAGCTTCGGCCGGGTCAGCCGCCACGGCGTGATGACCATCGCCTGGACCATGGACAAGATCGGCCCCATGGCGCGCAGCGCCGACTGCTGCAGCCTGGTTTTGGGCGCGATCGCCGGGCACGACCCCAACGACTGGGATTCGCTGCCGCAGGCGCGGGCGGCGTTTCGCCCCCAGCCCGCCGCGACCCGGCTTCGCATCGGCCGCTTGACCAACGTCTTCCCCAACGCCCGCCCCGAATTGCATCAAGCGGTGGATCGCGCCCTCGACACCCTGCGCGCCCAAGGCGCCGAAGTGCGCGACTTGGCGCTCCCGCAAGGACCCTACGAGGAAGCCAGCGAGCTGGTGATTCTCATCGAGGCCGCCAGCGCCTATTCGGAGCTGATCGCCAGCGGCCGCTGTGCGCTCTTGCAAGACCCGCTGGGCCAGATCAACGGCTACGCCAGCAGCCAATTCAGCGCCGACGACTACTTGCGGCTGCAGCGGCTGCGGCTCGAGCTGGCGCGCAAGATGGATGCGCTCTTCAGGGACGTGGACGTGCTGGCCGCGCCCGGCCAAGGCAGCACCGCGTCCCTGATCGATCGCCCGGCCGCCCCCGCCGGCGCTCGCCGCGGGGCCGCGCCGCCTCCCCCCGCGCCCGGCGCTGCCCCCCGCCGCGCCTTCGCTCGCGATGAACTTCAGCCGGACGGAATTTCGAGCCTGTGCGGCTTGCCGGCGGTCACCGTGCCGGCCGGGCTGGCCAGCAATCATTTGCCCATCGGCGTCCAGTTCCTCGGCCGCGCGCTCGACGATGGCGCCGCCCTCGCCGCGGCCCAGCAATTGCAAGCCCGCTCGGATTGGCACCGGCAGCATCCGCCGCCGCCGTACGGACCCGGCCGCTGAGCGGCACGCGCCCGGCCCAATTGGATCAGGCGGTCGCGCGCAGGGCGGCGAAACCGCACAGATCGGCCACCGCCAAGTTGCCGCCGCACAGCACCAGCACCACCTGATCGGACTCCTTCCAGTGCTGGCGCAGCCGCTCGGCCGCTGCCAGCGTGCATGCCGCGGCCGGCTCGGTCAGGATCTTGCAGCGTTCAAGCAGGAAATCGAGCGCGCGCACGGTCTCGGCATCCGAAACGACTTCGACCTTCTCGAACCAGGTCTGGGCGGCGCGCAGCGTCAGCGGCGAGACCGCGGGCGCGCCCAAGGTGCGGGCGATCGAGGTGATCGCCTCCATGCGCACCACCTCGCCCGCCGCCAGCGCGCGCGCCATGGCGTTGGCCCCCTCGGTCTCGACTCCCCAAACACGGACTCCGGGTTTTTGCGACTTGAGGGCGGCGGCCACGCCGGTCGCCAGCCCCCCGCCGCCAATGCTCACCACCACATCGCTCAGGCCAGGTAGCTCGTCGAGCAGTTCCAGCCCCAGCGTTCCTTGCCCGGCGATGACGTCGCCGTCGTCGAACGGATGCACCATGACCCAGCCGGCCTGTTCGGCGGCGCGCGCCTCTTCGAATGCGCGCGCAATGCCCGGCACCAGCGCCACCTCGGCGCCGTAGCCGCGCGTGGCGGCGACGTAATTCTCCGGCGTGCCTTCGGGCATGAAGACCTGCGCCTGCATCTTCAGCACCCCCGCCGCGTAGGCGACCGCCTGGGCATGGTTGCCGCCGCTGACCGCCACCACGCGGCTCCCGGGCGCAAGGCCCAGCATCTTGTTGAAGGCGCCGCGCACCTTGAATGAGCCGGTCGTCTGCAGCATCTCGAGCTTGAGATGAACCTGCGCCCCGAGCCGGCGGCTCAGCGTGGCGCTTGCAACCAAGGGCGTCGGACGCAAGTGCGGCGCGATGCGCGCGCGCGCAGCTTCAATCCGGGCGAGGTGGATCTGGTCGAGTTCTTCGGCCCGCATGCTCCATCTTAGCGGGCTAGGGATGGTCCGGACGCAGCGCGATGGTGCCGTTGCTGGTCTGCAGCGAAAATGTCGGCGCGGCAGCGTCGGGGAACGGATTCTGCACCTCGCCGTTGCGGGCCTCGGCTTCGAGGTGGAAGCGGCTGGAGCCGGGCAGCGTCACCGTGATGTCGGAGTTGCTGTTGGTGATGGTGATCGGCTGGCTCGGAGGCGCGGCCGAATAGACGCGCACCGAGCTGTTGCGGTCATGCACTTCGAGCGGCCCGCTGAACCCGTGGATCTCGATCTCCTGGTCCCGGGTCGAGAGCCGAATCGAGCTGGCATCGGCCAGGTTGATCTTGCCCATGTCGAAATCGAGCGAGCCGGGCAGCGCGGCGACCGACAGGTCGAGACGCGGGCTGGTGAAGCGCAAGCCCGCCGGCAGGGCGCGCAGCGTGAGCGCTCCGGTGAAGCTGCCGTCGAGCGTGACCGGCCCCTGCACGTTGGTGATCGAGACGTCGTCGCCGCCGCCGGTGACCGTCACCGATCCGGTGACTTGGTCCAGGCTGACCGCGTCGTGGCCCGCCACGATGCGCACGTCGCCGCGCACATGCGAGGCGGTGATGGCGCCATGCGTGGTGCGGATGTCCAGCCCCGCGCCCCACTCCGGCACCGTGACGTCGCCATGCTCGATCGCCACCGTGAGCGGCAACGCCGCCGGCACCGTCAGCTTCAGGTCGGCGTCAATCGCGCGCGGCGAATGGTCGCCGGTGGGCAGCACCAGCCACTCGCCTCCCTCTTGGCGAATCGTCGGCTGCGAGCGCTGGAACAGTTCGCGGGCCTGGTCGCTGGTCGCGGCGCGGACGGTGTCCTGCACGCTGGCGCTGATCGCGCCCGCAGCACCGGGCACCAAGGTGACGTTGCCGCGGTATCCGCGAATTTCAATGGCGGCCCCGCTCCCGCGCGGCAGATCGGCGCGCGCGCTGGCGGGATAGGTGTAGGACTGCAGGAACGGATTCCAGGTGTCCACGTCCACGCCCCAGTAGTTCGCCATGCGCGAGTGGCCGAAGCGGTAGATGCCGCTGAAGGTGAGGCCAAACACCACCACCAGAATCACCACCGCGATCTCGCCGCCCGACAGCCCGCTGCGCGCGTGGCGGCGCGCATAGTGCTCGAACAGCCGGGTCAAGCCCCAAAGGATCAGCAGCAGAGGCCAGTAGTTGGCGATCCAATAGCCGACCGGCGCCTGCGGCAGCGCGTGGCGGATCAGGATCAGGACGCCGACCGCCAGCAGCAGCAGCGGAAAGAAAACGCTGCCACCCGGCGGGTGGGGCTCGGGCCGCGGCAGCACCGCCGCCAGCAGGCTCAGCCCTCCGGCGAAGACCAGAAATCCGCCCACCGCCGCCAGCGTGGTGAAGTTCGGCATCACCATGTGGGCCATGAGCAGTCCTCCCACCACGATCAGCAGGAGCGCTGGCGTCAGGCGGCCCAGGCCGCAGGCCGCGCAGCGGCAGACAGTGGCGTTGGGATGGGAGAGAGGCGCCATGGCAGCGATACGCGGTTCAGGCGGCGGGCGTTCCGTGGTGCCGCAGCAGTAGGATCACGCCGATCGCGATCAGGATGCCCGGCCAGAGGAAGCGCGAGAAGTCGTAATAGAAGAACCCCAGGCTGCGCAGCAGGAAAATGCCGCCGATGACGATGAGGATGATCGCCGCCACCGGCGCGTTGAACGGCTGGCCGCCGCTTGGATTGAAGAAATCGCGCACCGGAAGCCCTTCGCGCATCTGCTTGGCGGTGCGGTAGGAGTCAATCGCCATGTAAAAATAAAAAACCGCGATGCCCAGCCCGAAGAACGCGCCCGCGGCGTCGCCGCCGACATCCGTCATCGCGATCAAGAAAGCGAAGATCACCACCTGCACGAAGGCCTTGAAGTATTGGCCGTTGTACACCGCGCCCACGCCCGGAATCAGCCCCAGCGCCAACGCCAGGCCGGGGTTGGGAGCCTGCGCCGGCGCCGGCGCGTAGGCGACCGCGGCCGCCGGCTGCGCGGAGGCCGCCGCCGCCGCCGCGGGCGCGGCTTGCCCGTAGGGGCGGGCCAGGCAATCCTGGCAATAAATGACTCCGTATATGTCGCGCTGGTCTTCCGCGCACAGCGGGCGGCCGCAGGTGCGGCAGTACGCGGTGGCGGGGCGATCGGGGTGGAGGTGGCAGTTCATGGATATCTCCCGGACAGCGGGCTGAGGAACATGGGCAGCTCCGCCACCCGTTCGTTGCCGGAACCGGGCGTCGGGCGCTGGGAGCGATCGTGGGCGCCGCCCGTGCCGCCGCCGGGCGCCCCGGCCGGCGGCGCCGCCGCCGGCGCCGGCTGGCGCATCTGGTGGATCGCGGCCTCGATCTCGTAGACCACGCGCAGGTCGTGGTAGTAGCTCACCCCGCGCGCCCAGGCGCGGTCAAGGTGGCGCTGCAGCGTGCTGCTCAACGTCGCCGGCGCCAGTTGCCGCAGCCCCTGCGGGCTGAACACCTGGCGCAAATTGATCTGCGCCGCGTTCAGCACCATCGCCACCGCAAACACCGACATGGCGAAGCCCAGCGCAAAGCGCGGGCTCAGGGTGCCCCGCAGCCAGCCCACCAGATTCCACTTTCCGGGCGCGCGCGCCTGCAACCCGCCCGGCGTCTGTGCCAGGATGCGCGCGACCAGATCGCGCGGCGCCTCGAGATCGGGCAGCGAAGCCAACTGCATCTGCGCCGCCGCTACCGACGCCAGCAACTCCGCGCACGCGCTGCACGCAATCAAATGCTGGCGCACCCCGGCCGCTTGGTCGGGCATCAGCACACCCTCGCGGTAATCGCTGAGCAGGGCTTCGAATTCGGCGCAATTCATGGCGGCGGGGCTCACGATTTCGCCTCCATTATGCCGAGACTGGGGCGCAGGATGCGCGCCAACTCGATGCGGCCGCGATTGATCCGGCTCTTGACCGTGCCTTCCGGCAGGCGCAGCACGGCGGCGATTTCCTTGTAGTCCAGGTCTTGCAGGTCACGCAAGATGACGGCTTCGCGCAGCTCGGGCGACAACCGCAGCAACGCCCGCTGCACCTGCTCCTGCACTTCCCGGCCCCAGACCGCGTGGTCCGCAGCGCGGCCCTTGGCGGGAACGGGCAAGGGAGCGACGTCCCCCTCCGGCGTCACCGTTTCGATCGGATCGGTCATGCGGTCGGCCCGCCCGCGGCGGTAATGATCAATCAAAAGGTTGCGGGTCAGCGTGGTCAGCCAAGTGGACAAGCTCCCCACTTCAGCCCGATACGACCCCAGGTTCCTGAACAGGCGGACGAAAACGTCCTGGGCTAGGTCTTCTGCATCCTGCGGCCGGCCCGTGAAACGGTAGCAAAGGTTGTAAATGCGACGTGAATGCAGCCGCACGACCTCTTCCCAAGCGGCGGCGTCCCCAGCCAAACAGCGATCTACCAGTTGGCGGTCCTGCACGTTGATCCCAGGGACCGCGATGGCCCGCGCCGCAACCAGCGTCTGGACCCGTGGCACCGCCCCGGCCCGCGCCGCCGACCTCGCGCTCACCCGCTGCAGCTTCATCCCCGGCCGGCCTCGGGGAACCAAGGCCGCGGGCAAGAAACCGTCCCGTTTGGGATTAGAACATATCGCCGCAACGCTCACATCTAGGGAAACGAAGAACGCGAGGGTTTGGTTCAACCGCTCGCACCGCTTTCCTCCTCCAGTGTCCCCACACACCCCCCAAGTTCGGCGACCCGACCGTATACTGGCATGGGACTCAACCCGCTCGTGGATCGCAAGCGCACAATTCTGACCCTGGGCGGCATCGCCGTAGCGGTGTGGCTTGTGTGGCAATTTCGCCACAGCCCGGAGTGGCGCAATTTCACGTGGAATGCCGTCTGGACCGCGACCCAACAGGCGCGGGGCTGGTACATCGCCATCTCGGTGGCGCTGATCTATTTCAGCTACCTCCTCCGAACCTGGCGCTGGCAGATGTTGATGGCCGAGCCCGGACGGTTCTGGCCGGTGCTCAAAGGCACCGCCATTGGCTTCACCGGCACCGCGCTCCTGGGTCGCCCGGCGGAATTGGTCCGCCCTTATTACATCGCGCGCAAACACCGCGGCGGGCTGTCGCCGCAGCTGGCGGTGTGGGTGCTCGAGCGCGTCTTCGACATGGCGGGCGTGGTGTTTTTGGTGGGCCTTGACCTGGGGCTGGATCCGGTCGTGAAGGAATTGACCCGCAGCGGCGGGTACCAAGCCGCGTTTCAGCGCGCCGGCCTGGTTGTGATTGCTTCGGTCGTGGCGCTCGTGGCCGCGCTGTACGTCTTCCATTTGCGTGCCTCGGCATGGCTCGCGAAACTGCGCCGCGCCAGCGCCGCCCATCCTGCCAAGGCGCGCCGCAAGATCGAAGGATTCCTCGAGACCTTGGCCGAGGGCATGGCCGGTCTGACGCGCGGGCGGACGCTGCTGGGGGCCATCCTGTTCACGGCCGCGCTTTGGGTCACCATCAGCGCCTCGATTTGGATGGCGGTGCTGGCCTATCCCGCCATGCTGCCGCGCTTCGATTTAGCCGAAGCCGTGCTGCTGATGGGCTTGACCGCCGTGGGCTCGGTGCTGACCCTGCCGGCGGTGGGCGGCGGATTCCAGGTGCTCACCATCTTCGGCCTGACCAAGATTTTCGGCGCCGACAGCGCCGCCGCCACCAGCGCCGCGCTCATCATCTGGCTGATCTGCTTTTACGCCATCGCCCCGCTGGGCCTGGGCTTGGCCATGCACGAGGGCGTGTCGTGGCGCGGCCTTGAGCAGGCCGCCGAATCCGAAGAATTGGAAGTCCGCGGCGAGGGCTAGGCGCTGGAGCGGCGGCGCAAGCGGAGCCGCTTCCGCGCTCAACCGTGCCACAGAGCCGCAGCGGCGGCTACGACCTCCTCCAACGGCAGCGCCGCCACCGTGCCGCGCGCCCGCAGCGCCGTGACTTGGCCGGGGCGCTGCGGCACCGGATCGAAGGCGGGGATTTCACCCAGCGTGAGCAGCGTGGCGCCGGCCGCCGCCGCCAGATGCGAAGGCCCGGTCGGGTTCGAGACGACCAGCCGGCACGCCGCCAGCGCCGCCGTCAGTTCCGCCAGCGAAAGTCCACGAACCATCTCCACCCCGGGCACCGCCCGCAGCGGCGCCAGCAGAGCGGCATCCTCCTCGGGCCCGGCAAACACCGCCACCCCCGCCTGCCAACGCTCGATCGCGTGCCGCGCCAGCGCCGCGAAGCGCTCGGCAGGCCAGCGGCGGCCGGGGTGCCCTGCGCCCGGACACAGCCCAAGCGTCGGCCGCGCAGGCCTGAAGCCCGCGCTCTTAGGTAGGGGCAGGCGCGGCACGCGGTCGCTGACCTCGATGCCGAGCGGCTCCAGCACCCGGCAATAGCGGTCCAGCAGGCGGCCGTAGGGATCGTCCGGCGGCGGCGGAACGTTGATCAGTCGCGCCACCGAGCGCGTGGGCCGCAGCATGGCCACCCGCTTCGGGATGCCGGCGAGGAACGCCAGCCAGTTGGTCTCCTTGTAGGAGTGGAGATCCACGGAAAGGTCATAGCGGCCCAGCCGAAGCCGCGCCAGCAACAGCGGCACCCCCCAGAGCGCGCGCACCGGCGCGCGCTTCCAGCCCGCTCGATCAACCGGCACCACCGGCGCGAATCCCGCCATCTGGAACACCGCATGCGGCCCGCGCGCCGCCAGCACCGTGAGCGCTGATTGGGCAAAGTGCGCCTGCAGCGCCCGAGCCGCCGGCAGCGCCAGCACGGCATCGCCGAGCTGGCCGAAGTGGATCAGCAGAATGCGGCGGGGCGGGCGCGCGCTCACTCCCCCATCACTTTCACGATCACGCGCTTGCGGCGCTGGCCATCGAATTCGGCGTAGTAGATCTGCTGCCACGGGCCCAGGTCCAGCTTCCCCGCCGTGATCGGCACAATCACCTCGTGGTGCACCAGCAGGCTCTTCAAATGCGCATCGCCGTTGGTCTCGCCCGTGCGGTGATGCTGGTAGTCGGCTTTGAAGGGCGCCAGCTTTTCCAGCCAGGCATCAATGTCGGCCAGCAGGCCATCCTCGGCATCGTTCACCCATACCCCGGCGGTGATATGCATGGCGGACGCCAGCACCATGCCCTCGCCCACGCCGGATTTCCGCACCTCCTCCGCCACCCGGTCGGTGATGTTGATGTACTCGCGCGCCCGCGCGGTGTTGAAGGTGAAGTACGCGGTATGGGTCCTCATGTCAGCGACAAGCCTCCATCCACCACCAACGTCTGCCCGGTGAGGAAGCGATTGCAGGCCGCCAGGTACCTCACCGCGTCGGCCACGTCCTCGGCGGTGCCGGCCCGCTGCAGCGGCGTGCGCTCGCACATGTGCTGCTCCCAGGCATCCAACTGCGAGTTGAAGCTGATCAACCCGGGCGCGACCGCGTTGACCTGAATCTCCGGCGCCAGCGCACGCGCCATGGCGTGGGTGAGATGGGCGAGGCCCGCTTTCGAGGCGCAGTAGTGGGCGTGGGTGGGGAAGGCCCGCAGCGCGCCGATCGAAGTGATGTGGATGACGCGCCCGCTGCCGGCCGCGCGCATCCGCCGCGCCGCCGCCCGGCCCAGCGCGAACGGCGCCGTCAGGTTGGTGGCGATCATCTCGTCCCATTGCGCGTCGGAGATGGCCTCGAACGCCGCCGTCTCATACCGCCCCAAATTGTTCACCAGCACATCCAGGCGCCCGAACGTGGCATGCGTGTGCTGCACCGCCTCCTCCGCGGCCCCGGCCTCGCGCAAATCCGCCCGCATGGCCAGGAACCGCACCCCGGCCGCGGCCAAATCGGCCTCCAACACCCGCGCTTCGGCCGCGGATGTGCGGTAGGTGAAGGCGATGTCGGCGCCATCATGGGCGAGCGCCAAGGCCAAGGCGCGGCCAATCCGCCGCGCACCCCCCGCCACCAGCACCACCTTGCCGCCTAGCTTCCGGTCCCGCACATCCCCATGCTAAACGACATGAGCGGAGGGCTGACCGCGGAATGCTGATTGCTTTATACTGGCGTGGCTTTTGCTCCCTTCGAGGCCTCCCATGCACATGACTCCGCGTGTCTTCTTGCTGACCACCTTGGCTCTGGCCGCCGCCGCCGCGGCCCAGCAATCCCTGCCGCCGGCAAACTTCGCCGCCGAGCTGACCGTGAACCGGGTAGAGCCGAATCCGGATCTGGCCGCGCGCTGGTCGGGCACGAACGTGGGCAAACTGGTTTTCGATACCAGCGTCACGCCGCATTGGTACCTCGCCGGCGACAAGTTCTGGTACAGCTTCAAGACCTCGACCGGCACCGCCTGGTATGTCGTGGACCCCGTCAAAGGCACCAAGGCGGCGATGTTCGATCACGTCGCCTTGGCCGAGCAGCTCACCCGCCTCACCGGGCTGCCCTATGACGGCGAGCATCTGCCCATCGCCAACGTCAAGCTCATCAACAACGACACGGCGCTGCGGTTCTCGCTGAGCGTGCCCCGCACCGCCGTCATCCAAGGCCTCGCCGCCGAGACCGCCGACGAGAACGCCAGCCAAGACACCACCGCCGACCAGCAGGGCGGGCGCGGCGGGCGCGGCGGCAACGGACCCACGCCGCCCGCCGCCGGCATGCGCAATGTCTATTTCCAGCTCGACCTCGCCAGCGGGCAGGCCAAGCTGCTCGGCGACTACAAGGAGCCCCAGCGCAAGCCGGCCTGGGCGACCATCTCGCCCGACGGCAAGACCATCCTCTTCAGCCGCAACTCGAACCTCTACATGATGGACGCCGCCAGCTATGCGCTGGCCCTGAAGAACGTCAACGACGCCAACATCAAGGAAACCCAGCTCACCACCGATGGCGTCACCGACTACGCCTTCGGCCGCGCCATGCAGAACAACAACGCCGAGGATCTGGGCACCACCGGCGGCCGCGGCGGCGCCGGCCGGGGCGGGCGCGGCGGCCGCGGCGGCGGAGCCGCCGACAATCAGCGCGACACCAGCGCCCATCCGCGCCAGCCCAGCGTGCGCATCGTTTGGTCGAAGGATTCGAGCAAATTCGCCCTGGTGCGCGCCGACGAGCGCAAGGTCGCCGACCTGTGGGTGATCCACACCCTGCACAACCCGCGGCCGACGCTCGAAACCTACAAGTACGCCATGCCGGGCGAAGCCAACGTGCCCCAGTACGAGATGTGGGTCTTCGACGTGGCCAGCAAGAAGGGCACCAAGGTCCAGATGGACGCCTTCAAGGATCAGCGCCTCACCATCGAGACCGATGCCGTGACCAATCACGAGCGCGACACCGCCCCCGACGGCCAGCCGCCAGCGGCGGTCTGGCTGGGCGGCGCCGCCGCCAAATTCTACGCCATGCGCATCAGCCGCGATATGCACAAGGTGGACTACGTGGCGGTCAACACCGCCGACGGCACCGTGAAGCCGGTGATCGAGGAGCGCTCCAACGTCTACATCATGACTAAGCCGCTGAAGCTCGCCGACAACGGCAACGAGCTGCTGGTCTTCAGCGAGCGCGACGGCTGGGGCCACTACTACCTCTACGGCGCCGACGGCACCTTCAAGCGCCAGGTGGACAAAGGCGAATTCGTCGCCGGCGACATCGAGAGCGTGGACGACGCCACCGCCTCGATGTACTTCACCGCCTACGGCTACAAGTCCGGCGAGAACAGCTACGACGCCCACCTCTACCGCATCGGCCTGGATGGCGTCGGCATGCGCGCGCTCGATGCCGGCAATGCCACCCACGCCATCGCCGCCTCCGACGACGGCAAGTACTTCATCGATACCTATTCCCGCGTGGACTCCGCGCCCGAGAGCGACCTCTACTCCACCGCCGCCAAGGCGCTGACCCTCGAGCGCACCGATCTCAAGGCGCTCGACGCCGCCGGATACCAGTTCCCGACCCCGTTCACGGTCAAGGCCGACGACGGCATCACCGATCTGTACGGCGTCATGTTCAAGCCCTTCGATTTCGATCCCCACAAGAAGTACCCGCTGATCGAGTACGTCTATCCCGGGCCGCAGACCGAGAGCGTCGAGAGCACCTTCAACCCGCGCAGCGCCCAGCAGCAGTTGGCCCAGTTCGGCTTCATCGTGATCGAGGTGGGCAACCGCGGCGGCAGCCCGCAGCGCGACAGTTGGTACCACACCTACGGCTACGGCAACCTGCGCGACTACGGATTGGCCGACAAGAAACGCGCCGCCGAGGAGCTGGCCGAAATGTACCCCTTCATTGACATCAACCGCGTCGGCATCACCGGCCACTCCGGCGGCGGCTTCATGTCCACGGCGGCCATCCTCGAGTACCCCGACTTCTTCAAGGTCGCGGTGTCGGAGTCGGGCAACCACGACAACAACGTCTATAACAACACCTGGAGCGAAGAGCACCACGGCATCCAGGAGGTGGACGGCAAGGACGGCGACGTCTCGTTCAAGTTCTCGATCGATAAGAACTCGGATCTGGCCGCCAACCTCAAGGGCCACCTGCTGCTCTCGACCGGCGACATGGACAACAACGTCCACATGGCCAACACCATGCGCCTGGTCAACGCCCTGATCCGCGCCAACAAGCGCTTCGATCTGGTGGTGCTGCCCGGCGAGCGCCACGGCTACTCCAGCGACACCGAGTATTTCTTCTGGCGCAAGGCCGAATACTTCTGCCAGTACCTGCTCGGCTCCGCCCCCCACGACGCCAACATGGACCAGCTCCAGCGCGAAGTCCAGGAAACCGGCAAGAAATCCGCCGGTCCCGGGCAGTAGCGGCCTCAGCCGCCAGCCCTCGCGGCTCCAAGCGCAGGCGCGCGCGAACTGCGGGCGATCCCGCCCAAGCGCCGCTGGCTCCCAGCCCGGTCGAGCGTCAAGCGGGTCGCGGCGCGCAGCCTCGCGGGCTCCCGCGCCAGACAACAGCGCCAAACAAAAACGCCCGCTGCGGCCTGCGCAGCGGGCGTTGGCATTTAATCCGGCGGCGTCCTACTCTCCCACCAGGTTACCCTGGCAGTACAATCGGCGCTGAGGGGCTTAACTTCCGTGTTCGGGATGGGAACGGGTGGGACCCCCTCGCTATGGCCACCGGAAAGTCAAGAAGGCTTGGAACCGAAAAGCAAGCGTGGAAACCAAAATCAAAAGCGCGGATTTTGCGGAGGCGTGAGCGGGGCAGGTTCGCCCGAGCTCACGTCTTCGACCGCTTCCGCCGAGGCGGAAGCGCGCGGCCAGGTGCCGCGAATGAATCCGTGAAAAAGCCGAACGGCCGATTAGTACTGGTTAGCTGAAGCGGTTACCCGCCGTGCACACCCAGCCTATCAAACAGGTGGTCTACCTGTGGCCTTCAGAACCCCTTCAGGGGTTGGGAGATCTCGTCTTGGGGCAGGCTTCACGCTTATATGCATTCAGCGTTTATCCCGACCGAACTTCGCTACCCAGCCATGCCACTGGCGTGACAGCTGGAACACAAGAGGTTCGTCCATCCCGGTCCTCTCGTACTAAGG